>JAEEGJ010002029.1_pt1 | contig 169255 bp, 151 predicted proteins | sample 8958761 | NCBI WGS metagenome assembly JAEEGJ01 (sample SAMN16246546, study PRJNA631951) | gut metagenome | biome: gut microbiome; feature: rumen; material: RS-attached | host: Bos | place: Iran: Karaj | collected 2018-10
ATAAGCCTTAGCGCCGCTCTTCTGCATCTTCTTAACAAGCTCTTCAGCATACTTTGTAGGATGTAACTCTAAGAATGCCTGACCAAAGCAAGCTGAGAATGTAGGTGTAGGCTCTGTGATACCTCTCTCTGTACCTGCAAGCTTAGCTGTGAAACCACTTAAGAAGTAGTACTGTGTCTGCTCAGGTGTAAGAATAGATACAGGAGGTAATACTCCGAATGCATCAGCTGAAAGGAAGATTACGTTTTCAGCATCAGGACCTGAAGAAGTCTTGTTTACGTTCTTAGCAATCTTCTCGATGTGCTGGATTGGATATGAAACTCTTGTATTCTCTGTAACTGACTTATCAGCAAAATCAATCTTGCCGTTAGCATCTACAGTAACGTTCTCAAGAAGAGCATCTCTCTTGATTGCATTGTAGATATCTGGCTCTGATTCCTTATCAAGACCGATAACCTTAGCGTAGCATCCACCCTCTAAGTTGAATACGCCGTTGTCATCCCAGCCGTGCTCATCATCACCGATAAGAAGTCTCTTAGGATCTGTTGAAAGTGTAGTCTTACCTGTACCTGAAAGACCGAAGAAGATAGCTGTGTTCTTACCTTCCATATCTGTGTTGGCTGAGCAGTGCATTGAAGCAATACCCTGAAGTGGAAGGAAGTAGTTCTGCATTGAGAAGAGACCCTTCTTCATTTCTCCGCCATACCATGTATTTAAGATAACCTGCTCTTTTGATGTTACATTGAAAAGAACAGCTGTTTCTGAATTAAGACCAAGCTCCTTGAAGTTTGTAACTTTAGCCTTTGAAGCATTGTAAACGATGAAATCAGGATTGAAGTTAGCCTGCTCCTCTTCTGTAGGAACGATGAACATGTTCTTAACGAAATGAGCCTGCCAAGCAACTTCCATGATGAATCTTACTGCAAGACGTGTGTCCTTGTTAGCGCCGCAGAAAGCATCAACTACATATAATTTCTTGCCTGATAACTGATCAACAGCAAGCTTCTTACAAGCTGCCCATGTTGCCTCACTTGCTGGATGGTTATCGTTTGGATACTCAGGTGTTGTCCACCATACTGTATCATGTGCCTTAGCATCATCAACGATGAATTTGTCTTTAGGTGAACGACCTGTATAAATACCTGTCATAACATTTACAGCACCAAGTTCTGTAACCTGACCTTTGTCATAGCCTTCAAGACTTGGATCTGTCTCATCTTCAAATAACTTCTCGTAAGAAGGATTGTAGATGATTTCTTTCACATCAGTAATTCCATACTTGCTTAAATCAACTGTTGCCATTTAAATTACCTCTTTTCTTTTATTTTTTACGACTTCCACAATTGGAAATCAGTTAACACAGTAAACAGTTAGCATACCAAAACTCATTATTGCAAAAAATCCCTTAAAAGTCAATATACATAAAATCTATTTTTAAGCCTTTATGTAGTCTTTTAACCAACTTATTTCTTCAGCATCCAAATATGGACTTAATGCATCAAATACCATTTGCTGATATTCATCATAATAATTTACATCATCACTGTTCATATATTTCTTATCTATAAGGGAGCCATCAAGTGGAACAAGTGTTAAAGGTTCAAATTTATAGAAAGTATCACCCATATTCTTCTGTTTCTCGGTGCAAAGTAAAATATTTTCAATTCTTATGCCATATTCACCTTCAAGATATACTCCCGGTTCATCAGAAACTATCATTCCCGGAACTATAGCACTCACATTACTGGTATTTCTTATTTTTTGTGATATATAATGTGGTCCTTCATGAACATTTAGCATATATCCAATGCCATGCCCTGTACCACATTTATAATCAATTCCCTCTTCCCAAAGTGGCATCCTCGATAAAATATCAAGATTAACCCCAAGTGAATCTTTCATAAAAACCGCATTCTGAAGTCTCAGCATACCCATGGCAGTTTTGGTATAATGCCTGATCATATCATCTGAACAGTCACCAAGGCGTATGGTTCTTGTTACATCTGTGGTTCCGCCATTATACTGTCCGCCGCTGTCAACCAAGTACATGCCTTTTCTTTGAAGTTTTGCCTTATTATCCTTAGTGCATTCATAATGCATCATTGCTGCATTAGCGCCATATGCAGATATTGTATTAAATGAAAGATCATAACAATCCTCATCTTCTAATCTCATATCATCAAGCATAACCATTGCATCATATTCATCCATTGTTTCTATATCACTATGAAGCAGCTTATATATAAACTTAGTCAGAATAACACTGTCCTTAAGATAAACTATCTTCATATGTTCTATTTCTTTTTCACCTTTAACAGCCTTAAAGGTTTCAAGTTCATTATCTTCAGGTATGTATTTGGCATCTGCATTTTTAACCAGACTCTCCCAAAGCCCAAAAGATATTGAGTCAAGAGATGCAATTACTTTCCTGCCATTACATATAATGGAAATCTCTTCCTTAAAATTATTCATATTAAGAAGTTTGATTCCATTATCAGCCAAATATTTAATTATCTCATCCCTGTTATCTTTAAAACTTTCCGGATACAAATAAAGGAAAGCATCATCCGTGGTTATAACCACATATGAAAAAGCAACCGGATTAAACTTAATATCACATCCCCTTAAGTTGGTTAAGAACATATTCATATCAAGTTTGGCAGAAAGATATATATCACCATTTTTCTTTTTTATATATTCTCTTACCCTTTCAACTTTCTTTTTTGCAGGCAAATCCACAAGCCCATTATCAAGAATTCTAACCCTTTTAGGATCCAGAGTAACCTTCTCTTCTTTTTCCACAATCTCTCTGGCGTATTTTAAACCTGAGAAAACCGTTATATTAACGCCTTTATTTCCGGCCTTATCCATAATGGACGCAATCAATTTAGAATTGATATTATCTTCATCAAAACCAAGGCTGCCACCCATATCCACTATGAAATCCTGAAGAGTCGGCACGCCTTCCCTGCCCATCTCCATTAGTTTTGCATTACTTTTAAGTTCGATTTTAGCCTGTGTAAAATATCTTCCGTCAGTCCACAGATATGCCCCATCCTTGGTTATAAGAAGCTTACCATTCGAACCTGTAAAACCGGATATATATGTCCTTAATTTATAATAATCATCCACATATTCACTGCAGTACGGGTCAGCGTCATCAATAAGATACATATCTATCTCATCTTCAGCCATTCTCCCTTGAATCTCTTTAATTCTCAAACCATATTTATCCATAGTTTCTCCTTCGCAGCATTCTGCATTCTCCCCTGGGCCGCCTAATTACATCACGCCCTTATTTTTATGCCGCTCAATTTAAGAAAGCGCCCATAAAGGCGCATTTCTTATTTATCTTTTATCAATTGCTACATATTTAAGGTCATCATGAATTGGCATATATGCAGGTCTGATAATCTTACCATTATTGGCAAGTTCTTCCATTCTGTGTGCACTCCATCCAACAATTCTTGCAATTGCAAACATTGGTGTATAAAGTTCAGCAGGAAGTCCCAGCATACTGTATACAAAGCCTGAATAGAAGTCCACATTAATGCAGACGCCCTTATACATCTTACGCTCTTCAGCGATAATCTGTGGCGCAAGTCTCTCAACCAGTGAATATAACTGATATTCAGAATCCAGACCTTTTTCATGTGAAAGTTTTCCAACGAAATCTTTAAAAATCTCCGCCCTCGGATCTGAGCTTGAATAAATCGCATGACCACAGCCGTAGATTAATCCTGCATGATCAAATGCTTCTTTATGAAGAAGTCTTCTAAGGTATGCACCTACTTCTTCCTCATCCTTCCAGTCCTTAACATTGGCCTTCATATCTTCAAACATTTTAACAACCTTGATATTTGCGCCGCCGTGTCTTGGTCCCTTTAATGAGCCAATAGCTGCTGCAATGGTTGAATATGTATCAGTGAGTGTAGAGGTAACAACATGAGTTGTAAATGTAGAGTTATTACCACCACCATGCTCCATATGAAGTACAAGTGCAATATCAAGAAGTGTTGCCTCTAACTTTGTATATGAACTGTCCGGTCTTAAAAGGCTTAAAATATTCTCCGCTGTTGATAATTCCGGATTAGGTGTATGAATAAACAAGCTGTTGCCATCATGATAATGGTTATATGCCTGATATCCATATATAGCAAGTTCAGGGAACAGACTGATAAGCTGCATACACTGTCTTAAAACATTAGGAAGTGATGTATCATCTGCCCTGTCATCATATGCATATAAAGTAAGTACTGATCTTGCAAGGGTATTCATCATATCCTTACTAGGAGCCTTCATGATAATATCTCTTACGAAAGAGGTAGGAAGACTTCTGTATCCACCAATGATTTTCTTAAAAGTATTTAATTCTTCATTATCCGGCAGTTTATCAAAAAGAAGCAGAAATGCTACTTCCTCGAAACCATATCTGTTATCTTCAGTAAATCCTTTAACTAAATCTTCAACATTATAACCACGGTAGAAAAGTTTTCCAGGGATTGGAATCTGTTCACCATCTACAATTTTATTGGCTCTTACATCTGATATTCTGGTAAGGCCTGTACGAACACCTCGTCCGTTTAAATCTCTAAGTCCTCTTTTAACATCATATTTGGTAAAAAGTTCATTATCAATTATGCTGTGCTGCTCAGAAATTTTTGCAAGTCTTAATATTTCAGGTGAAACTTCTTCCTGAAAAATATCAAAATTGTAATTAGTCATTCATTTATCCTTTCATTCTCTTTTTTTCGCTTCTACATTACCAATCACATATTGAACGATAATGTTATCTTTATCTTTTATTTCATTAAAAGTATCGCAAATTCTCATTGCAACCTTCTTGGCATCATTTTCCTCAAGTCCCGGAAGCATAACCACATATTGGAAAGAACTGTATCTGGTTGTAACATCACCCAGTCTTAACGAAACAACTATGGTTCTTTCAAGGTCGCTCATAATTCCGTCTAATTCTTCAGGAGCAATCTTATATCCATTAATTGCATTAATGGTCAAAAGAATTAGTTTAACACTCTGTCCTGAACGATCCAGACCTCTGGATACAAACTGATATATATGTTTAAAAGCCTCATATTCTACTTTATATGCACCCACAAGACCATTTTGCTCAGATATCATCTTCTCTAACTTATGCATATCTGCCATGGCATCAGACTGTTCAGGCGTTGGAACATCAAATTCCTTTTCCCTGTAAAAATGATAATTATCCTTACCATTTTCCTTAACGTAATATAAAGCCTTATCAGCCTTTGAATAAAGTGAATTATAGTCCTTGCCATCAACCGGGCACATCGAAACGCCTATGGATGTTGATAGTCTGCATTTAGGATCAACGCACTTCGGTAATTTGGTTCTTACCTTTTCAAGTACTTCCTCGCAGATTTTCTTAACCTCATCCATTTGATACCTGCCTTTAAGGAAGATAACAAATTCATCTCCACCAAGTCTTGCTACTGCATCTCTTGGTCCGATAATGGATTCCATTATCTTGGCAAACTCAGACAGGATTACATCTCCTGCCATATGACCATAGGTATCATTAGACATTTTGAAATTATCCAGATCAAGTAAGAGGAAAGCAGCTTCCCTGTCATCACCTTCATCTAAATATCTTTCAACATAATCCTCTATATATCTTCTGTTCCAGACTTCAGTTAAATAATCTTTTCTTGCTGATATAGTTAAGTCTTTTCTTAAATCCTCAATCTGAAGAATCTTATTAATGCGGCTAAGCATTACATCAGGCTCAAAAGGCTTAAGGATAAAATCCATAGCTCCAAGTTTAAGTCCCTGAATCTCTGCCTCTCTTCTGTCATCCACTGTCAGAAAAACAACAGGTATGGACGCCGTCTCAGGATTTGATTTAATAATCTGCAAAGTATCATAGCCATCCATCTCAGGCATCTTTACATCAAGTAAAATCAGATCAGGTTTGGCCTTTTCCAGAAACTCAATAGCCTGCTTGCCGGACTTGGCCATGGATAATTTATAATCATTTTTAAGTACATCAGCGGCGATTTTGATATTAGCTGATACATCATCAACTATAAGAATGTGTTTCTTTTCTTCTTCCATAAGCTCCCCCTATACATACACAACCTATAAGAACTGAAGAACCTCATCTTTCATTTTATCTGTGTCACAAACTATATCAAATCTGACAGGTGAATTAATTACATCCGTTACAGCCTTAGGAACAGCAACATGGCTGACATTATTTAAGATATCAATTAATTCAAAATCACTGTCGTCTCTGTCCTTACCTTCAATTGCCTTAAGTACCGCTCTTGGGAACTTGTAAGGGCTTGCTGTTGAAATAATAAGACTTACTGTCTCATCTTTCGTATTTTCTCTGTATGCCTTATATACACTTGATGCAACAGCTGTATGAGTATCAATTACATAACTGTCATTTGTATATAATTCCTTGATTCTTTCGCTAACCTCGTCTTCTGATGCGAATCCGCCAACAAAAACATCAAGCTTAGCCTTCATATTATCATCAATGGTATATGAGCCTTTTTCCTTAAGCTGAGTCATAAGTTCAAGGCACTTATCGCTGTCATTACCGGCGATATAATAAATAAGTCTCTCTAAGTTACTTGAAATAAGAATATCCATTGATGGTGATGTGGTTAATATGAATTCTCTGTTTCTGTCATATGTTCCACTCTGGAAGAAATCATATAATACTTTATTCTCATTTGATGCGCAGATTAATTTATTAACAGGAATACCAATTTCCTTAGCATAGAAGCCTGCCAGGATATTACCAAAGTTTCCTGTTGGAACAACGAAATTAACTTTGTCTCCTGCATTGATTCTGCCTTCTTTTATTAATGTCACATATGAAAATACATAATATGCAATCTGCGGAACAAGTCTGCCTATATTAATTGAATTGGCTGATGAGAATACTGTTCCCTTATCCTTGGCAAGTTTAGCCATCTCATCGCTTCCGAATATATTCTTAACACCTGTCTGGGCATCATCAAAATTACCTTTAATTCCAACAACCTTAACATTGTCGCCCTTTTGTGTTACCATCTGCCTTTCCTGAATGGCGCTTACACCATTCTTAGGATAAAATACAACGATCTTTGTTCCATCTACTCCTGCAAAACCAGCCAGCGCAGCCTTACCTGTATCACCGGATGTTGCAGTAAGAATACAAATCTTATCATTAATATTATTCTTCTTTGCAGCAACCATCATTAAATGAGGAAGAATGCTGAGTGCCATATCCTTAAAAGCTATGGTTGCGCCATGGAATAATTCCACATAATAAGCATTATCAACTTCTGATAAAGGAACTATTTCATCTGTATCAAACTTTTCGTCATATGCTTTTTCGATACAGCCTCTTAATTCACTTTCTGTAAAATCAGTAAGGAATAATTTCATTACTTCATAAGCCACATTCCTGTAATCCATCTTTGATAATTCATCCAAAGACTTATCAAGTTTAGGAAAGCTTGTAGGCACGAATAAACCACCTTCATGTGAAAGGCCTGTAACAATTGCTTTTGAAGGTGAAACAATTACATTTTTATCTCTTGTGCTGGTATACTTAATTTCCATTTTCTTAATCTCCAAATTATTGTATAATTAATCTGTTGATAAGGCATAAATTCAACAGATAGTCCATAATATTTTAGCATAAATCTTAGTGTATTGGCAAGTTAAAGGATTAACAATCTAAATGGCAAAGAATACGGGTATTTTTACAGCTAAATATGCAAACGGCAGGGAATATTACAGGGTTTCCGTGACCTACCACGGCAAACACATAAGCCTTGGCTCTTTTAATTCCAAAAGAAAGGCATCAGTCTGCTATAAAGAAGCAAAGGATATCCTTAATGGTTCATATACTCCCGATGACTACCCTGCATTCAAAGCCATATCTTTTGATAAATTTATAATCTTAATCAATTTCAGGGATAATAATGTTTATTTTAAAAATCCAATCTATATCAAACCGGGATTCTTTTTATATTATTTATCCTATGATTATGCGCTGAAATTTTCCAAAGATGATCTGTTCTTCTATTCTGCTCACAAAATCATGAAGCGCGGCAATCATCTTTTTGTCAACGATTACGGCAGCCAGGAAAGCCTTGGCTTAAGATATGGAATTATGTCCTATGCCGTTGAAAACAGGGATTATGAATTCATTAATAAGGACAGAACTGATTATCGTTATGAAAATATAAGGATAATTAACCGCTATACAGGTGTAAGAAAAATCGAAAAAGACTTAAATACCGTATATGAAGCGCGAATTCATATCAATAATTATATTCGTATCGGCATCTATGATGACGAAATTAAAGCCGCCATTGCATATAACAAGGCGGCAGATATTCTGATTCGTAATGGAATTGGCAAGAATTATCATCATAATTTTATAAGCGGTTTATCAGATGATGAATACCAGGCAATTTATGATGAATTACCGTTAAGTTCCAAAATATATAAGTTTTAATTATTTCAAATTATAGTCTATTAAGCTTATGCTTAAATCCACTTTTCCGGATATACCGTCAACTACTCCGGTTTTTGAATATTTCCACATATGGAATCTGTACGGGAAATTCGGCATGTCAGAAAGATTCTCATAATATAAATCATATGACCACAGACTTAAATAATTAATCGATGTAAAAGCCCATTCCTTATCGGCATAAAGCATTGGAATATATCTTCCTGTCGCACCCTCCGCCTTGCTTCTTTCATTTATTCTGTTAAGGAAAGCCGCCGCGATTCTTGTTTTATTCTCCACCGTCAGTTTATCAATTCTTGATACATCATTAGGAACATAATCCATCTGATATACAACAGGATATTTAACATCAACGCCATTTAAAGTATTATAGACAAAATCCGCCTCCTCTATCGCTTCGGCTTCCGATATGGCCTGGGAGAAGAAAATAACGCCTATATCCAGTCCTGCCTGTCCAGCTCTTTGGGCATTGTCATAGAAATTCTCATCTATGGATATAACACCTGATGAATATCCACGACTTCCAACCCTCAGCATTACATAATCTATTCCGTCTTTTTTTACTTTATTAAAATCCACATAATCATTATTCTGCGATATATCAACTCCGGTATATGAAACAACCTTGCCATCTTCATAATAGGCAAGCCTTCCATTACTTACATTAAACATCTCATCTTTATATGGACATTCAGGAATATATGGACTGATTGGATACCACTTTACTGTGCCATCAGATAATTTAACTTCTGTTTTCGTTCCACCTTCAGAAGGGTCTTCTTCCTTATCCTCTTCATATGTGGCACTTCCTGGAATAACCGTTTCTTCTTCTGCCGGTTCTTCCTTTGGATAATCTTCCCAGATATCAAGATCATCAGACGTCAAAGTAGAGCCGGAAACCAGTCCCTCTAAGTCATCAGGCTCTTTTACTTCCTGAACCTCAGGTGCCGGTTTTTTATTTAGAAGATTAAGAGCGTCCCTGTTTACAAAAAGAATAACGCCAACAATAGTCAACACAAAAAGAGCAATCATAATTGCTCCTGCAAAACCAACATTGACCTTGTTGTCAAATTCCTCCATATTCTCTTTGTCATTTTCCAAACGCATACTAATAACCTCTTAAAGGTATTATATCATAGAAATATTTATATGACAAAAATTAAAGCCGGTCATATGACCGGCTATGTTTTTAAGCTTCTTCTAATTTAACTACTTCCTTCTTGTTGTAATGACCACAAGCCTTACAAACTCTATGAGGTACTGTTAAAGCGCCACAGTTGCTGCACTTAACTAATGTGCTAGCGCTCATTTTCCAATTAGCTCTTCTTTTATCTCTTCTTCCCTTGGAAGATTTATTCTTAGGACAAATAGACATCTTTACACCTCCTATCTGCTTACTTTTATTCAAACGTACTTTACGATTATATAATGATAATTAGTCTTTGTCAAATACTTTTTATCATTTTGATACGGTAAAAATCACCGAATCCTTCTTTTTGTTGTCTTTATAGAAATCTTTGGCTATACAACCGGCTCTTCCGCCACCCGCACAGGCACACGCACAGGCGCAGGCACAGGCACATCCGCCGCCGTGTCCACCTCTTCTTCCACCGGACTTTGCAGCATTGGCAGCTCTGAAATTCTTAAAGGAAGTTTTATGAGGAACGGTCACCGAACTTACATGCATAACAGTATTTGGAAGAGTTGATATTCTGTAATTACCATCCTTTTTGGCATTAAGGATTTCTTTCTTATACTCTTCATACTTCTTAGGAATCTTGGTTTCTTCAATAACCTCTTTTGATTTGATGAAGTTTCTTCCACAATATGGACATATTTCTGCACCCGGAGGTCTTACACCGCCACAGCCCTGACATTTATCGTAGTATTCAATAATGGTTCTTACTTTCTTGATTCCCGGTTTAAATCCTGCACTCGATACCCATGATATATAATCAACCAGTAAAACAAACAGATAAACTAAAACAAAAAAACCACCATACATAAAGAATATAAAGATTGTTCCCAAAATGGCATTTCCGGTATCATCTGTGGCTCCGCTTCCCTTCTGTTCATCTATATATTTTTTATTGGCACTAAACTCATATGCATCAGATGGATATACAACCGAAACCGTATATTTACTGCCCTTACTAAGGAATGTATGCCATACATAACGTCCATCCATTTCCGTATAGCCGGATGTGGCATATAACGACTTATCTTCATTCCATGTAATTATTAATTCATCAACATAAATCTCATCAAACCAGCCCGGAGTAAAGGTATACTGAGTCTGACCTTTTTCAGGATATTCCATCTGATACATATAATCCTGAACAAGAGCAAATTCTATTACAACAAGGTCACCTGCATAATAATCCTTATCGAGGTCAATCCTGAATCCGGAACCCGAGTCAGTGGTATACTTCATCTTTTTAATGGAATCGGATAATGGTTTATAATCAACATAATGCTTATTAGGCGTACCAATTATTACCCATGAAAGCGGGCCTTCCGAAGTTGAATCCAGCACTCTCCACTCAATATGATAAACAAGAGTAAGAGTTCCATCTTCATTAACATCTACATTAATTACATATTTTTCAATTTCATCCAGATCTTTGGCATTAACCTTAACAGGAAGAATGACAAAAGCAAATAATGTGGAAATTATAACTACTGCCAATAATCCAAATAATCTTTTAAAAGAATTCTTATTCATTATCTGTCACCTCCTTCTTTTGTAATTCGAAGGGGACATTTGCCTTCCATGGAAGCTGAATAATCACGTCTTTTAACGCATTCATCACTATTCCATATATCCTTCCAGTCGTCTGTTAACATATCGCCAAGAGGCTTATCTGAAAGCCAGCTCTGACATGGAACAACCTTGCCTGATGGAGTAATTGCCATATTAGAAAGGCAGGCACCGCAGGTAGGCGGATTAATACCAAGTTCTTCACAATACTCTGTTTCTATCCATCCTGGTGATGTGAAACTGATCTCTATCTTATTTTCATTACAATACTCTACTGATTCCTTTAAAATCTTCTTTAATTCTTCAACTTCAAGCTGAAGTTTAACTGAAGGGTCTTTGGTAGCATTACCTGTTGTAATAAGCGCTGAACAGGTAACATATGTAACTCCAAGAGAGTTAAGGAATTTAAGTGTATTAAGATAGTCCTTGTTATCAGTGCAAAGCGGTGTATTAACGCTGACACTTAAACCGGCAGCAAGTGCATTCTTAATTCCATTCACAGTTTTTTCATAAGCATTTGCGCCTACTAATTTATTATGAATTTCTTCATCAGATGAATAAAATGTAATCTGAACGCTGTCAAGCGAAGCCTTTTTTAGTTTCTCACAGAACTCAGGGCTTAAATTAATACCATTTGTATTAAGTCTTGTAACAAACCATCTTGCACTGTCTATAAGTTCAAATAAATCTTCTCTTAATGTAGGTTCGCCACCTGTAAATGTAAGCTGAGGAATACCACTTTCCCTGCATTTATTAATGATTTTCTTCCAGTCATCAGTAGATAATTCTTCCTCTTTACCATGTTCCTGACCTGCAGCATAGCAGTGAATACATTTCTGATTACAGTTCCATTTACCATTTTTCTCCATGGCAGAAACAAGTAAATCCATTCTGTGGGGAGCCTTCATAAATGGAGCATACTCACCAATATTCATATATCCTATTTCTTCAGTAACATCTTCTCTGTACGCAACAGCTGTAAAGGTATCAAGAATACGATTCAAATCATTCTTAATAACTCTCTTTGGAAGAAAAGTATAAATCTTCTTAACCTTCTTACAGATGTTATTAACGATGATTTTATAATCATCTTCTGTAACTTCCTTACCATCATACTTATTAATCTCATCAATAAATTCGCAAAGCAGAATTGTCCATGAAGGATTAACAGGAATAATATCCTGACCATTGATAATGACAACACTTGGTCCTACATTATCATCCTCTAAAGCCGGCGGAACCAGATGTATTCTTACAACACCAGGTCCTTCCGGATTAAGAGTTGTATGATGTACTTCATTAAAATGCTCTTTTGCATATTTTAAGACTTTTTTAGAATTATTCATCAATATCCCTCATACATTTATATATAAAAATACACCGAAAGCCCGGTTAAGGACCTTCGGTGTTAATTATAAAGCAATAATTAGTTAAGTGCTGCCTGAACAACAGTAATGGCAATAACACCAACGATATCTTCAGCTGAGCAGCCTCTTGAAAGGTCATTAACAGGCTTTGCAATACCCTGTAAGATTGGTCCATAAGCATCTGCCTTGGCAAGTCTCTGAACAATCTTGTATGAGATATTTCCAGCATCAAGGTTAGGGAAGATAAGAACGTTAGCCTTACCAGCAACATCTGAGTTAGGAGCTTTGGACTTGGCAACTGAAGGAACAATAGCTGCGTCAAGCTGGAACTCACCATCAACAACGATGTCAGGATACTGCTCTTTGGCAATTCTTGTAGCCTCTACCATCTTATCAACTAATGCATGCTTAGCGCTGCCTACAGTTGAATGTGAAAGCATTGCACATACAGCCTTCTCACCAACAAGACTCTCAAAGCTTTCTGCTGATGATGCAGCAATTGCAGCAAGTTCTTCCGGATTAGGATCCTGATTAAGACCACTGTCTGCAAAGATGAATGTACCATTAGCACCATATTCACAGTTAGGAACATCCATAATGAAGAATGCAGATACTAACTTGCATCCAGCCTTTGTCTTAAGAATCTGAAGTGATGGACGAAGTGTATCAGCTGTTGAGTGACAAGCACCTGCAACAAGTCCGTCAGCATCTCCTGCCTTAAGCATTACTATACCATAAGTAATTGTATCTTTAAGTAAGATATCCTTAGCCTGCTCTTCTGTCATGCCTTTAGCCTTACGTGTTTCATATAACAGATTAATATAACTTTCTGTCTTGTCATATGTAGCCGGCTCAATAATCTCAGCCTTGGAAATATCTACGCCTGTAGATTTAACATGAGCATCGATTTCAGCCTTATCACCAATGAGAACGATCTTTGCAATACCTTCCTGGATTGCCTTCTCAGCGGCATAATATGTTCTGTCATCCATAGTCTCTGGAAGTAAAATTGTTTTGTTAAAGCCTTTAGCTTTCTCTTTAATCTTGTCAACAAAAGCCATTTTCAAATATCTCCTTTATATTAAAAATTAGGTTTAAAACCAAAAAATATTATACTTTATTTTTAATTCATATACAAGTTTTAACTTGTAAGATGAGAAATAAAATGTTAGATTAGTAAAGGTGTATTAAATAAATTGAGGTGATGTAATGACAGTTGCAGGCATAGTAGCAGAATATAATCCATTTCATAACGGACATAAAACACAGATTGAATATATTAAATCTAATCTGGGTGTTGATTATGTTGTTATTGTTATGAGCGGGAATTTTACCCAGAGGGGTACTCCTGCCATGATGGATAAATATGCCCGTACTGAAATTGCCTTAAATTCAGGTGCAGATCTCGTTTTGGAACTGCCCCTTTATTACAGTGTATCTTCTGCCGAATACTTCGGTTCAGGCGCTGTTGCTCTCCTTGATAAACTTGGAGTTGTAAATTATCTTTGCTTTGGCTCAGAATCCGGAAATATCGACATCATCTCCGATGTTGCCAAAATCCTTAATACCAAATCAGGACAACTTGATTCCTTAATTAAGACCAAGATTAAACAGGGCTTATCCTATCCTGTTGCCCGTTCACAGGCCATCGGCGAAATCATTCCTAATTCATACGAGCATGTTGATGCCATGAATTATCCTAATAATATTCTTGGCATTGAATATATCAAGGCAATAAACAAGAGAAAAAGTTCCATGATTCCATATACCAATAAAAGGGTGGGTTCAGGCTATCACGACAGAATGGTTTCCAATACCTTAAGTTCTGCCCTTGCAATCAGACAGTCTGTGGAATCCAATAAAAGCATTAAAATGATATCTGAACTTGTTCCGGATTACTGCTATAAATATATGGATGAAAATTATAACAAGACCTTCCCTGTATGGTCTAATGATATTTCTTCCATGCTTAAATACAAACTCTTACTTGATGCAGGTAAGGGTTATACCGAATATGTTGATGTAAATAAAGATCTTTCAGACAAGATTAAGAAGAATCTTAATAAATATGTATCTTTTGAACAATTCTGCGATTTACTTAAATCCAAGGACGTTACCTATGCAAGAGTAAGTCGTTGTCTTATTCATATTCTTCTTAATATCAAGAAGGATAATCTCAAGAAATTTGTAGCTAACGATTATGCAATGTACGCAAGAATTCTTGGATTAAAAAAAGAGGCATCTCCTCTTCTTAATGCTATTAAGAAAGAGTCAAAAATACCTCTTATTTCCAAACTGGCTGATGCCAGAAATATCTTGGATGAAGATGCAATGAAGATGCTTGAGAGCGATATTGAAGCCGCTCACATCTACGATACAATCATTACAGATAAGTTTGAATTTGCAACTACCAGTGAGTTCCAGAGAAAAATCATAACTATCTGATTATTCGAATAATGCATCCACGAAGGCATTAGCATCAAATCTCTGCAAATCTTCTATGCCTTCTCCAACTCCTATATATTTAACAGGAATCTTAAGCTCAGACTGTATTGCTACAACAATACCGCCTTTTGCTGTGCCATCAAGTTTTGTAATTATTATACCTGTAAGGTCTGCAACATTGGCAAATTCTCTAGCCTGAATAAGTGCATTCTGACCTGTAGTTCCATCAAGGACAATGAAATTTTCTCTTTTTGCATTTGGGAATTCCCTGTCTATGATTCTGTTCATTTTCTTAAGTTCTTCCATAAGATTCTTCTTATTGTGAAGTCTTCCTGCTGTATCACAAATAAGAGTATCTATGTTTTTCTTCTTGGCAGACTGAACTGCGTCAAAAACAACGCCTGACGGATCAGCACCTTCCTGTGCTGAAATAATATCAACATCTGCTCTTTTAGCCCATTCTTCAAGCTGTTCTGTTGCTGCAGCCCTGAAAGTATCAGCTGCAACTATCATAACCTTACGTCCATTATCCTTAAGATTATGTGCTAACTTTCCTACTGTTGTTGTTTTACCAACGCCGTTAACACCAATAACAAGCACTACCGACTGAGTATTCTCAAAATCATATGCGTCCTTTTCAAGACTCATCTGCTCTTTAATACTGTCAAGCAGCAGTTTCTTACATTCTCTTGCATCGAAGATATGACGTTCTTTTACCTTTTCTTTTAATCTTTCAATTATGCCTTCAGTAGCATCAATACCTACATCTGCCATAACCAGGGCTTCTTCCAGGTCTTCATAAAACTCATCATCAATCTGTCTTGATTCATCAAAAGCCACATCGATTCTGTTTTTGATATTATCTCTTGTCTTGGTTAATCCCTGTTTTAATCTGGCGAAGAAACCTTTTTTCTTAACTTCTTCATCAGCACCAACAAAGTCTGAAGCTCCATTATCAGTGTTTTCAACAGAATTGAAAACTTTATCATTAACATTTTCAGAAGTTGTCTCTGAAACGCTCTCAGCCACTGGAGATTCTTCAATTACCGGAGCCGCATCTGCTTCTGGAGCAGTTTCAACATTCGCAACTACTTCTTCGCTGACAGCCCGTTCTTCAGTTATGTTCTTTTTCTTAAATCCAAACATAATAACCTTTCTTAGTCATCAAGATCCTTATCAATAAGATTTACGCTGACTAATGCTGATACACCCTTCTCCTGCATGGTAATACCATATAATCTGTCTGCCTTATTCATGGTACCACGTCTGTGAGTAATAACGATAAACTGTGTCTTCTTACTCATCTTGATTAAGTACTTGGCAAATCTCTCAACGTTATTCTCATCAAGAGCAGCCTCAATCTCGTCAAGGAGACAGAATGGTGAAGGCTTAAGATTCTGAATTGCAAATAAAAGTGCAATAGCTGTAAATGCCTTCTCACCACCGGATAACTGCATCATATTCTGTAATTTCTTTCCAGGTGGCTGTGCTTCAATCTTAATACCTGCTTCAAGAATATCTTCGTCTTCCAAAAGTTCTAACTTGGCATCACCACCACCAAATAATTCCTTAAATACTGCATTGAACTCGCTGCTTATTAAAGTAAACTGTTCTTTGAACTGTTTTCTCATGGCTTCATCAAGTTCATCTATAATACGAATAAGTTCATCTCTTGCTTCAACCAGATCATCATGCTGAGTCTGCAGGAAGGTAAGTTTTTCCATAACTTCCTGATATTCCTCAATTGCATTAACATTAATTGAACCAAGACCTTTAATCTCTTCCTTGATTGAATTGATTTCTTTTCTCATCTTTGGAAGATCTGTTAATTCCTCATCTCTTAATGGGCCTGCATCTGCCAGGGTAAGATTATATTCCTGCCAGATATAACTAGCGTAAGAAGCAATCTGTTCCTCAATTCTCTCTTTTTGAGAATTAAGTCTGAATATTTCCTTATCAAGATTTGCAACTTCCTTGGTAAGATTATCTCTTTGATTGAAGAAATCTTTCTGCTTGGCCTGGAACTCTTCCTTCTTGGCATTCATTTCCTTTAACTTAATTTCACTGTCAGACTGGCTTGATACAGATTCCTTAAGTGTAAGTTTAATCTCTTCAATATTCTTTGTTCTTTCTTCGATATCAGCCTTAAGTTTTTCAGATTCTTCAGTAACCTCTTTCATTTCTGTATTGAATCTGTTTTCTTCTTCAAGAACTCTGTCAAGATTCTGCTTCTCGAATTCCTGACTCTGTAATAACTTTTGAGCCTCAATCTCAATATCTGAAACTACTGCAAGTTTCCTGGATTCTTCTTCTCTTAATGTTTCAAGTTTAAGACCTTTTTCCTTAATTGCAGCATTCTCTTTATCTTCAACTTCGTTGGAATTATTAAGATTATTCTTAAGTTCTTCCTTCTTAACCTCAATATCATTAAGATCCTGCTTTAAGATAGCCTTCTCGTCTCTTAATGAATCAAAGCCTGAAAGCACATCGCCTTTTTTCTCCTTGGCCTGCATAACCTTAATTCTTGCAGTATTCTGTCTGATATAGGCATCCTGTACTGCGTCTTTGGTCTTCTCAAGGTTCTGTCTTAATTCATTACGCTCTTTCTTGCAGTCCTCAATTTCCTGTAAAGAAGCATTAACCTTATCTTCTAATTCCTTAACATGCTTGGTTAATTCATCTGTTTCTCTTCTTCTGCTAAGTAAATTACTGCTGTTCTTGAAAGCACCACCTGTGATTACACCGCCCGGAGCCAAAAGTTCTCCATCAACAGTAACCATTCTAATTGCATAATTGTTCTTTCTCGCTATGGCAAAAGCATTGTCCATATTATCAACAATTACGATTCTTCCAAGCATTGACTTCGCAACATTCTTATACTTAGGCTCAACATCAACAAGATCTGATGCCAGGCCGATTACGCCTTTTTCATTAAGTACATGAGGAGTCTTGAATTCCTGCGGATTCTCAATTGAATCAAGAGGAAGGAAAGATGCTTTACCATACTTATTTTCCTTTAAGAATTCAATCATCTTCTTTGCATCTTTTTCAGTTGATGTAACAATATTCTGAATATTATTTCCAAGGGCTACTTCAATGGCATTTTCATATTCCTTTGATACCTTGATGATATCAGCTACAACGCCGTGAATGTCCTTATTATTCTCTTTTTGCTCCATTACCTTCTTAATGGAATTGCTGTATCCTTCATATCTTTCGGTAATGTTATTAATAGCCTCTAACTTTGACTTTTCCTGATGGAACAGCATCTGATTCTTACGAAGTTCCTCATCAATCTTGCCAAGCTTATCTCTGTAAGTAAGACTCTTTGCTTCCATTTCCTTTAACTGATTGCTAAGAGTCTCGATTTCTTCAGTAACTTTGTTAAAATCATCCTCCAAAAGTTTAATGGCACTGTTCTGTTCTGCCTCCTTGCTCTTTGCCTGAAGGAGTGAAGCATCAAGTTCAGATAATCTGATATTCTTCTGCTCTGCCATTGTATCTAATTTACCAAGTTCAACTTTGATATTTGCCCTTGATGTAAGAAGTTCAATAATGGCATTCTTGGAACTTTCCACTGCAGTATTTAAATCTTCAATATTAGCCTGACAATCCTCTAACTCTTTTACAGCAGCAGCTTTCTTGTTATTAATGTCATCACATTTTTTATCAATTTCAGATTTTCTAGAAAGAATCTCTTCTTTCTCTTTATTCTTAATATCAAGATTATTATTGATATTATTAATTCTAACCTTAAGATGTTCAAGATTACTTGTGGATGACTCAATACTCTGCTTATTAAGTACAATCTGTCCTTCAAGTTTTTCTCTCATTACATCTGAAGATGCCATTGTGTCCTTGATATTATTGATTTCAGTATCAAGTTCACTTATAAGACCTTCAATTCTTTCATAATCAGTCTTAAGGGCTTCATTCTTGGCATTTGCAACCTCTAAATCAGAAGATGCAATATCGAATTTGCTCTTAACATTCTCAAGATTTGTATTTAATCTGTCATTATCAAGAAGAAATGCATTAACATCAAGTCTCTTCAGTTCTTCTCTTTTTGTTAAATATGTTTTGGCTTTTTCAGACTGGGTTTTAAGAGGACCTGCCTGATCCTTAAGCACGTTAAGAACGTCAGTAACTCTTAACAAGTTCTGACTTTCTGATTCTAACTTTTTGCCTGCTTCATATTTTCTTCTTTTGAATTTAACGATACCTGCGGCTTCATCGAATAATTCTCTTCTGTCCTCAGGCTTGCTGGAAATAATTTTGTCAATCTGACCCTGACCGATAATAGAATAGCCTTCCTTACCAATACCGGTATCATAGAATAATTCATTAACATCCTTAAGTCTGCAAAGGGTGCCATTAATAGAATATTCACTTTCACCGGAACGGTAGATACGTCTGGCAACTGTAACTTCTTTATAGTCTATTGGAAGTGAATGGTCGCTGTTATCAAGGGTTATTGCAACATATGCAGAACCAACGCTCTTACGAAGAGCTGTTCCCGAGAAAATAACATCCTGCATTGAAGAACCACGAAGCTGTTTAATTCTCTGCTCACCCAAAACCCATCTTACAGCATCGGCAACATTACTCTTACCACTACCATTAGGTCCAACGATACCTGTAATACCATGTTCAAAATTAAAAACTATTTTATTTGCAAAGGATTTAAATCCCTGTACTTCGATACTTTTAAGTAACATCTTTTACACCTTAATCTATATAAATCCACAAAGGATTATTCTTTTTTATTATCTTTATCCTGATTCTCAGGCTTTTCATCCTTGGATGATTCTTCCGTTTCTTCACCATCCAGAAGACCATATTCATTAATCATTTTAATTGCTTCAAAAGCCGCCCTTTGCTCAGCTTTCTTCTTATTCTTACCCTGGGCAATGACAATCTGCTTACCATTGATAACCAGCGCAACTTCAAATACCTTTTTATGTTCCGGTCCTTTTTCAGAAATTACACTGTATTCAATCTTACCAATATGCTTGGACTGCATGATTTCCTGAAGCATACTCTTGTTGTCAACATATACCATGGTATCACCAATCTCATTAACAACATGAGCATAAATATGATCTTTTGCCTTATCATAGCCGCCATCAAGATAAATGGCGCCAATAATGGATTCAAAAACATCTGACAAAATAGAATCCCTGTCAGCTCCACCTGCAGCAGCCTCGCCAATACCAAGCAGAATATATTCACTTAAATTAATTTTTCTCGCACAATAAGAAAGCGCCGTCTCACAAACAATCGAAGAACGGGTTTTACTCATTACACCTTCAGACATATCAGGATTATTCCTGTAAAGATAATCACTAATAACCAGCTCAAGGACAGCATCACCCAAGTATTCCATTCTCTGGTAACTTTCCCACTTATAAACCCTTAGTTCATTAACATAGGATGTGTGACTTACTGCAACCTTAAGAAGATCAAGATCATTAAAATGATAACCTATTACATCCTCCAGTTTATGAAGTTTGCTTTTTAATTGATCATTCATTCTCTTTAACAGCCTTCTTTATAAGTTCCAAAGCCTGGCCAACAGTTTTAACTTCATATATATCTTCTTCTTTAAGCTCAATATTAAGCTTGTCTTCTACTATCAATACAATCTGATATACATCAAGAGAATCGGCACTAAGGTCGCCTGTGAATGTCATATCATCTTCAATTTCATTAATGTAGACACCGAGGACTTCTACAATCGCCTCTTTTAATATCTCTTCTTCCATTTTATAACATCAATCTCCCTAATTTTATGAAACTATATCAGTATGTGATAAAGCTTCCTGTATTTTGCCTGTTACATCCTTTTCTACAAAATTAACGCAGGATAAAACAGCATGTTTAAATGCATAAGCATCTGAACTTCCATGAGCCTTCATTACCAGCGCTTTAAGACCAAGCATAGGTGCTCCACCCTGTTCATCTGATGAAAAAGTCTTTAACTTTTCTTTAAGAGGCTTCTTCACTAAAGCACCGCCAATCTTTCCGGTAAAAGAACTCATCATTCCTTCTTTAATTGCATGAACCAGTGTTGATGCCACACCTTCATAAGTCTTTATAATAACATTGCCTACAAAAGCATCGCATACGATTACATCAACCACACCCTTAGGAATATCCCTGGCTTCAACTGAGCCAACGAAATTAATATCAGGACAGGCTTTAAGAAGTGGGAATGTATCTTTAACAAGCTGATTACCCTTTTCTTCTTCTGTTCCAATATTAACAATACCAACCTTAGGATTCTCAACACCCATGATATTCTTCATGTATAAAGTACCCATTACGGCAAACTGAACTAAGTTAGATGGCTTTGCATCTACATTTGCGCCGCAGTCTACAATACATGAGAAGCCATGCTCATGAGGAACAAGTGGAACCAATGGTGGTCTTTCAACACCTTTGATTCTTCCAACAATAATCTGACCACCTACTAAAATGGCACCGGTACTTCCTGCTGAAACAAAGGCATCTGCGCCGCCGTCTCTTAATACATGCATACCCTTAACAATTGAAGAATCTTTCTTCTTACGGATAGCACTTACCGGTGGATCGCCCATTTCTATTTCTTCTGAACAGTGAAGTATTTCCACTCTTTCCTTTGGATATGTATATTTGGCAAGTTCTGCATTAATCTTTTCTTCATCACCTGCCATGATATATTCAAGTTTTTCACATTCATTTAATGCTTCAACAGCACCCTTAATGATTTCACCAGGTGCATTGTCTCCACCACTGGCATCAATTACAATTTTAATTTTGTCTTTCATAATACCATTCCTTTAGTAAAAATCATGCCATTTCTATTTTTAGGCATAGTTACAGATATTAAACATACCTTATAACTATACTAAAAATACGCGTAAAAATCAAGAAAAAAGACTGCATACATAAGTATGCAGCCTTTATTAACAATTATTGAGTTTTACTTATTCAGCAGCATTTTCAGCAACTTTATCTGCTCTTGCCTTAACTTCAGCATCCTGAATATCTGATGGAGCCTGTTCATAACGGGCAAAATCATATTCAAAATCGCCTCTGCCGCCTGTCATTGAACGAAGATCTGTGCAGTATCCGTATAAGCTCATCATAGGAATATCAGCTTCGATACAGGTCTTGCCGCCACCAACAGGATTCATTCCAAGTACACGGCCTCTCTTCTTATTAAGGTCACCCATTACATCACCTGTGCACTTATCAGGAACTGTAACCTTAAGTGACATGATTGGCTCATAAAGTACAGGACCTGCTTCCATGAAGCCTTTCTTGAATGCCTGAATTGTAGCCATCTTAAATGCCATTTCAGAAGAGTCAACCGGATGATATGAACCATCATATAATACAGCCTTAACTCCAACTACAGGATATGCTGCAAGAGGTCCCTTGACAACGCTTTCCTGTAAGCCCTTCTCAACAGCCGGGAAGAAGTTCTTAGGAACTGCGCCACCAACTACTTCTTCTTCAAATACATATGGTTTCTCCAAATCATATGAAGGCTCGAAACGCATCTTTACATGACCGTACTGACCATGTCCACCTGACTGTTTCTTATACTTATATTCAACATCACTCTTCTTCTTAATTGTCTCTCTGAATGCTACTTTTGGTTTTGTAAGTTCAATTGCAACCTTGTATTCATTAAGAAGTCTGCTTACGATTACATCAAGCTGCATATCACCAATACCATAAAGAAGCATCTGCTTATTCTCTGAATCATTAACAGCCTTAACTGTTAAATCTTCATGCATAATCTTCTGAAGTGCCTGGGATGCTTTATCAACATCAGCCTTATTAACAACATGATATCTCTTATATGTATAAGGCTTTGAAATCTCATTCTTACCATATCTGATGATATGACCTTTTGTTGAAAGAGTATTTCCTGTTCTTGCTGCAGTAATCTTGGCAAGTGCTCCGATATCACCGGCATGAAGTTCTTTTACTTCAACAGGCTTATTTCCCTGAAGCACATAAATCTTACCAATCTTCTCTTCAACCTGCTTCTCATCATTGTACATAAGGTCGTCTGTCTTAAGAACACCTGAATTAACCTTAATAAGTGAATACTTACCAATGAATGGGTCAACGATTGTTTTGAAGATATAAGCTGATTTAGCTTTGGAGAAATCATAATCAGCCTGGAATACTTCATTGGTCTTAAGATCAACACCGGCAACCTTGCAGCTGTCCGGGCCTGGGAAGTATTTAATAATATCATCAAGAAGTGTATAAATACCACGGCAAAGTGTATTGGAGCCCATGGAAATTGGAACTATTGAATTATCTGCGAAAGATGTACGAAGAGCTGCTCTGATTTCATTTTCTGAGAATGTCTCACCGCCAAAATATCTTTCCATCAGATCTTCTGATGTTTCAGCAACTGCTTCATTAAGAATATCCTTATACTTATTAAGATATTCTACGTTGGCTGCAGGGATCTCGCACTCAACAGCTTCCTTGCCGTCCCATTTATAACCCTTCTCACCAACTACATTAACATATCCAACAAACTGCTCATTCTCTCTGATAGGGAGATGGAAAGGAGCAATCTTGTTGCCATATAATTCTGTAAGTTTTTCAACTACTTCTCTGTATGAAGCATTATCAATATCCATGTCTGTTACAAAGAACATTCTAGGTAATTTATACTTTTCGCATATATCCCATGCTCTTTCGGTACCAACTTCAACACCGGCCTTACCTGAAACAACGATAATGGCTGCATCAGCTGCGCCTGCTGCTTCTTCAACTTCACCAACGAAATCAAAGAAACCAGGAGTATCAAGAATATTAATCTTGCAATCATTCCATTCAATAGGAATTAAAGAAGTAGATATTGAAATCTGTCTCTTAATCTCTTCTTTACCATAGTCACTGATTGTGTTGCCGTCTGCGATCTTGCCCATACGAGATGTAAGGCCACCAAGATAAGCCATGGCTTCTGCAAGTGATGTCTTACCAGCTCCACCATGTCCCAAAAGAACCACATTACGAATCTTGTCTGTAGTATAAATATTCATATAAAACCTCCCCAATTATTATTGGCCGATTAATTGTAACCCATATTCGACCACCCATAGTCTATTTTACTAAAAAAACCTTGATTTTACAATAGATTTTGGACACTTTTACTAAATAAATAAAGCCTTTCGCGTATAGAAAAAGCCCTGATATAAATCAGGGCTTAATCAAACCTAATCATTAATTATTTATTGCTTTCTTCCATAACGGTTTCATATGTTTCAATTCTATGCATGTCCATCTCAGGCATACCTATGAATACACCACCGTAATTAAAGGAATTATCATCTTTAAATATTCTTACTATCTCAATAAAAGCATGAATTACTTCCTTGGTCCAGATGGTTAAGGATGCTTCATATACAGCGCCGATGGTTAATGCCTTCTCGCACTTAAAACCAATACCTGTCTTGGATAAATCGAAAACTTCGATTGCTATCTCTTCAGGTTCCGGAGCATCAAGTCTCTTAACCATAATCTTTGCTTCTAATTCAATTCTTCTGCTTTTTCTTCTATCTTCCATAATTGCCCCCATAAAATTACAGATATATGTAATTATAACATTAAATAGTCCATATAAACAAGTAAAATTATGGTATTTGTATTATTAAGCTTCCCGTCAAACAAGAACCCCGGATTCATGTAATCTTAAATAAACAAAACCAATAAAGAAATTATGTGAAAAAAGATTCGGTTTAGGTTCAAGTATTAATCCCGGGTTCTTGATTTTCAGGATATTATGATAGGTTTTGTTTTTATAAAATTACATATGACCTGATTAAATATTACTTTATGAAAGTTTTATCATCAATAACCCGGGCGGTACTACTTTATGCTACTTTATCCCACTTTTTCCTACTTATTCCTACTTATTCCTTCTTTTATTCTTCAAAGATTATACCTGTCATATAATCCAGTATTTCATCAATTCCCGAGAAATCAGACTTATTGATATAGATTACATTTTTTTCTTTTCTAAACCATGTAAGCTGTCTTTTGGCAAAATGTCTTGTATCTCTTTTAAGTACATATATGGCTTCATCCAAAGTACATTCACCCTTGAAATACGGAATGAATTCCTTGTATCCAAGCCCTTTCATCGAAACATTGTCTTCGGTAAGCCCCCTGTCAAGTAATCCTTTAACCTCATTAAGAAGTCCCATGGATAACATTTTATCGACTCTTTTTTCAATATTATCATATATTGTCTGCCTGTCATTTGTTATGCAAAAAAGAGCCTCATTATAAGCATAATCAGTATTTTTAAGTCTCTCATTATGGGCACTTATTGGCTCATTATGAAAATGATAATATTCAAGAGCACGGATGACTCTTTTGGAATTATTTACAGGGATTTCATTAAAGCTTACTTCGTCAATGTCCTTTAATAAATCATGGACATACTCAGCTCCATTTTCATCCAGTTTTTTATAAAGCATCTCCCTGTATGACGAATCCTCTTCATCTTCAAATTCAACATCCTTAAGGAGTGCCTGGATATAGAATCCCGTACCGCCAACTATAATCGGCATCTTTCCTCTTGACCTTATGTCAGCAATTGCTTCCTTGGCAAGTTTTACAAACATCGCTATGTTAAAATCCTCGCCCGGATCCAGTATGTCAATCAGATGGTGCTTAACCCCCATCATTTCTCCGGCGGTGATTTTGCCCGTTCCTATGTCCATGCCTTTGTAAACCTGCATGGAATCAGCCGAAATAATCTCGCCATCAATCTGCTTGGCAAGGAAGATGGAAAGGTCTGTCTTTCCAACCGCAGTTGGCCCTGCAATTATTACAATATCTTTCATTTAAACAATTCTCTTAAATTTCTTATCTAATTCTGCTTTGGTCATGGCAATTAATGTTGGTCTGCCATGTGGACAGAAGTATGGATTATCAAGGGTGAATAATTCCCTGAAAAGTTCTTCAACTTCAGCCCTTGGTATTATTGTATTACCTTTTATGGCAGCCTTACAACCCATAGTTGCTACTTTTTCTTCAAGCAGCCTTGAATCTTTTACATAACCAAGGCTTTCCAAATCACTTAAAATTTCCTCAAATAAAAGTTTAGGGTCATTGCCATATAAAACCGCCGGAATTCCGTTAAGTTTAATATCCAGGTCGCCGAATGTATCCACCTCAAATCCCAGTTTATTAAAGATATCCATATTGTTCATGCATATCTCATACTTTGACGGAGTAAGACTCATAACAATTCCCGGATTAAGCATCTGAGTCATTACGTCGTCGCTTCTGATTTTCTTGATAAACTGCTCATATTTAACCTTCTCATGTGCCGCATGCTGGTCCATAAGATACATCTTATCCTTAAAGGCAATAATCCAGTACGTTCCAAAGACCTGTCCGATGATCTCATAATCCTTGAAATTATCCTTATTTAGGAATCTCTCATCATCGAAAACAGTCATCTGTTTTACCTTATCAACAATTACATCTTTAGGCTTGTTATCAGGCGGCGCAACCTCTTTAGGCTTATATAATTCCTCGTGAGCCAGAGTTTTATCATCTGCCTCATTCTCAGGATTTATGGCATCATATAAAACCTTGGACTCGGAGAATCTTTCATTAGCCTTTGCAAAAATATCCGCCTCTTCACTCTCTTCCTTTACTGACTCTTCTTCATCCTCGAAAGTAATATCAATATTCTTAACGACAGCCTCAGTTTCTTTTTGAAGCCTGTTAACTTCGAAAGGCTCAGGAGTACGAACCGCTTCCAATTTGTCATTTGTTTCATTACCAATCGGTACATCAGTTATATAATCCTGACGTGTCAGTGCTTCTTCCACCATCTTCATTACAAGATTGGCAAGGGCCTCTTCATTGGCAACTCTAAGCATCATCTTGCTTGGATGAATATTTACATCCACATTTGCGCTGTCGACTGAGAGATGAAGCACACAAAATGGAAATCTGTGCTGCATTAAATATTTGTTATATCCCTCTTCGAGACCTTTTTGCAGCGCATTACATTTAACATATCTGTTATTAACAAAATAATTTTCATAACTTCTTGAGCCCTTGGAAATATAAGGTTTCCCAAGATAACCCTTTATCTCATATCCAAGTTCGTTACATTCCACATTTATTAAATTATCAGTAACTTCCTGACCGTAAATATTATAAATTACATCCTTAAGCCTGCCATTTCCCGTGGTTGAGAACTTAACGCTTCCGTTAATTATCATCTTAAATGCAATATCCGGTCTTGACAGCGCAAGTTCCTGCATTAGTTCAAAGATATATGAGCCTTCTGTCGATGGAGCCTTAAGGAATTTTTTTCTGGCCGGCACATTGTAGAATAAATCCTCCACAATTAACGTGGTTCCATCCGGCGCTCCAACTTCCTCTATGCTAAAATCCTCGCCCCCTTCTGTATAGGCTTTAATTCCTGATAATTCATTAACTGTCTTTGTTACCATGGTAACTCTTGATACCGAGCATATACTTGCCAAAGCTTCACCCCTGAATCCAAGTGTATGTAAGTAGTTAAGATCTTCAGATGAAACTATCTTACTTGTAGCATGTCTTTGAAATGCAAGTTTGATATCTGAATATTCAATGCCGCAGCCATTGTCTGTAACTCTGATATAATCAATTCCACCATTTTTAATTTCAACACTTATGTTTGTGGAACCTGCATCAATTGAATTTTCAACAAGTTCCTTAACTACATTAAGGGGTTTTTCAATAACTTCACCGGCGGCGATTTTGTCAATTGTTAAGTCATCAAGTACTCTTATCATATATTCTCCTACAAAACATGCCGATTTAAGGGTAAATCGGCATAGTTAATCAAATTAATTTCTTTTTTAAATCATTAAGTATATTAAGGGCTTCAACAGGTGTCAGTGAATCCACGTTAAGGTCCTTTAGCGTATCAATGATTTCGTCATTGTTAATCATGGAATAAATTGACATCTGTGTCATATTCTTATCTTCAAGCGGCATAAGGTTCTTAAGGTTTGCAGAAAGAATGCCTTCATCGTCAAGCAGCACTTTCTCAGCCACATCATAAGAAGACAGGCTCTTGGCAATTTCCCTGGCCCTTGTAATTACGCTCTCCGGAACGCCTGCTAGGGAGGCAACATAGATACCGTAGCTCTTATCTGCAGGCCCTTCGATGATTTTACGAAGGAATACCACATCATCTCCGGATTCTTTTACTGCCACGCAGTAATTCTTCACATTTTTCATATTCTCGGATATTGATGTGAGTTCATGATAATGGGTGGCAAAAAGTGTTTTGGCTCCCACGCTCTTACTTATGTATTCCACCACAGCCCATGCAATGCTGAGACCGTCAAAAGTCGAAGTTCCGCGGCCTATCTCATCAAGAATTAGAAGGCTGTCCTTTGTGGCGTTTTTAAGGATATTTGAAACTTCATTCATTTCCACCATAAAGGTACTTTGTCCGCTTGCAAGGTCATCCGATGCACCAACTCTGGTAAAGATTCTGTCCACAAGCCCTATGTGAGCACTGTTTGCAGGCACATAGCAGCCTATCTGAGCCATCAGCACGATTAATGCTGTCTGTCTCATATAAGTGGATTTACCTGACATATTAGGACCTGTAATAATTGATATCTGATGCTCATCATTATTAAGGAATGTGTCATTGTTAATAAAGGAATCATCCCTTATCATCTTCTCAACTACAGGATGTCTTCCACCCTTTATATTGATTATTCCATCTTCTTCAATCGAAGGCTTAATATAATTATTCTTCTCTGATACATATGCAAAAGACAAAAGCATGTCAAGATAAGCCAGAGCCTTGGCAGTATGCTGTATTCTGTCCACCCTGTCCATAATAAATGAACGCACATCTACAAAGACATCATATTCAAGGGAATATAATTTATCTTCTGCATTCAAAATATTATCTTCAAGTTCCTTTAACTTAGGAATTGTATATCTTTCGCAGTTTGTCAGTGTCTGTCTTCTGATATAATATGCCGGCACCTGTTCCTTGAATGAATTGGTAACCTCGATGCAGTAACCAAATACTTTATTAAACTTAATTCTTAAGTTCTTTATTCCTGTATTTTCTCTTTCTTCTGACTCTATCTCAGAAAGAAGTTCCTTACTGTTTTGTTTGATTCCTCTTAAGTAATCAATATCAGATGAATATCCTTCCTTAACGAAACCACCTTCTTTGGATGATAAAGGAGGCTCCATAATAAAAGCATTGTCTAAAAGGTTATATATATCTTCTAATCCGTCAATCTGTGAATTAATATCGTTAAGAAGCGCTGCCGGGAACTCATTTAAGTCATCCTTGATATGAGGAATAAGTTCTAATGAATTCTTAAGTGCAATCATGTCTCTTGGATTAACAGAGCCGTAACTTACCTTGGCCATAAGTCTTTCTAAATCATATACACCCTGAAGATATTCTCTAATCTCATCTCTTTCCATGATATTCTCATTAAAAGATGTAATGGAATCAAGTCTTAAATCAATATCTTCTTTTTTAAGAAGCGGCTGTTCTATGGAACTACGAAGGAATCTCGCGCCCATGGCAGTCTTGGTTCTGTCAAGCACGCCAAAAAGAGAACCTTTTTTCTGCTTCTCTCTAAGTGTAAGTGTAAGTTCCAGATTTCTTCTTGTTGAGAAATCAAGAATCATATATTTGCCATTGGAATAAGGAAGCAGATGAGTTATATGATCAAGCGATATCTTCTGTGTATCATAAAGATATCTTAGGAGCGCGCCTGATGCGCAGATTCCTTCAGTAAACTCATCTATACCAAGACCAATTAAAGAACTGATTTTAAAATGCTTTAAAAGGATGCTTTCAGCATTGCTTTTTTCAAAATACTTATCCGGCAGTTCATTATAAACAATGCCAAGTCTGTCTTTAATATCATCAATATCAATTCCGCTTAATTTAAGCATGGAATTGCAGACAATTTCAGATGGCATATATTTATTTATCTCATCATAAAGTTTGGATATGTCCTCAACTTCACAAAGATAATAATCGCCGGTAGATACGTCACATATGGATATTCCAATATTACCCGAAATAAAACATATGCTCATGAGATAATTATTCTCATCTTCCTTTAATGAAACCGGATCAATATTGGTACCCGGAGTAACTATTCTTACGACCTCTCTTTTAACCAGGCCTTTAGCCAGTTTCGGATCTTCCACCTGCTCGCAGATAGCTACTTTGTATCCATTTTCAACTAATTTATTAATATAGGATGCCGCGCTGTGAAAAGGAACGCCGCACATTGGAACTCTCTCAGGAAGTCCGCAGTTCTTTCCGGTAAGGGTAATCTCCAATACCCTTGACGCCGTTAAGGCATCATCCAAAAACATTTCATAAAAATCACCGAGCCTGTAAAAAAGTATCGCATCTTCATACTCTTCCTTGGTCTCAAGGTATTTTTGCATCATTGGCGATAAATTAGGTGTATCTTTAGTTACTGTCATCTTTCTACCATCTCTCCGTAGTAATAAAAGCCCCTGCATTCATCTAATCTAACGTCGACTATATTTCCAATCAGAGAACTGTCACCCTTAAAATGAACCAGCATATTACTTGATAATCTGCCTGTCACATAGGATGAATCTTTCTCATTAATTTCTTCAACTAAAACCGGCAGAGTCTGTCCTTTGAATCTTGCCGCTCTTTTCTTGGCATTCTCCTGAACTGCACTCAAAACTCTGTCAAACTCATATTTAATCTCTTCTTCTGTCATGCTCATTGGCATTCTTGCAGCCGGAGTACCTGTACGTGGTGAATAAATAAATGTAAATGCATTATCAAATCCGACTTTATTTATTACATCAATTGTATCATCCACATCTTTATGAGTTTCAGTCGGGAAGCCCACAATAATATCTGTTGTCAAAGATATATCAGGTATTTCACTTTTAATTTTATCAACAAGTTCCAGGTATTCTTCCTTGGTATGTCTTCTGTTCATCTTCTTTAATACTTCAGTACTTCCTGACTGAAGCGGAAGGTGAAGATGTCTGCATATCTTTTTGGAATCCCTGATTACTTCAATTAATTCATCAGGTAAATCATAAGGATTAGAGGTCATGAATCTGATTCTCTCAAGACCTTCAACCTTTTCAACTTCCCTTAAAAGCTCAGCGAAAGTTGTTTTATCTTCAAGATTCTTGCCATATGAATTAACATTCTGACCAAGAAGCATTACTTCCTTAACGCCGTCCTTAACCAAAGACTTAATCTCTTCGATAATTTCATCTTTGTCCCTGCTTCTCTCCCTGCCCCTTACATAAGGAACGATGCAGTATGTACATACATTATCGCAGCCAAACATAATATTAACGCCTGACTTGTAGCTGTATTTACGATTAACCGGAAGAGCCTCAGCTATGGTAACTGTACTGCTTACAACTTCCACCACCATATCAGATGCTTCCATCATTTTTACATATAATTCCGGGAACTTATAAAGATTATGTGTTCCAAAAATCAGATCCACGAACTTGTAGGAATGCTCTATTTTATCAATAACACTTTGCTCCTGCATCATACATCCGCAAAGTGCTATCTTCATATCTGGATTACGTCTTTTATATCCGTTTAATACACCAAGCTTGCCATATACCTTCTGATTGGCATTATCCCTTACTGTACATGTATTATAGATAACCAGATCAGCATCTTCAGATTCAGTTTCAACATATCCAATATCTCTAAGAATACCTGATAATTTCTCACTGTCCCTGGCATTCATCTGACAACCAAAGGTGGTTACATTACAGGTTAAGTCTCTTCCCAAAAGAGCCTTCTGCTTATTATATATTTCTTTTCCACGCTCTATATATTCAAGCTGTTTTTGAATTTCTGCAGTATCATTCTTTGTTTCAAATTTCAAAATCTTATCCTCTTACCTGTCCATTACCCCTGATAGTATATTTATAGGAGCATAATTCCTTAAGTCCCATAGGTCCTCTGGCATGTAACTTCTGTGTTGATATACCAATCTCAGCACCAAGTCCAAATTCGAATCCATCTGTAAATCTTGTGGAGCAGTTAGCATAAACACAGGCACTGTCAACTCCCTTAAGGAACTTATCAATATTCTCAGGAATCTCACTTATAATGGCCTCTGAATGACCTGTACTGTGCTCATTAATAAAATCAATTGCTTCATCCGTGGTTTTAACCACCTTTACAGACATAATATAATCAAGATATTCTTTATAGAAATCTTCATCTGTTGCCTCATTTATGTCCTTAAGAATGGCTCTTGATGCATCATCGCCTCTTAATTCCACATTCTTTTCTTTTAACTTTTCATAAATAGCCGGAAGTGCCTTGTCGGCTATTTTTTCATTTACAACTAAAGATTCAGCTGCATTACATACACCGATTCTCTGTGTCTTGGCATTAAATACAATATTTGCTGCCATCTCAATATCAGCTTTTTCATCCACATAAATATGGCAGTTACCTGTACCTGTTTCAATAACCGGAATATTGCTGTTCTCAACAACGGCCTTAATAAGTCCGGCGCCGCCTCTTGGAACAATAACATTTACATATTCATTCATGGTCATGAAATCAGTTGTAACCTGTCTGTCAGTCTTCTCAATTAAAGATGTGGCATCTTCGGTAACTCCTGCTTCCCTAAGACCTCTCTTAATTGCATTAACAATGGCAATGTTGGAATTAATACAGTCCTTGCCACCCTTTAATATGCTTACATTACCTGACTTAAAGCAAAGAGCAAAAGCATCCGGGGTTACATTAGGTCTTGATTCATAAATAATGCCAACAACTCCCATCGGAACAGCAACCTTGGAAATATGAAGACCATTATATAAATCTCTTTCCTCAAGTATTCTGCCAACCGGATCATCAAGCTCAGCAACCTGTCTTATGCCTTCAATTATGCCGTCAATTCTTTCAGGTGTAAGTTTTAATCTGTCCTTAAGTCCATCAGACATATTATTCTTAATGGCATTTTCATAATCAGTCTCATTACCTTTAAGAATGAGTTCCTGATCTTCCTTGATACACTTAGCCACATTAAGTAAAGCCTTATTCTTTGTATCAGTATCAAGCATGGCCATTATATAGCTGGCCTTCTTGGAACGCTTTCCTATATCACTTAAATATTCATAATTAGCGCAGTCTTTATTCATATAAATTATCTCCTGTTAAAACATAATCCATTGATACGTCATACTCATCAAATGGAATCTCGTTGAATATGCACATATCATAACAGATACCAACCTTTATGATTCTTCCCTTACCCTGAATATCAGCAAGGAACCTGTCATAATATCCTCTGCCGTAACCCATTCTGTGTTTATTTGTGTCAAAAGCCACCCCGGGAATAAAAGCTATATATTTCTTATCCGTTTTGGGCTTAAACTTTTTAACCGTATCCGGCATTGGTTCCATAATTCCCATTTTATTCTTTACCAGTTTATTTCTAAATGCCTCCTGGGATGAAATATTATCAATGCCATAAAACTGAATATCCTTTAAAGTTGTTCTCGGAAGATAAAGTTTATATCCTGCCTTCATTATTTCCAGATTAAAATTCCAGGTATCAGGCTCGGATTTATAAGAAGCATATGATAATACGCCGTCGAACTCCTTATCTTTCAGAAAGTTCATTACCCTGGCGGAGATTCTGTCATTCTGCGCCTGTTTGTATTCTTCACTCAATGAACTTCTGAAATTTAAATATTCTTTTCGAGCGGTGATTTTGTCCATTAGTCTTCATTCAATCCTTTGGCAATTTCTACCAGGTTAAAATTCTCGTCCTTATTTGCTTTGAAGAAAGTTCCGAATTCCCTTCCATCCATAAGTCTGTGTATTACATGGATATCTGAGGCATTGGCAATAATCATATCAATTCCTGATGCTGTGGCAATGCGGCCTGCATTAAGTTTTGTATGCATTCCGCCTGTACCTACGGAAGAGCCTGTATGATTGGAACCCATATTCATAATCTCATCATCGATTTTATCAACTGTACTGATAAATTTGGCATTCTTATCTTCTCTTGGATTGGCTGTATAAAGTCCGTCAATGTCAGATAATAACATCAGAAGGTCTGCTCCGATTAAGGAAGCAACGATTGCTGAAAGTGTGTCATTATCACCAAATTTAATTTCGTAAGTTGAAATGGTATCATTTTCATTAACAACAGGAACAACTCCCATTTTAAGAAGTTCTTCAAAGGTATTCTTTGCATTCTTTCTGTTGGTATCATTGGTGATGGTATCCTTTGTCATAAGGATCTGTGCACAAACCTGATTATATTCGGCAAATATCTTCTGATATACGCTCATAAGTCTTGCCTGACCAACAGCAGCCAGAGCCTGCTTCATTGGAATATGCTCATCATCATTACTGTTTATAAATGCTTTCTTACCTAAGGAAATGGAACCTGATGTAACAAGTACCACATCTTTTCCGCTGTTTCTTATATTACAGATTTCTCTGACCAAAACCTCGATTTTGTTATAATCCATATCATTGGTTTCGGGGTGAGTTAAGGATGAAGAACCAATTTTAATAACTACCCTTTTCTTCTTAGGGATCTCCGGTCTTGTGATTTCATAGAATTCATCCGCGTTTGTCATAACAAATCTCCTTTAACAATCATTTCCCCGATTTTCATACCGTCAATGGCGGCTGAAACTATTCCCCCTGCATGTCCGGCGCCTTCTCCTGCCGGATATAAACCTTTTACATTCATATACATCTTCTCATTACGAAGCATTGTAATCGGAGAAGATGTTCTTGATTCAACACCGCAAAGCAGTGGATCAGAACCAGCATAGCCTTTAATTATATTATCAAAATGCTCCATTCCTTCAATAAAGGCTTTATTAATCCTGTCTGAATATACTTTTGATAAATCACCATTGGTATATAAACCCAATATAGCTTTATCTTCTTCTATGTCAAGCCTGTCATAATCTCTCTTATATCCGAGGGCATCAGCATAATCACTGAATCTCGAGAAAAGGATTTTACCCTGGCCTAAGTTATAAATCTTATTTTCTATCATCTCCTGATAGTTAATTCCATCAAGAGGACTGCCCGTAACATTATAATCATCAGGGCCTATGCTTACTACAATTGCACTGTTGGCATAACCGCTGTTTCTGTCCACATTGCTCATGCCATTAACGCATATGCCATTATCTGTACTTGATGCATTAACCACATAGCCACCCGGGCACATACAAAATGAATATACTCCGCCGCCTTCTTTAAGATTATGAGTTAATTTATATGGCGATGCCGGCAGTAATCCATTATATATGCTGTCGAAATCCTGGCCATACTGTGATTTATCTATAAAAGACTGTTTATGTATTACCCTGAAACCTACTGCAAAATTCTTGCTTACAATATAGTCCTTAAGATAGTCTTTATTATAAAGCATTCTGAAGGTATCTCTGGAACTGTGACCTAAGGCAAGAATTACAGTATCTGTATCAATATGCTCATCGTGGCCATCCTTACTTATTACAACACCCTTTACAGCGCCATCTGATACCTCTAAATCCTTAAATAAAGTATCATAATATATTTCGCCGCCAAGTTCTGTGATTCGCTCCCTGAGGCCTTTTATAACGCCCCTAAGCACATCAGAACCCACATGAGGTTTGGAATCATATTTAATATTTTCTTTTGCGCCAAACTTTATGAAAGTATCTAAAAGGAATTCTTTTCGTGCCTGTTTATCCTTAATTCCCGTTGATAATTTTCCATCTGAGAAAGTACCTGCTCCGCCTTCACCAAACTGAACATTTGAATTAAGGTTTAATTTACCATTATTCCAGTAATCTTCAACATCCTTAATCCTGTCTTCAACAGCCTTGCCTCTTTCAATGATTACAGGCTTAAATCCATTTAAGGCCAGGATGTAGGCAGCAAATAATCCCGCAGGTCCCATACCCACAACCACCGGCTGGTATTTTACGTTATTTGAAACATTAATATCACATACAGGATTATATTTATTAATATTGTCTACAGGTTTTATATTTTTCTTTTTTAATAACTGTTTTGTGTACTTTTTATCTGCAAGTTCAAAACGTATTCTGTATACAAAGTAAATATCCGGTTTTTTTCTTGCATCAATTGATTTTTGAATTATCTCTATATTGGATATTTCTCTCTCATTTATTAAAAGATATTCAGCTAAATATTTTTTAATATCCTTATCATCTATGGGCTTAAGTTTTAAATTATCAATTTCAAACATCTGTTAATCCTTTATAATTCCTTCATAAGCCCCATGAGCACTGCTGAACGCCCACTGCAGATTATATCCGCCGCATGGACCGTCCACATTTATCATTTCTCCAATTACATATAGTCCCGGACAGTTAAGGCTTTCCAGATTATCACTTAATTCCTGAAGTCTTACTCCGCCTCTGGTACACTGGGCATGATCATATCCCATATGACCAATAATACGAACCCTGTAATTTCTTACATATTCATAGAATTCCTTAATATAATCCTTATTAAGGTCCATCATGGTAAGTTTGGATAATAATCCATATTCTTCCTTAACCTTGGAATTTGTTACTATAAATGCTTTAAGCAGGTATATTAAAAGCTTTTTATTAATGCTTCCGCCAAACAGATTCTCAAGTGTAAAACCAGAATGCTTCTGTGAAAGTTCAAGATAATAATCCAAAGTCAAATCATCATCAGCAAGGAAATCTATGGATACTTCACATTTCTTTCCTTCTTCCAAAGCCTTGGTTAAATATCTGCTGACCTGGAAAGTAACAATTCCTGATAAGCCATATTCAGTAAACTGAAGATTACCCTTATCTTTATATACTTCCTCTCCATCAACATATGCAGTTAATGCCGAATTTACTCTAAGTCCCATAAGTATTGAGATGAAATTCTCGCACTTTAAAGGAACTAATACAGGATATGTAAATGTTGGATTAATACCGAAGGACCTGGCGATTTTGAATATGCTTCCATCGCTTCCTGTTTTTGGATAAGCCTTACCGCCACCTGCCAAAACCAGATAATCAAAGGACAATTCAAGTCCTTCATTGGTTTCAACAATAAACTTATCATCTTCTTTTACTGCCTTAACCACATGAGAATTAAGTACATAATCCACATCATGTTTCTTTATTAAAAGTTCAAAAAGATTATAGATATCCCTGGCACTTTCCGTGTAAGGATAAACATAATCTCCTTTTGATATAGTCGGTATTCCATTATTCTTAAGAAAAGTCTTCAGATCCTCAGGAGAAAAAGCATTAATTATTCTCTTTAACTTCTCGGGATCATCAGAATAATACTCATTTATATCCAGGTTATCATTGGTAATATTACATTTACCATTGCCTGTCATAAGGAATTTGCCTGCCACTGTATTTCTGTGTTCAAAGATGGTTATCTGAACATCTTCGTCCATCAGCATAATGGCAAGCATCAGTCCTGCTGAACCGCCTCCTATTATTCCAATTCTTTTACTCATATTTTAGAATATCCTCAGTTTGCGTAAGAAATATACTACAGATCTACCCATTGGCATTGAAGCAATATCATTTTCAGTAATACCCTTTAATAAAAGCATTGAAACAAGATATGCTACAACTGCTACGCATATGCTTATGATTGTAGCAGCGGAAACCGGAGTAAATAACTTAAACAGGAAGTATGTGGCAATTGTAAATGCTGCCATAATTAAAGAAGCAATCAAAGGAATAATAAATGTCTTCTTAATCTCCTGCTTATATCCAATGGTTTTACGAATTGAAAGACTGTTAAGTACACACATTAAAATGGCAAATAACAGATTTGCAATTACAACTGAATAGATGCCCCAGTGGAAAAGTCTGAGCATAATAACAAGGGCTACCAGATGAATTACAAGTGAAATTGCACTGTGAAGTATCGGTACCAAAAGTTTGTTAATACCCTGCAAAATACCATTACTTAAAGTTGATATTCCATAGAATATAATTGAGAAAGCTCCAATATATAACATATGGGCAGCCATATCAATCTCACCACTAAAGAGCATATCCACGATAGGTCTGCCAAGTACAGCAAGGCCAATGGCTGAAGGAATTGTAATCATCATTGTAAATCTCATGACGGTGGCCATTTTGCTTCTTGCACTTATATGATCATGCTGTGAAATACTTACTGTAAGTGAAGGAATAATTGCTGAACACATTGCATTGGCAAGGGCAATCGGAAGATTGATAAGCACCTTATACTTACCGGAATATACGCCCCAGATTGCAGACTTAACTTCACCTTCTCCCACGCTTTCCATAAAGTGATTGAATATACCCTGATCAAGTACATTAGTAAGGTTATACATAACTGTACTTAAAAGGAAAGGAAGGATTGTAATAAGAAGCCCCTGAACTAAAATAACGTAGGATTCTTCTTTTTTTGTATTATCGTTAAGAAGCTTTCTTCTGGTACTTCTTCTGTGAATCTGATATACAACAGCAAGGAATAAAAGTCCGATTAAAGCTCCGGCTCCGCAGCCGATTGTTGCACCGGTTGCACCAAGTGAAGCTGCATAATTCTCATTAAACATGATATTGCCAAATTTGCTGCCAATACCAAAAAGAATATAAGCACCTGTAAGTGAAACAATTACAAGTACAATCTGTTCAAGTATCTGTGAGATTCCTGTAGGCTGCATATTGCCAAAGCCCTGGAAATAACCTCTGTAAACACCCATTAATGCAACTAATAAAAGTGTTGGTGATAATACTCTTAATGCCATAATACTCATTGGCTCAGCCATTACAGTACCGGCAAGCCAATCCGCCCCAAAGAATACCAGTAAAAAGGCAAGACCACCGGAACATAATGCAAAAACAAATGCCGCATTAAATGTTCTTCTGGCATTTTTATATTGTCCCTTACCTACTCTCCTTGCAATTTCCTTGGAAACTGCAGCAGGTAAACTATAAGAAGATACAAGTAAAATAATCGAATAAACTTCATATGCAGCTGCATAATAACCGTTACCTGTATCACCAATTATATTCTGAAGAGGTATACGTCTAACTAAACCGATAATTCTTACGATTATACCAGCCACTGCAAGAAAAGTTCCCTGTTTTATCAGCGCTCTGGTTGTCTTATCTTTACTTCCCATTTCTTACCTCGTAATTCCCATTTCCTCTAAGTATATATTTTGTTTATCAAACATGATTTTTTCTTCATCTTTAACCATATGGTCATATCCAAGTAAGTGTAACATACTGTGAGTGATTAAAAAAGCAAATTCCCTTCTTTCACTATGACCATATTCAGCGGCCTGAGCCCTTAAAGTAGGCACAGAAATAATGATATCACCAAGAATTAGATTTGAGTTCTCCGGATCAAAATACATCGGATCTCCCTCTTCAATATGACTCATATCGGAAGGAGTCTCATAATCAATATTTGGAAAAGACAGCACATCCGTTTTTCTGTCTATATTTCTCTGGGATGAATTAATCTCTTTTATCTCATCATCATCAACTAAATAAAGATTTATTTCAGCCTTATATTTACAGCCTTCTTTACTCAGTACATATGATGTTACTTCGTTTGCAAGAGTCTCATAATCAAAATCAAAATCATATTCGTTAAGATTCTCTATATAAAGCATATTATCACCTATTTAATAATATCCAGAATTACATCTCTCTTAATGCATTTATCACCCAATGTATAAGCATTAAGTAATCTCTTTGTAACAGGTTCAATCCTGTTTTCATCATTACTGTGAATATAGGCTATTACATCACCTTTTTTCACATAATCACCAACTTTTGCCTTAAGAACAAGACCAACTGAAAGATCAATTTCAGCATCCTTGGTTTCTCTTCCGCCGCCTAAGTTAAGCGAGCACATACCAACCTCAGCACAGTTAATATGCTCAATATATCCCTCTTCCTCAGAAAGAACTTCTTTTACAATCTTTGCCTTTGGAAGAAGATCTGTATTATATACTTCCTCTCCGGTTCCGCCCTGAGCCTTAACAAACATCTCAAGTCTCTTAAGACCTTCACCGGATTCAATGGCCCATATAATCTTTTCACGGGCTTCTTCTTCTGTTTCACAAATCTTTGAAACAATTAACATCTTTGAAGCAAGTTCATAAATAAGAGTCGTAAAATCTTCAGGTCCCTCGCCTCTTAATGTATCAATTGCTTCCTTAACTTCCAGGGCATTACCTACAGCATAGCCAAGTGGCTGATCCATATCAGATAATACAGCCATGGTATTTCTGCCGGCTCCCTTACCTATCTGAACCATCAGCTTGGCAAGCGCCCTTGCATCTTCCTCATCCTGCATAAAAGCCCCGCTTCCCGTCTTTACATCAAGCACAATAGCCTGTGCTCCGGAAGCAATCTTCTTGGACATAATTGATGATGCAATAAGTGATATATTATCAACAGTTGCCGTTACATCACGAAGTGCATATAATTTCTTGTCTGCAGGCGCAAGGTCATGAGTCTGAGCTATAATCGAAAGCCCTATATCATTAACCTGATTTATGAATTCTTCATTGCTTAAATCTAATCTAAATCCCTTAAAAGAGCATAATTTATCAGTAGTTCCACCTGTATGACCTAAAGCTCTGCCGCTCATTTTGGCAATTTTACCACCACATGCTGCTACCAAAGGAACAAGTGTGATTGAAGTCTTATCTCCAACACCACCTGTTGAATGCTTATCACAGGTAATACCGTTAATGCCGGATAAATCCAGAGTATCTCCACTATTTACCATGGACTTGGTAAGATTAATGGTTTCCTCAACATTCATACCCTTAAAATATATTGCCATTGTAAGAGCTGACATCTGATAATCAGGAATTTCACCTTTAGTATATCCCTGAATGATAAAATCAATTTCCTCTTTACTAAGAGCTTCGCCACTACGTTTTTTAAGTATCAGATCATACATTCTCATAAATATACCCCCTTATTTATGATATGGCTCATTATTATTTATCTTATATGCTCTGTAAATCTGCTCTAAAAGTATTACTCTCATTAACTGATGAGGAAAAGTCATTGGCGAAAATGATATCTTCATATTGCACCTTTTTTCTATCTCATCACTTATACCTAAAGAACCTCCAATAACAAAGCAGATATGACTTATGCCTTTAACCCCCAGGTCATCAATAATATGAGCAAATTCTTCAGAAGAATATTCTTTGGAATTAATGAAGAGTCCGCATACATATGCTTTATCATCAATATATTCCATTAATCTTCTGCCTTCTTTATTCTTGACTTCCTCTATTTCGCTTTGCGAAGGACTTTGTTTTGTTTCCTCATCCTTAACTTCCACAATATTTAATTTGCAGAATTTGCCAAGTCTTTTGGAATATTCATCTATGGCATCCCTAAGATATTTCTCTTTGATTTTGCCAACTGTAAGTAAAGTAATTTTCATAATTAATCAAAGATTTTATCGAAATTCTCATCAATAAAATTATCTATAAAACCATCGCTTAAATCAGGGAACATTTCCTTTAAATCCCTTCTTAAATAAGCAGTTCTTACAAAGAATTTCTGTCCCTCATCAATATCGCCGATGTGATCATCCACTGCCTTGGCATCGAAATTATTCTCAATATAGAAGATTAATTTCTTCATATTCTCTTCTTCGTCATCCACTGCAGTGCTTAATTTCTTCTTGCTTGCAATTGAGGTAAAACCACCAACTATAAAGCTAAGGAACATCACACCCATAACGCCGCAGATAACATATAATCTGACTCCGTGAATAGGAAGCGGAATAACTCCAAATAAAGCAAGTATAACAGCGATTAAGCCTATACCGCCGCAGATAAAAAGAGTAACAATACTTGATGATAATTCTGACATTTTTTCTTTACTTGGAACATAAACATCAGCTGATGATAATGCTTTTTGTCTTCTGAGTACTCCCTGAATCTGTGGAGCAATTCTTCTGAGCATATTGTCATCAATATCACCAAGTTCTGTAAATTCACCAGTATTAATAGCTTCAATCAAAGCTGTTTCGTCAACCCTTTTAATTCCGTCTTCATCTTCAATGACATATTTTTCCATGCTTTCAGGAATATCATTATCATCTTCATCTTCCACGAAATCGCCTACAAAGAGATTGCTTTCATCTATTGCTTCAAACTTAGGCATTTCCTCTAATTTATCAACCAAAGGAACCTTACAGTCTGCGCAGACTTTAAAGCCTTCCCTGTATTCCATTTTACAATTAGGACAAAATGGCATTTTATTCTCCTTTAATCCTATTTATTGGATAAATACTCATGAATACCCTTAGCACCGGCTCTTCCTGCACCCATTGCAAGAATAACTGTTGCTGCACCTGTAACAGCGTCACCACCGGCATAAACACCTTCTTTAGTGGTCTTTCCTGTCTCTTCTTCTGCAACAATACATTTTCTCTTATTTATTTCAAGACCCTTTGTTGTTGAAGAAATAAGAGGATTTGGAGATGTACCAAGTGACATGATAACCACATCAACATCAATAACGAACTCACTGCCAGGAATTTCAACAGGGCTTCTTCTTCCTGATGCATCAGGCTCACCGAGTTCCATCTTAATACACTTGATACCATTTACATATCCATTTTCATCTGAAAGGATTTCAACAGGATTTGTAAGCATATCAAAGATTATTCCTTCTTCTTTAGCATGATGAACTTCTTCTGCTCTAGCCGGAAGTTCTGCTTCAGAACGTCTGTAAATAATGTGTACATCTGAACCAAGTCTTAATGCTGTTCTTGCTGCATCCATTGCAACATTACCACCACCAACAACGGCTGTTTTCTTACCAACCATAATAGGTGTTGTGCTGTCTTCTTTGAAAGCCTTCATAAGATTGCTTCTTGTAAGATATTCATTGGCTGAGAATACACCGTTGGCATTTTCACCAGGAATACCCATAAACTTAGGAAGACCTGCACCTGATCCAATAAATACAGCTTCAAAGCCTTCATTTTCAATAAGTTCATCAAGAGTAACTGTCTTACCAATAATTACATTATTTTCAAACTTAACGCCTAAAGCCTTAACGTTTTCAATTTCTTTTTTAACAACTCTTTCCTTTGGAAGACGGAATTCAGGAATACCATAAACAAGTACGCCACCAAATTCATGAAGAGCTTCAAATATAGTTACATCATAACCAAGTTTTGCAAGGTCACCTGCACAGCTGAGTCCGGAAGGACCGGAACCGATAACAGCAACCTTCTTTCCATTAGGAGCTGCACTGACTGTCGGCTTAAATCCTTCTTCAAAGGCTCTGTCTGCAACGAATCTTTCAAGCTTACCGATTGAAATAGCTTCACCCTTTAAGCCTCTGATACACTTGCTTTCACACTGTCTCTCCTGTGGACATACACGGCCACATACTGCCGGAAGAGAACTTGATAATGAAATAACATCGTAAGCACCCTTAAAATCTTTTTCCTTAACCTTAGCAATAAAGCCGGGAATATTAATCGATACAGGACATCCTTCCACACAAAGAGGCTTCTTACAGTTAAGACATCTTGTAGCCTCTAAAACAGCTTCTTCCTCATTATATCCAAGACAAACTTCTTCAAAGTTTGTAGCTCTAACCTTTGGATCCTGCTCTCTTACAGGAATTTTCTTCATCATATCCATTAGTTGTTACCTCCCTGCTCGCAGTTTCCTTTATGTGTATCTCCCTCTTTAGCCTCAAGGTAAGCCTTACCTTCTTTGGTCTTATAGAGAGCCTGTCTCTTCATTGCTTCATCAAAGTTAACAAGATGGCCATCGAATTCAGGTCCGTCAACGCATGCGAACTTAACTTCGTCACCTACTGTAAGTCTGCAGGCACCACACATACCTGTACCATCAACCATAAGAGGATTCATGCTGACTACAGTATGAATACCAAGTTTCTTTGTTAAAAGGCATACGAACTTCATCATAATCATAGGACCAATTGTTACGCAGTGATCATATGTCTTGCCTTCAGCATATAAATCTTCAAGAACCTTGGTTACCATACCTGATCTTCCATAAGAACCATCATCAGTTGTTATATAAAGATTGGTTGCAACAGCCTTCATCTCATCTTCCATAATGAGTAAATCCTTGGTTTTGGCACCAACGATAACATCACAGTCAACACCGATTGAGTGAAGATATTTTACCTGTGGATATACAGGAGCTGTACCAAGACCACCTGCAACAAATACTATTTTCTTCTTCTTAAGTTCTTCTACAGGCTCATCCATTAAATCAGTTGCCTTGCCTAAAGGTCCGACAAAATCATGGAAATAATCACCTGTTTTAAGGCTCTGCATCTCATATGTAGATGCACCGATAATCTGAACAACAATAGTAACTGTTCCTGCAATCGGATCATAATCGCTGATTGTAAGAGGAATTCTCTCTGAATTCTCCCCTGTTCTTACAATAACAAACTGACCAGGTTTTGCGCTTTTGGCACATCTTTTAGCTTCAACAACATATTCAAATATGTTATCAGTAAGCTGTGTTGCTTTTTGAATCTTGTACATAATTTCTCCTTTTGACTTCTAAGGTCCTGTTATAGTTATTTCTCCATCCTTCATAAATATTTTGCCGATTGAACTCGGATCAACATATGAAACTACATATACATCTCCGGTCTTACTCTGAACAAAAGTAGTAGGATCTTCATAATACTCATAAACGACATATAATATCTTGGTTTCGCCTTCTTTTTCGCCTTCAACTGCAACGGCGCTGTCGCATTTATATACCAGCCTTCCACCTAACTGAGCCAGGTGTCCGTCAGTATCAAGCATTCCACCTGATGATACTTTATATACAATAATTGAATTAACTGCATCTTCAGGAGTTACAGTGGCATTTTCAAGTATTAACGAATATGTTGCCGTAACCATTTCACTTGGAACATCATTATTGCCATATGTGACAAAGTTAAATGTCGAATCGCCAAGAGGCATGTATATAGGGCCTCTGTACTGCAGGCTGTCCTTGGTTGGCATTGTTCCGTCAGTAGTATAATAAGTGCTGTATTCATATGCAGAACTGATATCAAGTGTTATTAACTCAGGTGATGTATACTGTCCTGACTCAAGATTAATATAAGGAGCCGGAGGAATAATAACACTTATTTCATATTTAGCCTGATTTACATCACTTACAACGCCGAAACTGTTAACAAAAATTGCTCTTATAACATATATTCCTGATTCCAGGAAAATCGGCGAAGTATATAAAGTGCTTTCAGTGGTTGGTTCTTCACCATTAATCGTATAATAAATATTACCTGTTGTATTGGAACTCAACTTCAGATATAAAACATCATTATACTCGCCTTCAGGCTGTGAGAATTCAACCATATCTGCCCTGTACATTGGAAACTGTTCTTTTATCTTTTCATCATTACAGTTATTTAATGTCTGAATTATGGCATCAATATTATTCTCTGACTCATAAATCATAAACAGTTTCTTATATGTATCCACTGATACAGTGGATGAATTGGCTATTATGTCTCTTAATACATATGATGCATTATCATAATCATTAATATTCATATAGCAGTCCACAAGAGCCATTCTGTCATCAAGATTACCTGAATTGATACCTATGGCTTTTTCAAAATAATTAATAGCCTCAGTATATTCTCCGGCATCCATATTCTCATAGCCCTTGTTTACCAGATAACTGTAAGAATGCTGATGGTTGGTATTTATAATTGATACAGTAAGTACCACAATTGCGGCAAATAATAAAATAACCGCAAGAATACCAATAATCCTGTAAGAAAGATTCTTCTTAAAAAGATCAACTATGCTTTCAACTGAAATGTCTGCTCCATTTAAGAGACCTTCATCATCATCCCAGAATTCCTCACCAGGTAAGTCACCATCATCAATATCTTCTAAAATATCATCAATGGTCTTATCTCCCTCTCTGTCCATTTCATGCTCTAAGCCATCGTCATCAGACAGAGTCTCCTCAACTTCCTTGGCGATATCCTGCTGATTTAAATCCAGTTCAATCTCAAATTCCGGATCAAATTCAGGTACGATATTAATCTCATACCCGCAGTTTTCGCAATACATCAGTCCTTCTTTTATTTCATTGTTACATTTAGGACATATCATACATTAACCCTGTAATAAACTACTTTGATGCTTTGATAATTTCCACACTGTTAACACAGTTTTGCATCAGCATTGCAATTGTCATAGGACCTACTCCACCAGGAACAGGTGTAATAAGTGAACACTTAGGTGCTACATTATCATAATCAACATCACCGCATAATTTACCATTATCCATTCTGTGAATACCAACGTCTATAACAACTGCACCATCTTTAACATAGTCAGCGGTAATCATTTTTGGCTTACCGATTGCAACAATAAGAATATCAGCCTTATTGGTAACATTCTTTAAATCAACTGTCTTTGAATGAGTTACAGTTACTGTCGCATTCTCCCTAAGCATAAGCATTGCCATAGGCTTACCTACAATATTGCTTCTGCCGATAATAACCGCATTTTTACCTGTAATTTCCACACCGCTTCTTTTGAGTAATTCAATAATTCCAAATGGTGTGCAGGATACATATCCTTTTTTGCCAATGCTTAAAGCACCAACATTCTGTGGATGGAAACCATCCACATCCTTAAGTGGTGAAATGGCATCAAGAATCTTCTGCTCATCAATTGCCTTAGGAAGTGGCAACTGAACCAGGATACCATTTACTTTATCATCAGCATTTAATTTCTCTATTAACTCAAGAAGTTCTTCCTCAGTGGTTTCTTCCGGAAGTTCATAGGATAAAGACTTAATACCTGTATATTCGCAGGCCTTTTTCTTATTATTTACATATACAGCTGAAGCAGGATCATTACCAACCAGTACAACTGCAAGTGTAATCTCTATGCCTTCCTTAGCATATTCGGAAACCTTTTCTTTTACTTCATCTTTTATCTGGGCAGAAATCTTCTTACCGTCTATTATCTCGCTCAACTTTATTCCTCCTGGAGTTTAGAATAATCCTGAGATCTTTCCTTCTTCATTTACATCAATTCCGAATGCAGCCGGTTTCTTAGGAAGACCAGGCATTGTCATAATTGTACCTGTAATAACAACTACGAAACCTGCACCTGCACTTACATATACATCTCTTACATCAATATTAAATCCTGAAGGTCTGCCAAGTTTCTTTGGATCATCAGAAAGTGAATACTGAGTCTTTGCAATACATACAGGAAGATTGCCAAAACCTAAATCTGTAATGGTCTTAATCTGCTTCTTTGCATTGTCTGAATAGTTAACACCATCAGCACCGTAGATTGTCTTTGCAACCTTTTCAATCTTCTCTGTAATTGATAATTCATCTGCATAAATTGGTGCAAAATGAGATTCTTTTGTTTCAAGTGTCTTAAGAACTTCCTTAGCAAGAGCGATACCGCCTTCGCCACCTTTTTCCCAAACTTCTGAAAGGGCAAAATCACAGCCTCTCTCAACACAGAAATCTCTTACGAAATCTGTCTCAGCCTTTGTATCTGTAACAAATGAGTTAAGAGTTACAACTACAGGAACATTGTAATTCTGTAAGTTCTCAATATGCTTCTCAAGGTTAACAATACCCTTCTTTAAAGCATCAAGGTTTTCAGCACTTAAATCTTCCTTTGCAACCCCACCATTATACTTTAAGGCTCTGATTGTTGCAACAAGTACAATTGCATCAGGCTTAAGACCTGCCATACGGCACTTGATATCAAGGAACTTCTCAGCACCAAGGTCGGCACCGAAACCTGCCTCAGTAATGATATAATCAGCCATCTTAAGAGCAGCCTTTGTAGCTCTTACTGAGTTACATCCATGAGCAATATTAGCGAAAGGACCACCATGAACAAGTGCTGGTGTATGCTCTAATGTCTGAATTAAGTTAGGCTTAAGAGCATCCTTAAGAAGTGCTGCCATTGAACCTACAGCATTAAGATCAGCTGCTGTAACAGGCTTGCCTTCATAATTGTAAGCAACAACGATTCTTCCAAGTCTCTTCTTTAAATCTTCCATATCATCTGCAAGGCAGAGGATAGCCATGATTTCTGAAGCAACTGTGATTACAAAATGATCTTCTCTTACGAAACCATCTGCCTTGTTACCAAGACCAACAACGATATTACGAAGAGCTCTGTCATTCATATCAAGACATCTTTTCCATACTACCTGTCTTGTATCTATTCCAAGTTCATTACCCTGATGGATATGATTATCAAGCAATGCTGCAAGAAGATTGTTTGCAGATGTAATTGCATGGAAGTCGCCAGTGAAGTGAAGATTTAAATCTTCCATAGGAACAACCTGTGCATATCCGCCACCTGCTGCGCCGCCCTTAATACCAAAACATGGTCCAAGGCTTGGCTCTCTTAATGCGATGATAGCCTTTTTATCAAGTTTGGCAAAAGCCTCGCCAAGACCTACAGTTGTTGTAGTCTTTCCTTCACCTGCCGGTGTAGGGTTAATGGCTGTTACCAAAATAAGCTTACCATTTGGATTATTCTTGATTTTATCTAAGTATTCGTCAGAAATTTTAGCCTTATATTTACCATATAATTCCAATTCATCCGCTTCAATTCCCAATTTACCGGCAACCTCTGTAATAGGGGCCATCGTACACTCCTGAGCTATCTCGATATCACTTTTCATTCCATCTCCTCCTAATGATTAATTAAATTTACTTCTTGAACATATATATAAACTGTCATTTAGACAAGTTTACACCAAATCAAACTTATAACTGCTCAAATTCTTCAAGCGTCATAAGAATTCGTCTTGGTTTCTTATCTTCTTCAGGTCCCACAACACCTGCTTCTTCAAGCTGATCCATAATTCTTGCAGCTCTGTTGAAACCAACTTTGAAATATCTTTGCAGCATACCTATTGAGCCTTTTTCTTTCTCAATCACCAGTTTAGCCGCTGCTTTAAAATACTCGTCCTTGTCATCATCTTCTCCGGACACCTCCGGTTCAGGACTGGTTATTGAATTCATCTTAACTGTGGCAGTCTGTCCATCTCCCGATTTGGAAGTATCCAGAGCATTAGGTGTATATCCCTGGGCTCTTATGAATCCACATACATCCGCAACTTCCTTATCCGAAACAAATGCGCCCTGTACTCTCAGCGGCTTGTTAAGACTCTGTGGTGAATAAAGCATATCACCTTTACCAAGAAGTTTTTCTGCACCAACCTGATCAAGAATTGTTCTTGAATCAATTGCACTTGATACAGAGAAAGCAATTCGGCTTGGCATATTGGCTTTAATAAGACCTGTAATTACATCAACTGAAGGTCTCTGCGTTGCAATAATAAGATGAATACCGGCAGCTCTTGCAAGCTGTGCAAGACGGCATATAGACTCTTCAACTTCCTTGGAGCATGTCATCATCAAATCAGCAAGCTCATCTACGATAATGACAATATGTGGCATCTTCTGAAGTTCTTCGCCATCAGGACCTGTCTGTCCGTTATCAACAGCCTGATTATAACCTTTGAGGTCTCTGACACCCATATCAGCAAACTTCTTATATCTGTCTGTCATCTCCCTTACGCCATATTTAAGGGCATTGGAAGCTTCCTTTGGATCGGTAACTACCGGACAAAGCAGATGCGGAATACCATTATATACACTAAGTTCAACAACCTTAGGATCAACCATAATAAGTCTTACATCATCCGGTGAAGACTTAAACAGGATACTCATAATAAGGGTATTGATACAAACAGATTTACCTGAACCTGTAGCACCAGCAATAAGAAGATGTGGCATCTTGGCAATATCTGTTACAACTTTTTGTCCCGCAATATCTTCACCAACAGCAAATGTAAGCGGCGCTTCCATTGCCTTAAATTCAGGTGAAGCAATCATTGAATAGAAACTAACTGCCGAACTTTCTTTATTAGGAACTTCAATACCAACTGCATTCTTGCCCGGAATTGGAGCTTCAATTCTTATATCCTCTGCTGCAAGATTAAGCTTAATATCATCAGCTAAGGATACGATTTTACTAACCTTAACACCCATAGCCGGCTGAAGTTCAAATCTAGTAACTGCAGGACCTTTTGATCTTCCGATTATTGTAGCATCCACGCCAAAAGTCTTTAATGTTTCTGATAACTTGGCTGCAGTCTCATCTAAGGATTTATCATCTGCACCTTTTGATTTACCAGTATTATTAAGAAGATCAACGGTTGGAAGTTTATATTTCTTGGTTCTTGGAATCGGCTTGGCGGTCTGTTCCTTGAAGGCTGCCTTTTCTACCTTTTCTTCCTTAACTTCAATATCAATATATTCTTCTTCCTCTTCTTCAGGTTCTTCTTCCATTACCGGAATAGGTTCTACAGGATGAACTTCTTTTTTCTTAAAGCTAAAGCCGGATTCACTTGCACTTTGTTCTTTCTTTGTTTCCTTAATTCCAACAGGTTTAAGCCATTCTTCCTCTTCAGCAGAATTTTGAACATCTTCTGTTACAAATTCCTCATGAATATCCTTGGATTTAATGACTTTCTGAACAGGAGTATTACCTGTAATATCAATTACAAAACCTTCATCTTTCTTCTTTTCAGGCGCTTTATTGCCAAATGTCGGAATCTGAACATCAAATCCTTCATCCTTTTTATCCGGTTCAGGTTTAACTACAGTTTCCTTAACAGGCTCCCCTGCCTTCTTTCCCGGATTTGACAAATCAAAATTCGGGCTTTCTTTTCTTATATCTGCAGCTAAATCACTAATTGCTTCTTTGCTCTTATTATAGGCCTTCTTACTCACCTCAACAGTAGCCTTTGTTGTATCAGCTGCGGTTTCCTTCATCATTCTCATTACAGATAAAGGAACAATTAATACAAAATCAACTACGCAAAGTACAATAATTAAAAAGATACATCCGATTTTTGTAATTAATTTACATATTCCAAATGTAAGAATTCCAAATATTGCACCGCCACCGTTCGCAGCTTTATAGAAATAATCATTTAGCTCAAAAAAGCCCATATCAATATCTTCAATATCAGGATAAACCGATAAATGAGATATTAAAAGTGCAATAATGGCTGATATAACAATTGCCGCCAAAACAAATAACTGTCTGTATGACTTGTCAAAAGGAACAAGTTTTAAAAATACAACAAATAAAATAACGGCAAGTGGAACAAAGAATGCACCATAACCCATTAATCCCATCATAATGGACTTAACAAGTTGTCCAAGACCATTATTAATTATATTTGCGCAGCAAAGGAATGGAAAAATAACAAAAACAGCTGTAGCTATAACTGCAATTATTATTCCAATTACTATATTGTCATCACCCTGTGCCTGTTTTCTTGAATTAGAAGAAGACTTCGATGAAGTACTTCTTTTTGTACCTGACGAAGATCTGCTTCTTGTTCCCTGGGAAGTTGTTCTTCTTCCCTGTGAACTTCTTCCTGAACTTGGTTTTCTGCCTGTACTTGCAGCCACGTTCTATCCTCCAAATAATTAATTATTTAATGTCATAATCATCTTTATCTGAAATATCTTTAATATCGTAATCCATCTCTCCTGCCTTAGGAACATAATCATAACTTAATTCCTTGGCAACATGTGGCTTAGGACCCGGAAGCGGATTCTTAATCATCTTTGGTTTTTCCTTAACTGTCTGAGACAGTGGAACAACATCATTAATCTCAACCTTATCCTTTACAGGATCCTTAACTCTGTCATCCTTAACCCAATCATTCTCACCTATATGAACAGGACCAACATGCTCATTAGGTTTATTAACAGGTGGTGCAATATGCAAACTGTCTGCAAGATGAGCATTATCCACAAGATCTGCTTCCGATTTTACCTTATTGTCCATTATCGGTGCAGGTTCTATAATATCAATCTGTGGAATAGGCTGTGTTAATTCAAGTTTGGATGCCGCATTCTCAACAGAAACTCTGGTAAACTTATGAGAATTATTATCCTTCTCATTCTCTTCAGCAGCATCTGTATTTTTATCAGTATCAGCATTGATAGGCATTGAAGGAGCCTTAACATCTGCTTTGTTCACTTCTTCTGAAGGTTTTTCAACATTAAGTCCTTCTGTTAATATCTGAACATTTTCTTCAATTAATGCAGCATCATCTGTTGTATTCGTAAGGATTTCCGGCATACTTGGAACAGCCGCTACAATTTCCTTAATCTTTTCAACATCCTTAGGTGGTAATTCCTTGCCCTGAGCAATGAGAGAATTCTCATATGCCGTTCTTACAGGAGTAAACATCTTACCCCTTCTTGAACCGATTCTCTGACTCTTAGCCACTGTGCTGACCGGTGTTGTTACTGGTTTAATACTGTCTGCAGATTCATTAACCTTAACAGCATCAGCACTGCTTTCAGTATTTTCAGTTTTGTTTTCACTATTCTCTGCTTTGTTTTCAATAATCTCTATTTTATTCTCAGCATTATCAGCATTCTTTGTAACATCATCACTCGAAGATACATCAGACTCTTTAGCCTCTGCTGCTTCATTCTTATCTTCTGATATGATTTCCTTAACCGCAGAATCGTAATTAACGCCAACAACTGGCTTTGACTCAGGCTCGTTGGCCACAGCCTCTTCTATAATTTCTTCATCATCAGGCTCGCCCATAAGATATCTGGCCATATTTGCTGCAATATCAGCATCATCCATATCTTTGACTCTTTTAACCTTTGTCTTTTGCTCATGAAGTTCTTTTAATGTCTGAACATCTGCTGCATAAGAACCATCCGTTACTTCTGTTTCGTTATTGCCGGAAACTGCCTCAACCGCTTCATTTTTCTTTGGCTCCTCTACAGGCTTCTTGGCAAAAGTAACCTTATTCTTTTTAGCTGAATTCTCATCTTCCAATACAATGGAATTCTTTGATGGTTTCTTATCTTTATATCTTTTTTCTTTCTTCTTCTGCTCTTTATTATATTCCTTCTCTTCTATTGCCTTAACTTCTTCCTCGGTAAGATAGTTCTTTCCAAGAGCATCAAGGGAAGTCAAACCAATGGCGCCCACAATAACATAGAGAAGATCTGCCACACTGTTATATCCCGTATTCTCCATTCCAAGAAGTTTGAAAATGGTAAGTGCAATAATCGGGAAAACAAAAACAAATGCTTTATCCCTTCTGTTCTTAAGGAATAAGCATACATATAAAAGGCAGAGTCCCAGCACAACAGCACTGTCAATTGTTCCACCAAATACAGTTAATAATGACAGATTAAAACTGCCAATTCTAAATGCAAGCCCATATTTAATTAGTGCATCGATTCCACTACCAAAAGGAGCAACCGAAAGCATTGTTATTCCAAGATAAAAGAATATAATATGGCTTGCTATATAAATAATAAGCTGCATCCATATCTTGGATATAACTTTCCACGGATCTCTGTTTCTTCTTGCAATTAAAGCCACAATTGCAACAATAAAGAAAATAACTCCGCTTATATCAAGATACATTAATGCTGCCGAGCAAAGACCTAACAGGACAAAATACGCGCCTTCAAATATAGACTCAATCTTACCTTTTGAATTAGCTTCGCATATAAGAGTTAATGCCAGATAAAAGATACCGGCAAAAAATGCATATATAAGTCCACCGTCATAATGTGTAAAGCCCATAAAAGAGCCCGGCAAAAACATAAAGAGCAGATACATAAATATTGCTGCCCACTTGCCTGCCGACTTTCTTATTGCAAAATACATAATAACAGCGCAAATAAGACTGATTAAAGCCCCAGCGTAAAGAACAACATAATCCTGAGGCAAAAACTTATATATAAACTTTAATAAAGATGCATAAAGGTAAGACGCATTACTAAGTGCATTAAGACCTGTTCCTGATGCTCCTTTGCAGTAATCAAGATAAACAGACGATACTTCATTTTCTGCTACATAGGCAAAAACCGCAATAAACCTGACAAAAACACCGATAATTGTCGTCACTAAAACAATCGCTGTTTCAAGCAACGTACTAAGCGGTACTGAACTTTGTGAATTATCTTTTTTTAATTTGGCATCAAATAATTTATATGCACCAATTAAAACAAGAGTCAGACCTATGGCAATGGCATATTCAATTATGATTATCATAAGATAATCCACTGCCCCGGTGCTCTGTCCATAATTAATGGCAGAAACTCCAAGACTGGTGAATATTACAACTGAAAATATAGCCCAGAATATGTAATTAAATACACCTTTTTTTATCTGCATTATCTAACCTACTAATCTAAAAGTTTCTCAATATTGTATCTAGGTCTGTGCTTAACTTCCACATAAATCTTGCCAATATACTGACCAATAAGACCTACTGATATAAGCTGTACACCGCCTAAAAACCAGATTGATACAATAAGTGATGCCCATCCCGGTTCTACTGTGCCAAAGAAATATGAAATAATCGCATAAACAAAAGCACAGATACTAAGTATAACAACTATTGTACCAAGGACAGTAATTAAACTGATTGGCTTAACACTAAAGGATGTAATTCCTTCAAAAGCAAGCGCAAGCATCTTCTTAAGAGGATACTTACTCTCACCTTTTTGTCTTTCAAGCCTTTCATAATATACGCAGTCAGTCTGATAACCGATTAATGGGATAATTCCTCTTAAGTAAAGATTAATTTCCTTATAATTGGAGAACTGTTCAACTGCTCTTTTACTCATTAATCTGAAGTCTGCATGATTATATACAGTCTTTGCACCCATTAAGGACATAACTTTATAAAAGCCCTGGGCGGTGGTTCTTTTGAAAAATGAGTCTTTCTTACGGGAATTACGAACACCGTAAACTATATCGCAGCCTTCTTTATATTTAAGAATCATATCCTTAAATACATTAATATCATCCTGAAGGTCTGCATCAATTGAGATTGTAATGTCTGAAGAATCCTTAGCTGTAATAAGGCCTGCAGTTAGTGCAAACTGATGTCCTACATTACCTGCAAGTTTAAGACCTTTTATTCTGTTGTCATTTGCATGATGTGCTTCAATGACATCCCAGGTTTTATCCTTACTTCCGTCATTGACATATAAAACATAACTGTCATCATCAATTAAGCCTTCTGCCACAAGTTCATCCAGTTTTCCGAGAAGAGCCGGTGTGGTAATCGGAAGCATTTCTTCCTCATTGTAGCAAGGCACAACTATAGCTAATCTGCAGCTCATATCCAATCTCCCAATATTAGTTATTTAAAGCCTGTTCAATATCTGCAATAATATCTTTTGGATCCTCAATACCTACAGAGAATCTGATTAAGTCAGGCTGAACACCTGCAGCAAGTAACTGCTCATCTGTCATCTGTCTGTGTGTATGAGAAGCAGGATGAAGTACGCATGATCTTGCATCAGCAACATGAGTTACAATTGCAATAAGCTTAAGGCTGTCCATAAACTTAATGCTGGCATCTCTTCCACCCTTAATACCGAAGGTTATAACGCCGCATGTACCATTAGGCATGTACTTCTTCGCTCTGTCATAATACTTGTCACCTTCAAGGCCAGGATAATTAACCCATGCAACCTTGTCATTTGATTTAAGATATTTAGCAAGTGCAAGTGCATTATCGCAATGTCTCTTCATTCTTAAATGAAGTGTTTCAAGTCCCAAGTTAAGTAAGAATGCATTCTGTGGAGACTGAATTGAACCTAAGTCTCTCATAAGCTGTGCTGTAGCCTTGGTAATATATGCACCCTTTCCAAACTTCTTTGTATATGTAATTCCATGATATGTTTCATCAGGAGTTGTAAGACCCGGGAACTTATCTGCATGAGCATCCCAGTCAAAATTACCTGAATCAACAATTGCACCACCAACTGCCACTGCGTGGCCATCCATATACTTGGTTGTTGAATGAGTAACAATATCAACGCCAAAATCAAAAGGTCTGCAGTTAACAGGTGTAGGGAATGTATTGTCAACAATTACAGGAATACCATTATTGTGTGCTACCTTAACAAACTTATCAAAATCAAGAATAACAAGTGATGGATTGGAAATTGACTCAGCAACGATACACTTGGTATTAGGCTTAATTAAGGAATTAAGCTCATCTTCTGAGATTTCCGGATCAACTACAGTAGTCTCGATTCCCATTCTTTCTACAGTCGCAGTAAGAAGGTTAAAAGTACCGCCGTATAAAGCTGAGCTGATAATAATATGATCACCGGCTCCTGCAATATTGAATACTGCGAAGAAGTTAGCTGCCTGACCTGAAGATGTAAGCATAGCTGCTACGCCACCTTCAAGTTCACAAATCTTCTTTGCAACCCAGTCATTTGTAGGATTCTGAAGTCTTGTGTAAAAGTAACCTGATCTCTCCAAATCGAATAACTTACCCATTTCATCAGAAGTATCATACTTAAAAGTAGTACTCTGATAAATAGGAAGTACTCTTGCTTCTCCATCGTGGCATTCATAACCACCCTGCACGCACAGGGTATCCAAACTGTAATCTGACATTTATCTGTCCTCCCGATATAATATAATATTCACAACTTATCTTAATTCGTCTTCTTCTTCCCAGTTAGTATAAACATTCTGAACATCATCATCGTCATCAAGAAGATCAAGAGTTCTGTTTAAGTTCTTAACTGCTGTTTCATCTGTTAATGAAACATAATTCTGAGGAATCATTGTAACTTCAGCTGAAACTGTAGGAGTCTTATTCTCTTCAAGAGCCTTAACAACATCCATGAATCCTTCCGGAGAAGTAAGAATTTCAAAACTTTCTTCCTCTTCATTGAAGTCTTCTGCTCCTGCATCAAGAGCAACCATCATAAGGTCGTCTGCACTTAATTCGCAGTCTTCCTTATCAATAATAATCTGACCTTTATTATCAAACATAAATGATACGCAGCCCTGTGTACCAATATTTCCCTGACCTTTTGTAAAAGCAGATCTTACATTGGCAGCAGTTCTGTTCTTATTATCTGTAAGAGCCTCAACGATAATGGCAATACCATTTGGGCCATATCCTTCATAAGTAACCTGTTCGTAAACTACTGAACCATCTTCACCTGCAGCCTTCTTGATACCTCTTTCAATTGTATCATTAGGCATATTATTGGCTTTAGCCTTGGCAATAACTGTTGCAAGTTTGTAATTGTTGGCAGGATCCGGTCCTCCCTCCTTAACAGCTACTGCAATTTCTCTTCCGATAATGGTAAAAATCTTACCCTTTGCTGCATCATTTTTCTCTTTTTTATGCTTAATATTAGCAAATTTAGAATGTCCTGACATAGTGCCTCCTTATTTAAAACAAAATCATCTTTAATCATAACATTTTTTTTAATATTTTTCTATATTCTTTTAACTAATACATTCTGAATTATGTGATTTTCTACCTCAAGTATCTTAAAATGATAGCCTTCATAGTCTAATTCAGCCTTTTCATCATCTGTAGGAATATGTTCTATCTTGTTAATCAAAAAGCCATTTAAGGTATCCACATCCTCAATATCGAACTTAACATCCAGGAATTTTTCCAAATCTTCCAGCGGTGTCAGACCGTCAATTTCATATTCATCAAGCCCTTTACCTTTTATAAAATCCTCCTCAATATCATATTCATCCATGATATTTCCAACGATTTCTTCCAAAATATCCTCAAAAGCAATAAGTCCCGAGGTCTGGCCATATTCATCCAATACTATGGTCATCTGTATCTTTTCAGACTGCATCTTGGCAAATAGCACATCAACGCTTCTGGTTTCAGGTACATATACAGGCTTACGAAGAATACTGTAATAATTCTTTAAAGCCCCGAGTTTCTTTCTGCCGCTGGCCTGATACATAAGAGCGTCCTTAAGATTAAGTATTCCTATGATATGATCAAGATTCTCATTATAGACAGGGAATCTCGAATACTGCTTACCAAGCATTATCTCAATTGCCTCATCCAGGGTAAGTGTATCCTCAAGCGCAAAAATATTCGACCTGTTTGTCATTATATCCTTGGCTTTCTTATCTCCGAATTCAAGCATATTGGTTATCATTGTAGCCTCGGATGAATCTATTACACCCTTTGCTGAGCCTTCATTAACCATAGATATAATCTCATCTTCAGTTACTTCCTCGTCTGCCACAAGATTCTTAAAGCCAAAGAGTCTTAATATTACATTGCCAAGATGGGCGGAGATTTTGTAAAGAGGCACAAAAATATCAAAAAAGCCGATGATTTTGACAACTCCAAGTGCTCCTTCTTTCTTACCTGCCACGATTCGTCTTGGAATCAGATATCCAATCGTGAAATTGATTATGAAATAAATAATAATTGCCACAGCAAAAACAAGGGCAACAATAAGATTTACTACTGCATTGCCCCATGGCAGAAAAACATATATTTCTTTTCTAAACTGTACAAATAAAGCGATATACGCTGCTGAGAAAATAAGACCAAGGCACATATTAATAAATATCATGCCCATTAAAGCCACGCTCTGATAATTGTGACTGCCGCTTTTTAATTTTTTAAGTCTCAAAAGAGTCTTCTCATCAACTTCTTCTCCGAAGTCCTCTTCAGTAATCATACGAACTTCTTTATGAAATCTTGAGAAGATAACATATGCCACCATAAAGATCAGGTAAAGCAAAAACAAAAATATATATAAATACTCCATAAAACCTCTTACTTAATATCGTTGTGATAATCCTTGGCATAAACAAGTTCGCCATTTTTGTAATACTCTCTTGGAACACGTCTTCCGATATCACATACAACCTCATAGTTAAAACCACCGTAGAAATCACATAAGTCTTCCACAGTAATCTTTTCATCACCATCCTGGCCTATAAGCGTTACCTTGTCATATTCCTTAACGCCTTCAATATCCGTTACATCCACCATAAACTGGTCCATGCATACCCTGCCAAGAATTGGAGCCTTCTTACCCCTGATAAGTACATATCCTTTTCCTGAAAGACCTCTTGGATATCCGTCTCCGTAGCCTACAGGAACTGTGGCAAGGCGTGTATCTCGCTTTGTAACATAGGTCTTTCCATAGCTTATGCCCATGCCTTCAGGCAAATCTTTAATATAAACAATATGACTGTATAATGACAAAGCGCCCTTAAGTCCCTTTGCAGCCTCTTCCATATCCTTTGAAGGAAGAAGTCCATACATTGTAATACCCATACGGTTAAATGTATATCTGACTTTACTTAATGACTGAATATCGTTGGCAAGAAGAGTTGCCGCACTGTTATAGCAGTGAATATACTTAAATTCATGATGATATTTTTCACTAATTCTTAAAACCATATCATCAAAAGCATTAATCTGGCTTACCAGATAATCTCTCATATTATTCTCATCTGCTGTTGCGAAATGGGTAAAAATCCCCTCCGCCTCGATATATTCAGAGGCAATGATTTTACCCGCGATTTCAAGTGCTTTATCATCAAGCCCGATACCGATTCTGTGCATACCGGTATCAACTTTAATATGAGCTTTGCATTTCTTTCCAACCTTCTTTGCTGCTTCTTCAATGTCAGCAATCATGTCTTCCTTAAATACTGTTAAAGTTACATCATTTTCAATCAGTTCTTCATAAGCATAAGGAAATACATATCCAAGAATAAGAATCTCTTTCTTAATTCCTGCTTTTCTAAGTATAAGAGCCTCTTCAGCTGTAGCTGCAGCAAAGCCCATTACATAATCCTTATTTTCAAGAGTTCTTGCAATAGGCAGCGCGCCATGGCCATAGCCGTCTGTTTTTATAACAGCCATGATAGGCTTCTTATCCATACTCTTTTCATAAACCATTTTTACATTGTCAGCAATTGCATCCAGATCAACTCTGGCGCATACTCTCTCATAATGTTCCAATTTAACATCCCTCTTTAATCTTTTTATAACACTCAGGAATGGTATCAATCACATCCCTGGCCATAATTGAATTAATATCAGTTTTTGAAAGCAGAATATCTGCGCTAAGGCCATGCATATATACACCAAGGCATGCTGCATCATAAGCCTTATATCCCATGGCGATAAGTCCCACAATAATACCTGAAAGCACATCACCGGATCCGGCCTTGGCAAGTCCTGCATTACCTGACATATTTATATATGTCTTATCTCCTGCGACTATGGAATTATGTCCTTTTCCTACAACAATAAATCCGGTTTCGTAAGCATAATCAGTTACAGTTTTATAATAATTATCTTGTATTTCCTTGGAATCAATACCGGTAAGCCTTGATAATTCACCTGTGTGAGGAGTAATAATTACATCGCCCTTATTCTTTGCATAATACAGGCATTTATCATATAAATTCTTATTCTTTGACAGAATATTAAGGCCGTCAGCATCTATAACCAATGGTCCATTGCCATCAAGTATTCTGTCAATAAGCGTTTTTGCCTTATCTGATGTTCCAAGTCCCGGACCAATTAAAATAGCATTAATCTTATCTGTATTTAACTCATCATCACTGTCACAGATAATTGCTTCAGGAAGATTCATTCTTAAATCTGATATATTGGACGATGCAGTATAAACCTTAACCAGGCCGCAGCCGGTTTTAAGTGCAGAAGCAGCAGCCATATATGTAGCACCGTAATATTCACCTATTCCTGCAACTACCAAAGCATTGCCATAGGAATATTTATTTGAATTATCATCTCTTTTTATGATGGAAACATCAGGTGTTCCATATGTTACATAATCTTTTTTTCCATCATCAATGAGTCCAATATCTCCCACATAAATAACACCACAGTAATAATTACCTGGTGTAGTAAGAATACCTATTTTGGCATAACCTATGGTAACGGTGATATCAGCATGAATACACACTGGCATTAAAGAGCCATCTGATGCATTGATTCCTGATGGAATATCAACAGAGACAAGACTACTTCCCTTGTCTTTAAGAGAATTAATATGATTAATTAAATCTATATATTTATCATCAAGATTTCTTGATAATCCAACACCGAATATACCATCGACCACATAATCATAGCCTTCAGTTATCTCATCAGTATATGCAATATCGTAAGAGCCGGTCTTAATAAGCTTATCAGTGATTCCAAGCTGCCCTTCAAGACCTTTGGACTTATGTTCAGATTTTATTACATAAATTCTGACTCTGCAGCCTTTAAGCGCAAGCATTCTGCCAAGCGCCACGCCGTCAGCACCATTATTTCCGGAACCCGAAACTATAAGATAACTGGCACCTTCTTTATAAATGGCATCAAAAATACATAAAGACGCTCTTTCTATCAGCGCATCTTCTGTAATACCAATCTCATTTATGGTATAAGCATCTATCGCCTTAACATTGTCCCCTGAATATGCTTTCATTATTCATTCTCCGCTTCATTTTCCTGGGAACTGTTAATTCTGTATGATAATTTCATTAAACTGTCTGAAAGATGTACATTCTCTACCACAACATCCTTAGGAAGTTCCAGATCAACGTGGGCAAAATTCCAGATAGCCTTAATACCGCATGCAGTTAATGTCTTGGATACCTCAAGCGCTCCCTGCTTAGGAAGTGTAAGTACAGCAATATCAATATCATTTTCCTTGATAAACTCTTCAAGTTTATCCATGGAATAAATCTTAAGTCCTCTTACTTCCTGACCTTCTATTGATGCATCCTTATCAAATAATCCTTTGGTAAAGAATCCTCTTCTTTCAAAATTCATATAATTGGCAAGAGCCTGTCCTAAGTGACCTGCGCCAATAATTACAAGATTATGTTTCTTATTTAAGCCGAGGATTTTGGCAATTTCATCATAGAGATATTCAACATTATAGCCATATCCCTGCTGACCAAAACCGCCAAACTGATTGAAGTCCTGTCTTATCTGAGATGCGGTTACATTCATTCTGACACTAAGGTCATGTGAAGAAATTCTTTCAATTCCTTCATCCTTTAAATCACCTAAATATCTGTAATATCTTGGTAACCTACTAATGACTGCCTGTGAAATACCATTAGCTTCCACTTTTAAACCTCCAAGTAACAAACATAATCGTTATTTTTTTAACTACTAATAATTATAATTTTTCATAGATAAAGTGTCAACTTTGATGTATCATTATATAAGTGCGTTTTTAAAGGAAGCAGGCAATGATTTTAAATATTAGTAACATAACTAAATCTTTCGGCGACAAAACCATTCTTAAGGATGTGTCTTTTGGCATAAATGAGCATGAAATGGTGGCTCTTATCGGTAATAATGGTACAGGTAAGACTACTCTTCTTAATATCATTATGGGTAAGGAGCATGCCGACAGCGGTGACATATTCCTTAAAAAAGATGCCAAAATCGCCTATCTGCCTCAGGTAATTACCTTCGAGGATGACAGAACCATCTACGAAGAAGCCCTTGATGTCTTCTCTTCTTTAATTGCTGAAGAAAAGACTCTTCGTGACATGGAAGACGGAATGAGTTCTTTATCCGGCGATGAATTAAATAAATATATGGATGTCTATCATCAGAAGATGGACAGTTTTGTCAATAATCGTGGATTAACCTATAAAAATGAGATTAATGCTACCCTTTCGGGACTTAAATTCCTTGGCGGCGATATGGATAGAAAGGTTTCATCACTTAGCGGTGGCGAGAAAACCAGATTACTTCTGGCTCTTATTCTTTTACAAAAGCCGGACATCATTTTGCTGGATGAGCCTACAAACCATCTTGATATGGACTCCATCGCCTTTTTGGAGAAGGAACTTTTAAGTTTAAACTGCGCAGCACTTATCATCTCCCACGACCGCTATTTCTTAAACAAAGTTGTTAAGAAAGTAGCCTGGATAAATAATACATCCATTTTGTCATATAGCGGCAATTATGATGATTTTATTGTCAAAAGAGATGCCTATGTTCTTGCCAGGATGCGCGAATATAATAAAGAACAGGCTTATATCAAAAAGCAGGAAGAAGTTATTGCTCTTCTTCGCTCTTTCAACAGGGAGAAATCCATCAAAAGAGCCGAAAGCCGCGTTAAGCAGCTGGACAGAAGGGCTACCGTTGAAAAAGTAAATATAGAGACCACGGAAATGAGCCTTGAGTTTAAGGTTAATAAAGAAAGTGGCATGGATGTTTTAAGCATAGATAATCTCTTCTTTGATTATAACGGCAATAAGATTCTAGAAGGCGTAAGTCTTGAAATAAAGAAAGGTGAAAGAATTGCTTTAATTGGTGCCAACGGTACCGGTAAATCAACTTTCCTTAAGCTTATTAACAGAGAACTTCGCCAGTCTTCCGGCGATATAGAATATGGCACAAATGTGGAAATCTCCTATTTTGATCAGAATGCCAAAGTACTGGATGACAATGATACAATCTTTGAATCCATACAGAATTCCTATCCTGACATGACCAATACGGAAATAAGAAATATGCTGGGAAGTTTTTCTTTCAGGGATGATGATGTATTTAAAAGAATTTCCACTTTATCAGGTGGTGAGAGAAGCCGCGTCATTCTGTCTAAGTTAATGCTCTCCAAGGGTAACCTGCTCATTCTCGATGAGCCTACTAACCACCTTGATATGACAAGTAAGGAAATTTTGGAAGAAGCCATTAATAACTTTGAAGGCACTGTTTTATATGTAAGTCACGACAGATATTTTATAAATAAGACGGCTACTAAAGTTGTTGAGTTAAAGGGCGGGCATTTTACCCAGTATATAGGTAATTATGATTATTATCTTACAAAAAGCGCTGAATTAAATGTTTTGCCGCAGGCTGACAACTCTTCCTTCCTTAAGGATGAGCCGACAAAGAATAATCTAGATTATCAAAGCCAGAAGAAAGAAAAGGCCGAGAAACAAAAAAGAGAAAAAGACATAAAGAAAATCGAAGAAAAAATTGAGGCTTTGGAGAATAAAAAAGCTGAAATTGAAGAAAGCATGAATAGCCCTGAGACTTCTTCGAACTCTGCTAAATTAAATGAACTTTGCAGTGAACTAAATGATATCAATTTGGAAATCGATGAATTAATGAATAAATGGGAAGAGCTTGAGTCATAAGCTCCTCCCATTTTTTAAATGATTCCAAGTATAAAGATAACAATAAGAACTATTGGCAGAACAATCTGCATATATAATTTCATCCACGATCTTACCTTCAGACCTTTGCCTTCATTGGCTTCATTAAGGAAATTCTCCCATCCCCAGCCAAACTTGTAAGTACAGAATAATACGAATACTAAAGAGCCCAAAGGTAACAGCCAGTTGCTCACAATATAATCTTCCAGGTCAAGTATTGTAGTACCCTCTCCTAGAGGCTGAATAAATGATAAGAGGTTAAAGCCAATCGCACATGGCATCGAGAGAAGAATCATTACAAATATATTTATAAGGCAGGCTTTTTTACGGGATATGTTAAATAATTCCATACAGCCTGAAACTATGTTTTCGAATACTGCAAGTATCGTGGAGAAGGAAGCAAAATTCATAAATAAGAAAAATAACGTTCCCCATATTCTTCCACCTGCCAGATTATTGAAAACGTTGGGAAGCGTAATAAACAGTAGGCTCGGACCACTGTCTACACTGACTCCAAAAGCAGAACATGCAGGAAATATAATAAGTCCTGAGCAGACTGCAACCACTGTATCAAGAATCGCTACACTTACAGCCTCTCCCATCAGGGCTCTTTTTTTATCTATATAACTTCCGAATATTGCCATTGAACCTATGCCAAGGCTTAATGTGAAGAAGGCCTGCTGCATGGCTCCTACCACCACATTACTAAATCCGACCTGCTTAATTACATTAATATCCGGTTTAAGATAAAATACTATTCCTTCAAGTCCACCTTTTAATAATACGCTGTGAACTGCCAGTATTCCCATAAGGCAAAGAAGCAAAAGCATAATTACCTTTGTAATGGATTCAAGGCCTTTTTGAAGTCCAAAGGAAAGCACCAGAAAACCAAGAATACAGATTATAATAACTCCCGTAATATTTATTTTTGGACTAAGAAGCATATTATTAAAGAAATTCCCAACTCCTGCCGAATCAAGCCCCTCATATTTACCGGTCAGCGATGCATAAAAGTAATACAGCATCCATCCTGCAACAGATGTATAAAAACTCATCAAAAGATAACATCCGATAATGCAGACATAGCCATGAATATGCCATTTATGTCCCTTTTTCTCCAGCTTCTTAAAACTAAGAACCGGATTTTGCCTCGCTCCTCTTCCAACTGCAAATTCCATTGTCATAACCGGAATTCCCAGTATAAAGAGAAATATCAGATACAATAGGACAAAAGCCCCGCCCCCGTTAGAACCAACCATATACGGAAACTTCCATACATTGCCTATTCCAATGGCGCAGCCGGCTGATAATAATATAAATCCTAATCTGGAACCTAAATGTTCCCTTTCCATATAAATCTCCCAAAAAATAAGACGCTCAAAAGAGCGCCTTACTCTTAAATCTTTTTAGATCATTGTTTCCAGAGTCTTACGAATCTCTTTAATGAAATTCTCACTATTTAATACAGTTACATTTTCAAGTGATGTGATAAGTGCCAGATCCTTGGTCATTCTTCCACTTTCAATTGTATCAATAGTAGCTTTCTCGAGCTTATCTGCAAAATCCATAAGTTCAGGAATATTATCAAGTTCTCCTCTCTTACGAAGAGCTCCTGTCCATGCAAATATGGTTGCTACAGAGTTGGTAGATGTTTCTTCGCCCTTAAGGTGCTTGTAATAATGTCTCTGAACTGTACCATGAGCTGCTTCATATTCATAAACACCGCTTGGAGATACAAGTACTGAAGTCATCATTGCAAGTGAACCAAATGCTGAACTGATCATATCTGAGAATACATCGCCATCATAGTTCTTGCATGCCCAGATGAAACCACCTTCTGATTTCATAACTCTTGCTACTGCATCATCAATAAGTGTATAGAAGTATGTAATACCTGCAGCATCAAATTTCTCTTTATATTCCTTATCAAAGATTTCCTGGAATATATCCTTGAAATTGTGATCATATTTCTTTGAAATGGTATCCTTTGTTGCAAACCATAAATCCTGCTTTGTATCAAGTGCATAATTAAAGCATGATCTTGCAAAACTGTCAATTGACTTATCGATATTGTGAATACCCTGAATAATACCTGCTGACTTGAAATCATGGATGGTCTCTCTTGTTACTGTACCATCTTCTGCAGTAAATACCAGTTCTGCCTTTCCGGCTCCAGGTATCTTCATTTCAGTATTCTTATATACATCACCATATGCATGACGCGCGATGGTGATAGGCTTTTTCCATTTGCTGACACATGGCTCAATGCCTTTTACAACAATAGGAGCTCTGAACACGGTGCCATCCAGGATTGCTCTGATTGTTCCGTTAGGGCTCTTCCACATCTCCTTAAGATTATATTCTTCCACTCTTGCAGCGTTAGGTGTAATGGTTGCACATTTAACTGCTACACCATATTTAATTGTTGCATTGGCGCTGTCTATTGTAATCTGATCATCAGTCTCATTTCTTTTCTCAAGACCTAAATCATAATATTCTGTCTTAAGATCAATATAAGGAATTAATAACTCATCCTTAATAATCTTCCACAGAATTCTGGTCATTTCATCCCCATCCATTTCTACAAGTGGGGTTACCATCTTAATCTTTTCCATATGTCCTCCATATAATTAATTTATTTAGTAGGGATTTTACAAGCTACCTTCTTAACAGTTGAAGGAAGTTTAAAATCCTTATCATCACATTTATATGCTATTAAAATACCATCACCCACAATCAGATAATCCTCTTCTGAATTATCATAAAAATCCTGAATGAAAGGAGTATGTTCAAAAGCATTCTCTCCAATATCCGTAACTGATGAAGGAATATTAACCTCTTTTAAATCATCACAGTGATAGAAAGCGCCATAACCAATAGTTGTCACGCCATCCGGTATATCAACCTTCTGTATGCCTGATCTTGCAAAAGAGAAAGAACCGATTTCCTTAATTCCTTCAGGTATGGTTATGCTCTTTAAATCCTTCTTCATGTAATAAAGATTATCGGGTATTTTTCCATCTGTAAGATAATCTTCTAAAATATTTCCATATTCAACAGTACCATTAGATGATATAACCTTAGGCTGGGTAACGTCAAGAAGAACTACAGCTTCAGAATTAACTACCTGTGTACTTGCAAGCACATCCGGACCATCTGGAACTCTTTCCTCTTCCACTTCCGGCTTGATAACCTGGGTTACACCATTAATTGTTACCGTATTACCTTCTGTTTCCACCTTAGGCTCAGAAGTTTCCTTCTTATCATACTTTGTGGACTCGGCAATATTTAAATCATAAATTGGATTATTAAGAATCGGTATGCCCTTTTCAAGCGCATAATTATAACCTACGCTGAACTCAGGAGCATAGAAACCAATATTTGTGCAGCCATCAAAAGATGATGGATGAATTGCTGTTACAGAATCAGGAATATGAATCTGCTCTAAAGATGTACAATTCTCAAAAGCATTGATATCAATTGTATTGGTATTAAAACTAATGGCTACAGATTTAAGACTATCAGCTCCTGAAAAAGCATATGGAGAAATATCTGTAAGACTTGATGACAATGCTACATGTTCAAGAGCATCAACACCATAAAATGAATAAGGTGTAATGAAATTAACATTATTATTCATTACATATGATATCTTCTCTCTTCCCGGCATCATGGCATATATTGTTGATTTATCAGCATTATATAAAACGCCATCACTATAGGAAAGGTATTTATTATTCTCATTTAAAGATACTTTCTTTAAAGAATTACAGCCTGAGAAAACACCTGAACCCAGTTTCTCTACACCCTTACCAATTTCCACTGATGTAAGATTAGGACAGTTGGCAAAAGCCCCGGTTCCAATAAATGTAACCGAATCAGGAATCTGAATTCTCTTTAAGGAATCCATCTCAGCAAAAGCATTATATTCAATTGTTTCAAGGCCACTTGGAAGATAGATTACTTCTATGCTGTCGCAATCTTCAAAAGCCCCTTTGCCAATGGTTTTAACACCTGAAGGCACAGTCACCCTGGTGTCTATGCCCTCATATTTATATAACGTTTCATCGCTTACTGACAAAGTTCCGCTTTCTGCTTTTGATGATATTACAGATGAAGCTAAAACTATGACAGCAATCAGACAAAGAGTTATGGCTGAAATTGTAATTATTTTAATGCTCTTCTTCATAGGTTATCCTCTAACAACTATTTGGCTGTTGCAACTTTTCTCTTGTCTTTCTTAAGGAATAAGAATCCTGAAAGTGCCAAAAGCGCAACTGCAAGGAAATACTTAGGAGCAATTCCGTCGCCTGTCTTAGGTGTTGCATTATATGACTTGGATGCACTTAAGTTACCTGTATCAACATAAATTGCATATGGTGAGAAGTGACTTGCTGTAAATGTCATACAAGGTACTTTATTAATGGTTGTAAACTTAGGATTTAATTCTTTAATCTCACCATTTACAACATAGCAAATCTTATTATTACCGGCATACTGAACCAGATCATCAGGAATAGGAAGTGTAACATTTACTTTAAGTCCATCCTTATTCTCAATCTTGGTCTTACCTGTTGAATCATATAATGATAAGTCAAATGCAAAATATTTAATATTATCAAGTGTACCGTACTTCTCTTTAAGTGCCTCTTCTACTTCTTCTTTCGCTGTAGCAGAATCAGTAAGCTTTAAGATGTAATTATCTGTTGAACCTGAAACACTTGCTGATGCAACAGATGTATTTGATATACCTGTCTTATTAACATTAAATGTTGTATTTGAAGGTGTTGTAGTCTTGCTTGATGATGAACCTGAGCCTGAACCTGAACCAGATGAACTCTTATCATCAACATAATTAGCAGTAACTGTAACATTGGCTGCAGGCATTGTAACAACTGTTGCTGTTATTGATGCACTTGCAAGCTTAGCCTTGTCATTATCAATTGTCCACTTGTCAAACTTCTTTCCTGTTGCAGGATTATTTGCTACAACGATAGCCTGAGCACCTGCTGCATAAGAACCTGAACCTGAACCATTAACAACAGTAAGTGTATAAAGTGTTGGAGCTGCAGGTGTGGTTCCACCTGAGTTACCGCCGCTGTTTCCGCCTGAATTGCCACCGGAATTGCCACCGCTGTTTCCACCGGAGTTTCCACCATCTGTGTTGCCGCCACTATTGCCGCCGTTACCACCGGAATTACCACCATTACCTCCGTCCGGAGTCGGTGTAGGAGTTGGAGTAGGAGTAGGAGTAGGATCAATCTGACTTTCCTCTTCCTTCTCATACTGGGCATAAGTAATGGTATCCTGTGTAATATTTGTTATTGCAGGTCTCCATCCTGCGAATACATATCCTGTTCTTGTAGGACTCTGAGGAACGATACAGTCCTCACCATATTTAACAGTCTGTGTCATAAGTACAGTATCATCGTAATCAATGAATTTAACAGTAAATAATGTCTCTTCTTCAATTATCTCTTTGTATGTAGCATAAACCTTTGTATTCTCAGTAATGTTTGTAGGTTCAGGTCTCCATCCTTCAAATGTATATCCCTCTTTTGTAGGAACAACATGTGTAGTTGCATCCTCTCCTTCATTAACAGTTACTGTATCGAGAATAGTTACTGCATCCTCGTCATAGAAAGTAACCTTATAAGTTACCGGCTTGTCTGCCACAATAATATTTGGATAATGATCAGCATAATATCTTGCAGGTGAATCAGACTCTGCATAGAAAGTAATAGTCTGTGGATCACCGTCAAATGCTGTATTATCAATTACTGATGTTCCATTAGGAATATCAACATATCTTATATTGCTGTCCTTAAAAGCATTAGCACCAATACTTCTGTTGCTTTCAGGAAGATTTACCATGAATAAGTTATCTGTTCCTTCAAAACATGATTCAGGAACCTGATCAATACCTGATTCAGAAAGGTCAGCACTGATGACACCATCACAGTCATAGAAAGCAAATGGATAAATATTCTGAACTTCACCAAGTTCAGCAGTGCTCATGGCACCTGAACCATATGTAAGACCTTTTGCCTTAAGAACTTCAACAAGTGTTGCTTTTCTCTTATTTGCGTCATATTCATAAATTGCTGCATCAGAACATACGAAATTATCACTACCCTTAAAATCAACATCTGATAAAGATGTACATGATGCAAATGGTGCTGTTCCAAGATTCTGAAGACTTGGAGTAATATCCACATCTGCTAATTTTTCATCATCCTGGAATGCAAAATCACCGATTGATGTTGTATCACCATTAATATAAGCACCAATTAAATCTGTACATCCTGCAAATGCATATGGATCAATCTTCTTAAGATTTTCTGTTGTAATCGTCTTAATATCAGTATTAGGTGAGCCAATTACATTACCGGCTTCATCCTTACCTGAGAAAATACCATCCTTGATTGTATCAACACCATTAGGTATATCAATATTAAGTGCAGAATTAATAATATTTCTCTGATCTTCAGTTAATGTCGCACCTGAATCATATGCAGCCTTGGCTGATGATGCTGCTGCAGCCATCTCAGGTGTTATATATGGATAATCTGCTGAAGTATATGAAGCAAGTTCTTCAATATGAGGATAATCAATTAATTCAGCTGCATTATCTTCAGGATTATACTGAACAGTTAAGTTACTTGGCCATCCTGTGTAGAACTTAATATAAGTTGTCTGCTGTGAACCTCTGTTAATATTGTGACTTGGGTCCATCGCATAATCAAATGGAGCTGAGCCCTTCTCTGCCACACCGGTAAATGTAAGTTCAGGAGTAGCCGGAAGGTTAACAGATGAATCAACAACCTGTGTGTCAAAAGCCCCGTCTCCAATATATGAAAGATTTATTGGCTCTTCATAAATTACATCCTTTAAGTTATAGCAGCCCTTAAAAGCATCCCCTTCAATCTCTGTAATTGAAGAAGGAATTGTTATCTTTGTAAGATTAGGATTATCAGTGAATGAACCTGTACCAATCTTTGTTACATGATAAGGACCAATGGCATCAGGGATATCTACTTCAGATACTGTAGGTTCCATTGAGAAATAAATAAGCTCATTATTATTATCTACCTGATAAACAAGTTTACCATTATTATCAATAACCTTCTCATAAATTTCCTGATCTAAATACTTAAATGAGAATGAATTGTCTCTTGATGTAGTATGAATATTTGATGAGTCAGGTCCTTCGAAATAGAATTCTTCTGGAAGCTGAGCAAGTAAATCATCAAGTCCAAAATCAGCGCTTGGAACAACATTCATAATAGCATTTGGAATTTTAACATATTTAAGTGAAGAATCTCCTTCAAGCCATCCTGCTTCAATATCCTGATTAAATGTATCCGGGAAGCTTAAACTCTCCAAAGCTGTACAGCCCTTAAATACATCATCACCAAGAGTATCAAGAAGTACATTCTGTCCACCTGCGCTCATATCAATATCTTTAATTGCAGCACAGTTTTCAAAAGCACTGTCGCCGATTTTTCTAACAGCTACAGGAACAGTAAATGACTCTAAACTTCTGTTATTATAAAATGCATGATCACCAATTGCTGTAATTGCAGAATTGGCAGGAATATCAACTGACTTAAGGTTAACGCAGTTTGCAAATGCTGAATTACCGATTGTATTGATACCATCAGCAAGTGTAATTCCCTGAAGTGATGCACAGTTATAAAATGCATAATTACCAATACCAAGTAAGTTTCTGCCTACAGAAAGATTCTTAATATTACTTGCCTGTGAGAAAATACCTGTATTAGGAGTCGGATCAAGTTCCCAGGTAGTCTCATCAGCAGATTTAACAACATGCTGGCTTGAAATATAAGCTACTGTTGCTTCATGAATCCACTGATATGCTTCATCTGTTGTTGGCAGATAATCAGTACCATTGGTTGTATAATAGAAATCCTTAACGTCTCTCTTTGCTCCGCCTTTTTCTGAATCGTAATACCATTCATTAAAATCTGAATAAAGACAAGGTCTGTAAGAATCTATAACTCTCTCTGTTTCAGGATTACCATTTTCATCAACAATAAGTTCTCCTGTATCCGGATCTTTTCTGCCTGTCTCTCTGTCAACATAGAGTGGATAATATAAAACATTTTCGCTCTTACCTACTGCAGCATAACCGGCTGTAGTACCCTGAGCATGTGTATATTTAACATAAGCATCAAAAGAGTCTGGAATGGTAAGCTGACCGCCATCAAGTGAACGCTCATAGTCATAACCTACAATTACGGCAACCTTATCACCACCGCTACCTTTATTTACGTAGGCAAACTGGAACATACCATCACCGGTGGTATATATTTTATCAGAAGCCGTAATAACAGGAATACTGCTGTCTGTATCATCAACTGTTACTCTTGCCGGATCTGCCGCCGAAGTTTTCTTACTCTGTGGAATAAGAGCAACACCAATTGCAGAAAGCAATAAAATAACCGCAGAAGTAATTCTGATTGTCTTTCTCATTCTTCTGCTGAGTCTCTTTTTAGTTTTTTTCTTATTAGCCATTTCCAAGCCTCCGTAAGATAATCTAAAGTTCTATTCTTTTGGCCACAACCACGAATCGGCCGTTATTCTGCACATAATCACAGGTCGATAAAGTAATGAGCACATCGCCGTAATTTGCATCCACACCTGTATCATAAAGGGATGCATCCTTCATCTCCTGCATGTAGGAATCAAATTCTTCTTTTGTGTAAGCATTATAGAATTCATAATACTTAAATCCCACATCATCATTTGTTCTTACTCTGTCTCTGAAGACGTAACATATCTGATAAACGCCTTCTTCATAAATTGTATCGAAATAGATATATGGATGATCCTTATAAAAACTTTCATCCTCTAATTTATTCAGCGTACCAAACATCTTTCCGGACTTCATATGATGACCGTAAATAATCAGATTGGTACTTCTTGGATATATATTGCAATTGCAGTCAAGGAAGATACATCCGTTCCTGTCCTGCTCCTGATTAAAGTTATGATTTAAATAATATTCATTATTTACAGTCTGCATAACCGGATAATCAATATTAGTATCGGCAATTTCTATCCATCCTATTAGACTTTTATTGCTATTATATAAATCTTCATACTTTTCGAGTACTGTAGGTTCCACATAAACGAAGTCCTCGTCATTGGCTGCCTCAACTTCCGTAGGCACATACTGAGCCAGCGCCTTGGCCGTATCCGCCTCTTTCTTGGCATTTATGGCCTGCTGCTGTATCTTGTCAGATTTGTTGGAATAATAACTGTATAATCCAAAATAAATTATGGACAAAAAAGCCAGCGTAAAAAGCGCCCACAGAGCAATTCGCCTTTTACTGTTATTCTTTTTTATCTCTTTTTGAACAAGTTTCTCAAATTCCGGATTGTCATAAAGGTCATCATCTTCATTGGCCTTCTTTCCCGCATCCTTCTTACCTGCTCTCTCAGCCCTGCTTACATTCTTACTTTCAACAGACTTACTCTTTCTAACCTTTGAGCCACTTTTATTTTTGTTATATAACTCATAAATATAATCGTCAAAAATCTCCGTCCCCACAGGAGTCTCAAAATCATACTTATGATTAATCAGATTTCTGTATACTTTCTCCACAGACTTAAAGTCATTTTCATCCATGCCGGCCTTGATTCTTTCAATCTTCTTCTCATCTCTCAAAGCCGCCTCATATTCTGCTTTGGTCCTGCATCTGTAACCGTATACTTCTTCCAACGTAAAAATCTCCATTAAAACCCACTATACTACATTATATTATACAATATATTGTTGATTTTACAAGGTTTTTTACAATATTTAGGTATAATAAAAAGGCTGTCTGAAAGTTCAGACAGCCTGTGTATAATTACTGTTTTTTAGAATATATCTCTGAAATCATCAGGTATTATCAGCTGAAGATCCTTAATATCCTGACTTTGCGAGGTTTCCAGCCTCTTGGCCTGCTTTGTAATCACCTTCTCAAACAGGTTCCTAACCCCTCGGCCATTGCCCATTTTACCAGCATCAGCATTTTCCAAATAAGAAATAATCATATCCCTGGCTTCATCAGAAACCGTATACTGGTACTTCTTACACATGCCTTCAAATATGTCATACATCTCTTCCGGTTTATAATCATTAAAATGAATAAACCTGTTAAATCTTGATTTAAGGCCCGGATTGGAATTGATAAACTCTTCCATCAAATCATCATAACCTGCCACAATAACCACCAGGTTATCACGATTATCCTCCATTGCCTTTAAAAGCGTATCCACAGCCTCTATGCCAAAATCCCCTTCCGTCTTATTGGTAAGAGCATAGGCTTCATCAATAAACAGAACGCCACCAAGAGCACTGTCAATGACCTCTTTGGTTTTAATCGCAGTCTGACCCACATATCCGGCTACAAGACCACTTCTGTCAGTCTCCACCATTTGTCCTTCACTTAATAAGCCAAGGCACTTATAAATCTTAGCCACATATCTGGCGACGGTGGTTTTGCCTGTTCCCGGATTACCCGTAAATACAAGATGCAGAGAAATTGGAGGAGTCTTAAGCCCCTGTTTCTCTCTTCTTTGTCTGTTTTGAACAACAAATGTAAGGTCCTTAAGTTCTTTCTTAACATTCTCAAGACCTGTCAGTGAATTAAGTTCGTCAAATATGCTCTCAATGGAATCCTCTTTAGTAACAGCCTTAAAGTTCTCCACACTTGCCTGAGTCTTGTTAGGGGCTTTTGTGGTTTTGGCAACATTTTCTTTATTTTCAAAACGAACAAATGCAGTCTTATCCAAAGCAGAATCCTTCACATTACCCATATTCTTTTTGGCTTTTTTATGAAGTTCCATTTTCTTTGATCTTTCAATGGCGTCATCCAAAACCCTTTTGATATAGGTATTTTCATCTGCTTTTTTCTCTGTTTCCTCGTAAATCAGGAACTCATCATCCCCCACTTCTTTAAAGAGATAATAATCGCCCAGTTTATTATTAAATATTTCCTGTATATCTTGAAGATCATCATTAATACCGCTGTTTGATTTAAAAAGATAAACTAAAAATGTATCAAGATGCTGACCATCAATAAACCCTACTTCGAATCCCAGACTTTTTATAATCTGTGTATATTTCTGAGCCTTGCTGACTATCCTGTCTTTATTCTCTGACTCAATTATTTCTTCAATATCAGACTCTTCCTCTTCTTTATTAATCGGGAAGCATTTTTTATATATCTCAATAGTACCATTAATCAGTTCAGCACATTCAACAACTGAAGACTGAATCTCCAGAGTCATATAAGGTCCGCCGATTTTAAGAGTGCCATAATTACTTATCTTCTTTTTCTTCTCAACCTGGGTATTTACAAAGCTGAAATCCAGAAGATTATAAGTATAAACTTTAAGCTCCCTGTCATTTTTAATGACAATCAGATTCGGAAGCCATACCATGGTGCAGGTAAATGAGGAAATCCTCACTGCATAAGTATTAGTTCTGACTTTCAAACCTGTATTACACTTTGGCTCAATAATGTCAACATCCGCATTTTCCCTTGCTTTAAAATCCACTACGCTGACTTCTTTATTTTTCAAAAGAGATGCAAATGCATTTACAACATTATTCCACTCTTTTTTAAAGAGCGGTCCCATATTGTATGTAATATCAAAATTTGAGAACAAAGAATTATTCTCAATTTCTCTTTCCACATATTGAGCCAGTGAACTTTCTGCATATACCGAATCGAGCATAATTGAATTCTCCGAATTCTCAACCCTGTCGGTATTTTTCACATAATACATGGCCATTTGTACAAGGTTAATATATACCCCCATAACACATTTCCTTTTTCTATTTATTTAATCCATCACTATAATGAAGGTTGTAATTATCATCCACATATATGGCCTCTGTCTCATCCATGGAGTTTATAAGTTCAAGGCCATCATCAATACCATAAATTAAACATATGGTACTAAGGGCGTCTGCCTTTGTGGCATCCTCACATATTATTGTAACACTGTAAACATTATTATCAACAGAATATCCTGTATTTAAGTCAAGTATATGATGATATATCTGTCCATCTGCTTCAAAATATCTTTCATATATGCCTGAAGTAACAACTGCCCTGTCAGATATACTAATGGTGTCAATTGTCTCATTACTGGTGGTAAACGGCTTTTTTATTCCCACATTATATTCGCTTCCATCAGGCTTTGTTCCTATCATATACAGGTTTCCACCTAAATCAATTACACAGGATTTTACGCCAGACTCAGTTAGATAATCCTTTAGTTTTGATGTAATATATCCCTTGGCTATAAAGCCCAAATCAAGACTACCACTATCTTCACTTAGTTTAACCATTTTATTGTCTTCATCTATTATTATATTATGATAATCAATTCCTGGCAAAAGTGCTTTTATCTCATCATCCGATGGCACCGTGCCATCACCATTTGTGAAGTTCCAAAGCATCATCAGGTCAGCCACAGTGATATCCGCCCTGCCTTCAGACATTTCACAGTAGAAAATAGCCTCTTTTAAAATATCAATGGTTCTTTCATCAACTTCTACATATTCGCCTTTAAAATGATTAATTTTATAAATATCAGATTCTTCAATTGTTCTTGAAAAAAGCCTGTCATATTCATTACACATATTTAAGGCTTCATCAATATATTCCGAATCAGCCGTATCATAATATGTAAAAGTCACATAAGTATCAAAGAAAAATCCGCTCTTAGACAGAGGATTAGTCCCCATATTACATGCCGAAATCAAAAATATGCTTACCAGTATAAGAGAAACTGCTAAGCATTTAACATATTTTTTTTTAAATTTAACACTATAACAATTCTTCAAAATAATACCTGCATAATAATCTATTTTTTATATATCAGTTTAATAATCAAAGCTGTAAACCTGTTAAAATAAGGCTCAACAAAGAAAACATACAGCAAAGATATTATTATTGTACTAATAATTGTAATAATAAATGAAGCATCTGTTGCCAATGAGATTTTATCCTGAGTTTCAAAATACCTGTACCCCATCTCACCTAATGTAGCTTCGCATACTCTGTGAAATATAAATACAGGAAAACATATTCTGCCGCCCAAAGACAAAACCTTATTATCAAGACCTTTAATAACAACAGTACACAAAACAATACCTGTCATAAAAAGTATTGCTGCAAGCCAGTCATAAACCCAGGAAATAGAAAATGGTCTTTCAGGAAGGAACATAGAAAGTCGATAGGCTATTTCTCCGTCATAAGATGCAACAAGCGCTCCAACAATAATCAGACAAGCACCTAAAATATTACTCAATACCTTATTAATCTTCTTAATAGAATCAGAAGTATATATAAGATATAAAAGTATGCCAAATACAAAAGCTGTATAATCACAGGCATAAAACCACATAACTACAACAGTTACTGATAAAATCAGAAACTTATATATCTCTTTCATGTCCTTTATAATCAGGCATATCAAACATGTCAGTAAATAGCCAAAAAAGATTTCATAAATCATCCAGGTTACTGAATTAAAATATGTGTTGTATCTGAATACACAATCAAAAAATGCATCCCTAAAAACATCCCACAAAGTAAATTTATGCTGGAACATTCCATATATTCTGTCTGATCCAATTCCTATAAGCTGACAAAACAGAATAATTAAATTCATAAGGAAAATCGGCAGAGAAAGTCTAAAGTATCTTTTTATAATACCTTTTCCTGTCAATTCTGCCATTTTGTCTTTATTTTCCAGTAAGACTTTAGCCGCAATAAAAGATGCAATAATAAAGAATATGTTAAGAGCAAAAGTTCCTCTTGTTAAAAAAAATAGAATCTTTGTTTTATCAAATAATCTATTCAAAAAAGGAACATAAAAATAATCATCCTGGAAATGATAAATAACAACAAGCCAGCAGGCAATACCTTTAATGGAATCAAGCCATAATATATGGTTTTTTTCACTACTTCCAGCCATTGTTTTCTCCGATTATTCTTATATTCCTTATATATTTATTAATATAAATTATGAATTAGTGCTCCACAATCGACTTCTTAGGACACTTGGATAAGCATACACCACAGCCTACACATGTATCATAATTAATTGATGCATGATTATCAGTTACAGTAATAGACTTATTCTCACAATTCTTATTACATAATCCACAGCCAATGCAACCTGCAGAACAGTCTTTCATGGTCTGCTTACCGATTACCTTGGATGAACATGCAACAGCATATTTAGCATCGTAAGGAATGAGTTCAATAAGGTGTCTTGGGCAGATGGCAACACATTTGCCGCAGGCCTTACATTTATCCTTATCTACTACTGCTACTCCATTTATAACATGAATGGCATCAAAATCGCAAACCTTAACACAGCTTCCATATCCCTGGCATCCAAAATTACAACTCTTAGGACCCTGGCCAGGTACAAAAGCCATCATCTGGCAGTCTTCTTCGCCGGTATATTCATAATTTGAATTGGTCTTCTCGCAGTCACCCTGACATTTAACAAAAGCAACCATCTGCTTTCCATCAGGAGCTTCAACACCCATAATGGCAGCAACTTTCTTACCAACTGTTGCTCCACCTACAGGACATCCATTAACCGGAGCCTCGCCCTTACAAATAGCAGCTGCAAGTCCTGAGCATCCAGGATATCCACAACCACCACAGTTATTGCCAGGAAGAACTTCTACGATTTTTTCTTCTCTTTCATCAACAAATACTTTAAAAATAATTGATGCGATTCCTAAGAATATTCCTATGAATAAGCCAACTGCAGCAACAACTGCAACGGCAATTATAATTCCCTGTATATTCATATTCTCTCCTTCTTATATAAGTCCTGCAAAACCACAGAAGGCAATAGCCATAAGTCCAGCAGTAACTAATACTATAGGCATACCTCTGAAAGGCTTAGGGATATCATTATATTCCATCTTCTCTCTAATGCCGGCTAAGATAATAATGGAAATTGCAAAACCTGCTGAAGTTGCAAAACCATTAACTACACCGGTTAAAATATCATATCCGTAATTTACATTATTAATTGCAACACCTAAAACTGCACAGTTAGTAGTAATCAAAGGAAGATATACACCAAGAGCCTGATAAAGGCCTTTCATGTATTTCTTTAAAAATAACTCAACAAACTGAACTAAAGCCGCAATAATAAGAATAAATACAATAGTCTTAAGATATGTAATATTAAGAGGAGCCAAAACGAACTTATATATTACACCTGCAACCAAAGAAGCCAGAGTAATAACGAAGATTACTGCACCACCCATGCCGGCGGCGGTTTTGACCTTCTTTGAAACACCAAGGAAAGGACAAAGTCCAAGGAACTGACTTAATACTACATTTGATACTAATGAAGAGCCGATTCCTATAACAACCAAATTAAGAAAATAATTATCTGTCATTATTCACTAACCTCCTCATTCTTTGCTTCCTTAACTTCTTCTGTCTTGTTTTCAGCCTTAACAGTTTCAGTCACATCAACAAGCCTTCTTGCGCAGCCCTTCTCACCACAGTTCATACAGTCTTCTGAGCAGCCTGATCCGATCTTGGATACATCCTTACCCTTTGCAGCACCCTTCATCTTCATAACATTCTGAATAGCTACCAAAATTGAAAGAATAAAGAATGCACCAGGAGCCATAACAACTATACCTACAGGTGAATAGCTGCCAAACTCATATGAGAAGAAATGATTAAGTCCAACAACAAATCCATTAGTGCTTGCCGGATTAAATACCTTGTCAACAAGACTAACTAAAAGTTCTGGGATTGATGTACCATAAATATCGCTGCCATGGAAACCAAATACTGTTGCATTACCAACAAATTCTCTAACTAAACCAATAATTGTAAGAGCCATGGTAAATCCAAGTCCCATTCCTATACCATCGAAAAGTGAAGGAAATACTTTATTCTTTGAGGCATATGCTTCTGCTCTGCCTAAGATGATACAGTTAACAACGATAAGTGAAATATAGATACCAAGTGATGCATAAAGACTTGGTACATAAGCATGTAATAATAATTCTACAAGTGTAACGAATGAAGCAATAATTACAATGTATGCAGGAATTCTTACCTTCTTAGGAATGATATTACGAAGAGCCGCAATAATCATGTTACTTAAAGCAAGAACCACCATGGTTGATAATCCCATACCCAGACCATTAATTGCTGATGTTGTTACAGCAAGTGTCGGGCACATACCAAGCATAAGAACGAAGGTAGGATTCTCTTTGATAATACCGTTATATAATCTCTCTAAACAGTCTTTCATTAATTCTCACCTCCATTCATTAAATCAAAATAATGCAGAGATGTATTAACTGCGCCTGTATAAGCTTTGGATGTAATTGTTGCACTTGTAATTGCATCAATTTCATTGTCCATTGTAGCGCCAGCCTTTGTTACTACAAAACTCTCAGCTGTTCTTTCCCTGAACTGAGGAACAAGTACCTCTGATGCTCTCATACCAAGACCTGGGGTCTCTGATATTGAAAGAATTGATGTACCCTTAACAACTCTGTCTGTGGTTATACCAACATAAATTGAAATGTCACCGCCGTAACCTTCCTTACTTGTTACGCCAATTACATAACCATATACATTTCCATTAGAATCAGTTGCTGTAAATACCTTATCAATTACAGCGCCCTTATATCCGTCTTCTTTAAGTTTTGCCGATAAAGCTTCGTCTGCTGCAGCTTCTTCAAATGTCAGATCAACAACCTTCTGAAGTTCTCCATTAGCATCAGCCTCGTAGAAGACTTCCGCACATGCTCTGTCTGATGCTTCCTGTTCCTGCTTTGCAATAGGCTCTTTGGTAAGTTCATATGTAAAGCCTAAAAGAAGACCTGCAATTAAAGTAATTGCAAACATAATAAGTGTATCTTTAATCATACCTTTCATTTCTGAACCATTCATGCTCTCTCACCTCCATATCCGAAGGCCTTAGGCATTGTAATCTTCTCAATCAAAGGAACAAGCAAGTTGCCGATGATGATGGCGTATGAAACGCCTTCTGCACCAGGACCATATATTCTGAATAAACCTGTAAGAATACCAAGCAAAATACCAAACAAAATCTGGCCATTTTTGGTAATAGGTCTTGTAACATAATCTGTAGCCATAAAGAATGCACCCAGCATAAGTCCGCCACCTGCAAGCTGGCTTGCGATATAGCTTAAGTTAAAGAACTGTGCACCGTTAGCAAAGTGATCAATGATTCCAAATCTTCCAAATACAATAAGGAAGCAGACAAATGTAAGGATGTAAGAACCAGGAACCTTAAGATCAATTACACCCATAAGGATAAGGAAACTTGCACCTAATAAAATTGCAATAACTGATGTCTCACCAATGGTACCACCGGTTCTACCAATTATCATATCAAGAATATTAACTGCTTCACCTTCCTTAACAAGAGCAAGAGGTGTTGGTGATGTATACGCATCACAGTTAAAATTCGTCATATATTTCGCAAAAGAAATAACCATGAAACATCTGGCACCAAGCGCCGGGTTCATAAAGTTTTTACCAAGACCACCGAACAGCATTTTCACAACAACTATTGCAAAAACACCGCCGAAAATACCAATCCAAAGTGGAAGGTGTGGTGGTAAATTAAGACCAAGAAGAAGACCTGTAACTATTGCACTCTTATCACTTATTGTGCTTGGCTTCTTAATAATCTTACAAAAAATGTGTTCAGATAAAACGCAGCTGCAAATTGTAACAGCTATTAATAATAATGAATACCATCCAAAATTAAATACACCGAAAACTGTAGCAGGAAGTAATGCGATAATAACAAGGAGCATTATATCCTTGGTTTTTACTTTATCTCTAATATGGGGATTGGATGATACTTGTAATTTATTGTCCATACTCTCCTCCTATTTCTTCTTCCTGTCAGCCAGAATCATTTTACGCATGGATTTAATGGACTGTGTAAGTTGTCTCTTGGCAGGACAAATATAAGAACAGCAGCCACATTCACAACATTCCATACCATTAAACTTCTGGAACATTTCTTTATTGCCATGCTCAGCATAGTCAGCAAGTTTACTTGGAATTACTCTTCCAGGACAAACTTCCACACATCTGCCGCAGTTAATGCAGGCAGTGGCTGATTTGGCAGCCTCAGCAACCTGATCCTTACTCATGGTAAGAAGTGCTGATGATGTCTTGGTTGTTGGTACATTAATATCATAAAGAGCAAAGCCCATCATAGGACCACCGGACACAATCTTACCAGGTGTTTTGGTAAAACCACCGGCCTCTTCAACAAGTTCTGCGTAGTTGGTACCAATCTTTACATTATAGTTACGAGGCTCTTTAATGCAGTCTCCTGTTAATGTAACTATTCTGTTCATAAGTGGTCTGCCTTCTACAACAGCCTGATAAATGGCAATAATTGTATCAACATTATCTACGATACAGTTTGCATCAGCAGGTAACATTGTAGAATTGATTGCTCTCTTTTTTACAGCATAAATAAGATGACGTTCTGAACCCTGTGGATATTTGGTCTTAAGCGGAACTACAGTAATTTTGCTCTCGCTCTCTGTCATCTTCTGAAGAAGTTTAATGGCATCAGGCTTATTATCCTCTACTGCCAGATAACCTCTTGCATTATCAAATAATGAAAGTATTATTTTAAGTCCTTTAATGAGTTTCTCCGGTTCCTCTAACATCTTGCGATAGTCAGAAGTAAGATAAGGCTCACACTCTGCACAGTTAGCAATAACTGTATCTATTTTTTCCGGATTCTTAGGTGATAACTTAACGTGAGTAGGGAAACCTGCGCCACCCATACCAACAACACCACCGTCCTGAATTCGTTTAATGATTTCTTCTTTAGTTAATGTTGATAAATCATCACAAGGCTCGAATTTAACTTCCTCGTATTCATTATCATTTTCAATAATAATTGACTGAACCATGTCACCTGTGGTAATCCTTCTTGGTTCAATCCCTTTAACTGTACCTGATACCGAAGAATAAATCGGTGAAGATACAAATCCTGTAGCCTTGGCAATTAACTGTCCTACCTTAACATAGTCGCCTTTTTGAACGACTGGTTCAGCAGGAGCACCAATATGCTGACTTACAGGGTAAACAAGCTCACCCTTAGGAAGATAAGCTTTGATGGATTTGTCCTTGGATATATCCTTTCCGTCATAAGGATGGATACCTCCATGGAAAGTAAACTTGCCCATTTCTTCAACTCCTTAACAACTATAAACCTCTTGTGTTTGTTAAAAATCAAACAAAACCAACATATATAATAATACAATTTTTCAATTTTTACTACATTTTTTTTCGATTTATGGTATCATTAAAGAGTAATTGTAAACTTTATACAATACAAGTATTTTTTTAGGGGTTATTATTATGCATAACTTTACACAAGTTCTAACAGACATAGTACCTAAGTATCCTATCGAGAAGATCTGTGACAGAAGTTCAGCTTTATTTGTCAACATCGAAACCACAGGATACAGCGCTCAGAGTTCCAATCTTTATTTAATCGGATGTGTATATTACGAGAATGACAATTGGAATCTTGTTCAGTTCTTAGCAGACAATTATGATGAAGAAGAAGAAATACTTAAAGCATTCTTAGAACTTTGCCTTAAGTACAGTTACCTGATTCATTTTAATGGCAATCAGTTTGATATCCCATATCTTCAGCAGAAATGTACAATTTATAATATACCTTTCTTATTTGAGGTATATAACGGTCTTGATTTATATAAGAGAATCAAACCATATAAGAACTTTCTTAAACTTGAAGACTGTAAACAGAAAACACTTGAAAGTTATTTGGGACTTACAAGACAAAGCGAAACCAAGGTTAGCGATTTAATTAATATTTATCATGATTATGTTTGCAATCAGTCAGAAGAATTAAGAAATGACATTCTCCTTCATAATAAGGAAAGCGTTGTTAATCTTCTGTATTTAATGGATATACTTTCAGTTGTGGATATCTTCAACAACCCACTTAGAGTAATGAAGGTTCAGGCTAATTATTATAATGATTACGAGAATAAGAAGCGTCAGGAACTTGTTCTTACATTAAGATTCCTCACTCCTCTTCCATCTCCGATTTCCTTCTCATCTTTAGGCTGTTATTTTACGGGTAATGATATGACAGGACTTCTGAAGGTTCCTCTTTATGAAGAAGAATTAAAATACTTCTATTCCAATTATAATGATTATTATTATCTGCCTGAAGAAGATGTGGCAATACATAAGTCCGTTGCATCCTATGTTGATAAGGATCACCGCAAGAATGCCACACAGGCTACCTGCTATACCAGAAAGCAGTCCTTATATCTTCCAGAATGGGAAGACATCTTCACACCATTTTATAAGAGGAAATATAAAGACAAAAACTTATACTTTGAATTGACAGATGAATTTAAGACTAGTCGTGAATCATTCAACAAATATGCTGAACATGTTTTAAGTTCAATGTTATTAAACGAAAGTTAATCGCCTGATTTAAATATTAAAAGCACAGCTCACAAGGCTGTGCTTTTTGTTTGCTTTATAATGGTTTTCTAAAGAAGAAAGAATCCAGTCTTTCGAATCCTACATCCTTATAACTCATCATCTGCTCTGTGCTACCCAGGAATAAAATTCCACCAGGCGCCAGCGCATTATAATACTTCCTAAAAATCTGTTCCTTGGTCTCTTCTGTGAAATAAATAAGAACATTTCTGCAGACTATCATATGAAGATTAGACGGATAAGGATCAGCCAGTAAATTATGCTGTTTAAAATCAACGCACCTTTTTACTTCCGGTAATACTTCGTACTTTTCTTCTTTCTTTATAAAATACTTATCTTTATACTCCTTTGGAAGAGCCGGAAAACTCTTTTCAGAATAGATTCCTTCCTTCGCTGTTTTAAGCACCAGGTCATCGATATCCGTTGCAGTTATTCTGATTCTGTTCATTGGAATATAATCAGATAAAACGAAGACTAAAGTATATGGCTCATCACCTGTCGAACATGCAGCGCTCCATATTTTTAAATCCTGACCAAATGTATTTATTAAAAGCGGAACAATCCTTGACCTTACGATACTCCACTGATCAGGATTGCGATAGAATTCAGATACATTAATGGTTAAATAGTTAAGGAAATCTTTTAATAAAGTACTGTTACTTTTCAGATTAGTGACAAAATCATCGTACCCTTTAAGACCATGTCTTGCAATTAACTGGTCAATTCTTCTCTTCATCTGAGTTTCTTTATATGAATTTAAATCTATACCGGTTAGTCTGTATACCTGGTCTTTAAAAATGTCGTAATCTCTCATATAGTCCCAATCCTTAAACTAATCCCCACACACTTAAATAATAACATCTTTTGGTATAATAGGCAACCTGCACAGAGAAACCCCATAAAAAAAACAAACCCCGTTTCAAAAGAAACGGGGTTTAACATATTATTATTAATAATTATTATTCCTGATCTTCAGCAGGTGCTTCTTCTGATGCCTCATCTGCATCAACATCTTCACCATTATCCTTAAGAAGTTCCTTAACACTTAAGCTGATCTTCTGAGCATCAAGTTTGAAATCAACAACCTTAGCTGTAACTTCATCACCGATGTTAAGAACATCTGATGGCTTAGAAACATGATTCTTAGAAATCTGTGATACATGAAGAAGTCCATCAACACCATCATCAAGCTGAATGAAAGCACCGAAGTCTGTCATTCTTGCAACCTTACCGGTTACTACATTGCCAATAGCATATTTCTCTTCAGCATCCTTCCAAGGATTCTCATCAGCAAACTTAGCTGTAAGGCTGATCTTGCTTCCCTGAATATCTTTAACCTGAACTTTAACAGTGTCACCTGATTTAAATACTTTCTTAGGATTCTCAATTCTTCCCCAGCTCATCTCTGAGATATGAAGAAGACCATCGATTCCTCCGATATCAACGAATGCACCAAAGTCTGTAACATTCTTAACTGTTCCTTCGATAATATCGCCAACCTTAACGTTCTCAAGAACTTCAGCCATTGCTTTCTGCTTCTGCTCTACAACAACGCACTTTCTGTCACCAATATATCTTCTCTTCTTTGGATTATACTCGATAACCTTGAACTGAATTTCCTGATCAATATACTTATCAAGATCACTCTCATAAGTATCATTAAGTAAACCAGCTGGAATAAATACTCTGATTTCATCAACAACTACTGAAAGTCCACCCTTAACAACCTGTGTAACCTTAGCTGTAAGGATATCACCATTGTTAAATGCATCTTCCAAAACTTTGCTGCCCTTGTCAGCAACGATTCTCTTATATGTCAAAGGAACGTGACCCTCTCCGTCATTGGTACGAAGAATCTTAACTGTAAGTACATCACCAACATGTACAGCGTCAAGAAGATTAACGGATGCGTCACTTGTGTATTCACTCTTTGGTAAAATACCATCTGACTTTGATTTAATGTCTAAGTAGATAACATCTTCTTTAACATCGAAAACCTTGCCTTCAACCACCTCTCCTGCATGAATTGTTCTGAAATTTTCTTCAAGTAATTGTTCAAAAGTTGTGTCTGACATAATTTTGAACCTCCTCCAGTATATTATTTGGGGTTGAAGCCCCGGCTGTGATTCCTACAATTTCTGCAGGTTTAGATAAATCTAAACTCAGGTCATCCAGCGTTTGTATGAAATAAGTATTATCGCACTCCTTCTTGCATATTTCATACAGTTTTCGACTATTCGAACTATGTGCTCCCCCTATTACTATCATAACATCAGCCTTTGAAGCGATTTCTGCAGCTTCTTTTTGACTGTGTTCTGTTGCATTGCAGATAGTCTTCGCAACATTAATATAATAATATTTTTTTTCAAATATTGCAACTAATTCTTCAAACTTTTTATGATTGAAAGTTGTCTGAGATACAAGACAAATTTCAGTTTCTTTAGGCAGGTCAAATTTCTCAGCCTGTTCTACTGATTCAATCACATATGATTTCTCTCCTGCCCAGCCCTGAATGCCCTCTACTTCAGGGTGTCCGGCGTTGCCGATAATAACAACTGTCTTACCTTCTTCAGCCGCTTTCGAAACTATTGAATGTATCCTTTTTACAAAAGGACATGTGGTATCAACATAATCAATATGATTCTCTTCCAAAAGATCATAAACATTCTTTGGCACACCATGAGAACGAATAATTACAGTACCGGATTTAATATTCTTTAAATCATCGATATTTTCAATTACTGTAGCACCTTTATCCTCTAAGTCTTTAACTACTGTTTCATTATGAATTATAGGACCTAAAGTATAAATCTTTTTGCCCATATTAATTTGTTCATATGCTGTATCCACAGCTTTTTTTACACCGAAGCAAAATCCGGCAGTTTTAGCTACAATTATTTCCATTTGTTCCCATCCTGAATTTATTTACAATAATCAATGATTGTCTTCGCAACCTCATCTATTGTCATATTTGAAGAGTCAACCAAAATCGCATCCTCAGCCTGTTTAAGCGGTGCTGTTGCGCGGTTTGAATCTCTTTCATCTCTTTCGATTATGTCTGCTTTAATCTTCTCATAATCGCATTCCTCGCCTCTTTCAACGAGTTCCTTATATCTTCTGTTTGCTCTCTCTTCAGCTGAAGCAGTAAGGAAGATTTTGTACTGGGCATTTGGTAAAATATTGGTTCCAATATCCCTTCCGTCCATAACAACATCATTTTCTCTTGCAAGTTTTCTCTGAAGTTCAAGAAGCATTGTTCTTATTTCAGGTACAGCAGACGAAACAGAAGCCATTTTCGAAACCTCTTCTGTTCTGATAAGACCATTAACATTCTCACCATTAAGAATAACCTGTTGCTGACTATCTTCATATTTGATGGATACTTCAGCTTTAGAGGCGTATTTTATCATAGATTCACTATCATCAAGAGCCACATTATTTCTTATAAGATAAAGTGCAATAGCCCTGTACATAGCTCCTGTATCCACATATATAAAGCCTTTTTCCTTTGCAACAAGTTTGGCTATTGTACTTTTTCCGGCTCCGGCAGGTCCGTCAATTGCAATATTAATTCCCATAAATTTTCTCCTTTTATACATTTTTACATCAACAATTTTATCATAAAAGCACTAAATATGCCACATGCTACAGACTCATACCGGCAAGGTATCCTGTAGACCAGGCAATCTGAAGATTAAAGCCTCCCGTAAAAGCATCAAGATCTATAACCTCTCCGGCCAGATACAGCCCGGGAACGATTTTGGACTCCATGGTTTTCGGATTTATTTCCTTAAGATTTACTCCGCCTTTAGTAATAATAGCTTCATTAAAATCCCTGACCGAATCTATTTTAATCTCAAAATTTTTTGTGACATTTACAAGTCTTTGTCTCTCTTCTTTGCTTATAACGTTACACTTTTTATATGAATCAAGATTTGAGAGCCTGAGCATTACAGGGCATAAGGAATGAGGATATAAATTAGGTATCACATTATTTATGTTCTTAAGATTACCCTCCTTAAATTCCCTTATAAGCCTTTCATCAAGCTGTTCAACCAAGAGCGCCGGTTTTAAATCAATTATACATTTAACTGTTTTATATTCTATAACATGAGCAAGCACTGAAGAAGCCGACAAAACAAGCGGACCGGATATTCCAAAATGAGTAAAAAGCATCTCTCCCATTTCCTCATATTTTTGCTTTCCATCCACCACCATGGATAATCTTACATTTTTAAGAGTAAGCCCTTGTAAATCCTTAATAAAATAATCAGAAGAATTCATTGGAACAAGCGCAGGTCTTATATCCGTTATGCTGTGTCCGAGTTTCTTTAATAATTTATATCCGTCCCCATTGGAACCTGTAATGGGATAACTGTTTCCACCCGTGGTTATAACCACTTTTTCATACGACGTTCTGTCATTATCTGTTACTATATCAAAACCCTCATTACAAGGGATAATTTCCTTAACATCTGAATTAAATTTAAAATTACATCCAAGTTCCTGTAAACGGTTTTTAAGAGCTTTAATGACGTCAGACGACTTATCAGACACCGGAAATACTCTTCCACCTCTTTCCACCTTTACAGGGCATCCAAGGCCTTCAATAAAATCAATCATGTCCTGATTAGAGAAAGCATTAAAAGCACTATATAAGAATTTATTATTTCCAAGAACATTATCAAAAAATTCGTCCCTGGAAGCATCATTTGTTATATTACATCTGCCTTTTCCCGTAATATAAAGCTTCTTACCAGGGCGGTCATTTTTATCATATAATGTTACATTATTTCCATTTTCAAGGGCTTTGATTGCTGCCATCATTCCTGCAGCACCTCCGCCTATAATTGCAATATTCATAAATCACCTGATTAAAGTAAAGCCCCACAGCATAATACTGCGGGGCTAACTATTTTAAAACATTTTTTAATTATACAGGATATGCACCATTGGTTGTATCAGCAGCTTTGATATCAACCTTTTCCTGCTGTGCCTGTCTGTACTTGAAGAAGTCTGTAGCAACCTGTGGGAATAAAGCATACGATAATACGTCTTCATCCTGCTGTTTCCACTGCTTCATTTCTTCCTCTAACTTATCCATTTCATTGGTAAGTCCTGCTGCATCAGCAGATCTTGAAGTAAATCTCTGCTCGCCAGGAATAACCTTATCAATTACTTCCTGATTCATAGGCTTAACTGTCTGGCCGTACTTACCTCTTAAGATATCCTTAGTCTGGTCTGTAGCAACCTTATATCTCTCGCCCATAAGTACATTAAGAACAGCCTGTGTACCAACGATCTGTGAAGAAGGAGTAACAAGAGGTGGTTCACCAAGGTCCTTACGAACGTTAGGAATCTCTTTAAGAACTTCTTCATATCTGTCTTCAGCATTCTGCTCTTTAAGCTGGCTGATCATATTTGAAAGCATACCACCAGGTACCTGGTAAAGAAGTGTCTTGATATTAACACCAAGTGACTTGGTATTCATAAGACCGCTCTTTAAGCACTCTTCTCTGTATGGTCTGAAGTAATCAGCTATTTCTGCAAGTTTATCCTGATCAAGGCCTGTATCATAAGGAGTTCCCTTAAATGTCTCAACCATAACTTCTGTTGCAGGCTGTGATGTACCAAGAGCAAATGGGCTGATTGCACAGTCAATAACATCAACGCCGGCTTCAACTGCCTTAAGGTATGTCATTGAAGCAACACCTGATGTGTAATGTGTATGAAGCTGAATAGGAAGCTTTGTAACACTCTTCATTGCTGTGATAAGTTCTGTTGCCTTATATGGAAGGAGAAGACCTGCCATATCCTTGATACAGATTGAATCTGCACCCATCTCTTCAATCTGTTTAGCAATATTTGTCCAGTATTCGATTGTATAAGCATCACCTAAAGTATATGAAAGAGCTACCTGAGCCTCACCTCTACCCTCTGTCTGCTTAATCTTATTAGTTGCATCTACTGCAGCCTGTAAGTTACGAAGGTCATTAAGACAATCGAAGATACGAATTACATCAATACCGTTAGCGATTGATTTCTCAACGAAGTTATATACGACGTCATCAGCATATGGACGGTATCCAAGGATATTCTGTCCTCTGAAAAGCATCTGTAATTTAGTATTCTTAAAGCCTTCTCTTAACTTACGAAGTCTCTCCCATGGATCTTCCTTTAAGAAACGAAGGGAAGCATCGAAAGTAGCACCACCCCAGCATTCTACTGCATGGTAACCAACTTTATCCATCTTATCGACGATAGGAAGCATAACTTCGGTAGGCATTCTTGTTGCAATAAGTGACTGATGAGCATCACGAAGAACAGTCTCCATAATACCAACCGGCTTTTTTTCTATTTCTGCCATTTATATTTCCTCCTGTTTATGTTTAAACATCAAATTATTTTAAATAATACCGAATATAGCCATGAATGTACCGGCAGCAACTGCTGTACCGATAACGCCGGCTACGTTAGGTCCCATTGCATGCATCAAAAGGAAGTTTGTAGGATCTTCTTCCGCACCAACCTTCTGAGATACTCTGGCTGCCATAGGAACGGCAGAAACACCTGCTGAACCAATAAGCGGATTAACCTTACCACCAGTTACCCAGTTCATTATCTTACCAAAGATAACACCTGCTGCAGTACCAAAGGAGAATGCTACCAGACCTAAGATAACAATAGCGATTGTCTCAAGTTTAAGGAAAGCTTCAGCTGAGGTTGTTGCACCAACTGATGTACCAAGTAAAATAACTACGATATACATAAGAGCATTTGATGCTGTTTCCTGTAACTGCTTAACAACACCTGACTCTCTGAAAAGGTTACCTAACATAAGAAGACCAACAAGTGGAGCTGTTGTAGGAAGAATCATACAAACAACTATTGTAATAATAATAGGGAATAAGATCTTCTCAAGTTTAGAAACAGGACGAAGCTGTTCCATTTTAATTGCTCTTTCCTTCTTTGTTGTAAGAGCCTTCATGATAGGTGGCTGAATAATTGGAACCAGTGACATATATGAATATGCCGCAACGGCTATAGGTCCAAGTAATGCAGTCTGTCCAAGCTTACCAGCAAGGAAGATTGATGTAGGGCCATCAGCACCACCGATAATTGAAATAGCTGCAGCAGCCTTATCATTGAATTCAATGAATGGAAGCTGATTTAAGAGCATTGCTCCGAAATAAGCAGCATAAATACCGAACTGAGCGGCTGCACCCAGAAGGAAGCTCTTCGGGTTTGCAATCAATGGACCGAAGTCTGTCATTGCACCTACACCCATGAATATAAGTGAAGGTAAGATAGCCCACTCATCCAAAATATAGAAATAATAGAATAATCCACCAACCTTACCATCTCCAAATGGAGCCATGATATCAGGATAAATATTAACTAATAACATACCAAAAGCAATTGGTACCAAAAGAAGCGGTTCAAACTCATGTCTGATTGCCAGATATAAGAATAAACATGCAACTGCTATCATAACATAATTACCCCAAGTCAGGTTAAAAAACGCTGTCTGGTGAAGCAGATTATCTAATGTTGTAAGAACATAAGTCATCTTTTACTTTCCTCCTATATAGAGTTACGTTTTAAGGTAATTATAATTAGTTAAGTGTTGCAAGAAGTGCACCAGCTTCAATAGCATCGCCAGGATTTACATCTACGCTTGCAACTGTTCCGTCAGCAGGAGCAACAACTGGGATTTCCATCTTCATTGATTCGATGGTAACAACAGCATCACCCTTCTTAACAGCTGTGCCTACACCAGCTTCGATTCTAACAACCTTACCAGCTGCACCAGCCTCTACTTTAATGCTTCCAGCACCTGCTGAAGCTGCCTTTGGAGCTGCAGCTGCAGGAGCAGCCTTAGGAGCAGCAGCCTTCTTAGGAGCAGCAACTACGCCTGATGAAGCACCCTCTTCCACAACAACATCATATGCAGTACCATTAACTGTAATTGTATAATTCTTCATCTCTATAAAATTCCTTTCATTTAGTAATTTCTTCTTCTAATACTTCTAACAACATAATCTCCTGCATTCTCTGAGCCTTCGTAGGCTGCAATTGCTGCTGAGATAACTGCTATCAGTTCCAGATCATCAGTTAAATTCTCTTCATTCTGAATAATCTGTGCTACAACATTATCAACCGGCTTTTCTGCTTTTTCTTTCTTCTTTGCTGAAGCATTCTGAGCCTTGTTAATAAGGCTGAATCCGGAAATAATAAATGCGATTAAGATAAGTACTGCGAATACAGTTCCCATACCCATTAATGTGTTGAGACCTGCCTTGCCCATACTCTCTCCAAATGTGTATACCGGGTTAAAAGCAATGTTTGTAATCTGCATGTTTTCATCATAAGAAATATCCATTGATAACTTTCTTAATTCACATGTAAGTTTTGCATTAGCTTCATAACCACCGTTTGTATTTTCTCTTATGGTGAATGTAGATGGGTCCATTATTGCCTTGGCATCACCTGTATCTGTATAAGCATCAAGGTAAGCCTGAACCGCAGAAGTATATACATCCTGTGATGCAAAGCAAAGCTGCTTTTCACTTCTTAAGTTAGCATCAAAAACCTTCCACTCTGCTTCAGGGAGCCCAAGCTGTGCATCTCTGTCAGCATCAGTGTAGTAAACCATCTCTCCACCTTCTTCGGTAGGAAGATTAACTACCACAATATTTACTATGGTATTAACATTATCCTTAAATTGATTCTGCACTTCAGCCGGAACCTTATTCTGATTCTGGCAGGCACAGAGAGTCATGCCTAAAGAAAATACAAGTAAAAGTGTTGTAACTAATTTCTTCAACTTAATTTACCTTCCTTCCTTAGACTGTTCCATGTTTTTTGAACGGACGATCCTCTCTTTTACTATATAACATCTCGAAAGCACCGATAATATATTTTCTTGCTTCATCAGCCTTAATAATATAATCGATATAACCTCTCTTAGCTGCGCTTAATGCACTGTTCTGAAGTTCATCATACTCTTTAGCCTTTGCATTAAGATCAGCTGATGAATCATTATCATAAATAATCTGTGCAGCAATCTTGGAATCCATTGTACCAATCTTTGCACCTTCAAGTGCGAATGTTACATCACATCCAAGAGACTTTGAATTCATTACTACACCAGCACTGCCGAAAGCTAATTCTGTAATAAGATTAACCTTAGGAACTGTTGCATTGGCAAATGCATATGTAAGTGCTGCAGCAGCCTTGGCAATTCTCTTCTCACAATGTACACATGACTTAAAGCCACTAACATTTGTAAGAGTTAAAAGCGGAATATTGAAAGCATCACAAAGATTTACAAAGCTTGCAGCCTTCTCTAATCCTCTTACTGAAATTGCTGTGCCTAATTCTTCCTTTACCTTGCCATCTTCATCATAGATAACTGATCTGTTAGCCATAGCACCAACTGTCATTCCATCTAATTTAATAAATCCGGCAACTAAGTCCTTACCAAATTCAGGCTTGATTTCAAAGAAATCATAACCATCAGCAATATCTGTCAAAGCAAGTACGCCATCTTTGTAACCGCCGGCAAGATTAGCAGATGCTCTGTTAAGATCATCTTCTTCATCAGCAAGTAAAGCATCTTCTTCATTATTAGAAGGAATAATGCTTACAAGTTCTCTAATCTTTGCAATTACATCAGCCTCAGAACCTGCAAAATCAACGATTCCTGATTCTGCGCTCATAAACTCAGCTGAAGCTGTATCGCACTTCTCTGTATAATTGTCCTTTAAGGTATTTGGAGAATTAACGAATAATTTTGCCTTATCTTCCATAAAAACAAAATCATTAAGACCCATTGATATGCACTGTCCGCCTCCGCAGGAGCCGAATACTGCGCCAATCTGAGGGATAACGCCTGATGCCATGGACTGTTTAAAATAGATTTCTCCTAATCCATTAAGCGCATCCATAGCTTCTTGCAATCTGAGTCCGGCTGAATCGATAAGACCGATAACCGGCGCACCCATTTTCATTGCAAGATCATACAATGAAGCAATTTTCTTTGCATGCATTTCACCAATTGTACCATTAATAACTGATACATCCTGGCTGTACACATACACAAGCACATCATTGATTAAACCATATCCGGTGATAACACCATCAGATGGAGTATCAATTTGCTTCAGGTTAAAATCAGTAGCTCTTGCACTTACAAGACCACCAATTTCAACAAAGCTTTTTTCGTCAAGAAGAGATTCAATTCTCTGTCTTGCAGAACTTGCATTACTTGTACTCATAAAGTGACCTCCGTTTATTTATTGTAGATAAAATTATTTTGTGTAAAAAATTACAAAACTTATTTACGCATACTAAACCATTATACAATAAACTTTTCTATAAAAAAAGAAGTATTTTTAGAAATTTTAAAGTAAAACTTTTTTTATATTGAATATTGTACTAGTCAAACCATATTTAGTATGATATACTATATATGGACAAAATCGGGAAGACAAACACAAGTTTTATGATTTTGCATAAATAAACTCCTCCTATTATATAAATGGGAGAAACATATTATTTATCGTGAGGTAATGAAATGAAGAAAAAACATTTACTTATGCTGGGTACTGTTGCTGCTGTCGTTATTCTTGCAGTAACAACATCTTTAGTTGGCTGTAAAGGGGACAACAACGGTGACGATCAGGAAGTAATCGAAATCAATCCTTCAGATTTTAATATATCCGATGAAGGTGGTGAGGAAGAAGAAGCTGAAGAGGAAGAACCTTATGAGGAATTCCGCGAAGGCTGCATTCGTTCAGAACTTACCAACGAATGGATTGATGAAAGTCTTGAGAATCAGCGTCCTATCGCAATAATGGTTGATAACGAGTCTACTGCTCTTGATCATTATGGTGTCAACGCAGCTGATATCGTTTATGAAATGATGAATTCAACACTTAATGCCCGTATTACACGTCTTATGTGTATATACAAAGACTGGGGTTCACTTGAAAGAGTCGGAAGTATCAGAAGTACACGTCCTACCAACCTTATGATTGCTGCTGAATACAATGCAATCTTAATTCATGACGGTGGTCCTTTCTACATTGATTACTATATCAAGCAGCCTTATACAACTCATCTTAGCGGTGGTTTTGCAAGATATTCAAATGGTAAGGCAACTGAGTTTACTGAATATGTAACAATTAGCGATTATACAAATCCTAATACAGGAAAGTCTTATCCGGGGCTTAACTCTCGTATTTCAGCATCTAATATTTCTACTGAATATAACGAGTACAAAGGTGAGGATCACTTCCAGTTTGAAAAAGGAAGCGTAGATTTCTCCAAGAAGTCAAATGCATTTGATGCAACATATATTGAGCTTCCATTCTCACATAACAGTTCAAAGCTTACTTATAATGAAGAAACAAAGAAATATGAATATAGTGAATATGGTAAGCCACATATCGATCCACTCGATAATAATAATGTTACTTCATTTACAAATGTTATTTTACAGTGTACATCATTCACACAGCTCGATTCCGGCGGATATATGGTATATAACTTAACCGACAGTACAACAGATTACGGTTATTATATTTCCAACGGTAAAGGCTTCCCAATCATTTGGAAGAAGTCTGGTGAAAGTGGCGTAACCCATTACTACAATGGTGCTACAGGAGAAGAACTTAAGCTCAACACAGGTAAGATTTACATCGCTTTGGTTCCTGCAGATACATGGGGCGCTCTTATCGTTAAATAATTTATAAACCATAAAAGGACTTAAATAACTTTAGGTCCTTTTATTTATAAGGTATATTATGAGTAATTCAGATATCAAAATTGTATATTATGATAATGAACTTACCGATGAATTTTCTACTGCAGAAATCAAAACCAAAACTGTAGACAAGAATTTTAAATATAACGGAACAATATTAAGACCTGTTGGCAGAGCCTTAATATATCATGCCCTGGTTAAACCAAGCTGTTATTTATATCTTAAGTTTTGCTGGGGGCATAAAATTATTGGTAATGAAGTAATTAAGGAATATTCCAAAAAGAACTATTTTCTATTTGGAAATCACACTAACGACATATGCGACGCTTTTATTCCTTCCATGCTTAATTTCAGCAAGGGAACCTATGTCGTTGTGCATGCCAATAATGTATCAATTCCTCTGCTTGGTATGGTAACTCCTATTTTGGGTGCTATCCCGCTTCCAACAGACAGTTCCGGAATGAGAAATTTTACAACACATGTCAAAAAGATGTGTGCCAAAAACAAAACCATAACAATATATCCGGAGGCCCACATATGGCCATACTGTACAAAGATAAGAAATTTTACCAAAGACTCTTTCAGTTATCCGGTTATGAGCGGCGCTCCATCTTTTTGCTTTGTTAATACATATCACGAATGGCCAGGTCACAAGAATCCTCGAATTATCACATATGTCAAAGGTCCATTCTTCCCTGACTCTTCTCTTCCTGTTAATAAACAGAAGCAAAATCTCAGGGATCAGATATATGAAACTATGGTAGAATTAAGTAAGAATAATACTCTTACATTAGTTGAATATTTACCAAAAGATACAAAAGAGAATTAATGCGGAGAAAGTTATGAATATACTTTTTTCAGGAAATGATAAAGTCTTTGACGGCATTATGATGTGTCTTCTATCCATCATTATGAGATCCGATTCGCCATTTCCTCTTAATGTATATGTGCTGACTATGGATGCCACATATCTTAAAGAAGAATATATTGCCATAAGCGATGAAAAGATAGACTATCTTAATACTGTTGTTAAAGAATTTAATCCGGAACATAACATTACCAAGATTGATGTAACAGACATCTACAAGAAGGAATTTCTTAACAGTCCTAACGAACAGTGTTACTGCTCTCCTTATACTCTGTTAAGATTATTTATCGATACCATTGATAATATTCCTGACAAGATTCTTTATCTTGATGTAGACTTAATGATATGTAAGGATTTACGAAAACTATACGATATCGATATAACAGATTATGAATATGCTGCAGCCGGTGACCATTACGGCAATTTCCTTATATCACCAAATTATATTAATGCAGGCGTTCTTCTCTTTAATATGGCAAAATGTAAAGAGACAGGTCTTTTTGATAAAGCCAGGGAAATAATCAAAACCAAGAAATATCTCTTTGCCGACCAGGATGCCATCTGGCACAGCACCACAAAGAAGATGAAACTTCCACATATATTCAACGACCAGAAATTTCTTTATAAGGATACGGTTATAAGACATTTTTCGAAGCGGTTATTTTACCTGCCTTATCCTCATACCGAGAATATAAAGCAGTGGCATGTCAACAGAATGATAAGGGTATTTGGTTATACCTGTTTTGATGATATAATTTATAAATATATTTATTACAAGGAAAGGTATTCTCATGAGCAACAAATTAATGCCTAAAAAGTTAGTTAAAATTTCAAGAACCATACCGGTATTTTTTGCAATTGATGACACATATGTTAAATACTTTATGGTATCTCTTCGTTCTTTAATTGATCACACTTCCAAGTTTTATAAATATGAGATAAATATTCTTAATACTGACATCAGTGAATATAACCAGAATCTGGTTAAACAGATGGAAAAGCCTAATGTTTCCATTCGTTTTCATGATGTATCCAAGTATATCAATGGAATCAAGAAGAAACTTGCCTTAAGAGATTACTACTCTCTTACTACATATTATCGTATATTCATAGCTGAAATGTTTCCTGAATACGATACAGTTCTTTATCTTGATTCTGATACCATTATACTTAAGAATGTCGCATCATTATTCAGATACAATTTAGGCGATCACTATGTTGCTGCAATACAGGATGTAATCATAAAAGAAACTGATCTTTTCTCAACTTATTCAGAGAAAGTTTTAGGTATTTCAAGATTATCTTATTTTAACGCTGGTGTTCTCATTATTAACTGTGAACAGTTTAGAAAGAATAAGGTTAAGAATCAGTTTATTAAACTTGTTAATACCTATACCTTTGGTGTTGCTCAGGATCAGGATTATCTTAATATAATCTGCCAGAACAAGGTTTTATGGATAGATTCAGCATGGAATGTTCAGATGTCTGAGAAAAAAGAAAGGCCTTTGGACAGCATCAGTCTTATTCATTATAATTTTGCTGAGAAACCTTGGCATTACAAAGACATCAGATATGCTGATGTATTCTGGAAATATGCTTCTCAGACAGCATATTATATTGAACTTGAGCAATTATATGAAAACTTTAATGACAGCGATAAAGCCAGAGACATAAACAGTGGCGAGAATCTTCGTTCACTTGCTACATCTGAGATTTCAAGAATGGATAACTACTATAATATCTTTGGATATAAAAAGAGCGTCGCTTTAACCAGAGCAGAAATCCTGGAAAAGATTAAAGTATATGAAATGAGCGGTCGTTTTGATGTAGATGTTGAGAATGATCCGGAAGGCAGGGAACTTCTTCCTGGCGACATCGATTATCTTCGCCGCTGGCCTGACAGTAAGCTTAAGAGTAAGTATGCATTCAGAGTTGCTCACTGGTATGTTCGCGAGTTAATTAAGAAGAATCAGCTTATTATAAAAGAAATTAAGGGACTCGAGAATTTTACCAATTTGAATACCGGTGCAATCATTACCTGTAATCATTTCCATCCAAATGACAGTTTTGCAATGCAGCTTGTATATGAGAAATCCGGTCAGTATTCAAACAAAAAGAAGATGTTCAGGGTAATAAGCGAAACCAACTATACATCCTTCCCGGGATTCTTTGGTTTCATTATGCGTAACTGTGATACTCTTCCACTGTCATCCAACAGTGCTACAATGAAGAAATTCTTATCAGCTGTAGGAATCATATTACAGAATAAGCATTTTATCTTAATATATCCTGAACAGAGTTTATGGTGGAATTATCGTAAGCCAAAGCCACTTAAGAAAGGCGCTTTCTCAATGGCTGCAAAGAATAAGGTTCCGGTTCTTCCAATATTCATTACCATGGAAGACAGCCCGATTTATAAAGATCAGGACGGATATCCTGTACAGGAATATACCATTAATGTAGGCAAGCCTATTCCATATGACAAGAATCAGAATCTTATTGAGAATACTAACAGAATGATGGACACAAACTATGAAGTATGGAAGAAGGTATATGAAGACTTCTACGGAATACCACTTACATATACATGTGAGAATCCACCTCAGAATGAAAAATAAGATTTATCCTTAAAGATTAATGCAATATGCAACAATAATTAATCAAACATAAATATCATATATAAAAGAAAAGAACTGGTATTAAACCAGTTCTTTTCTTTATATTTAAGCGTTTATTAATTAGCCTAACTGAGCTGCAACTTCTGCTGCGAAATCTTCGCTCTTCTTCTCCATGCCTTCGCCTGTTTCGAAACGAACCATAGCTGTAATCTTAAGATCCTTATTAACGCTCTCAAGATACTTGCCAACTGTCTGCTTTCCATCTTCAGCCTTAACATATACCTGCTCTAATAAGCAGATATCTTTGAGCTGCTTTGAAATACGACCATCAACAAGACCTGTGAAGATCTTATCTGCAAGATAACCTTCCTTACCTGCCATAGCAAGTTCAGCAAGTGCAGCTGCAGCTTCCTTTGAAAGGAAGTTGAAGAGGAAGTTCATATTTGACTTCTTCTCATCATAGATTGCCTTATCTTCATCAGACCACTTACTAGCGTATGCTTCCTCAATAAGTTTGTTAAGAATTGGCTTTGGAAGTGAAGCTGGATCATTAAGAGCACTGTCAATTGTAATCTCTCTTAACTTATCAAGCTCAGCCTGTGAAATATCGCTCTTCTGAATGTACTGTGGATTCATAGCTGCAATCTGCATAGCTACATTTGTAAGAGCTTCTTTAACATCATCACCAGCAATATTAGCTGCAACGATAACACCAATCTTTCCACCACCATGAATATATGATGCAACAGACTCACCAGAAATCTTCTTAAATCTTCTGAATGAAAGTTTCTCACCAATCTGGAGTGTCTTCTCATTTACTAATTCCTGAAGACCACCATCAAGAAGTGTCTGAACATCTTCACCGTTGCTTCCACCATTTAAACCAGAAGCAAGAGCCTTATCAGCAACTTCCTGAACGAACTGCTGGAATACTTCATTCTTAGCAACGAAATCTGTCTCTGAGTTAACTTCTACAACTACTGCATCGTTTCCGTTAGCTGCAACTCTTGTAATACCTTCAGCTGCAATTCTGCTTGCCTTCTTAGCAACCTTAGCTGCACCGCTCTTACGTAAAACGTCCATAGCTGCTTCAATATTACCATCTGTCTCTGTAAGTGCCTTCTTACATTCCATCATTCCGGCACCAGACATTTCTCTTAATTCTTTAACCATACTAGCTGTAATAGCTGCCATGTATATTTACCTCCGATCTTTAATTTTAATTATGCTTCTACTGCTTCCTCTGCTTCTTCAGCATCTTCAGATGTTTCATTCATAGCACCTTCATTTGCTTCGATAACAGCATCTGCCATCTTGCCAACTAAAAGTTTAACGGCTCTGATAGCATCATCATTACCAGGGATAACATAATCAAGATCATCAGGATCGCAGTTTGTATCTGCAATACCAATTAATGTAATACCAAGTGAATGAGCCTCGTTGATACAAATCTTTTCCTTCTTAGGATCTACAACAAAGATTGCATCTGGAATTCTTGGCATATCCTTGATACCGCCAAGGTTCTTCTCAAGTGTCTCCCATTCTTTCTTAAGTTTAGCAACTTCTTTCTTAGGAAGAACATCAAAAGTTCCATCTTCACTCATCTTCTCGATAGCTTTAAGTCTGTTAATTCTTGTCTGAATTGTCTTGAAGTTGGTAAGCATACCACCAAGCCATCTCTCATTTACATAGTACATACCGCATCTCTCAGCTTCTGACTTGATAGCGTCCTGAGCCTGCTTCTTTGTACCTACGAAAAGAACGATTCCGCCTGCACCAACGATTTCAGATACAGCCTTGTAAGCTTCATTAACTTTCTTAACTGACTTCTGAAGATCGATAATATAGATAGAATCTCTCTCCTGATAGATGTATGGAGCCATCTTAGGGTTCCATTTCTTGGTATGATGTCCGAAATGAACACCAGCCTCAAGTAACTGCTTCATTGATAAAACGTCCATTTTAAATCCTCCATTTGGTTTTAATCTTCCGCATTTCTCATCTTTGCAGCAAACTTTTTGGACCAAAGCACCGTCTGCAAATCAAAATGCGTGTATATTAGCGCAACAGAATAATTCTAGCATAATAAAAAGCACTATGCAAGTGCTTTTCATCAAGTATTTTCAGTATTTTCAATATTTTTTACCTAAAAATCGCCGCCACGATTTCATCATAACTGCTTCCAACCTTAACTTCGTAAGAACCAACCCTCAATCTGTTGGCATAACCGTTGGAAATAAGGAAAGTGTCGAAGTCCGAAGAACTCTCAACCAGCCCAAGTTCCTGTGCCTTTACTGACAGTCTGTCTGAGCCATCTCCCGGAGATATGGTTAATACTACATATTCCTCAGTACCGTCTGCTGCAGTTCCAGAATTTCCATCTGTCTCTTCAGTAGTATCCTGGGATGTTTCTTCAGTAGTGGTTTCTGCATTATTCTCAGTATTAGCTGTTTCCGTTTCATTTCCCCCTGCTGCATCTTTATCTTCACTCTCCAAAGCAGCATTATCTTCAGTATTATTCTCAGTTTCAGTTTCTTTTGTTTCTTCCTTAACCTCAGCCTGAGTATTCTCTTTTATTGCCTCCTGCCCAGCCTCAGTTGTTTCCCCTACTGTTTCCTCTTCTACCACCTCAGATTCTTCTTTATTCATGTTGTTTAAGGTAGTGCTGAATTCCATTCCCAGTTCCCTGGCTCTTTGCACCACTTCTTCATCTGACATCGTTTTGTGATTCAGACTTGTTATTATCATAATCAGGCCCATGGCAACTATGCCCACGCCAAGACCTCTTAAATAATATTTAAGTTTCACTTTTCAACCTCTAACTCTGTTTATATAAATCAATAACTAATTTTACTTCACCAACACCAAGGCCTAATTTCTTGGCTATTTCAACATTTGATAATCCCTGTTTATATAACTTAAGGATCTTGTCATTATTGTTTCCGCCTGATGAAGAAACAGAAGGTACTTTCTCCATGGCCTTACGGCTGACGGTTCTTTTGACAGGTTTCTGTGCTATGGAAGGAGCCTTGGCAGGAACCTGTGGTATTACGGTATAAGAAGGTTCTTTACCATCATTATCATCGCCTAAAAGGTCTTCAAGACCAAGTTCGGATAAGTCATCCACCTTCTCAGCATCTGTAATAGGCTCTATATTAAGACCGCTTAAAATATCTTCAAACTCGTCGGTGCTCTCAGCCGCTGTATTATCATCTGCCTCATCCAAACCTTCTTTTGAATCAGTCTCTTCAGTTGCTGAGCCCTGAACTGCAGCTGCAGCCATTGCAATGGCCTGAGCCCTCGCTATTTCAGCCTGCTCGGCAGCAAGTCTTTCTTTTTCAAGCCTCTCAGCTCTTTCAGCCAGTTCTTTCTGCTTTGCTTCTTCTATTGCAGCTATTTCCTGCTCACTTTCCTTAACTGCGCTGTTAACTGAATCAGTAGCCATTGATGCTCTTCCTATGGCATCATTAACTTCACCGAGAACTTTCTGCGCATCAACTGCGGTATTCTTAAGAGAATCCTGTTTTTCATTAAGCATATCATACAAAAAAACCACTTCTTCATGGTTTTTGTTAATATCCTTTAATACAGTATCTGAATATTCATTTACTGCCATTATTTTGTCATTTGATATTCTCTCAAGGCTTCTCTCTGTCTTGGCCTGAGTTTCTGCACTCATTTCTTCTATTGTTCTGCTGAGTTCTTCTTTTGCTTTCTCAATCTTGGTATTAATTAATTCATCCAGTTTCTTGTTTTCAAGTTTTTCTTCCCAGGATGTTTTTACATTCTTATCCGGAATAAAAAAACTTGCTACGCAAAGTGCAATTCCTACAATTACTGCACCTATGTACAAAAAAATCATTTCTACACTTCCCTCTTTTATATTTTTATGTCAAAACCACCGGCGTTCTTAATTACAACCTTATCTTCCGGTTCTTTTTTCTTCTTCTGTTTGCCATTGCCTGCATAGGCTCCGCCTTTGCTTTCATCTTTGGCATCATACTTATATTCAAGCAAATCCGTTTCGGAAGTAGCATTAACTTCCTCCTGTTTCTGCTTTGCATTCTTGTCAACCGTATTGACTAAGGCCGCATTATCCACAAAGGCTTTATTCTCATCCTGACTACGCATAAGTGTCATGTCACTTGAACGCTGCATAACACCATTAATTTCCATTAATCCTGACATAATAAGCCTCCTTTTTAATTACGGCTCGAGTACGCTCATGTAATTACCAAGTTTCTTCTTCATCTTAATCAATGCCTTGGTATGAAGCTGGGAAACTCTGGATTCAGATACATCTAAAATCGCACTGATTTCTTTAAGTGTCAATTCTTCATAGTAGTAAAATAATATAACGCTTTTTTCTTTCTCAGTAAGAAGATCAAGTGATTCAGCCAGCATCTCCTTAAGTTCATTTCTTTCTGCCACAACATCAGGAGCATCAAAGTGTCTGGATGCTGATACATGATCATTTGAGATATCCGTACCTGTTTCAAGATATTCATTTAATGATACAACATTGACAACCTTCATCTGAGACTGCCAGTCATTATATTCATCCATTGAAATACCCAGACCTTCTGCAATCTCCTCATCAGTTGCAGGTCTGCCGGTTTTATTCTCAACTTCCTTGATTACAGTATCTATCTGTTTCTGTTTTTGTCTTACAGTACGAGGAATCCAGTCCATCTTACGAATCTGATCCAGGATTTCACCCCTGATTCTCTGACTTGCATAGGTCTCAAATTTAACCTCTTTTCTGCTGTCATATTTATCAATAGCATCAATCAGTCCGAAAACCCCATATCCAACCAGATCATCATATTCCACGTTATAACCAAGATACATGCTTAATTTTCCTGCCACAATATTTACAAGTGGCACGTATTCCACAATAATCTTATCTCTGATTTCCGAGCTTTTTGTTCTGTTGTAATCTTCCCAAAGTCTTTTTCTGGCCTTTTCGTCCATTTACTTTATCCCCATTTATTATTTGTTTTCTTCAGAACTGTTTTCTACCTGACTTTCATTTGCTGATTCTTCATCAGCATTCTCTTCGCTTTCTTCTCCGCCTTCTTCAGTAACCACCTTTTTGTTCTTTTTCTTCTTTTTAGCCATCAGTTCTTCTAATCTTTTGGCATCTTCAATTTCCTTATTTCTAAGGTATATCCCCCTGAAATATCTCATCACCATTACGCCAATTACATAAAATACGATGAGAACCGCAAGAAGAATAAGCAGCATGGTTATATAATCATAACCAAGCAGATATAAAGACACACTTGTTATGGCCCCTGCAAGCAAGGTAATAAGCGCAGGTATTAAATTAATCTTTTTCATTTATTTTCCCTTACAACTTTCTGATTAAATGGTTTTATCAGGCTTACCTACACTCTTTATCAAAAAATCACCGCTTTCAGGATAAAAAACAACCGTTCTACCGTAATTATTGCCGGTGTCTTCAGAAAGAATCGGAATCTTAAGGCTCTGAAGTTTCTCCTTTGTCGCCAATACATTACTTTCACCAACAGTCACACTGTTTGGGTTGGTTCCGGCAAATTTGAACATGTTGGCTCCGCCGGCGATTTTGGCCACAAGCCTGTCTTTTCTTCCACCAATTAATGAAATCTGTTTAATAAGTTCATCAATACCTGTATCTGCAAACTTATATATATTACTATTCTGTTTGATTTTTGTACTATCCGGCAACATGATGTGAGCAAGTCCGCCAACTTTGGTAACCGGATCTCTAAGTGCAATACCTACACAGGATCCAAGTCCCAGAGTGGTAAGGCCTTCCGGAGCCTTGCACACTTTCAAATCTGCCATTCCTACTTTATAAATCTCACTCATTAACTAATCCATCCGCAATTTACAAAAGCATCATCCAATTCCAAGCGACTTCAAAATCTTATCATAAGAGTCCACATCAGGCACTAAGATAAAATACCCGTTTAAGCCTTCTGAGAACTGGCTCTGAATAAGTAATAATTTATCACACATTGTTCCAAACTCTATGGCCGGAACTGACAGAATCGCAGCAGCCATATCTATACAAAGAGCCGGAACAGAAGGATATATTGACAGGTTCGTAAGTGTAGACAACGAATTAAGATAAGAAGCTGCAATTATGTTTCCAATCTCTTTAAGCGCAGATTCTTCTATCTCGCCAAACTCCGTATTATCCGAATCTCTTCCCATTAAGATATTTACTAATTTAGATGCTGATTCTTTCTCTAAAAGGAACATTATGCTTCCGGTTATATCACCTTCAACCATAAGATATACACCGGCCATAATCTGTTCTTCGCCGCCCATAGCATCGCCAACATCCTTAAAATCCATGAGCTTAACCATTGGAACTTTCATGTCAACTTTGGTATTAAGCATCTGGGCAAGAGATGTGGTTGCATTACCTGCACCTATATTGGCAATTTCTCTTAGTATATCGAAAAATTCATTATTGTCATCTCTAAGTTCTGTATTCATAAATAGCCCCCCATTTAAGCATTTAAATAATTAAACGCTCTTATCAGCCATAACTTCTGTAATATCCAGAAGTGAAATAAGATTATCTCCTTCTTTACCTACACCAAGCAGGTAATTAGGGGTTCCCGATGAAGCACTGTGATATGGCTTTTCAATCTCATCATTAACCAGAGTAACAACTTCCTTTACTTCATCAACAATTATTCCTACTAAATCACCGTCGATTTTAAGAATAATTATTCTAAAAAGCTTCGTCTCCTCTACTTCTTCAAGACCCATCTTAAGTCTTAAGCTGATTACAGGAACAACTACACCTCTTAAGTTTATAACACCCTTAATATAAGCCGGTGTTTTAGGAACTCTTGTTATACGCTGCATACGTACGATATTCTCAATGTATTTAATATCAATACCATATGTTTCGTCTTCCATTCTGATTTTAATATATTGTGTTGTCTCATTAACTAAAGCAATTTCGTCCATGTTTAACCCCCAGTCTTATATAAGCGCATTGGCATCCAGAATAAGTGCAACCTCACCATCACCAAGAATGGTAGCACCACTGATTATCTTGCATTTACCTACGAACTTGCCCATAGGCTTAATAACGATTTCCATCTGTCCAATAAGTTCATCAATTACAAGACCTGCAAGTCTGTCACCCTTCTTGGCAATAAGAACAATAATGTCATCATTAGGGTCTGTCTTGGATTCAATATCAAGAACCTTATTAAGTCTTACAAGTGGAATAACATTGCCTCTTAAGTGAATAACTTCCTTACCCTGTACCAGTTTAATCTCATCAGGTCTGATGCTTTCAATTGTCTGAATGGTTCCAAGAGATATTGCATATTTCTCATCACCAACAATAACCATAAGAGCCTGAATAATCGCAAGTGTAAGTGGAAGTCTGATTGAGAATACTGAACCTTCTCCAAGTTTGGTTCTGACTTCGATTTCACCACTTAATGCTTCAATCTTACTCTTAACAACGTCAAGACCTACACCTCTGCCGGATACATCAGTAACCTCTTTAGCTGTAGAGAAACTTGGCTGGAATAAAAGATCAATGGCTTCCTTATCTGTCATTGTCTCAGCCTGTTCAGGTGTTATCTTTCCTCTTTCAACAGCCTTGGCCTTAACAGCCTCAACGTCGATACCGTTACCATCATCTTTGACTTCAATAACTACGTTATTACCATCCTGGTATGCATCAAGGAAAATAGAACCAACTTCCGGCTTGCCTCTCTCTGCTCTCTTCTCAGCACTTTCAAGACCATGGTCTGCTGAGTTACGAAGAAGGTGCATCAAAGGATCACCGATTTCATCAACCACGGTTCTGTCAAGTTCTGTATCCTCACCAGTCATGTAGAGTTCCATCTTCTTATCAAGTTTCTTTGATAAGTCTCTGATCATACGAGGGAATTTATTAACTACGCTCTCGATAGGCACCATTCTTACCTTCATAACTGATTCATGAAGATTTGTGGTTACGCTTTCGAGATATTCAATCTGTTCATTAAATGCAAGTGAATTCTGACCAACCTCTGTGCCTGCAACGCTGACAAGAGAGTTCTTTGCAATAATAAGCTCACTTACCAGGTTCATAAGTACATCAAGTTTCTCAATATCAACTCTGACTGTTCTGTTAACAGCCTTGGATGCCTTGGCATGATTAGCATTTGCAGCAGGAGCTGCCGCCTTGGTCTCCTTTGCAGCAGGCTTGGTTTCCTGAATTTTAACTGCAGGAACTTTAGAAGCGCTTTCAGCCGGTTTCTCTTCTGTCTTAGGCTCAATCTTGCCACCAACTGCATCTTCAATTTCAGATACAAACTTGATAGCTGATATAACCTTCTCTAAAGGATGCTCTGTAAGGAATATAATGCTAAAATCACTGTCGAACTTCTCATCTTCAATATCCTGAGATGACGGTTTGGATGAAATAACCTCACCAAGTTCTTCGAGCGCCTTAAATACAAGAAAAGCTCTTGCAGCTTTAAGTAAACAACTTTCCTGAATATATACGCTGATACCATAACAGAACATATTATTCTTATATGCTTCATCAATTACATGATATTCAACATCAGTAAGTTTAATATCTTTCCACTTATCTGCCTTGGCACCGCCAGCATTCTCTTCAGCCTTTGGCTCTTCTGCCTTAGGAGCTTCTTCTTTCTTTTCCTCCTTTGGAGCAGCGCCGCCCTTTGACTGCAATATATCATTAAGAGCTTTAATCAAAGGCTCATTGTCATTGGTTCCTTCATCAGCATTCTGCTGAATATTATCAAGATACTCTTCAAGAGCATCAAGACACTGGAATAAAAGGTCAATCATTTCTGGATTAACCTTAATGGTACTGTTACGAACCTCAGAAAATACATTTTCCATATCATGAGTAAGAGTCTGCATTCTCTTGTAGCCCATGGTTCCGGCCATACCTTTAAGAGAGTGAGCGGCTCTAAAAATCTCATTTATGGTATCCATATTCTCAGAATCCTGCTCAAGTTCAAGAATCTGAGTATTAAGATTCTGCAAATGCTCTTTAGTCTCATCAATAAAAATATCCAAATATTGACTAACGTCCATTACTATACCTCCAAACTATTTATAATTGCCCTTGCCATACCATCAAGTGACACAACTTCATGTGGAATCTGTCTCTTAACAATACTTCCAGGCATGCCATATACTACTGAACTCTTCTCATCCTGTATCAGTACTTTAACTTTTTTATTTTTCATCAATTCTTCGATGCCTATAGCTCCATCAGAACCCATTCCAGTCAGTATAACTGCTATAACCTCATCATAATTACATGATGAGAGTGACTCATACATATAATTAGCACACGGCTTAACACCTTCCCTGAGTTTCTCATCAGAAAATCTGATATAGTGTTCAGAACCTCTTGGAATAATATTTAGATGCGTTCCTGCCTTGGCAATATACACATGTCCACTCTGAAGTTTCATACCATCAGCCGCTTCAACAACTTTAACCTTACTCATTTCATCCAGTCTCATGCTAAAGGTTTTGGTAAACTTAAGTGGCATATGCTGTACGATAACGACAGGAACCTGTAAATCTTCTGGTAACTGTGGAATTATAGCATTTAAGGCTTTAGGACCCCCGGTCGACGAAGCAATTGCTATAATTTTATTCATACTTCATACCTTTTCTCTACTCTTTAAAAACTCGCAATTATCGCAAGTCTACAGTAATTATAACACATTCAAAACTACTCATGCGTGCATCTTTGTAATTCAAATCATTTTCTACGTTTTAACTCATAAAATCGCCGATTTTTGGGCAAAATAAACAAAACCTTCCACTCTTTTGGAGGGAAGGTTTTATCTTCACTAAAAATAATATTAAATTTCTCTTCTTCTTTTCTTTCTTTCTTCTTCAAATATATATCTGATTATCTCTTCTCTTTCACCATTTGTGATATTTACATATTTGACTCTGTGTTCATACATTCCATGTCTGTTTTCAAGTTCCCTGCAGCTAAGCACCTGGGATACACAGGTATATTCCCTGTTCTTGCCATTAAAAACCAAAGAGAATGAAACCACAATATTATTCATCATTTCATGAGGTTCTTTAGCCATAAATCTTACACCGCCGCCGCTGATATCCAGGACTGTTCCTTCAATTGTTGGAAGATCCTCATATGCAAATGAATGCTTATGCTCAAGATTTAACTTCTCTCCACTTGAAAGTTCCCTGATATTAATTGCCATATTTGTGGAATATCTGTAATATTCCCTTCTCTGATATTTCTGAAGATTACTGATTAACTGAATCTTTACCAGATAAATATTGGAGCTCTTATATCTCTCCACTACTCTTATAAAACACTGGAATAAGCCCTTTGTGCAGAAGAATCTTACATCATATTCTCCGTCAACCGGAAGAAGCACCAGTTTGGCCTGTTCCATAGGCATAAGGATTTCAAGAGTCTCATCATCAATAATATCAAGCACCTTGGATTCGTACTTTTTCTTTTTATAAGTACCGTCATCCATGCGCACTCTCTCAACGGATTCAAGTTCTATCTTGGATCCAGGTGTTACATATTTACTTAAAGTTAGTCCTTTGTCTGTACTTTTCATTGATATTTTTTACCAGCTACAATATGTGAAAAGAATGCAGCCATACCCCTCTTTTTAAGTTTTTGATTCATTTCCTTATTCATTAAAACATTAGCTATTCTTTCATAACTCTGAGCAGATTTAGCCTTTGGATTGGCTATGGAAATAGGTATCTGCTGTTTTACATTATCAGATAATTCCTTATCCCTTGGGACGCTTCCAAGATACTCAAGAGGAATCTTAAGATATGTCTGAACAACTCTGTTTAATTTACTAAATAATACTCTTCCTTCTTCTTCTGAATCCACCACATTGGTAATAACCTTAACGAGTGTGCTTTCAGTGGAAAATCTTGAATGAAGACTTAATGCTTTAAGCAGTGAATACGAGTCAGTAATTGATGCCGGATCCGTGGTCATAACCACCAAAACTTCTCCGCTTGCTGCTAAGAATTCCTTAACATCATCATGTATTCCTGCCGCAGTATCAATAATTATTATATCTGCCATTGCATCAAGTTCTGCAAGATTCTGAATGATATATTCAAGATATTCACGGCTTAAGTTACTCATACCCGTAATACCTGAGCCACCGGATACAAAACCTATTCCTTCAGGTCCCCAGGTAATAATATCTCTCATACGCATACCCTTATATAACAAATCATATAAGGTATAGTGCGGAATTGCACCAAACATCACCTCGATATTTGCCATACCAAGATCGGCATCTAAAATGATTACTCTCTGTCCCATTCTCTGTAACTGAATGGCAAGATTAATGGCTGTATTGGATTTACCAACACCACCCTTACCGCCTGTTACGGCAATAACTCTTGATACCGGACGGGTCTGCTGTGCTTTTATTATATTTCTAAGTTGTTGAGCCTGATCCATATTCCCTCCTTATCTTCCACCTAACAGTTTCTTAACGATGGACTGTGGATTGAATACTTCAATGTCGTCAGGCACATTCTGTCCTGTAGTTACATATCCAATAGGAGCAAGTGTATGCATCCTTATATTTAATATATTACCATAAGATGATGTTTCATCCAACTTGGTAAATATAATTTTATAATCAAATACTTCTTTGTAGCAGTCAACAACACTTAAAAGGTCTGTATATTTGGTAGTTGCAGACAATACAAGGAATACTTCTATTTCCGTTTTTTCTTTTACAAAATTGATATATTCAGCCATTGTATCTCTCTGCTCTTCATTCTTATGAGAATGTCCTGCAGTATCAACAAGTACATAATCAAAATCCTGGAAATTGGTTAATGCCTGATTCAGATCATCCATATTATAAATAATAACAAATGGAACCTGAAGAATATTGGCATATGTATGAAGCTGTTCGGCAGCTGCAATTCTGTATGTATCTGCAGTTATAAAAGCCACTTTCTTCTTTTCTTCAAGGCGCATTTTGGATGCAATTTTGGCAATTGTGGTAGTCTTTCCAACACCGGTTGTACCAACAAAGAAAATATACTTAGGTCCTTTTTCAGCCGGTTTAATAGGCTCAGGATTGCCAAATTTAAGAATCATTCTCTGATAGATATGAGAAACAATATATTCCATTGGCATTTCTTCGCCGCCATATTTCTGAGTTTCACCAATAATCTGCTCCACAAAGGAAGATTTAACCTCATTGTCTTCAAGGCTTTCAGCAATAACTCCATAAACCTTGTCACTGTCATCCACGCCTTCTGTTGACATGATATTATTATTAATCGCCTTGGTATCTTCTTCCATTACCTTCTTTGCTGATTTAACAGACGAAGGAGCAGGCGCCGGATTAGGAGCTATATCTTTAATTTCATCAACAGGAGCTGCTGATGCACTCTCATTATTTTTCTGATCTCTATTAACAACCTCAGCAACCTGTGATATTGTCTTTAAATCAATATCATCCTTGGCATAATAATCAACTCTGCTACTGCTTTCGCCAATTTGAACAGGTGGCATTGGCTGTGGCTTCTTTTCAAGGCCGCTTTGCTGTTCTTCCAGAGCAACGGTAATTTCAACAAAAGGCGCCTTAAAAAGTTTAAGAATACCTTTTTGCTTTACTGTTCTGGAATTCATCAGTACAACGTCTGCACCAAGTTCCTTCTTGGCAATATTCATTGCATCATCTTCAGTTTTTGCACTATACTTCTTAATTATCATTATGCGCTCACCATCCCAACAGACTGAAGTTCAATATTTGAATCAATCTCGTTATAAGATATTACAATTAAATCCTTAAAATAATCTTCGCTTAATTTCTTGAAATACATTCTAACAATAGGTGATGTAAGAATAATTGGGCTTCTTCCAATTCTCTCTAATTTCTCAACCTCTGTCTCAGTATTCTTCATGATAGTCTTAACTTTTTCCGGATCAAGATTAATATATGCTCCCTGTTCTGTCTGTTTAACGGAAGACATTATATCCTGTTCTACCTTCGGATCAAGTGTTACCACACTAACTGTTTCATTGCTTGGAAAATACTTGCTGGATATTGCCCTTTTAAGCGACTGTCTTACATATTCCGTAAGAATATCCGTATCCCTTGTTACAGTGGCATGATCTGCCAGTGTTTCAAATATGGTCAAAAGGTCTCTTATTGAGATACCTTCTCTTAACAGATTCTGAAGAACTTTTTGTATCTCACCAAGACTAAGAAGCTTAGGTGTAAGTTCATCAATAAGTGCAGGGTTTGATTCTCTTAAATTATCAATAAGTTTCTGAACATCCTGTCTTGTAAGAAGTTCTGACAGATGATGTCTTATTATCTCAGTTAAATGTGTTGCAATAATTGAAGGCGGGTCAACAACCGTATAACCTGCAGCCTCTGCCCTTTCTCTCTGTCCTTCCGTAATCCATATGGCCGGCAGATGGAAAGACGGTTCAAAAGTAGGTATACCGGTTACCTCTTCAGTAACATATCCAGGATTCATTGCCATATAATGGTCAAAAAGAATCTCGCCCTCGGAAACCTGTATTCCTTTAATCTTTATAATATACTGATTCGGATTAAGCTGAATATTATCTCTTAATCTGATTATAGGCACTACTGTACCAAGTTCCAGTGCTATCTGTCTACGTATCATTACAACACGGTCAAGAAGGTCACCACCCTGGTTAACATCTGCAAGCGGTATAATACCATATCCAAATTCCAGTTCGATGGGGTCCACCTGCAAAAGCGAATTGACATTCTCGGGCTGCCGCATCTGTTCGGTTGCAGCCTCATCAGTATCAACCTCTGTTGAAACCTTCTCAGTATCAAGAGAATTGGCTACTATTCGGCCAACGATAATAAATAAAGCACCAAAGCCCACAAACAAAAGAATATTAAGAGGTGTAAGTATACCAAGTGCCATAACAGTGGCACCAACTAAGTACAATACCTTTGGTACACCGAATAACTGCTTAACAAGTACTTCACCAAAGTCAGCATCCTTAGAGCCCTTAGTTACCAGGATACCTGTTGCCAGTGAAATAAGCAGGGATGGAATCTGTGATACAAGACCATCACCGATTGTAAGTATTACATACTTATCAAGAGCTTCCATAATAGCCAGGTTCTCATTAATCATACCCATGGCTATACCACCGACTACGTTAACACCGGTAATGATAAGACCGGCTGTGGCATCTCCCTTTACATACTTAACGGCACCATCCATGGAACCGAAGAAAGATGCTTCACTCTGTATTTTCTCACGTCTGATTTTTGCTTCTTCATCTGTAATTGCACCGGTATTAAGGTCGGCATCAATCGCCATCTGTTTACCAGGCATGGCATCAAGAGTAAATCTTGCAGTTACTTCTGCAACTCTCTCAGAACCTTTGTTGATAACAACAAACTGAATAATTACAAGGATTATGAAAATAATTACACCAACAACCAGATTACCGCTACCTACGAAGGAACCAAAGGTCTGAACTACATTTCCCGGATTACCTGTTGTAAGAATCAGTCTTGTTGATGAAACGTTAAGTGCAATTCTGAATATGGTTGTAAAAAGAAGTACCGTTGGGAAAAATGACATATCCAGAACTTCTTTTGCAAACATACAGCCAAAAAGAATAATAAAGGCAACTGATATATTAAGTGCAAGACCAACGTCCAAAAGCCAGTTAGGAATAGGAACAATAAGCATTACGACAGCTGCAAGCAGATACAGGGCAACGCCTATATCAGATCTTTTCATCTTCATGCTTTTTCCTCCTTTCCCTTACAAAATAAATTTATACTTTGCCTTTGACTTTATAAACATATGCAATAATGTCAGCAACCGCCTTGTATAACTCCGGCGGAATAACCTCTTCTAACTCCACATTGTGATAAAGCATTCTGGCAAGAGGCTTATTCTCAACTATCTCTATATGATTTTCCTTAGCAATCTCTTTAATCTTCGCAGCCAGATGATCAGCACCCTTCGCCACAACATAAGGCGCATCATACTTATCAGGGTCATACTTAAGCGCTACCGCAAAATGCGTAGGGTTTGTAATAACCACATCCGCCTTTGGAAGTTCCTGCATCATACGTCTTTGGGACGCCTGCATCATCCTCTGCCTGATTTTACCCTTAATCTGCGGATCACCTTCGGAATTCTTGTACTCATCCTTGACTTCCTGCTTGGTCATCTTCATATCGTCGTTGAATTTCCATCTCTGATAAAAAAGATCAGCAAAGGCAATAATCAGATAAAACATGGAGATTTTAATACCCAGATTAAAAACCTCCGTCCCCAGCAGCTCAACAGTCTGTTCAACCGGCATATCAAAAATATAAAAAATATTCGGCCACAGATTCTTAACGCTGGAATAAACTATATAAAATATCATCAGTATTTTCACTATTGCCTTAAGAAGCTCAATAAGGGCATTTAGTGAAAAGAATTTCTTAAAACCCGTTAAAGGATTTAATTTATTAAACTTAGGCTGCAGTGGCTTGGCCGTCGGCTTCCACTTAACCTGAACCACCTCGCACACAATACCCACAACCAGGGCAAGCAGCGCAAACGGAGCAATCATAAGGAGCATCTGAAGCATTATCTGCCTGATAATGTCCATTATCTCCCAGCTTAAATCCCCGGAACTTGCGGAAATATGCGTTATATCTGGAATTTTGGCAAATACAGCCTTAAAAACGTTGATAAAATCCCCGCCCAGATGTCCTACCCAAATCTTCAGAAGCACAAACATCGCAAGAAGACTGAATCCTAAGTTAATCTCCTTACTTTTGGCAACCTGTCCTTCTTTTCTGGCGTCATCTAACTTTTTGGCAGTAGGCTGTTCAGTTTTCTCTCCGCCGGGACCATCCTTGGCGAACAGCTGAAGATTATATTCCAGCATTCATTAAGCCCTCAACCATTCTGACTATCATCTGCCTCATATGTGTATATATGAGATCAGATACTCTTGGCAACATAGCTACACTAAAGAATAAAACCGCCATACCTGTAAGTACCTTAAGCTGAATACCTACAGCAAACATATTCATCTGCGGCGCAACCTTGGCAAGTATACCAAGAACCGCATTAAGCAGCATTATGGTACAGAATACCGGCAGACATATCCTTAGTCCTATCAGCATGTATTCGCCCATAAATACTATAAAAGAATCCAGAATCTTATCATAATTTATGACTACATCACCCACAGGAATAAGTGTAAACGTTTCAGCAAGCGCTGATATAAGATACTGATACATACCGCTTATTATCATAATAAGCATAACCATATATCTGTAATAAACACCGGTGATTGTAGCATTTTCTCTTGAAGTCGGATCCATGATACTCGCCATACCAAGACCCATTTCCACGTCAACCAGTCTTCCTGCAAAAAGCACCACCGAGGTACAGATATTTGCACCGAGACCTATCAAAAGTCCCGCCGCCGCCTCTTTTAAAATAATGGTGGTTAAATCAATAATAGTTTCCACCATCAGTACTTCGTGAGGAGCTGTCGCATAATAAAGCAGTATTGCTATGAAAACGGAGGTACCAATCTTAACCCTGCCGGGTATGGTATTCTCGCCCCAGAAAGGCGCTGCAAATACAAAACAGCTGACTCTCACCAGTATAAGCAGGAAATATTCTAATTCCTGAATAGAAAAAGAATAATCTATCATAGGCTATCCTACATACATACTCATATTAGACCAGAGATTGATCATAAAATTAACCATCATATCAAGCATCCAGTGTCCCAGAATCATAATGGCAAGGAATATGCCAAGAATCTTTGGAACAAAGGTTAAAGTCTGCTCCTGAATGGATGTAACTGTTTGAAATACACTGACAAGTAAGCCAATGATTAGTGATACCAAAAGACAAGGAGCACCTGTGATTATTATGGTATATAACGCTTCTCTTGCAATACTGATGACGTCATCAACTGTTATCATATAATCATCCCTCCTTATCTTTATTTTGACTGTCTGTAATTAATTACTAATAAAATGATTTAACCAGATTAACAATTACCAGATTCCATCCATCTGCCAGCACAAATAATAAAATCTTAAACGGCATGGATATGGTGGTCGGTGGCAGCATCATCATACCCATACTCATAAGTACGCTGGCAACAACCATATCAATAACAACAAAAGGAATATAGATTAAGAATCCGATAATAAATGATGTTCTAAGTTCACTCAGCATAAAACTTGGAATCAGAACTGTTGTTGGAACTCCCTCAGGCGTACCATCCCATTCAAGTCCTGCTATCTGCATGAAAACATTAACATCCTTACTCTGAGTCTGACCATACATAAATTCCCTGAAAGGTTCCATGGCTTTTTCCATGGCTTCTTCCTGAGTTATCTCACCTGCATCAAAAGGTTTAATAGCCTCATTTGTAACTCTTAAGAATACCGGTGACATAATAAAGATAGTCAGGAATATGGTAAGTCCAATTAATACCTGGTTAGGTGGCGATGTCTGTGTACCTAAAGCCGACCTTGTAAAATGCATTACAATAATTATCCTTGTAAAACTTGTCAGCATGACAAGCATTGCCGGCAGGAATGATATAAGGGTAAGTATTAAAAGAATTCTTAATGCACCATTAAGTGATCCGTTGCCGTTTTCATAAGATATGTTGAATGAACTGTTGTCATCTCCCGTTGTATCCGGGAAAAGTGTATTGGTTACATCAATAAGTTCATCATCATCAAGAACATTTGCAGTAGTTTCATTACTTGCAGCAACCACTGTAATCGGCTTAATTAAAGTCAATATGCCCACTATTATAAACAGTAGGCATAATAATCTTATTCCATATTTTTTACATAAAGCATTAATCATAAGCATCTATTTTTTCTTAAGTTTAGCTTTTTCCAAAATTTCTTTAAAATTCATATTCATCATCTGTCCGCTATTTTCACTGATAACAAGTTCATCCTCATTAACTTCTCCAATAAGCGAAATATTATCCTTGGCTACACCAACAAGAAAGCATTTCTCTCCCACTTTAACAATAGCCAAAAACTTATTATTACTAATTCTGAAAGACTCAATTAACTGGATATTTCCAGCCATCATCTTGCCTTTCTGATATCCGGCAACCCACTTGGTCGTGAAATATGTCAGACATAAAACACCTACGAATATCAGCAAAACAGTGAAGAACTGAGCAACAGAATTTATTCCTGTAGAGGAATTAAGCGCTAATTGCATATTAGCCAACAACCTTCCTTACTGCTTCGAGAACACGATCTGCCTGGAATGGCTTTACAATGAAGTCCTTGGCACCAGACTGAATTGATTCAATAACCATAGCCTGCTGGCCCATGGCAGAACACATAATAACCTGTGCTGTAGCATCATTAGCCTTAATCTCTTTAAGTGCCTGAATACCATCCATTTCCGGCATTGTGATATCCATAAGTACAAGATCCGGCTTAAGTTCATTATATTTCTCTACAGCTTTAACGCCATTTTCTGCCTCTCCCGCAACATTATAACCATTTTTGAAAAGGATATCTTTAATCATCATTCGCATAAATGCAGCATCATCAACGATTAAAATATTTTTTCCCATAACCTGTATCTCCTTTATTTAATAATCTCAGTTACCCTGACACCAAAACTCTCTTCAATAACAACTACTTCACCTCTGGCAACCAGTTTACCGTTAACAAGCACATCAATTGGCTCACCTGCAATCTTGTCAAGTTCAATGATTGTTCCCGGTGAAAAATTAAGAATATCTGAAATTGCTTTTTTAGTTCTACCAAGTTCAACCGTAACTTCCAGTGGAACATCCATAATCAATCCCATATTCTCTCCGCCGCCTGCTGAAACAGATTCGGCTGAAAAAGTCTGGAATTGTGCGGGTTGAACATTAACGCCCTGCATCATAGGCATTGCGCCCATCTGCGGCATTCCCATTTGTGGCATTCCCATTTGCGTCATTCCCATCTGTGGTGTCATTCCCATCTGTGGCATCATACCCTGATTCATATACATATTAGGCTGCATATTCATCTGTGGCGGTGTACCCATTTGAGTAGGTGCAGCTGCTGTAGCCGGCACAGGTGCCGGAGCAGGTGCCGCCTGTTCAGGAGTCTGCGTACCAATAAAGTAATTATATAGCTCCCTGGCCAGATCTATAGGATATAACTGGATTACTGTACTGTTTACCAGCTCTCCTATTGTCATCTTAAAAGCTATCTTTACAAAAGTTCCTGTTAAGAAATTAGGAATATTGCTTTCATCTTTAAGTTCATTAATATCTATTAAACTTGCATATGGTGGTGATATATCTATCTTTCTTCCAAGCATGGTAGAAAGTGAAGTTGCCGATGAACCCATCATCTGATTCATGGCTTCCGATATGGCACTTAAATGAAGTTCACTAAGTTCACCATCTGTATTAGTACCATCGCCACCCATCATTAAGTCTGTAATTACTTTAACATCTTTTTCTTTAAGAATAATGATGTTACTTCCTTCAAGACCTACTGTATATTTAATCTGAATAAATACACAAGGTGCGTCGTAATCCCCAATAAGTCCTTCCCAATTGGTTTCCGTTACAGTCGGTGCTGTAATGTCCACCTTACAGTTAACTAAGGAGTAAAGGGTTGTAGCAGATGTTCCCATACTGATATTGGCTATCTCACCTATGGCATCTCTTTCAGCCTCAGTCAAGTTTGCTTCGACTGCAGGAGATTCAGCTTTAGGTGGCTCTCCGCCATTTTCAGCCATTCCGCTAAGCAGGGCGTTGATCTCATCCTGAGAAAGCATTCCTCCGTCCACGCTTTATTCCTCCTCTCTTATTACTGATGTTATTTTAATGGCATATTTATCTTTATCTATACCGGCAACAGCAGTAAACTTATTAATATTTCCAACACGTACCTCTAACTCACTGTCAATATTTGAATTGAGTCTGATAATATCTCCCACCTGAAGTGATGCAAAATCACTGACCGTAACAGTACTTCTACCAAGAAGCGCTCTGACAGGTACGTCAACTTTCTTAAGCATAAGTTCCAGATAATCATTGTATTCTTCTCCACTACTGTTGGTCATATTGGAGAACCAGAACTTTGTATTAAGATTATCAATAATACTCTCAATTGTAATATATGGGATACATACATTCATGTATCCTTCAACTTCTCCCACCTTAATGCTGAGTGAAACAATTGCTATCATTTCATTCGGCGATATGATCTGTACGAACTGGGAGTTAGTCTCAATTCTGTCAAGCATCGGATTAATCTCTGCAACATTCTTCCAAGGTTCTCTAAGAAGCTGCATGCATATAACCACGATTTTCTCAACTATAGATAATTCAATTTCAGAGAACTCTCTGGTCTTCTCTAAGGATTCTCCCGGGCCACCCAGCATTCTGTCAATTATTGCATAACAGAGATTGGATGTAACCTCTATAATTATATCTCCCGGAAGAGGTCTGAAATTAACCAGTGCCAGCACAACCGGATTGGATAATGAAGATGTAAACTCATTAAAAGTAACCGTCTCTGAGCTTAAAACCTCAACCTGTACGCTCTTTCTTAAGTATACCGGAAGCGTAGTGGATAGAAGTCTTCCATAGTGCTCGAAGATAAGTTCAAGAGTTCTTAAATGTTCCTTGGAAAACTTAGCCGGTCTTTTAAAATCATAGTCCCTGACTTTATCTTCCTCAGGAGCATTGATCATCTCTTCAGCATCTATTTCACCACTATTCAGTGCTTTTAATAGGCTGTCAATCTCTCCTTGTGAAAGTATCTCACCCAAAACCTATACCTCCTCAAGCGAACATTTTACTGGAATACAATGTCGCTGAATGATACATCAAACACAAAAGTTGAACCTGAGTATTTATTCTGTACCTTCTTAAGAATTTCATTACGAATTTCATCCTGCTGAAGTCTGGCTTCATCAATTGTATAATTAGAGAATACGTCACCGATAATACTCTTTAAGATTACCTCGTTATCTCCCATTGTTTCGCCATATTTCTTATAATCAGGATGTGAACTGTCCATAGAGAAGAATACACTAACCATGGCATAATGTGTTGTATTATCCCCTGGTGTACCCTTAAGCTCAATTGTCATCTTATCGGAAATTGAATAAGTAACAATATTCTCGATAGGAACTTCAGAAACAGCTGTTTCTTCAGGACCTGTGCCCAAATCAAGGCTAAGAACATTAGCTACATCAGTAACGATAGCCGCAGTTTTCTGATTTGTTGATACAACGCTGTACATAGTAATCGCACTCAATACTATGTTGATAATTGTACAACCCAGAATCAAAATAGAGATAAAATTCTTTTTCACTTTAACCCTCCACTTTAAGTCCCCTTAAAAAGAACTCAATGTATTATAAATCTTAATCTCAACTCTTCTGTTAAGACTTCTTCCTTCAGCAGTTGAATTATCCGCAATCGGATTATACTCACCTCTTCCGGAATGCTTAATCATAGACGGATCAATATTGGAATTCTCTGTAATATACTTAAATACCGAAATGGCTCTAGCTGAACTAAGTTCATCATTATCTGCATATCTGCCATTGGTCATAGGCACATTATCTGTATGTCCTTCTACTTCAATGATACTTGAAGGATATCTCTGAAGTATCTTTATTATCTGATCAAGGACCGGTATTGACTCTTCCTTCAAAGTAGCGCTACCCGAATCAAACAGAAGTGAGCCATTCAGAGTAAGCTGTACATACTGGGAAGTAAATTCAATATCAATAAGATTCTCCATTCCCGCTTCGGTAATGGTCTCCTCAATAAGTTCAGCCATTTCTTCTGACTCTGCCATTCTCTGATTATCAAATTCTTCAAGCGTATCAGTAATCTGCTTGTCACTTTCTGCAGCCTTACCTGTACTGTTTAAGTAATCATCAAGCTGACTTAACTGGCTGACACCATTACTTATAAGTATTCCATCGCCAACAGCCTGACCACCGGCGGTAAAAATACTGAACGTATTGGCAAAAGACGCCGCCACAAGTTCGAACTTCTGAGCATCAATGGATGACATGGAGAAAAGCAATACAAAGAAGCACAGAAGAAGATTCATAAGATCACTGAAGGTGGCCATCCAGGCTGGTGAGCCAGGAGCAGCTTCTTCAGGTTTCTTCTTAGCCATCAGCCTTCACCTCCTTCTTCGCTCTCTGCCGATGCTCTTTCCGAAGGTGGTAAGAAGGACTTAAGTTTCTCTTCAATTACTCTTGGGTTTTCACCGGCCTGAATTGAAAGAAGTCCCTCGATCATAATATCTTTAAGCATTAATTCTGCTTCATTATTCGATTTAAGTTTGTTGGATGTAGGAGTACAAATCCAGTTAGCAAGAACAGAACCATACAGTGTTGTAATAAGGGCAACTGACATGGAAGGTCCGATTGAGGATGCATCAGACATGTTCTGAAGCATAAGAATAAGGCCGATCAAAGTACCGATCATACCCCATGCAGGGCCCATGGCACCCAAATCCTGCCAGAAAGCAATTTTTTGTCTGTGTCTGCTGTCTAAGTTAACAACTTCTGTCTCTAATATTCCTCTTACCAGTTCCGGATCAGTACCATCTACGATAAGAAGGATACCTTTCTTAAGGAACGGATCTTCAAGTTCTCCCGATACTTCTTCTAGTGCAAGAAGTCCTTCCTTACGGGCTACATTGGACAATTCAATAACCTTCGAAATTGTCTCAGTAAGATTCATACTAGGCGACTTGAATATAAGTAAAAAGCTCTTAAGTCCTCCAATGAAGTCCTTAATGGAGTTAGAAGCCAAAACCGCAAAAAACGCACCACCTAAAGTGATCAATATAGATTTTACATCAATAAAATATCTAAGACCTGCTACACCATCGTCACCTGTAACGATACCCAAAAGCATCATGGCAACGCAGACAGCAAGACCTATAATCGAAGCCAAATCCATCTTATTTATATCTCCTCATTTGCACTGGGCGCAAAAATATCCCTTCTATACGATTTTACTAAATTTTTCACCTCTTGTCTACCTTCTTTTATGATGATTTTCTTTCCTGTAACAGTAGTAAGAACGGTGTCTGGAGTTTCTTCTACCACCTCAATTACATCAGGGTTAATTAAGAATTTAACTCCATTTAATTTTGTTAGTTCAACCATATAATTATACCCAACTATTATACAACATATTGTTGTATCCCCTAAACATACACACTAATTATAACACATAATTTACATAAAATAAATAGTATAGGCCTATAAAAAGGCGAGTATGGAAGATTTTTTCCATACTCGCTTTTTTTAAGTTATGTAAGGCTTTTTATTATCTCTTCAGATTAACAAGTTCTTCAAGAAGTGTATCGGAAACAGTGATTATACGGCTGTTTGCCTGGAAACCTCTCTGAGTTGTAATCATTTCAGTAAATTCTGAAGAAAGATCTACGTTACTCATTTCCAAAACACCTGTTGACATATATCCGCCACCGGCTGTTACATCAACGCCGATACCATCGAATTCACCAGAGTTAAGAGTTGCACTGTATAAGTTATCTCCTTCTTTCTGAAGACCGGAAGCATTGGAGAATGTAGCAACTGCTATCTGTCCAAGTAATCTTGTCTGGCCATTGTCGTATGAAGCATAAATCATACCATTATTCTGGATTGATACACCTGATAACTCACCAAGCTTACGTCCTGAGCCAAGACCTGTCTTGTCACCGGATACCATTGTCATGGTTGATGTACCATTATTGTTAAACATTGATGATGCTGAGAAATCCATGTCAACATCTTCAAAATGTGATAAGTCTACAGGATTTCCAAGTACGTCAGTAGCTGTTGATGCAAAATCAAGAAGCGCACTGTTGGCACCATTAATGGACTTAAATTCACCTGTACCTGTATCATAAATAAGCATATTACCTGTTAAGGTAGTTGTAGCTGTAACCTGTGCCTGTCCGTCAGGAGCTACTGCATATGAATATTTGGTATTAGGAAGTGTTGTATCAACGCCATATGCTTCATCCTGTGTAATTTCTTTTGTGAAATTGGTTCCATCATATGTTGTTGCTGCATCGAAATGGAATGCCTGTTCAAAAGTAAATGTTACAGTTCCGTCAGCTTCCATTGTTGCATCAAACGGAGTAAGACCTGTCTTACCAAGAACAGTTGCCCATTCAGCATCTGTATCGCTTCTAAGCTGAACGCCAGAACCGTCTGTATAATAATCACCATTTACTGTATCTGTAACATAGATAAGATTAAATGCATCAATAAGATCTTCTTTCTTAATCTCACCTTTTGCATCAAGTGTAAGTTCTGAGCCTGCAGCAAACTGCTCAGCACCCTGAGTATCTTTAACTGAATATGTAATACCGCTTACCTTTGTTGACTCATAATCGTTAAATGTATCTGAAAGACCAACCTTCTGATAATACTTTCCATTTGTATTATCATATGTAACACCATCAGCAAGCTGCATAAGTGTTGTGGACTCTTCTACTTTTTCAGCACCGAAATTAGCGATGTCGGTGATTTTGCCAACGTTGTATACATCCTTAAGTGACTTGTTGTTGGAATCAAGGATATCAACAAGTTCTACTGTATACTGACCTTCATTGTCTGTATTCTTAATAGCGAACTTAACTGAATATGAATAACCAAGATTATCATATGTTGTTACGCTGATTGACTTACCTGATGAAGATGCAGCATTGGTATCATTCTTATCGAGAATACCAGAAACATAAGCCTTTGTCGTAGCTTCTGGTGGATATGTCATATTCTCAGGGCTCATGATTCTAAGAGCCTGAACTGTATCCTGCTTAATTGTTTCTGTTTCAGGATCAACACCCCAACCCATTACATTGTAACCGGTTGATGTTGTTGCAAGGTTACCTGCAGCATCTACGTAGAAAGAACCATCTCTTGTGAAATAGTTATCTGTTCCGTTATTAACGATGAAGAAAGCATCGCCTGTAATTTTAATATCAAAAGGATTACCTGTATTCTGAGATGCACCAGCTGTTGTGATTGCTGTAGAAATAGCACCTGATGTAGAACCAAGACCGATCTGCTTAGCATTTGTACCTGCAGTACCTGTTGTAGCATTAGGTCCGGATGCAGCCTGAGTTGTCTGATACATTAATTCTGTGAAAGTAATTGACTGTGATTTGTAAGCTGTTGTGTTAACGTTAGCAATGTTGTTACCAATAACGTCCATTTTGACCTGGTGTGTCTTAAGACCTGCAACACCAGAATAAAGAGCTCTCATCATAATATTGACCCTCCTTAAGGTTAATTCTTTCGATGTCTCCTTCTATCATTCAGGAGATTATAGCCTCCGTTAGGTCCGGCTATGCAATAACTGCGCCATCGATGTTTGTAAATACATGTTCTTCGCTTTCGTTTTTATCCATCGCTGTAACCACTGTTTTGTTTGGAATATTGACTATGAATGCCAACTCATCCACGATTACCAGCGAATCTGTTATTCCTTTCAAATTAGCTTTATGAGCACCTTCGTTAAGTCTTTCCATCTGATTTCTCGTTGGAATTATGTCTCTTTCTTCCAGTCTCGTTAAAGCATGTTTTGAAAATTTAACCTCACCATATATATCGTCAACATTCTCATTTTTATTAAGTATATCCGCAAAAGATTTCTCACTCAAATTAGAATGTGGATTGATATTATTATTTATTATGTTTGGGTTATTGTAAATATTTGAAAGGAACTGACTGTTATTAATATTCATATTTGTTCCCTCCATGGAAAAGTATAAATCTTATACTTCCTCTGTATCACCGCTTATGATTTCTTCCTCTGATGGAGAGTCATCTTTCTTTTCTCCACCACCTGCAAGAGCTTCAGCCGCTCTCTCAGCTGCATCTGATAACTCTTTGCTGATATCAGTTGCTCTTGAAATATAAGCCTCTATCTTGGAAATAGTATCCTTATCCATGAGTGATAACTGATAAGAAGTCATTGAAGTATAAGCTGTATAGAGATTGCTTACTTCCTGTAACTCATTCATTGTTACCTGCTCAGGCTTAGGAAGTTTATCAATAATCTTCTGGATATCTTCAATTGTATCCATACCCTGTTTATATTCATCATCAACAACCTGTTTAAGATCATCAATTGAATATAATGAACCATCAACTGAAAGGAATGCCTTATTGGAATTATAAACAACCTTTTCAACATACCCCTGAGTAGTTGTCTGCTTACCTGATTCAGAAGTAGATTCAATAATTACTTCCTTACCAACTAATTCAGAAGCTCTTGATAATGTCATATTAGAGCTCATATTCTGCATCTGCTCAAGTTCTGAGAATGTAGCATACTGTGATATATATTCAGTATTGGATGTTGGTTCCAATGGATCCTGATATTTCATCTGTGCAACCAGTAACTGAAGGAAAGCTTCCTTATCAAGTGAATTGCTTCCTGCAACCTTGGTTTCAGCAGTTTTATTAGTAGCAGCTGATGTACTTGTAGTCTGGGTTGATGTTCTTTGTAATAATTCACCATCAACAAATTGAGCTGTTAAACCATCCATATCTTTATCTCCTATGCTCTGTAATCTAAAGTATTACCACTTGCTATAAGCATCTCTCTTGCTATTGTATCTTCTTCTGAAAGTTCTTCTGTTTCTTCACCTTCAGTTATCTCATCAGCAAGATTGATTCGTCTGACCTTTGTTTTGCTTGCCTGATGTATTTCATTAGGCTCTGCATTATTGCTGCCATTAGAACCTGCATTGTTTTCCATAGCCTGTTCAAACTCATGTGTTCCAACGCTTACTTCTACGGCATCAATCTTTACACCCTGTTCCTTGAAATTATCTTCCAGAGTTGTTATTGCTGACTCAAGTGCTGCTTTAACCGCTTCATTCTGAGCAATAATTGAGGCTGTTATATTGCCATTTTTGCTTGTTACATTAATAAGTAATGTTCCAAGTGATTCAGGGTGAAGCTGCATTCTGATTTCAGATAAACCTTCTTCACTGTGGCTTTGCATATAATCAGTAATCTGTCCGATGATTTCCTGTGTAGATACTCTTGTTTCTCCCTCTGCATTTGTAACTTCCTTGGTTATTACCACGTTACCGTTTTCAAAAGAAACATTAGTTGTAACTACCGGTGTTTCATTATTTCCTTTTGACTTATCTGCATCCTCTACCTTAACATCGACATGCTCTTTGTTCATCAAATCTGAAGAGTTATTATTTTCGGTATAATCTGTAGCCTTAACTTTCTCGTTATCAGCTGTATTACCCATCTCATTAACTAAAAGAGAATCATCTGTAACATTTTCATCTGTAACTTTTTCATCTGTAACTTTTTCATCTGTAACTTTTTCATCCGTTACCGGCATTTCAAATGCTTTAGGTGCATCAACCTTTGTGTTAATAAGATTTGCAACCTCATCAGATGGAATATCAAGTTCCTCTGAAAGTTCAGCTAAAGACTGATTTAATACCTCTCCTACATTGGCAATAGCCTGACTGATTTCAGGATCGATAACCATATCAATCGGATTCTCTAAATTAGCAATTTCTGCAATAACTGCATTAATTCCATCAACTGTGAGAAGATCCGCATTTCCAAGTCCTAACTCTTCCATCGCTACCTGAACTTCTTCTACTGTAACGTCAAGTTCAACACTGATAGCCTCAGCAACTATTGCTGCCTTATCAGATATTGCTTCATCGATTTTCTCATCTGATATCTCATCAATTTTAGATTTTTGGGATGAAATCTTAACATTGGATTTGTCAGATTTAAGATTATTCATCTTCACTTCCGGCTTAGGATCATTTTTATTAATTTCTGATTCCTTGCTGTCGGTAGCTACCTTGAATGTATCCTTGAAAGCTGAGCCCTGATTATCGGTAGGGGAAACAGAAGGAGTAATTCCAATATTTACTATAGAATTAACATCCGTAACCATTCCACTGGTCATATCCTATCCTCCTTTCAAATGTTCTTGTGAATCATCTTCACATTAACATTATCGGCTCAAAAAACATTTATCTTAAGGTTTTGGCTCCATAATTTTGGTAATCTTGGCTGCCACTTCAGAATCCATGGCGCCGAGGATTTTACCCCTGTCATCCGTACTCATTGCCCCAAGTATCTTGGCTGCAAGGCTCAGATTATCTGTCATATCCTCAAAAATAGCCGCCGCTTCCTTCGGTTTCATTGAAGCATATGCTGCGGCATAGTCTTCAACTTCTTTTGAAATATTCTCCTCTGTAACAACCTGTCTGTAAATATATTCCGCAGTTTCCGGGTCAATTGACTGGTAATACTGCATATAAGCCTCTGCTCCAGGTCCCTTGTCAGAGTAAACCACCTCTTCATAGAACTGGGTTTTAACTCTCTGGAATTCTACCTGATTATTCTCAAAAGTCTTAAGTCTCTCAACTTCGCTCTTTAATGTGGCAAGCTGCTCTTCATATGTCTTATTGGCAGTTGTTGCACTATCTAATTCCTTCTCCAAAACCTGAATCTGATTAACAGCGTCCTGAAGGGATGTATATCCATAATAGCTCTCTACATCAGTTGTTTCAGTAATTGCATCTTTAGGAAGGATATATTTAACCACCGGAATATCCTTAAGGATCGGAGCCGCAATATTGGTTCCCACTCCTCCTATATCCATCTTTATAACTAAAGCCGCAATGCCCAGCCAGATGAGTACAAGAAGCAAAGCCACAAGGAATACGGAAAATCCCGACCCTTTGGGCTCATAATCCAGCTCTTCTTCTTTTTTGGCAAGTTCTTTAGCTCTTTTCTTGGCTTCCTGTTTCTGTTTCTTCTGTTCCTGAGCTAACTGCTTTTTCTCGGACTTGATTTTATCACGTTCCGCTTTCAGCTCTTTTTCTTCATCGGTAAGTTCTGCCATGGTTATCTCCTTATGTTCTTAATAGCCATCCGTCAGGTCTTGGTCGAAAACCTGTAACTGTTTAACTCATCAATCTCTTTATTTTCTTTGGCATTTTCTTCTTTAACGAATTCTTCAAAAGCATCCGCCTTTAATTTCTCATATGTCTTGGTCTGGGTTCTGGCCTGTGTAAGCTTATACATTGCTGCATCCACAGCCTTACGTGCCACCTCAACCTGAACTTTCTGTTTCTCTTCTTTTTCCTGAAGGCTCTTGACGAAATTCTCATTTTCCTTCATCTTAACGGGATCAATCTCACCCATCCTGAGTCTTACGCCTTCTTCGATATATGCATTTTTCTGATCAATTATGGCCTGCAGCAGTTTCTCTTCTTCATTCAGAGCCATCTGGGCCTGGGCATACTCCATCTTGGCAGTCTCTTCCTGCTTCTCCCTGACATTTAGAATATTCTGCAGTTTATACTTAAATATCGCCATATAAAATACCCGAATTAATTAAACAAATTATGCATCATTTCCTTCGTCTCTTCGAAAGTAAACTTCTCTTCCGTGGACTGCAAAAGGAATTCATTAACCCTGTCTATGTGAGCGATGGCATCATCAATTGTAGGATTGCTGCCTCTTTTATATGCTCCGATATTAATAAGGTCTTCTGCATCCGCATAAACCGCCATCGTATTCTTAATCTTCGAAGCATCAACTTTCTGCTCCTTATCAACTATGGATGACATACATCTTGATATGGACTGAAGCACATCAATTGCCGGATAATGATTCTTATGTGCTAATTTTCTATTAAGCATTATATGTCCATCAAGGATACTTCTTGCCGTATCTGTAATCGGTTCGTTAAAATCATCGCCGTCTACCAATACGGTATAAAGTCCCGTTATGGAACCAACCTTGTCCCTGCCTGCTCTCTCCAGAAGTTTAGGCATCTCTGCATAAACCGAAGGCGGATAACCTCTTGATACAGGAGGTTCGCCACTGGCAAGACCAATTTCTCTCTGTGCCATGGAGAAACGTGTTAATGAGTCCATCATGAGAAGCACATCATTACCTCTGTCCCTGAAGTACTCTGCAATGGCAGTAGCTGTCTTGGCCGCCTTATTTCTTTCAAGCGCCGGTTTGTCAGATGTTGCCACAACCACAACCGAACGTTTCATACCTTCTTCTCCAAGGTCACGCTCTATGAATTCCCTTACCTCTCTGCCTCGCTCTCCGATAAGGGCAATAACATTTATATCAGCCTTGGTATTACGTGCAAACATACCCATAAGTGTGGACTTACCAACACCGGAACCTGCAAAAATACCAATTCTTTGTCCCTTACCAATTGTTATAAGACCATCAACTGCCTTAACACCAAGAGGAAGAACCGTATCAATTATTTCTCTGCTCATAGGATCAGGTGGAGCCGCTTCAACGCTGTAATCAGTGCCACCTGACATATTTATTTCGCCATTAAGAGGTCTTCCCATACCATCAAGTATCTGACCTAATAAAAAAGGGCCTACACGAACACTAAGAGGCACACCCTGATTCTCTACCAGCGCACCTAAGCCAATGCCGCTTGTTATTTCATAAGGCATAAGAAGAGTTTTACCGTCTTTGAAACCAACAACTTCGGCAGTAATATATCCTGACTTATCTACATCTGTATAGATTCTGCAAGTGTCTCCCAATATCGCATCAGGTCCCGCAGACTCAACAGTAAGACCTACTACGTTGACAACTTTACCAAGTTTCTTGTAGAAGTTCCTACTTTTGCATCTTTCATATTTATTTAAATCAATAGTATCCACTAACGTGCATCCTCTTAATTATTTTTATAACTCAAAAGCTTAAGTTCCTTGCCAAGAGCTTCAAGGTGAGTATCAACTCCACAGTCGAAGATACCGCCATCAGTTTCTATGATGCAGTTACCCTTGCTGACTGCAAAGTCTTCCACAAGTTCAATGTTCTCCACTGCAATACCGGTTCCTGCAACAAGAGCCTTCTTCTGCATGGAAATAAAAGGATAATCATCTTTGGATATATGAATAAGAAAAGTTTTAACCCCATCAAGATGAGCAAGCGTGGAATTAATTAAATGAATAACAATCTCCCTGTGCTCCAAAAGACTAATCTTAAAGATATGCTCATATACCCCTGTAATAACATCCACAAGTGCAGGTTCTATCTCTGCAACTTTGGCATTATATTCACTGTCTAAAGCTTTACTCTTCTCTATTATTTCATTCTCTAATCTGGCAATCTCGAGTTTTGCTTCTCTCATGCCATCTTCATACCCTTCAGCCTTGCCTTCTTTATAGGCATTTTCTTTAAGGGTTTCCGCCTCTGCCTCAGCCTTCGTCTTAATTTCCTGGGCGTCCGCCTCTGCCTTGGCAAGTACATTGGCTGCCTGCATATTCTGAGCCTTCAGATTCTCGCTGCTGACACCTTTGCCCCCAAGAATACCGTCCAAAGGATCGCTGCTTTGAGGCGCGCTGTCATCATTAAGAACCGATGCCACAAAAGTCGCGTCGATTCCTTCTGCAAAAGCCCCCTTGATATCATCTGCCCTGTCAGAATGTGCTATGGTAGCAATGTCTTCCAGTTTCTTGGCAACTATATCATTACTTTGTATAATTCTGACCCCTCTGTCACTGACAACAGAGGAGGACTTGATAAAATTCCTAGACAACTAACTCGTCACCTCCACCTCTGGATATAACAATTTCGCCGGAATCTTCTAACTTACGTATAATAGTAACAATCTTCTGCTGAGCATCTTCAACATCCTTCATACGTACAGGTCCCATGAATTCCATGTCTTCCTTGATCATAGTAACAAGACGCTTGGACATATTGTTGAATATAGCATTCTGAACTTCTTCATTGGAGCCCTTAAGAGCAATTGAAAGGTCGTTGTTGTCAACATCTCTGAGCACTCTCTGAATGGCTCTGTCATCAAGAAGAAGAATATCTTCGAATACGAACATCTTCTTACGGATTTCATCGGCAAGTTCCGGATCTTCAATTTCAAGATTTTCCATAATTCTCTTTTCGGTACCACGGTCAACTGCATTAAGAATTTCAACTACGTGGTCAACACCACCGATAATGGTATAATCCTGATTAACAAGACTTGATAACTTGGATTCAAGTATTCTTTCAACTTCCTTAATTACGTCAGGGGAAGTTCTATCCATTGTTGCAATTCTCTTGGCAACCTCTGACTGTTTTTCAGGAGGAAGCGCTGAGAGAATCTGTGAAGACTGTCCCGGACTTAAATAAGATAATATAAGTGATATTGTCTGCGGATGCTCATCCTGAATAAATGAAAGGAGCTGCGCCGCATCTGTTTTACGTACAAACTCGAAAGGCTTAACCTGAATGGATGCAGTAAGTCTGTTCATAATCTCTGCAGCCTTATCAGCACCAAGAGCATTCTCGAGAAGGTCTGAAGCATATCCAACACCGCCTTCAGAGATGTACTGCTGAGCAAGACATACCTGATAGAACTCATCCATAACGCTCTCCTTAACCTGAGGCATTACGTTTCTGGTATTGGCTATTTCCAAAGTCAGGTCTTCTATTTCTTCTTCCTTAAGAAACTTAAAAATCGATGCCGCCCTTTCCGGTCCCAAAGAAATAAGAAGCACTGCCGCTTTCTGCAAACCTGTTATTTTATCATTATGAGCCACTTTTTACCCCCAATCTTCCGCTAACCAGTTACGAAGCAGATTGGCAACAGCCTCAGGATTACGATCCACAAAGTCTTCGATAACTCGTACGGTTTCAGGTTTCTTATCTTCTTCAATTTCATCAAGAACCTCAACAGGTGTGGACTGAAGCATCTTCTCCACTGAAAGTTCTTCCTCTTCTTCAGGCTGTTCTTTCTTCTTGTCGCTCTGAAGGCTTCTGAGTACTACCATTGCAAGAAGTCCAAGAATAATGACAATAAGACCAATCTGAAGAATATTACTGATATCAAAAGCACCTTTTTCCTTATCTACAAAGAAAGGTTCTTCATATGCAACAATTGTAATATTCGATGTAGGAATACCACTGGCATCTGCTACAACAGAATATAATTCTTCATCTACTGTAAGTTTTGTCTTTGTATCATTGGCTGCCTTATACTCATCCCAGGTAATACCATCAAGAAGTCCCTGAGCCTTGGCATCCTTTTCCTTGATTACATTATACTTAATTGCAGTAACTGCAACTGATGACTGATCATATACTATTCCGCCTGCAGGAATTGACTGTGTAACTGTCTCTGTATTAGGAAGATAATCCTTCTCAAATTCTGAAACGGTTGAAGAACTTCCACCGCCTGACTCATAAACATATGTCTGCTCTACATTTGAATCAGTACCCGGAATAAGTCCTGTACCGCCTTCTGAAGATGACTCATATGAACTTTCATGAGAAAGCACACCCTGAGCCTGTCCGTCTGCCGGTGTATATGTAGTTGTTACCTTCTGGGTATCTGAGAAATTAAGTGTAAGATTTGTGGCAACCTCAACCAGGTCAAACTCATTGGTATTGCCAAGCACCTTCTTAACTGCATTGCCCACCTGATTCTCTGCATCAGTTTTTAATGAAAGCTGGCTTGATGCAAGACCGCCCAAAGTAGTATCTTCACCACCGGCAAATAAAAGATTGCCGTCAGTATCCATAATTACCACTCTGTCAGTTCCTTCATTACCTACTGCAGTCTGTACTGCTCTCGCAAGAGCCGATGCCTGTTCTGCTGTACACTGGCCATTTAATTTAAGAGTTACCTGAGCTGATGATTCCTCTTTATTACTGATTAAGGTACCATCATCTTCAGGAATATGAAGATTAACCGTAGCCTTATCTACGAAAGACTGCTGCTCAATATCACGAGCAAGTTTCTTCTCAAGATAAGCTACATATAATTTTCTCTTGTCAGATTCTGTAGTTGATAAAGAACCACCAACCACATCGCCTAAAGAGCTGTATTCATCTGCAATAATACCACTTGAACCAAGGGCAAGATTGGCTTCAGCAAGTTGCTTCTTGTTAACGCTGAATACAAGTGCATTATCAGAAACCTTATACTGAATGTCCGCTCCATCAAGTGTGGTTCTGACTTCAGATGCCTGTGTGGTATCCGTACATGTCATTAAAACCACATACTGCGTTCTTGTAACCACAGTTATTAAAATAGCAAAAGCAACTATAACCCCAAGTGCAATTGCGATTATAGCTGTTTTCTGTTTTGATGTGAACTTGTTCCACCACTCCATAAACTTTGGTGGCAGGCTCTTGAGATAATCTAGAATTTTCTCAACCATTTTGTCTCCAATCCACGGCACGTCTGCCATGTATCACTTACAAATCTAATTATATCTGCATCTGCATAATTTCTTTATACGCTTCCAAAAACTTGTCTCTTACTGCTACTGTATACTGAAGCGCTGTAGAAGCCTTTGATAAAGCTATTGTTAAATCATGAGCACTGTCTGTCTCTCCAAGAGCAAATCTGATTTCTTCATTCTCAGCAGCTGAAAGATAATTATTGGTTGTATTAATATTATCAATTGCATTATTAAGGAGGCTTTCAAACATATTGTCATCACTTTTAACCTTTGTGATGTGATTGTTTATTCCGCCGCTTTGTAATACCTTAAGTGCATTTTGATCAATTCCCGGTACGCTTGAAACATCTATCATTTACTATCACCTTCTATTTCGCTAATTAACTCTGACCTATGTCAAGTCCCTTCATTGCCATGGACTTACTTGCATTAAAAGCTGTGGCATTAGCCTCGTAGCCTCTTGTTGCATCAATCAAGTTAGTCATTTCAGTAATTGTATTAACATTTGGATAATATACATAACCATTCTCGTCTGCATCCGGATGAGAAGGATCGTAAACCTTATTCATCTCAGTTGTATAGTCCTGAGCAATTGATGAAATTCTAACACCCTCGCCCACGCCTCTTGATAAAGAAGAACGAGACTGCGATAAGAAGGACTGGAATGAAGGAACCCTGTCGCCCTTCGCTTCAAAAGTCACTACCTTACGTCTGTATATTCCACCATTCTCAGTACGTGTTGTATTGGCATTCGCTACATTCTCAGAAATGATATCCATACGATATCTCTGAGCAGTCATACCTGTTGCACTTATGTCAAAAGCATCAAACATTCCCATAGCTCACACCTCCTACTTAATTACTGTACGGAAATTACTGAATTCCTGATTAATACTGTTAATAAGTCCCTGGTACTTAATCTGGTTCTCAGCAAGATATACGTTCTCTGTGTCCACATCCACATTGTTACCATCAAGTCTGTATGAAACTGCTGCAGTATCTGTAAATACAGTTCCATTAAGCTTGGATAAATGATTACCTGTATTAAGGGCTCTGATTCTCTGATCCATTGAACCCGGATTACCTACAATTGCGCTTCTAAGCTCTGCTTCAAAAGTTACGTCCTGTCTCTTGTAATTAGGCGTAGCTGCATTGGCAAGATTGTTTGATATTGCTTTGTTTCTTGTCCATGAAGCGTCAGCTGCTTTATCAAGTACGTTAACATAATCAAAAACGCTGGTATTAATCATACATCCACCTTTCCTGGCTAATAAGCCTACCTTATTACATTATAAAGAATATTAACAAAAATACAAGTATTTTAAGCAAAAAAACCACTTTATATTGTGTTTTTTCTCATAATTAAACACTAAATAGGTTAAAATCACCGCCCCTTTCTTCCGTTTACATAACTTCAGGGCATCCAACCCCTGTAAACAGAAAAGGATTTATTGATTATTCTCAATAAATCCTTTTATTTTCTAAAAGAGGTATGTTTTATATCGGCTTCCTTGCTTACAATCTATATATCGGCATTAATCAGCAGATTGTTTAGACTTTTTTGTCTCGGAATAATCACATTCCGGGGAAGCACATACATACTTGGCGCCTTTACTGATTAACAGGTCGCCGCATTTAGGACAATTCTTATTAATTGGTTTCTGCCATAAGGTATATTCACACTCCGGATAGCCTTCGCATCCATAGAATACTCTGCCCTTCTTGGTTCTTCTGATTGCAAGTTCCTTACCGCACTTAGGACATTTAATATTAATCTTCTCTACAAACGGCTTGGTATTTTTGCACTCAGGGAATCCCGGACAAGCCAGGAATTTACCGTGAGGACCATATTTGATAACCATGTTGCGGCCGCACTTATCGCAGATTTCATCAGAAACCTCGTCTGCAACCTTAACTCTGTCCAGTTTCTTCTTGGCTTCATCAACAGCCTCGGCAAGATCCGGATAGAAGTTGGAAACCACGGTCTTATATTCAACAGTGCCCTCTTCAATCTTATCAAGGAGAGCCTCCATATATACGGTAAAATTAACATCCACAATACTTGGGAACTCTTCCACCATAATATTATTAACAACCTGACCCATCTCAGATACATAAAGGTTCTTATTCTCCTTTACAATATATCTTCTGGCCATAATAGTGGTTATGGTTGGAGCATAAGTACTCGGTCTTCCGATTCCAAGTTCTTCCAAAGTCTTGATAAGTGACGCTTCAGTATAATGAGGAGGAGCCTGGGTAAAATGCTGCTCACTGTTATATCCCTCAAACTTAAGTTCATCATCTTTCTCAATCTTGGAAAGGATGGTATTTTTCTCTAATTTTTCTTCATCAGAAGAAACATAGATGCATCTGTAACCTTCAAAAATCACCTTCGAAGCAGATGCCTTAAAATCATAATCTCCGGCAGTTACAGTAATTGCAACTGTTTCTGATTTAGCCTTAGCCATCTGACTTGCAACAAATCTCTTCCAGATAAGCTGGTAGAGTCTGAACTGGTCTCTTGCAAGAAGTGAAGCCAGGCTTTCAGGTGTATTATTAACATCGGTCGGTCTGATGGCTTCATGCGCATCCTGAATCTTACCGCTCTTCTGAGCTGCGCTGCCGCCTGATAAATAGTCTTTACCAAATGTATTGGCAATATATGTTGCTGCCATTGCCTTGGCATCATCTGAGATTCTTGTGGAATCAGTACGAAGGTAACTGATAAGTGCCACTGTGCCTCTTCCCTTAATATCCACGCCTTCATATAACTGCTGTGCAATACGCATTGTTTTACTAGGTGCAAAGCCAAGAGTCTTGGATGCCTCCTGCTGCAGTGTTGATGTTGTAAAAGGAAGCGGTGGATTCTTAAGTCTTGATGTTACCTTGGTATCAGTAACAATATATTTCTTTCCATCTATTCCCTTAAGTACTTCATCTACATCTTTCTTTGACTTAAGTTCACATTTCTTGTGATTCTTGCCATAGTATGCAGCTGTTATTGGCTTCTTTGAGCCCTTAACGGATAAATCCACATCAAGGTTCCAGTATTCTTCCGGAATAAAATCATTGATTTCATTTTCCCTGTCACAGATAATTCTTACTGCCACAGACTGAACTCTGCCGGCACTTAAGCCTCTTTTAACCTTTGCCCATAAAAGTGGTGAAATTGTATAACCTACAAGACGGTCAAGAATTCTTCTTGTCTGCTGTGCATTAACAAGATTCATATCTATCTCTCTTGGGTCCTTAAGTGAATTCTTAATTGCAGTCTTGGTAATTTCATTAAATGTAATACGGTATACCTTCTTATCCTGCAGTTTAAGAGTTTCATATAAATGCCAGCTGATTGCTTCTCCCTCACGGTCAGGGTCAGTTGCGAGATAAATCTTATCTGCATTCTTCGCCGCTTTACGAAGGGAATTAATTAAAGAACCCTTACCTCTTATTGCAATATATTTTGGCTCAAAATCATTGTCCACATCTATGCCAAGAGAGCTTTTTGGAAGATCTCTTACATGTCCCTGACTGGCTAAAACTTCATAGTCACTGCCTAAGTATTTCTTAATAGTCTTAACTTTGGCAGGGGACTCCACAATTACTAAATTCTTGGCCATTACTTACTTCTCCTTACACAAACTACTTCCAGTCTCCTGAATTTTCAATCTTTCTGTCTCTGAGCATTAACTCGCTGACTGCGTCGGCGGCGTTTTTGCCCTCGAATAAAATCTTATTAACCTGTTCTACGATTGGCATTTCCACGCCAAGTTTCTGGCCTAACTTATAGGCAGCCTTGGCTGAATATACGCCTTCAACAACCATGCCAACCTCTGTCATGGCTTCTTTATATGAAACGCCTTTTCCAATAAGAATACCGGCTCTTCTGTTACGTGAATGCATGGATGCACAGGTAACGATAAGGTCACCGATTCCTGAAAGACCATAGAAAGTCTCCACTCTTCCGCCCATTGCAAGACCGAGTCTTGAAATCTCAGCCATACCTCTGGTAATAAGCGCAGCCTTGGTATTATCTCCATATCCAAGTCCGTCTGCCATGCCTGCTGCAAGGGCAACTACGTTCTTAAGTGCAGCCCCTACTTCAACTCCGAGCACATCAGATGATGTATATACGCGGAATGTATCACTCATAAACAGAAGCTGTATGGTTTCAGCCACTTCTCTTTCCTCAGCAGCTGCAACAATAGTTGTAGGAATATCCCTTCCAACTTCCTCTGCATGTGACGGTCCTGAAAGAACTGCCACCTTGGCTCCCGGAATCTCTTTTTCTATAACCTGGGACATGGTCAGAAGGCTTTCTTCCTCTATGCCCTTTGAAACATTAACAATAATCTGTCTTTTCTGATAATAAGGCGCAATGCTGTTTGCAGTGCTTCTGATAAACTTTGATGGCACTGCCATAACAATAATATCAGCACCTGTTACTGCCTCTTCAATCTTTGTGGTATAGGTAATACTTTCAGGCAGCATAACGCCTTTAAGCTTATCCACATGTTCATGTTTGGTTCTAAGCATCTCAATTTCACTTGGAAGTGCTGACCATACAGTAACGTCCTTCATTTTGTTAGCAAGAAGTCTTGCCAGGGCAATTCCCCAACTGCCCGCACCTAATACACCAATTTTCATACTAACAATCTCCCCTTAATAATTATTTATTGTCGATTATATCACCAAGGTTAAAATTATCATCAATATCATCAAGACTTACATCATTAAGTCCGTCATCCGGCTGTGTTTCACTCTCAGCCACCGGTTCTTCAGCCTCTGCCACTTCTTCCGGCTCAGGCTTAATCTCCTTTACAGGCTCAGCCTCTTCTTCCTCTTCGACTTCTACTTCATTGATATAAGACTTCTTCTTTGAGTCTTCATTATATCTTCCAAATAATTTCTTCTTTGGAAGTTCATCCTTAAACTTATTCTCTCTGGCCTCTTCTTCTTCGTCTTCATCCTCATCATCTGACTTACCCAAAGTCATTCCTGATGCATCATCAACTACCGAATCAAGGTCATCATATTTCTGGAACTTAAATATTGGAGTTCTGACTTCCTGCCTTGCGCAGAGTCTCGCAATATTTGATCTGTGATTCCATATTGCAAGGGCCGAGATAATGGCCGCAATTCCAATAATCTCCATAGCAATCTTTGTTGGTCCGAATAAACCAAACAGTGCAAATATTGCAATTTCAAAGAATAATCCCACACTAAAGAAAATGGATGATAATGACACATATCCGCTTACTAAGAATATAAGGATAAAAATAGCCGCCCCGCCTGGTATAAGCAGCCAGTGGAAACTGATTCCATAGCCAACCATGCAGGCGATGCCTTTGCCACCCTTAAACTTCATATAGAATGGGAAGTCATGTCCAATAACTACGCCAAGAGCTGTATAAATCTTAACCAGATATACAATATCCGGATTTGTTCTTCCAAAGATTAGCCATGTAATAAGTACTGCAAGCATTGCTTTAAGTACATCACAGATAAGAACGATGGCGCCGGCTTTTTTGCCTAAGACTCTGAAACTGTTAGTAGTTCCAGGGTTTCCGCTTCCATGCTCTCTTATATCCACTCCCTTAATCTTTCCATATATAAAAGCTGTAGATATTGTTCCAAAAACATATCCTATTAATACACACCATAATCTGAACATTTATTACTGGTCCTCTTTTCTCTCTCTGATTATGAATTTAAGCGGGACTCCCTTAAAGCCGAAGGATTCCCTGATTCGATTTTCAATATATCTGGTATATGAAAAATGCATAAGGTTTTTATCATTAACGAATATTACAAATGTTGGAGGCTTAACTGCCACCTGTGTAATGTAATATAGTTTAAGTCTCTTACCCTTATCTGTAGGCGGCTGCTGCATCGCCACAGCCTGAGCCATAATCTCATTAAGCACACCGGTCTGCACTCTTAAAGAATGGTTTTCATTAACCACATCGATAAGATTATAAAGCTTCGGCAGTCTCTGTCCGGTCTTTGCTGAGATATAAAGTATCTCTGAATATGGCGCAAAGGAAAGCATGTCTCTGATAAAATCATTGAACGTATTTACTGTCTTGTCATTCTTTTCTACCAGATCCCACTTATTGACTGCAATTATAAGGCCCTTGCCTCTTTCATGCGCAATACCTGCAAGCTTGGCATCCTGATCTGTAATGCCTTCTGTTGCGTCAATAACCAGCACGCACACATCGCAGCGTTCAACAGCTGCAACTGTACGAACTATCATAAAACGTTCCAGTTCTTCTTTTATCTTGCTTTTTCTTCTGACACCTGCAGTATCAATTAAGATATATTCCTTACCATCATATTTAAGCAGTGTATCAACCGCATCTCTTGTTGTACCTGCAATATCAGATACTATAAGGCGGTCTTCACCGAGTAACTTATTTATAATGGAAGATTTACCTACATTAGGCTTACCGATAATGGCAACCTTTGGAATATCCTCATCCTCTTCCACGACCTCGCCTTCAGGGAAGAATTTAATTACTTCATCCAAAAGTTCACCGATTCCCAGCCTGTTGGCTGCAGAAATAGGTATTGGCTCACCGATTCCAAGGTTATAAAACTCATATACGTCAGCCATATACTTGCCAAAATCATCTACCTTATTAACAGCAAGCACCACCGGTTTATGTGATTTTCTAAGCATCTGAGCCACATTGTTGTCATCATCCGTAAGTCCCTGCTTAACATCCACAAGGAAAATGATCACATCCGCAGTATCAATTGCTATCTGCGCCTGCTCTCTCATCTGACTTAAGATTATATCTTTGCTGTCCGGCTCAATACCACCGGTATCTATTAATGTAAAGTTTTTATCAAGCCAGGTAACATCTGCATATATTCTGTCTCTTGTAATTCCGGGGGTATCCTTAACTATCGAAATACGCTCACCCGCAAGAGCATTAAACAGTGTGGACTTGCCTACATTAGGCCTTCCTACGACCGCTACCAGACTTTTACGTCTTCTTTTTCCCATTTGAATCACCATTAATTATCGTATCTATCATATCCCGACCGCTTGATTTTATAATATAAGTAGGAATTTGTAAAGCACTTTCCACATCGGACCTGGTCAGGTCATCAAGCATAACCTCTTCATTATAGCGGAACATGACGCTTGGCAAAAATAATTTTTCACCTAAGTTTTCACCCTTTAACTGATTAATCAAATCCTTACCCGTAATGAGTCCCGCAACAGTAATCATCTCTCCGAAGAAATCATTTCTTATTGGAAAAACGTGAATCACAGTATTTGGAAAGTTTTCCATGTACTTATTTGATAATTCCTTTAAAATCGGGGCAAAAAGCCTGCCCGTCGCAAAAGAATATTCCCTTTTCTTATTAACCTTTGCCCTAAAGAAAGGATTTGACCTGGCCTTCGACTTTACCTCATCCAAATACATATCGAAATCATCAACAAAACTTCTTATCATACCAACGCCGTTTTCAAGCTGCTGATATCCGTCGTAGAAATCTGCATCCGGTATGTCCCTTCCTGCTAAGATATACCATTCATCAGATGGATGGGCAAAATGAGTGCCGTATTTTTCCATGGCCTTATCCTGCCACTTATGAATAATGTCTATTACCTCATTTGCATCTTCTTTATTGAAAGGCTCCAAAGGATACAAACCTTCCCTGAACTTTGACAAACCAACGGGAACTATGGATACACTTTCAAGTTCCGGAAGAAGCTCGTACATTTTGCTTAGGGAATAATCCAGTTCTTTTCCATCATTAATGCCTTTACACAGCACTATCTGGCCATTCATTATTATTCCATTTTCCTTAAAGGTATATGCTTTTTTAAGCGCATCTCCTGCGAATCTGTTACCAAGCATTTTACATCTTAGTTCCGGATTCATTGTCTGAAATGAAATATTAATAGGCTCTAACTTATATTTAATTATTCTGTTCATATCCTCCTCAGAGAGATTTGTGAGCGTCACATAATTGCCCTGAAGAAATGATAGCCTTGAATCATCATCCTTAAAATATAAGGTTTCCCTCATGCCCTTCGGCATCTGGTCTATAAAGCAGAATATACATTTATTATGGCAGGAACGGTAATTGTCCATAAAGGAATTCTCGAATTCAATTCCAAGATCCTCATCCGGGTCTTTTTCCACCGTTATTTTAACATTCTCACCATCCTTGGTATTAATTTCCAGTTCCAGTTCTTCTTCCAGAATCATGAATCTGTAATCAAATACATCTTTAATGGCTTCTCCATTGATGGAAACAATCTCATCTCCCGGCTCTAAACCATAGTCTGCCGCCACGGATTTTTTGGCCACTGATTTAATTATATGCCTTACTAAAGCCATCTCTTACCTGCCTGTCCTAATAAACGCGAATTGAGTAGGGCGGGCACCCTACTCAAGTAATTATTTTATATAATACATTGCAAACTGGAATATGCAAACTAAGAAGAATATAATCATTCCTATGCTTAAATATCCGCTAAGGAAGGTCTTTCCAACTGAGAGTTCTGATTTAAACGGTTTCTCATAGAAGAAAATCTTCTTGAAGAATACCATGAAAAGAACAAATCCTGCGAAAACAAATAATAAGTAACATCCTATAAATATCATATAGAACATAAATCCCCCAAGCAGTGATAAATCTGCCGGAGCAAGATTATTTAGGAATGCCATTGCCTCTGCATCGGTTGAAAACGAAAGCATCTCATCGGATAATTCCTGTAATCTTGGAAGGTCAAGGCCAGATACAAGCAGCATAATAATTGCATTTACACCATTAACAGTCATATGCATAAAGATGCTGTATCTGACTCTTCCTGTTCTTAAATATACATTTGCAAAAATAAAACCAATAAATGTTGCAAAGAAAAACTGAGATAAATTGCCATGGAAAAGACCAAAAAGAAGGCCTGATGTAACCGCTGATACAATTACTCCCCATCTTCCAATGCTGTCGATTAAGAATTTTCTGAAAAGATGCTCTTCAACTATTGGAGCTGTTATTACAACAACAAGTATCATTAATGCTTTTCCAAGGAGTGTATCAATACCCATGGTTGCAATATTAAGTGAAGCATTTGCTGAAAGCACATCTTCTCCGGCAAGATAAGCAATAATCATGCTTATAACATTGCCCACTAACGCAAGAGGAACACCTATTCCGAATGTCGCAAGTAAATATAATACAAAATTCCAGAATCCAAGTTTCTTACTTGGCAATTTTACCTTTGGCTTAAAATGGAATAAAAATACAGCAAATGCCAAGCCTATAATATGGAGACAAACCAGAATCTGAACATATGACATATATCCCGGAAATTCAAAATTAAACTTCTTTTCAATGGTATTAAATATAACAGACCATACTATCTCAACAAGAATTACAAATATTGCAAACGCAGAGAGTTTCAAACCTGCCAGTGAAAATTCCTTCTTGCACTGTTTCTTAAGTGTTTTTTCCGGATCAGTATCATTAACTGGAACATTATTCTGAATATCTTCCATCTCTTCCTCCTTAATCACACAAAAATTTATATTAAACGGTAAACTTCATATAGCTCTTCTTTCCCTTACGAACTATGAACTCACCTGCTCCGATTTCTTCCTTCGTATATGCCTTCTTAACGTCTGTTACTTTCTCATCATTAACAGTAACGCCGCCCTGCTCGATTGCTCTTCTTCCATCTGATCTGGTAGTAACCATTTTACCTCTTACCAAAAGAGCAATAAGGTCAGCCTTGCCATCTCTGAAATCTTCATCCTCTACCTTTGTTGCAGGAATATTTGCTGAATCTGCTCCACCTGCAAAAAGCGCCTTTGAAGCATCTTCTGCCTTCTTTGCCTCTTCCTCGCCATGAACTAATTTGGTAAGTTCAAAAGCAAGAATTTCCTTAGCCTTATTTAATTCAGCCCCTTCCCACTTATCCATCTCATCAATCTGTTCAAGTGGAAGGAATGTCAGCATTCTGATGCACTTAAGAACATCAGCATCACCTACATTTCTCCAGTACTGGTAGAACTCATATGGTGATGTCTTCTCAGGATCAAGCCATACAGCGCCCTTCTCTGTCTTACCCATCTTCTTACCCTCTGAGTTAAGAAGAAGTGTAATTGTCATGGCATATGCATCCTTACCAAGTTTTCTTCTGATAAGTTCAGTACCACCAAGCATATTTGACCACTGGTCATCACCACCGAACTGCATATTGCAGCCGTAATCCTGGAAGAGTTTGTAGAAGTCATAACTCTGAAGGATCATGTAGTTAAATTCAAGAAATGAAAGACCTTTTTCCATTCTCTGCTTGTAGCACTCTGCTCTAAGCATGTTATTAACTGAGAAATGTGGACCAACTTCTCTTAATACCTCGATATAATTCATATCAAGAATCCAGTCCGCATTATTAACCATTAATGCCTTGCCTTCTGAAAAATCAATAAATCTGCTCATCTGCTTTCTAAAGCATGCGCAGTTATGATCAATATCTTCTTTTGTAAGCATCTTTCTCATATCGCTCTTACCTGATGGGTCACCAATCATACCTGTACCACCACCAATAAGTGCGATAGGCTTATTACCTGCCATCTGTAATCTCTTCATAAGGCAAAGAGCCATAAAATGACCTACATGAAGGCTGTCTGCAGTTGGGTCAAAACCAATATAAAATGTTGCTTTTCCATTATTAATTAATTCTTTAATTTCTTCTTCATCTGTAAGCTGTGCAAGAAGTCCTCTTGCTTTAAGTTCATCAAAAATAGTCATCGATTTACTCCTTATTATTGTAATCGCCCTTAGGCGTACCTTATTTTTCTAACATATATTATTCTAAAAGTCAAACCAGATAATAGAAAGCACCCGGCTCAAGAAATCTGTATAAAGACATTACATATACCACAATGATTTCACATATTACGCATGTGGCGCACATAATTCCCATGAAAATATTTATATATTTCTCTTTCATCTTTGTCTTATTTAAAAGGAAACATATTCCTCTTGTTACAAAGAATGAAAGTGGAATTACTGCTGATAAAATATATCTGCCCTGCCACTGATAATCCGATGAATAAGCATAATATGTAATTAAGAATACTGGTATAAATGAACCAAGTATAAGCACTGCATTAATCAGAACCTTCTTTAAATCTGACTCTTTATTCTTAAGTTTACTTATGCTCCTTGCGACATATCCGACCAATCCAATAAAATAAGTTACCAGATAGAATCCATATGTGAAAGGATCTGCATCTATTATCATTGAGCCATAGCAGCATATATAACTCTTAATCATCTTTAAAAGGAAATGATTTGTGGCTATCATCCAAAGGAACTTCGGATAAGAATAACCATTTTCCTTAAATGAAGGATGAAGGTCCGGATTTACCTCAGGTGCTCCATAGCCTATTCTCATAAGTCTGCTGGTCTCAAGTCCTAAGAAATCACCACCGTAAAGTTTTGCATTTCTTATAAAGAACCACGCTGACATAATCACCACCATGGCACTTATTATCACTGCCCACTTAAGTGCATTCTTATAATCGTAGGTGATTTTGCCATCCTTACTCTGTATGAAATAAATAATACAAAGAAGCACAGCCATCAGCACATATCCATAGGCGCTGTAATATGACAATATACATAATGCGCATCCAAGTGACAGAAGCACTGAAAATTTCAGATTGATTTTCTTCTTATATATATATACCAAAGCCAGGGATATAATCGAGCAAGCCATTGACGACATCGCATCTGTATTTACATATGTGAAAATAAACAGATGCTGAGGCAGGAACATTATAAAGAAGCAGAAAAACCATCTGAATGCTCTTTTTTTGAATAACTCCCTGCTAACAAGATATATCATCACCTGAGTTATTACTCCCATGGTTAAGTTTACTGCTCTTGCATAATAAATGAGTTTATCTGCATCATTATTAAATATGCTTAATATCCTCATTCCAATAGCCTGAAATACATAGGCTACCACCGGGAATAATGCATAAGAATTTCCATATCCCGGAATACGTACTTCCACATCATTTGCTGTAGGCAGTATTCCTCTTTCAAATATAAATCTTGGAACCATAAATCTTGAGAATTCATCCGGCGGATTGGTAAGATTACCTACTGCTGTCGGAGGCTGATATATAAGAAGTGTCATTCCAATTATTATGAATAAACCAATATAGATACCGAAAATCGCAATCTCTAATTTACTAAATTTTTTTGTCTTTTTATCTTCCATTTCGAATTTCTAGAAGGCATTTTTATACCATCTGATCTCCTTGTCTATTGCAATTACATCAAATCTTACAGGGGTATATTCGCTTAATTTGTGACTTACTAAAAATGCAAGTGCCACTTTACGTATTATCATCTGTTTTTTATAATCTACCGCTTCTTCAGGCATTCCACTGCCTAATCCTGAACGGTATTTAACTTCGGCAAATATATAATATTCGCCGTCATAACCAATTATATCTATTTCATTTCTATGGAATCTGTAATTACGCTCTATTATCTTAACTCCCCTGTCCTCAAGATACAGAGCTGCTCTGTCTTCCATGAAAGAACCTAATTCTCTTTTATTTTCCAAGTAAAGCCTTTCTATAATAACTTCTGTCCTGATTCCTTGGCTTTGATTTTGTCCATGGCATTAACAAATACCAGAATCTCTGCCACTACTTCATATAACTCAGGCGGAATAACCTGACCTATCTCCAGTCTCGAAAGAGTATCTGCCAACTTATCATCCTTGTGAACAGGAACCTTATTCTCCTTTGCCTTGTCGATGATTCTGTCCGCCAGGGCTCCCTTACCGGAAGCTATGACTCTAGGCGCTTCATCTTCATTAGGATTATATTCCAGCGCTATGGCCTGTTTAATTGGATTCTTCTTTTTCTCCATACTTATGCCCTGACATCAAAACCATTATAAGATATGATATCTTTTGGTTTCTCACCATTTTTATCTTCCAGTAACTTACTAAAACCTGAATTAATATCTGTCGTTTCATCGGATACATTAAACTGATTCTCAAGGCTGTATCCCTTATCCTTAAGCCTTTCTGTAAGCATATCCATATGTGCTTCCAAAAGATCTAAAACCTCATCACTTGCCACTGTAAAATTCGTGGATATATGCGTATCAGCGCTAAGCTTAACATATACATCAAGAGGTCCTAAATATTCCATATTAAGATGAAGAAGCGCTGTAAGATTATCTTCTTTTTCAGCCAGATTCTTCTTATTGGCAAATACATATAAATCGCCGGATGCAGCCTCTCCTTCCATATTAAGAGGGAGCTGAACATAGGCTATAAACTGATTTAAATCATTTAAAAATTCCAGATTCTGACTTAAATTATTAAGAGCCTGTGAAAGATTTCCTGAAGACGAAAGTGTCTCTGACATTGACTGAGCCACAGCGTGAATCTGATTATTAAGTTTTGTATAATACTCAGATATATCTCCGTCTTTCGCCATCTTTTCAGGATTTAAGAGCCACATTTCCTTAAGTTCATTCTTCATAATGCCATTAAATGCATCATTATCCATAAGGCTCTTCATATGTGATGCGGCCTCCGGATTGTCTCCAAAAGCTTTGGCAATGTCTGACATAAGTTTTGCATTGTCTATATTACCGTTTAATATATCCTCAGCGCTCACATTTATATTAGGATTTATCTCTTTAAGTATATTTGAAAGTGTAACGGCATCCTCTGCTTTAATTGTGCCCGCCAGCTGCCCTTCGTCTGCTCCTTTAAGTGCAGCCAGATCGCCTTCAGCCAATACTTTCTCTGAGCCTGCATTTACTGCTTCCCCACTAGCTGGTATCTCCATAAAAGGCTCTTCAGTTATTACATTTTTAACATCAGGATTCGTGGTTTGAACCACATTTTCTCCTGCATCTGAAATAAAAACCTTGGCAGTCTCTGACCCAGAATCAGCTACAGCCTGAAAGGCAGCCTTTCCTTCAGCGCCTGCTTCACCCAAAGTACCATTTATGGCATTACTTATATCCGTAAATAACTTAACAGTGCCCTTAACATCGCCCTCATCAAGCATATTTGTCATCTCTTTTGGGATATCATCAATTAATGAAGAAACCGTGCTCGATACTCTCTCTTCAAAGTTAACAAGAGCATTTAATTTGCCAAGATTATCCGCATTTAATTCAAAACCACGGCCTGCCAGATTAACCATATTACTCTGGTCAATATTAGGATTTGAAAGAATCTTTGAATACATTGCGCTAAGTGAGCCCTTATCAATCGGCATATTATTATTAAGAAGATCAGACATCATAAGCATTGACTTAGGGTTAGCCTCTATGCCTGCTTCTTTAAGGGCATTCATCGCAATAAGTTCCTGAGAATTATTATTAAATAATGTTCTGATTGCCACTGCATCCCCATTGTTGCTGACTACCTGGAATGTGACATTTTTGCCCTCCATGATATTCATATCCTTGGATAAAAGGGCATTAATCTCCCCACCACCATTAAGCCTAATGGTAGCTGTATCTCCATTTTTGGACACAACCTCTCCGGTAAAAGTCTCGCCATTAGCCATATTGGCAACCCTTGCACTTCCCTCTGCTTTGGCGCTCTGGTCACCGTCAGCCTTATTGACAGTCTTCATACCGCTTAAGTTTAAATTGGCAACAACATCAGAAACTAACATATATTCCTCTTAAATGAAATTTCCTATAAAACTTCTTCTGTGTATCTCACAAGGTCCCACAGTTTTAAGTGCATCTGTATGTACCTTTGTTCCATATCCCTTATTTTCTGCAAAACCATAGCCCGGGTATTTTTTATCCATTTCTACCATCAGCCTGTCCCTTGTAACCTTGGCGATAATACTTGCCGCAGCTATGCTTGCACTCTTGGCATCACCCTTGATAATAGGCACCTGCTTAATGTCCACATTTGGTATTGTAACCGCGTCATTTAAAAGAAGCGTCGGTTTTATCTTAAGCCCCTTAATCGCATCCTGCATGGCCTCGTATGTAGCATTAAGTATATTTATCTCATCAATTCTGTTATGGTCTCTTACCCCCACCGAAACTGCCACAGCCTTAGTCATAATCTCATCATATAATTTCTCTCTCATGGCTTCCGTTAGTTTCTTTGAATCATTGAGATAAAGAATATCCATATCCTTTGGAAGTATAACAGCTGCCGCCATTACAGGCCCCGCCAGCGGTCCTCTTCCAACCTCATCTATACCGCATATATATTCATATTCGGCATATTGCCTTTCAAAGGTAAGCATATTTTCGGTTCTTTTTACTTCCTTTTCATATGCCTCGATTTTCTTTTGAGCCTTATTCTTATATGCCAAAACGCCCTTCCTGTCGTCTCCTTCTATCTCAGCAATAAAAGCCTTATATTCATCCGGAGTCTCAAGCGCCTCATATTTACTTTTTACTTCCTGTATGCTTAACATTATTCTGCCTTTTCATTAATAGATTTAAGTCCGCCCATTTTGTTAAAAGGATAAACCCTGTATATTATGCGGCCAAACAGTTCTTCCTTCTTAACATTTCCCACCATCTCACTTCTTGAATCAGTGGAATTATTTCTGTTATCCCCCATGACAAAATACTCGCCTTCACCCAATGTGACCGGCTCTTTTGCCCTGCCTCCATCAACGATAATTTCATATCCGTAATTCTCTTCAAGTCTTTCGCCATTAATGTAGATTACGCCATCTTTGATCTGAACAGTCTCACCCGGAAGACCTATTACTCTTTTTATAAAATATGAATGGCTGGCTTCATTAGGAAATACCACTATATCAAATCTTTCAGGCTCTCCGAATCTGTAGCTGATTTTCTCGCATATAAGATTATCCTTATCGTGAAGAGTCGGATACATACTGTCTCCGTCAACTACCGAACGCTGTGCCACAAATGTAACGAAGAGATAGGCTCCGATCAGAACAACGAGAAGATATATACTCATTTCCACAAAATCCTTAAGTATACTCTTATTCACGTCCTCGGAGATTCTGTCTTTCTCCTTATCTTCGTCCTCTTCTATGTTAATATCATCAATTTCTTCATCTTTTAAGGCCATTGCAATGTAATCCTTCCTAACTTTCCATTTCTGAAATCATCAAGCAAAGTCCTGGACGCTTTTTCTGCATCCACATCTCCGCCTTTTTTCATACAACCGGTTTTGGCACCGATTTCTTTTAATACTTCATATGCATCATCATTAGTCTCAATATTATATCTGTCTTCCAGTGCCCCCTGATAATTAGTGCAAAGGAAAATAATCAGGTCCGTGGCAACCTCTGTGATTGGAATGACATTATCATTAATTGTTCCAATATAAGCCAGATATTCAGCCATGGTTCTGTCCTCAATTTTAGGCCAGAGTATTCCCGGTGTATCAAGAAGTTCTAAATCCTTGCCAAGTTTAATCCACTGTTTACCCTTGGTAACGCCCGGTTTATTACCCGTAGCCGCTGATGACTTCTTGGAATATGCATTAATGAAAGTAGATTTTCCAACATTTGGTATTCCTGCAACCATGGCGCGAATCGGCCTTGCAATAATACCTTTTTTCTTATCTCTTTCTCTTTTTTCCTTAGTGGCTTCCTCTATTAATGCCTTAACATTCTTAAGTCCTTCTCTGCTTCTTGAATCTAAAATCATGGCCTGTGCGCCCTGAGACTTATAATACTTAACCCATTCCACATTTGCCTTATAATCTGCAAGGTCAGACTTGTTTAAGATAACCACTCTGGGTTTGTTGGCGGCGATTTTGCCAATGTCAGGATTTGTTGTGGCGATTGGCGCTCTTGCATCAAGCAGTTCAATAACCACATCTATTAACTTTATTTCTTCTTCCATCATCCTTCTGGCCTTGGTCATGTGACCCGGATACCAGTTGATGCTTGTTTTATCTTCACTACCCATTTACTTCACCAGCCCCATATTGTGATTTTCATCACTAAACTTAAAATACACCTGTCCTATGATATAGTCCTCTTTAATTGCCCCTAAGTTACCATATCTGCTGTCTTCAGAAGTATTAACATTATCCCCTAATACAAAATACTCGTCCTTTTGCACTTCATATGGATTCTCCAAAAGGCCCTCATATTCGATGAAATCATATGAGAAATCCTCATATACCTCTCCATCCACATAGAGTTTTCCGCCAATTACCTCAAGAGTCTGTCCCGGTACCCCCACCACTCTTTTTACATAAGGATGCAGTTCCTTGTTGCCATTTGGATAAAAGGCTATCACATCTCCGCTTTTTGGCGATGAAACCAGATATATCATCTCATTTACCAGCACATTCTGACCTGAATATATGGTTTTCTCCATGGAAGAACCTATAACCTTGCACCTGAATCCAAAAAGAAAAACAGTAACAAAGGCAAATAACAGCGCTGCCACAACTATATATATGTAGATCAGTATTTCCTTGATATTAACTGATGATTTCTTCTTTTCTTTTGTATAAAAGGATAATCCTTTTTTCTTCTTGCGAAACATAATCTTTACCTGTTAATTTCTTTACATATTAAACCAACGTTATTATACCATAAAATACCTTTAATTCCCACAAAAAGCCATAAAAAAACTACCCAATTAATAATTAACTGGGTAGCAATTTCTTTTTCTTTAAAATTATAATTATCTGATTTTCTCTTTAACCTTAGCAGCCTTACCAACTCTGTCTCTAAGGTATGTAAGTTTAGCTCTTCTAACCTTACCCTGTCTAACTACTTCAACCTTCTCTACGTTAGGTGAATGCATTGGGAAAGTCTTCTCAACACCACAACCGTTAGAAATCTTTCTAACTGTGAATGTCTGGCGGTTTGAACCACCCTGAACCTTAAGAACTGTTCCTTCGAAAATCTGTGTTCTTGTGTTCTTACCTTCAACGATTCTGTTGTATACCTTTACAGTATCACCAACATTGAAAGCAGGAACTTCAGCCTTAAGCTGTGCGTCTTCAATCTCTTTGATAATTTCGTTCATTTCTTTACTCCTTTTCTTTCATCGGATGTTCGTGCTACTTAAAAGTACAGAGGACCATCTCTTTACTGGACAACGCAAATATAATACCACACCCCACCCTTTAGTGTCAACCCAATTTTTGTGCCACCAGGGACGGGGGAATGTGCACCTTTGTGCCATTGGGGACGGGGGAATGTGCATCTTGATGCATTTTACCCCGTCCCAAGTGCATCTCATTCAGCCCTGCTGGCTGTTAATATATTTCTCATACATATCCGGCCTGTTTTTCTTTGTAACTTCCAAAGACTGCTCCATTCTCCATTTGGCAATCAAAGCATGATTACCTGAAACAAGCACATCCGGCACCTTCTTGCCCATCCATTCAGCCGGCCTGGTATATTGTGGATACTCCAAAAGGCCCGCACTGTGGGACTCATCTTCCGATGATTCTTCATTATTAAGAACCCCAGGTACCAGTCTCGAAATGGTATCCATCATTACAAGCGCCGGAAGTTCTCCACCTGTAAGCACATAATCACCAATCGAAATCTCATCAGTAACTATCTCATCAAGAACTCTCTGATCAACGCCTTCATAATGGCCGCAAAGAAAAACCAACTCCTCTTCTAATGACAATTCCTTTGCCATAGCCTGATTAAAAATCCTGCCCTTTGGTGATAAATAGATTACCCTAGGTTTCTTACCACCCTCATCACTCCCGGTGATTCGCGCCTCAATCGCCTTGTAACAGTCATATATAGGCTGCGGAAACATAAGCATTCCTGCTCCACCGCCGTAGGTATAATCATCCACCTTCTTATGCTTATCAAGCGAATAATCCCTGATATTGTAAACATCCAGCGTTATTAAATTATTCTCAAGCGCTCTTCCCGTAATGCTACTGTTCATTGAGGACTCAATCATTTCAGGAAAAAGAGTCATAACCGAAAATCTCATTACAAAAGCCCTTCCATAATATGAACGTTCATCACTCTCTCATTCATATCAACTTTAAGCACACATTCTTTAATGGCCGGAAGCAGCACTTCCTTACCATCCGTGGTTTTAACCACATATACATCATTGGCGCCCGTGGTCATTACATCTGTAAGTTCGCCGAACTCAGCCCCCTCATCAGTCACAACCTTCATACCAATTAAATCAGATATGAAATATTCATCCTTCTGAAGTTTGACTGCATGCGCTCTGTCTACGAATAATTCCTTATTTCTAAGGCCCTCAACTTCATTTAACGAAGTATATTCCTTAAATCCAAGAATCACCATATTCTTCTGAAACTTAACGGACTGAATATGAAGAGGCGCTTTCTCATCTCCCATATAAATCTCCTTAAGTTTCTTAAATCTGTTAACATCATCTGTTGTCGGATAAACCTTAACCTCACCTCTAACGCCGTGAGTATTGGCTATCACACCTACCATTAAATAATCTTCCATTAACTCTCCTATTAATCTACTGATTCGCTGTTTACAGGAAATGTAAAATACGTGTCAGGGAATGGCTCATCCTTAAGCGTAAAGTGCCACCATTCCTCATCAAGCGGCTTAAAGCCGTGATTAAGCATAGCCTCACGAAGAATCATTCTGTTCGCATACTGCTCATCAGTAATGTCTGTATAATCCGGGTGGCTTAACTCTCCAAAATAGTCAAAAGTACCGCCCATATCAACTTCCTTCTCAGTTTCCATATCAAAAAGTGTAAGGTCTACTGTGCTTCCTCTGCTGTGACCGGAATGCTCAGCAATATAGCCCTGTGGGAAAAGAACAGTCTTATCAAGTTCAGGATAGAAATATTCCTTCATACGTGTATCATCGGCATCAAGTGCCCACGCCATAAAATTATCTACAGCCATCTGCGGACGATATGCGTCGTAGATTTTAAGTCTGTATCCTTTAGCCATAACCTCTTCACTAACTTCCTGCAAAGCCTTGGCTGCCTCTTTTGTAAGCAGGGCTACCGGTTCTTCATATCCATCAATTCTGTCACCGACAAAGTTATATGTTGAATAATATCTGATTTCAAGAATTGCATCAGGAACTGCCTCTGATAATAAAACGAAATCCGAAGAATCATTTGATAACTTTCTTCCATCTTCCAACTCTTCAACTATGATTTCATCTGCAATATCTTCGTCCTTAACTTCTTCAGCCGCTGTACCGTCTGTCAGTCCCTCAGCTGCTTCCTTAAATGCATCAACACTGTCCAAAGTGCTCTGAATGGCATCTTCCACAGGAATCTCAGTTGCATTTTCCTGAATAACATCTGAAACCGTATTAACATCTTCAGTCTGATTACATGCTCCAGCCACCATAGTTGAAACAATAAGACCTACACATAAAATACTTTTAATCCTCTTATCCATAATTACACCATCCTTAGTTTAGAATAAAAACAGTTTATAAATAATCGTAAATATAATCACTATTACTGCATTAACCGCATTAACGTAATAATTGCCTTTTTCAAAAACTGAACACTCTTCTTTTCGTCCTGTCTTTATCAGAAATACCAGATATACAAAACTTGCAACAATTCCCAGATAATATGTGAAACTTACCACTGTTGTAAAAGTTGGCGAACCTGATGACATGGCAGATGAACACATACTTAAAAAGAACATGAAATAAAAGAAAATAACTGCACTTTGTATATAAAAATACTTTCGAAAAATCGGCGCCTTCGAACCATCTCCCGAAAACTTCCTCTTAAGGAATATAAACGCACCTATTGGGAGACTTATCATGGCATAAATATATGCAATCCCCATAAGAATGAGTACGGCGATTTTGAAAGTGAACATTGCACTTGAATAAGGCAGAATATCATAATATGCAAACTGCATTGATGTATTACCGCTTTCGGTATATGACTTACCCTGAATACCGTCTACGCAGTATAAATCATTATTTGCAAGGAAAGAAACTGGCTTTCCCTGTGCAGGATCAATCCTGAATGTATCAAGGAGACCTAAGAATGACAATTTACCTGATGTTACAGTAATTGATCTTACATATCTTCCACTTATTCCTTGAGGATAATCTGTTACAGGCTCTGACATTTCGCCATATTTACCGGTTACATATTCATTCCAGTAATCATTAACAGCATACTGATTTGATGCCATACAGATAACGGATTTATCCTTAACATTAAGAAGCATTCCGGATCTTGATACAATTCCTGTTCCTACTGTTCCGTAGATCTCATTATTATCACCATATTTAAAAACTGCCATACCACTGGCAATTCTTGGAGTCTCTCCATCTAAATAGAATACACCCGGTGTAAAGAACTCTTCTTTGGTTGCCTCTTTTTCAAACAGATCACCATTAACAAGAGCATTACCAAAAACTGCCATATCCTGCATTGTACCAACTACAGAAAGTGCCGGATACATTGTTGAATAATAAGGCATTCCGTATTCACTTTGATATGAATAATACTTTGATCCGGTATAAAGATCCGCAATATACTGATTATCTCCGTGATTTGCCCTTGCAGATGTATTACTCATTCCAAGTTCATCGAAGATATTTGTTCTTGCATAAGTGTCAAAATTCATGTCTGAAACATTCTCAACCATATATGCAAGAAGGCATACACCATAATCGGAATAAGCAACAGTTGTTCCAGGCATATAAATCTGATCAGGAACACAGTTAACTATAAAATCCTCCAGATCCATCAAATCAGCCGGATTATTGGTATATTTATAATAATAAACATCCTGAAATCCTGCCTGATGATTAAGTAACTGTCTTACCGTAAAATCAGATGAGAATCTTACATTCTGCTTAAAATAATCCGGCATATACTCCATTATGCTTGCATCAAGATCAATCTTTTCCTGTTCATAAAGCTGCATAACACTTGTATAAACCAGTAAAGCAGATACTCTGCCCCAGCTGTATATTTCTTCAGGACTTACAGTATTACTTACACTTCCATCCTCAAGATTATACTTGGTGATTTCTACATCATCACCCTCAATATATAAATATGTTTCATATCCTTTATATTCATAATTTACTTCAGCAGCTTTAACATTAATTCCAAAGCCTAATCCTGCAAAATTAACTACTGCAAGAAGTAAACTCAAAAAGATAACTATTTTCTTTTTCATCATCTTGTTCATTATATAAATAACACTCCCAAAGATATTAATTCCCAGTCAGCTAAAAAAGCATAAAGGTGCCATTAGAATGTGGTTTTAACCACCAATCACATGACACCTTAATAAATCTATACAATATCTACATCAACCTGCAGATCCTGTTTAACGGCTGCCGCATTAACGACCTGGCGAATTGCCTTGGCAATACGACCTTTTTTGCCGATAACTTTACCCATATCGCCCTCGGCCACATGAAGTTCAATCTTAATAATATCACGACCGGATACTGATTCCGTTCTCTCAGTAACCGATACTTCATCAGGATTATCAACCAAAGCCTTAGCGATAATTTCAACTAATTCTTTCATAAGATACCTCCATCTTTTACTTATGTTCTACATGGAAATAACTTATTTCTCAATACCTGCAAGCTTAAAGATTTTAGCTACTCTGTCTGTAGGCTGAGCACCATTGTTAAGCCACTTCTTAGCAAGTTCCTCATTAACCTTGTATGTAGCTGGATCTGTATTTGGATTGTATGTACCGATCTCTTCGATGCACTTACCATCTCTTGGTGATCTTGAATCTGCTACTACGATTCTGTACAAAGGATTCTTCTTGTATCCCATTCTTCTAAGTCTGATTTTTACTGCCATTTTTCTTTCCTCCTAAATGTGAAAATATAATTAATAATATATGATTAATCCCTGATAAACTCTACGTTCTAAAACGGGAATCTCATCCTGCCTCTTTTGCCGCCCATAAGACCCGGCATCTGTTTCATCATCTTCTGTGTCTGCTCAAACTGCTTTATAAACCTGTTTACTACAGATATATCAACTCCGGCACCCTTGGCAATCCTGTTCTTTCTTCTCGGATTAAGAATCTTAGGATTTGACCTTTCCTTCGGTGTCATTGATAAAACAATGGCTTCCATTCTTGCAAGTTCTTTCTCATCAATTGCGTCTTCAAGGTCAGACTTCTTTACTCCGCCTCCAAGTGGCATCATTCCTAAGATAGAACCAAGACCACCCATCTTACGCATCATCTTCATACTCTCAAGATAATCGTTAAAATCGAACTTGCCCTTCTTCATACGGGCAGCCATGTCTTTTTCTTTTTCTTCATCTACAATGGCATTCTCACTAACCTGTTCAATAAGTGAAAGCACATCACCCATACCAAGGATTCTTGATGCCATTCTGTCCGGATAGAACTGATCCAAATCAGTGAGTTTCTCACCCATACCGGCAAAAATAATCGGCTTTCCGGTAACAGCCTTACATGAAAGTGCTGCACCACCTCTGGCATCACCATCCAGCTTCGAAAGGATAATGCCATCAACGCCAATCTCATCATTAAAGCTTGATGCTACATTAACTGCATCCTGACCTGTCATGGCATCAACCACGAGAAGTGTCTGGGTAACTTCAACTGCAGCCTTAATATTCTTAAGTTCCTGCATCATTTCTTCATCAACATGAAGACGACCGGCTGTATCGAGAATTAAAACATTCTTACTATTCTTTTTTGCATATTCAACGGCAGCCCTGGCAATATCTACAGGAGACTGATTCTCTCCCATTTCAAATACATCAACGCCAACCTTTTCACCGTTTACCTGTAACTGCTTAATAGCTGCAGGTCTGTATACGTCAAGTGCTGCAAGGAGCACATTACGTCCTTTACTTTTAAGTCTTCCTGCAAGTTTTGCAGTGGTGGTTGTTTTACCTGCACCCTGAAGACCACACATCATAATTACTGTAAGATTACCTGCAGGCAAAAGGCTCAGCTCTGTAACTTCAGGTCCCATAAGATTAACTAATTCTTCATTAACAATCTTAATAACCATCTGTCCCGGATTAAGACCTGTTAAGACTTCCTGTCCTACGGCTCTCTCCTCAACCTTTGCCACGAACTGCTTAACAACCTTGAAGTTAACATCTGCCTCAAGAAGAGACATCTTAACTTCCTTAAGAGCTGCCTTAACATCTTCTTCTTTAAGAAGACCTTTGCTCCTTAAGTTCTTAAACACATTCTGTAATTTATCTGTCAGGCTTTCAAATGCCATATATTCTCCTACAACAAATTATATATCTTATCTTCAAGCTGCTTAAGCTCTTCGATTTCTTTCTTATTGTCCTTATTCTCAATGACCCTGGTAATCTCTTTCATTCTCTCCACATCCTGCTTCATATCCAGGAACTTCTGCAAGAGCCCGAGTTTTTCTTCATATTCATTGAGAATTTTGTCACATCTCTTAATCAGATCGTGCGCCGCCTGCCTCGATATTCCAAACTCATCAGCTATCTCTGATAAAGAACAATCGTTAAAATACGCCTCTTCATACACTTCTCTCTGGTGCTCAGTTAAAAGCACTCCGTAAAAATCATAAAGATAACCGTTTTTAACAATATCTTCCATCACAATATCCTTATCGCATTTAGCCCACTTTGCCTATGATACACTAAAGATAAAAAGGTGTCAAGTATTTTTTCTTGACACCTTTTTTCTTTCTATTTTCCAAACCAGGCATTCCCCTGATAATTAACCAATCTGTTTTCCACAACCTGCGCAGTAATGACCATAATTACGCATTAAAACCCTTCCGCAATGCGGACAGAACATTGCTCCACTTACTGCCCCAAATATTATTCCACCTATGAACAGTAAAATAAACAAGCCAAATATAATCCAACTGACGATTGGATGTCCAAGAGTAAATAATGAAAGGAATGCAACCGGTAAAGAAGCTATAAGCATACCGCCCATGATATACCTCTTCTTTGTGAAGTCCTGAATCATTTTTTTCTCACGGATCATCGCCTGAACTTCCGCGCTCTCTTTCTCCGCTTTCATCTTCTTAATATGTTCCTCTGTAAACTCTGTCTTACATATAGGACATACTGTAAGTTCATCACCAATTATTTCATTACATCTTGGACATTTCTGCATTTTTCAATCCCCTTAATCAAAAGCAAAATCACCGAACACCAACTATTTTACGTATATTACTTTACTGTCTTCAAGTTCATCGATATTATCACTGTTGAAGTTTTCTCCATCTTTACCACCTGTGCGATCGCTCCATGCAATATAAATAGCGAAGTTACTTCCTGTATGATCTGTTACAGCACATATTATTCCGTTGGTTCTTGCAGGAGTAGACTTAATATGCTGTCTTTGATCGGAAGCCGAAGAAAAAGGATTAAATCCTACTGTTTCAATTACACTTGCCCCAAACGAACATGTATAAAATGTCGGTCCATATGCATCTAATCTAAATTCATTATCCGGAGTTGTAAAATCCGAGATCATAGCCTTATTTTGAGCATTCGTATCTGCATTTATATCCGGATCCGACAACGCAATTTTAATTGCAGTATGAATACTGTCGCACAGCTGGGTATCCGAAGATATATTAGTTTTCTCAATATATTTAATAAGTTGCGGTGCCATAACACCAACCAGTATTGCCATAATCGCTATAACAATTATAAGCTCAACCAACGAAAAACCTTTATTGTCACCCTTTACGCATCTGTTCATAGAAATCCTGTCCTTTCTTTAATAAAATATCCTCTTTCCTACGATTCCATCAACCTTTTAAGTTCCTCTACAGTATTGAATACTCCATCTACGAGGCTCATCATCTCATTAAGTCTTACTTTTTCTTTTTCATCAATCACACCATCCTTGGCGATCTCAACAAGTTCATCAGATATACTTTCCATATCCTTCGCACAGTTAAGAAACTTAATGACTACTCTGTCCAGATTACTCAGATTATCAATACCATATTCATCAAATAATAGAAAATCCGTCGTCACCTTAAACATACGACTGATGGCCACGATTTTATCTGTATCCGGAACAGCCATTCCCAGTTCCCACTTGGATATTGTCTGACGGCTGATTTTAAGCTCGTCCGCCATCTCTTCCTGTGAGAATCCCTTACTGGTTCTTAAATAAAAAATCTTCTCACCAATATTCATTTTCAACACCCCGTACATGCTATAGCAATTAACATATCTTTATAATACAATATTAAATTTTTATAAACAAGCACTTTAATTATGCATTTTCGCAACCCATAGTTGCCAAGCAATACTGCCCCTCTCAAACTAAACAAAAAAGGCGAAAGCATAAGCCCTCGCCTTTATCATTATTACATCCTGACCGGCAGAAATCACATTAATTCTTAAAACTATGTATCGGAGCTGGAATTCTTCCACCTCTGTTTACAAAAGCATCGCATGAGAAATTGTTAACGCTCATAATCGGCGCATGGCCAAGAAGGCCACCAAATTCTACATTTTCACCAACACCCTTGCCAATCACAGGAATAATTCTAACTGCAGTTGTCTTCTGATTAACCATACCAATTGCAAGCTCATCCGCTATGATACCTGAAATAGTCGTAGCCTTGGTATCACCAGGAATTGCAATCATATCAAGACCTACTGAACATACGCATGTCATGGCCTCTAACTTTTCGATGGTAAGCGCACCAGCCTCAACTGCATCAATCATACCCTGATCTTCACTAACCGGAATGAAAGCACCACTAAGTCCGCCTACATAAGAGGAAGCCATTACACCGCCCTTCTTAACCTGATCATTAAGAAGCGCAAGAGCCGCTGTTGTACCCGGAGCACCGGCCTTCTCAAGACCAATCTCACAAAGAATATCCGCAACACTGTCGCCAATTGCAGGAGTAGGCGCCAGGGATAAATCTACGATACCAAATGGAACCCCAAGCCTTGCTGAAGCTTCTTTGGCCACAAGCTGTCCAACTCTTGTAACCTTGAAGGCTGTCTTCTTTATTGTCTCACAAAGAACTTCAAAATTCTCGCCTCTTACCTTCTCCAAAGCCGTCTTAACAACGCCAGGGCCTGAAACACCAACATGAATAACTCTCTCAGCCTCGGTTACACCATGGAAAGCACCGGCCATAAACGGATTGTCATCAGGAGCATTACAAAATACAACCAGCTTGGCGCATCCTAAAGAATCAGCCTCCTTGGTAAGTTCAGCTGTCTTTACAATCATGTCACCCATAATTCTGACAGCGTCCATATTTATACCTGTCTTGGTAGAACCAAGGTTAACTGATGAACAAACCCTGTCAGTTGCAGCAAGAGCCGCCGGAATTGACTTAAGGAACATCTCATCAGCCTCAGTCATGCCCTTGCTAACCAAAGCAGAATAACCACCAATAAAGTTAACGCCGCATTCCTTCGCAGCCTTATCCATTATAAGTGCGATTTGCACGAAATCCTCAGGCTTCCTGCAGGCTGAACCACCCACAAGGGCCGCCGGAGTAACTGATATTCTCTTATTAACAATCGGAATACCAAACTCCTTCTCAATATCCTTACCAACCTTAACAAGATCCCTGGCTGATGAAGTAATCTTCTTATAAATGTTATCTGTCAAAACATTAATGTCATCTGAAATGCAATCAAGAAGGCTGATACCCATGGTGATTGTTCTCACATCCAGATTTTCTTTTTCTATCATTTCATTGGTTTCATTAACCTCAAAAATATTTATCATTTTAAATTTATCTCCTAATTTATTTATATTCTATGCATTGAATCAAAAATCTCTTCTCTCTGGCATCTCACGATAACCCCGATTTCCTCACCAATCTGCTCAAGCTCAGACGCAATGTCGCCAATAGGCTTTGATGACGCATTCATATCAGTAACCATCATCATGTTAAAATACCCGTGCACGATAGTCTGTGAAATATCCTCAATATTAATATTATTATTGGCAAGATATGTACAAATCTTGGCAATAATACCTACTCCATCATGTCCTACAACAGTAATAATTGTCTTTTTCATTATATATTCCTTCCTTATTCCATTATTTTAAAATTCAAACGCGCAGGATAACTCGCCCCTCTTCGCCACAAATATCGGAAAATCATTCCCGTCATATTCGCACGGAGCATTGGTTATCTCCAGTTTCACGGACTCATATGCAAGTTCCGGATAATTATTTATTTTACTAAGGTGCCCAATGGCGACATACTTGCAGTTGTCTTTCAAAAGACGGCTAATCAGCCTGCCCGATGTCTCATTGGACAAATGCCCTCGTTCGCCCAAAATTCTGTTCTTAAGAGAATATGTATATGGCCCTGCATGCACCATATTCACGTCATGATTTGCTTCAACTAAATAAGCATCCAGCCCCGCAAAATCCCCGACTATACTCTCATCATAAACCCCCAAGTCTGTTATTATCCCACAGGATGAACCATTATAGTAGAACCTGTAAGCCACCGGCCTTGCCGCATCATGGCTTATGTCTGTGGAATTAACTGTTATATCACCTATGGTGATTTCTTTTGAAACTTCTATTGGTCTAAACAGAGAATTATCAATTACTCCAAGACCTTTAACTGAAGATAAAGCCGCTATGGTTTCAATCGGCGCATAGATTGGAATGCCATATCTTCTGGACATTACACCAAGGCCCTGCACATGATCCACATGTTCATGAGTAAGTAAGATACCATCGATATCTTCACCCTTAAGTCCTATTCTGTTTAGCCCCTGTTCTATTTTTTTGCCGCTAACACCTGCATCCACCAGAAGATGCGTGTTATCTGAACCCACATAAATTGAATTACCATCACTTCCGCTTGAAAGCGATACCAGTCTCATCTTTTCTTTCCTTTATTCCCAGCGTATTTCTATGGAATCTCCTTCTTTTAAAGTCTGCATATATTCAGCCTGATTTCCATTAAGGAGAGTAACAATCTTTCTTCCCTTGCCTGCACTTAAATCAAAATCGATATAATCAAATACATCTACGAATACATATTCAGCCTTGCCTCTTAAGCAGATGGTGCTGTTATTTACAAAAACAACCACATCCTTAGGAGTATTATCCTTTACAGGCTCAGCATTTTCCACGCCAATTTCACTTTCATCTCCAGCGTTTCCTGCAGCACTCGCACCCGTACCTGCGCCCACGCCAGCACCAGCCTTGCCACCGGCACCTGCACCCGCATCAGCCTTGCCATCGTCACCTGCACCCGCATCAGCCTTGCCACCAGCGCCTGCAGCCGATTTTTCATCCGTGGTTTTAACCACATTTTCCTTAGCCTCTTCCTCTAACTTCTTATCAGCTAAAGTCTTGGTCTTCGCACTCTTTTTCTGAACCGGAACCTCTTCCACAAACTGTGCATTCATTGTGAAATTCTCATAGACCTTGGTATCCATATATGCCGGAGCATTATTAACAACAATATTATCTACATTATTAACATCAACATCAAGGAATGAGAGAATCTGCTCAACCGTGTAATAATCAAGTATTTCAACCTTATCACCCGGCTTAACCACATAACCCTGACCTTCAAGGTCTCCATTAACCATGGCCATTACAGGAAATACAGTCTTATTTCCATTTATAAAAATCGACACATTCTTCTTATATTCAGATAACCTGGCAAGTGACACAGTTGCCATATCACCTTTTGTCGAAGGCTCTAATTTAATGATGTCATTGGCATGAACATTGGAATAAAGATCTGATAATTCATCATTAACATAAACTACAGCAGCCTCACCAAGTTCACCCTTTATACTTTTTTGTTCACCATTTAATGTGTATTCAAGTGCATCCCCTCTCTTCGGGAACAAATCTGAATTTGAGACGCCGCCCTGCATAAGTGCATCAACTACATGAAGTTTGCCATTATCATATAATTTAACTCTCTCACCATTTAAGGTTACAAAGATGAAATTATTACTCTGATTATAATAATTTAAGCAGATACCAATAGGTGTAACAAGGAGCGAATCCTTCTTGTAAGTATTATCAATAAAGTTAATACTCTTCATTACATCTTCGCCTCGAAGAGCAACCCTCTGCACCTGAATATCCATCTTCTCAGCAAGTCTCTCAGTATAACCCTCAATCTTGCCGCCACCACCAACAACGAAGATTGCGCTGACAGGCTTGTCACCATTAAGTGCTATAATCTGATCGCTAACGAGTGTAGTCTCTTCTTCTATCTTCTCATCAAGAATCTCAAGCACCTCATCCCTTGTTATGGTCTGAGGAATGCCCATTATATCTTCATATTCAACTTCCGTCTCTTCGGAAATTGCTCTCTTAATTTTCTCCGCCTGGTCAAAATCAACGAGGCAGTGCTTTGCAATTATCTCCGTAAGTCCGTCGCCGGCCACAGGAATCATGCCATATGCCACAATGCTTCCGTCCTTGGTAATACAGATATCCGATGTACCTGCGCCCACATCCACAAGGGCAATATTAAGCATTCTGTATCTGTCAGGAATCGCAACTTCAATCGCCGCAATAGGCTCCAAAGTAAGATTTACAACCTCAAGCTCAGCCATTGCAACTGCAGAATACAAACCTTCAACCACATCAACCGGCAGGAATGTCGCAATAATATCAACTGCAATACTCTTAGCCCTGTGATTTTCAAGATTACCCATTATATTGCCATTTAAATAATATCTTATAACTGAATGGCCAACGCAGTAGAATCTCTCTTCCTCATCCTCATGAGACTTAAAAACCTCATAAGCCTTCTCAACACCAAGAGAATCAAGTTCATAAACAATCTCATCCGTAATCAGTGTATCAGTCTCATAAGTAATTTCCGCATAGGAATACTCGGTACGAAGCACACGTCCAGCCGCTGCAATACATACACCTTTAAGCGGACGATTAATCTTCTTCTCCAAAGCTTCCTTAACCTCTTTAATGGTTGCCGCAACCCTGGCTATATCATGAATCTGTCCATCAAGCATGGACCTTGTTGTATGCTCCCTAACCTCCTGAGCCACAACGTTGAAAGTCTCGCCTTCCATATAACCCACGCTGCCTACTATACTTCTTGTACCAATATCAAGTCCAAAAACCATATTGTCAGGTAACTCTGACTTCTTGCCCATTTCTCTACTCCTAGCTTATATTAATCCTTCTACACAAACCTTAACTTTCCCATAGAGTTCATCTATGGTGCCATCATTCTCAATTATCCTGTCTGAATTCCTTGCAAAATCCCCGTCTGACAGCTGCTTATCCATTATACTCTTCGTCTTCTCCAAAGTGTATCCCCTTGAATCCGACAGGCTCTTAAATCTCTCATCAGAAGGCCTTCTTACATACCAGATTTCATCAAGTATATCTTTATATCCTGCCTCAATAAGCAAAGCCGCTTCAATAAAAACATACTTAATACTCTCATCCTTCTTCGCCGACTCAATCGAATCCACAAGATAATCCTTAACAGCAGGATGAATTATCTCATTTACCTTCTTCGTAAGTTCTTCTGATGCAAACATCTTTGCTGCCATCACCGGCTTATTAACAGATCCGTCTTCATTTAAGATTTCATCACCTAATAACTCAGTTAATTTCGCATTAATCTTACTGCCCGGTTCTTTAATGTCATTGGCAATTTTATCTGCAATATAAATCCTGCATGGATAATTCTCTTTAAGATATTCAAGCACCAGACTTTTCCCTGAACCGACGCCGCCTGTTATGCCTATTACATAAGTCTTATTTTGCACTGAACCAGTCCTCTCCCATATGAAGATCAACTTCAAGTTTTACCTTAAGCGATGCTGCATTAACCATCTCATCAGTCAAAATCTTTTTAACCTTCTCTTCTTCGTCCCTTTGTACGTCCAAAAGAAGTTCATCATGAACCTGAAGCACAATCGCAGATTTGAGATTTTCTTTAACCAGAGCATCTCTTACATTTATCATACCTATCTTCATAATGTCAGCTGCAGTTCCCTGAATCGGTGCATTAAGAGCAACTCTCTCACCAAAGGAACGCTGCATAAAATTAGAACTCTTAAGTTCCGGAATAGGTCTTCTTCTCTTATAAAGTGTTATTGAATAACCCTTTTCCTTGGCATCGTTCTTTGTCCTGTCCAGAAAAGCCTTAACTCCCGGGAACTTCGCATAATAATCTTCTATATATTTCTTAGCCTCAGATACTGAAATATCAATATCCTGACTAAGCCCAAAAGAGCTGATTCCATATACAATACCAAAGTTAACTGCCTTGGCATTTCGTCTCATTATATCGGTAACTTCCGACGGCTCAACTCCGAATACACTGGCCGCTGTCGCCCTGTGAATATCTTCATCACTTTCATAAGCCTTAATTAGTCCGGCATCTTCAGACATATGCGCTAAGATTCTAAGCTCAATCTGCGAATAATCCGCATCCATAAAGATACATCCATCAGATGGCAAAAATACCTTTCGAATATTTCTTCCCATCTCATATCTAATTGGAATATTCTGCAGGTTAGGATCAGTTGAACTAAGCCTTCCCGTAGCAGTTACACTTTGCTGGAATGTTGTATGAATCTTTCCATCCTGACCGATTACATTAAGAAGTCCTGTTACATATGTGCTCTGCAATTTAGCATAAGTTCTGTATTCAAGAATCAGACGTACAAGCTCATACTGCGGCGCTATCTTCTCAAGCACATCCACAGCCGTCGAATAACCGCTCTTTGTCTTCTTGCCTCCCTCATACCCTAAGTGCTCAAATAAAACCACACCCAGCTGCTTTGGCGAATTAATGTTAAATTCCTCTCCGGCAAGCTCATATATCCTGGCCACCAGTTCATCTATTCTTTGATTTAACTCAACACCCAGAGCCTCTAATTTATCCTTTGTAACCTTGATTCCTCTGGCTTCCATCTCGGACAAAACAATCGCTGTCGGAAGCTCGATATCCTCAAAAAGTTCATATTCCTCAAGTTTCTTTAGTTTCTCAATCTGAATCTCCCTAAGCTTGTACATAAGATAACTTTCCATATCAGGAGCATGAACACCGGCATTTACAGTAGAAACATATTCCACATCAATATCGGATTTAAGCGGATTACAAAGATATTCAGCAAGCGATACGTCAAACATATGCTTTGCCACATCTCTGGATACCCCTGGTAAAATCTCCGCCAGGCTGTCCTTCTCACAAACTTCCATCAAAAGCCTGCATAACTTCTTGATGCTGAAAGTTGCAATTACAGTTTTTTCTCTTTTAAGAAAATCAATAATCAGGTTTACATAATCTGTATAACTGAATAAGGTTACTGTATTATAAATCTTCTTTCCATCACTAATCGAGAAATAACTTTGTCCAAGCATTCCATCCTTAATCGCAAAGCCTATAACCTTATTATCCTTAAGGACATTTGCAAAAACATCTATATCAACATCAGATACAGTTTCTATATCCATTTCAATGGAAGTCTGCTCGGATACATTATCAAGTACCTTGTCTTCTGTCTTAAATTTATTTAAATATGACTTAAGCTCAAGGCGTGCAAATATCGGATAAGACTTATTTGTAAACATCTCATCCTTTGAAACCTTAAGAGACTTAACATCAATATCTATCTCACCCTCGGTAAGTATGGTGGCTAATTTTTTGCACAAATACGCCTCATCCTTATGCTCTATAAGTTTCTCCTTAAGAGCCTTCTTACTTATCTCATCTATATGCTCATAGATTCCATCAAGTGAGCCATAGGTAGTCATTAATTCTGTGGCACCCTTCTCGCCAACACCCGGAATACCTTTGTAATTATCAGATGAATCACCCATAATGGCTTTAAGTTCGATAAACTGTGTAGGATTAAGACCATATTCAGCCATTACATCTTCAGGATAGTAACTGAAGACTTCTGTTTTGCCCTTTGAAGTTTTCGGGATGGAGATTTTGATCTTCTTATCAGATATCTGAAGAAGGTCTCTGTCACCTGAAAGAATAACTGCATCTATTCCCTCGCTCTGGGCTCTTTTAGCCATAATACCAAGTATGTCATCAGCCTCTATGCCCTCTTTTGACATATTGGTAATATTCATACTCTCCAAAACTTCCTTCATCAAAGGAACCTGCTCTGCAAGTTCATCAGGCATTGCCTTACGGCCTGCTTTATATTCATCATACATTTCATGACGAAATGTCGGTTTCTTTAAATCCCACGCAACACCGATCATATCCGGTTTTTCAGATTCAATGACCTTGAATATTATATTAAGAAAACCATAAATAGCATTGGTATGAATACCTTCAGAATTGGTTAAATCATTAATGCCATAAAATGCTCTGTTTATTATACTGTTACCGTCTACCAATAAAACTTTAGACATATTTTTCTCCCATTACCAGAATATCAGATAGGCAATTACATAAGCTGCAATCATCGTAAGCACAAAGGCCAGAAAAACCTTAAGACCAAACATTCTCTTACGGTTCTCCACCCTCTCTCTTGACTTGTCAATCAGTCTGTTAAGTTCATTATCCAGATTAAATCCATCCACGTCATCCAGCTTATTCATATCGACAACAACCAGATACTCAATAGACAATTCTTCATAGCACTCAGGGCAGTTTCTCACATGCTCAGTAAAGGCCATAATTTCATCATCTTTCATCTGTCTGTTAATGAACTTTGGTATATTTTTTTGTATGTTTGCGCAATTAAGCTCATTCTTTGCCATAATACATTAATTGTACTACATTTTAGGCTTTTTGTGAACTCTTCCCACCATCTTTAAGGTTTATTCTTGAAACTTTAAGTGCTTTATGATATTATTCTCTTTGTGGGCCGGCGTGTCGGAATGGCAGACGAGGCAGACTCAAAATCTGTTGTTGGCAACAACGTGCGGGTTCAAGTCCCGCCGCC
>JAEEGJ010002030.1_pt1 | contig 169079 bp, 157 predicted proteins | sample 8958761 | NCBI WGS metagenome assembly JAEEGJ01 (sample SAMN16246546, study PRJNA631951) | gut metagenome | biome: gut microbiome; feature: rumen; material: RS-attached | host: Bos | place: Iran: Karaj | collected 2018-10
GTTTTACTGAGAAGATTGGTACTTACAATCCCAACACCAATCCTGCCACAGTAGACTTGAATTTCGAGCGTGCACTGTATTGGGTTGAGGTTGGTGCCCAGCCCACAGACACCGTACGTAACATCCTGAGCCGTGAGGGCGTGTACCTGATGAAGCACCTGAAGGGTGGTGTGAAGAAGGGCGCTTTCGATGAGGCTGCTGCCCAGAAGAAGTTTGACGCCTGGAAGGCTGACAAGCAGAACGGTCTGACAAAGATTGCAGAGGCAGAGGCTAAGGCCAAGAAGGATGCTGCTGCCAACGCCCTGAAGGCAGAGAAGGCCGTGAATGAGGCCATCGCCAAGAAGGTAGCCGACAAGAAGGCTGCTGAGGCTGCCGCTAAGGCTGAGGAAGAGGCTGCAAAGGCTGCTGAGGCCGCTGCTGCCGAGGCTCCCGCAGAGGAGGCTGCTCCCGCCACAGAGGCTCCTGCTGAGGCTTAAGCAATGAGTAATTTGTAATTAGTAATTAATAATTATGATTACCGGACAAGCGCGGTGTTTCCATGAAGGAGACATCGCGCTTTCTCTTACCCTTACCTCTCACCTCTTACCTCTTTCCTCTCACCTCTAAAATATGCATATCCTCGAGATTCCGTCATTCTTCACGCCCTACGGCGGTGAGTTCTGCCTCGATCAGGCGAAGGCTCTGAAGGCGCAGGGCCATGAGGTGCGTATCCTGAGTAACGTGCAGTTGGGTGTCACCATCGGAGCGAAGGGATATCTGTCACTGCCTTTCGGCCGGTATGAACATCAGCGTGATGGCATCACCGTCTGTCAGTCGTTCCAGCGGGGCGTGCCTATGATGGTCAGGTGGAATGTACGTCGATGGGTGAGAATCGTCGGCGAGATGTTCGATGACTACATCTCCCTTTATGGTCGTCCGGACATACTTCATGCGCATTGTTCCAAGTGGGCTGGCTATGCGGCGATGCAGATCAGCCGGAAGTATCAGATCCCTTACGTCATTACGGAGCATCTTTCGCGGCTGGTGTTTGAGAAGGAGTTCGGCCCTGCACCCAGCAGTGCCTGGCAGATACCACTGCTCCGCAAGGCATACGAGCAGGCCAATCTGGTCATCCCCGTGTCGGAGGAACTGGTGGGGAATATCGCATGCTATTTCGGCAATGCCTATCGCTGGCAGGCTGTGTCGAATACCGTCGACGTGGACTTCTTCCATTTCCGCGAGCGCCAGTCTCATGAAGGTCGTCCGTTCCGTTTTTGTTGCCTGGCCAACTTCTGGCCGCTGAAGGGGTATGATATCTTGCTGCCAGCCTTCCGCCAACTGCGGGCATCGGGACTGGATGTCGAGTTACACATTGCCGGACGTGGCACGGATTCTGCAGATTGCCAGAAACTGTTTTCAGAGGGTGTCGTTTCGCATGGACTTATTTCAAGAGGTGCTGTAAGAGATTTATTGTATCAGTCTGATGCACTGGTACTTGCCAGTCGCAGTGAAGTGCAGCCATTAGCCTTGTTGGAGGCGATGAGCACCGGTATTCCTACTATCGCTACAGAGTGCGTGCCGAAGAGTCTGCGCATCGAAGGTGGTTGTACCATCGTACCCATAGATGATGTTCAGGCGTTGTCTGACGCAATGCAGAGGGTCATGGAAAAGAAGGATTTCAATGGGAAGGTTGTTTCGGAGGCTGTCAGACGGTTGGCTTCAGCGGAGGTTATCGGGAAGCGCCTGACAGAAGTTTTTGATACAGTTCTTCATACTGATGCGCCACTTTGAGATAGTCGTGGTGCCTTTTGATGTACTCAATACTTTCTTTCTTAAGTCGTGTGATCTGCTCTGGATGTGATATGATGTCAGCCAGAGCCTGATAGACATTCTCCCTGTCTGGCAGGATGTTGATGATGGGATGCAGTTCTGTTTCCCCGATGATGTCGTAGTTCTCAGGTTCTCCGCCGCCGATGCAGGCGACGCCTTTGCTCATCGCTTCGAGGGCGTTCATAGCGGGCGTGTAGGAATAGGCTTGGTCCAGAATGAAGTCCTGACCGTTCATACGTTTCTCGTATTCGCTGAACGGCAGGTCTTCCACGACGGTGACTTCACATTTGTCCGGATAGTCGGCCTTGATGCGTTGTAAGGCATCGTAGAAGATGTCTGTTCCTTTGAACTCCATCAGGATCCGCTTGATGCCAAGGAAGAACCGGACGGGGTAAGGTGATGTCCGCTCCAGGGTGTCGGGATCGATATCCTTCGGTACGATGGGCAGAGGGATGAACAGTGTCTTGGCGGGATAATCGTCCTGATAGATGGCCTGGTACTCGTAAAGGCAGGTGACGATGGCATCACAGTCGTCGGCGATGTATCGGCTGAGTTCTCCCTTGGTGGAGTGAAGCCATTCCTTGATGACCTGCTGGGTGTAGGCGCAGGTACGCAGATGGTCGCCGACGTTGAAGTCGCCATAGCGGAACAACTTCCGGTTCAGTCCGCACTCCACCCACTGCCAGTCGTTGCCGAAAGAGCCGAGGATCATCACTTTGTTATGTTTCCGCAGGTAGCGATAAAGGGCAAACTGCCTTTCAGCCTTCAGGGCAAAGCAGTCTGGGTTGATCAGTTGAACGACATCGAAACCTCGCAGACGGGGTAGGGTGATGAGCAATTTCCACAGATATCTGACGGCAGACCATATGCCTGTGCCTTGACGGGAAAGTGAGATGTCGCGCTTGTAGCCGTAGATGTAGGTGCCATCGGATACGACGAGCACCTCATGGCCGAGTCGTCGTAAACCTTCAGCCAGCGTGGCATGCAGATTACTGTATTCGCCTAATAATAGTATCCTCATCTTTCTTTTTTCATCATTGGGAGAGTGCGGAGCAGTATCTTTCGTCCAAGACGGCTGTTGGTCAGCCTCCGGAACCAGACGTACTTCGTACTGTAATCACGGTCGGGTAGGGGGAAGAGGTTATGCTGGCGCAGGGTTGCGATAGTCTCGTCGAGTCTCCCTTCCGAACGGGTGGCCATGATGGTGTTGTAGATATGATCCATCGTGAGTTGCGCTATGCGACGTTGCAGGGCCAGACGTTCTTCATACGGTCGCCTGTCGGCGAGTTCGTTCAGGTGGAGGATCACGGTCAGGTGGTCGGCCAGCCGTTTGTCGATACGCTCGGCACTCTGCTGGTGGACGGCTGACGTCTGGCGCTCGCGGTAATAGTAGGCCTTCGCATCAGTAATGTATATGGTTTCGGCACGAATCAGCAATTGTGGGGTGAACTCCTCGTCCTCGCCGTATTCGATGCCTGGTGTGAACGACAACTGGCTTCTAACAGTCTGGCGGAAGAGATAGCAGCAGGCCGAGCCGCGTAGGTTCTCCGTGCGCATCAGTTCTATACCGCTCTTCTTGGCGGGTGCCGCGAAGGTTGTCGGGGATTCTTGGGAGTCGTTGGTGAAGTCGAACATCACGATGTCGGCATCCTGATGGTTACGGATGATGTCGAGGCAGTGGTCGTAAGGTACCTGGAGCAGCGTATCGTCACCGTCGACGAACTGGAAATACTTTCCCTTGGCCATCTCCATGCCTGTGTTGCGGGCAGTGCTGACGCCGCCGTTCTTCTGTCGTACATAGATGATTTCGTCGCCATATCGGAGCAGATCGTTGATCGGACTGACTTCCGACCCATCGTCAACGACAATGATCTCCCGCTCTTCCGAACGCAGCGAAAGTCTGAGGATACTGTCTATACATGCGCACAGCATGTCCAGAGGCAGGTTGTAACACGTCAGGATAAAACTGACCAGTGGCTGTTGTATCATATCGGGTGCAAAGGTAACAATAAAATATGGAAATCTCAGTGGTTTTAACTTTATTTCCCAAAAAGTCGGGCCAACTTCTATGTTATTGCGAATTTTTTTAGTAACTTTGCCGACAAATCAAGAAATTTCACTTTATGCGTATCAAGATCATTGCTTTTGCATCGGTTATCGGCATGCTGCTGCTGACCACTACTGGTTGTGACATCAACAGTTCTGCGAATAGAAAGCACCAACAAGAAGCCGACAGTCTGATCAACATCGCCTATGAGACGAAGGACTACCAGCGTATCGCAATGCTGGCCGACAGTCTGAAGGAAACAGGCGATATCAGCGAAGGCAAGGCTTTCTACTGGCTGGGGTATGCCAGCGACCGTACCCATAAGAAGCGTATGGCCGAACTCTACTGGACCAAGGGTTTGGCCGTCATGGACAATGTGGATACACCAGAGGAACTGGAAGTCTATGCTGCCATCGCCAGCCGACTGACGGGTTTGAAAAGTACCAAGGGCGAGTATGAGGCTGGCCTGAAGGTGGCCATTCCTGCGCTAGATTACCTCAAGAAGCATGACGCTAGGTTGACGAGCGACTACATCAACCTGCTCATCTATCAGGGTTCCTGCCAAAGCCGCTTAGGCCTGAGCGAGGACGCTTCCAACAAGAGTCTGGAGGACGGCTATCAAGCCCATCTTGACAATATGGAGAAGAATCCGAATGCGATAGCCTACCGTGATGCCTTTGTCGGTGTCATCAACATCTGCTACAACTTTCTGGAAATCCACGACTATCAGAAGGCGATGTACTGGATAGACCGCTATGGCAAGTTGCTTGACGACTACGACAAACTGCCGGATGCACGTTCCGACTATGCCGACAAGCAGCGGGCACGCTACTACATCTATCGTGCTTCGGCCCTTGAAGGCGTGGGGCGCAAGGCCGAGGCGGCCAAGGTATACGAGGACTTTCTGGAGACGAGTTATTCGCTGACGGCAGAAGGCCTGATACTCGGCAGCGATTATCTGCGTCAGGTAGGACTTTGGAATGACGCAGCCGATAATCTCAGTAGCACCGAGAAACTCATCAGGGAATATGGTTTGGACTATTCGCTGCAGACGATTCAGGAGTGGATGCTGAAGAAATTTTACGTGAACATGATGGCCGAACGCTTTGATACGGTGCGGGCCGTGAGCGTTCAGATCGTAGAGCACCTCGACTCGGCCATCACCAAGCAGCGCCGGCAGGATGCCATCGAGGAGGAGGCTGTGCGTCAGAAGGAAGCGGAGATGACGGCAGAGAAGGAGCGCATGGAGCGACAGCAGTGGTGGACCCGTCTGGCCGTCATGGCTGCCCTCATTCTTGCCCTTGTCATCTATATCTTCGTGCGTAATCGCATGGCGGCAAGACTGAAAAAGGCTCACGAGCAGTTGAAGGTGGCCTATGACCAGTTAGAGGAGACCACGGCGGCCAAGGAGCGTATGGAGAGTGAACTGCGCATTGCCCGCAACATACAGATGTCGATGGTGCCCAGCGTGTTCCCAGACATCAAGGGGCTCGACATGTACGCCTCGATGACGCCTGCCAAGGAGGTGGGCGGCGACCTCTATAATTATCTGCGTCTGGGCGACAAACTCTATTTCTGCGTGGGTGATGTCAGTGGCAAGGGCGTGCCTGCCTCGCTGTTTATGGCACAGGCCACGCGCCTGTTCCTCACGCTGGCCAAACAGACGATGCCTCCTGCAGAGATCTGTACCCGCATGAACGATGCCTTATCGGGCGACGACAATGAGAGCGTCATGTTTGTGACCTTCTGGCTCGGACTCGTAGACCTCACTAATGGCCATCTCTCGTTCTGTAATGCAGGCCATAATCCCCCCGTTATAGGATGTGGCGGCGACGATGTCATGTTCCTAAAGATGAAACCAAATGTGCCTATCGGTATTATGCCAGGAATGGAATACAAGGGTGAAGAGATGGATACCATCAAGGGCCGGCCGTTCTTCATCTATACCGACGGACTGAATGAGGCTGAGAACAAGGAGAAAGAAGAGTTCAGCGATGAGCGCCTGCTCGAAATACTTCGCAACACGCACTTCACTTCAGCACAGCAACTCGTTGAAAAACTCAGCGCAGAAGTCGAGGCCCACCGTGATGGGGCAGAGCCCAGTGATGATCTCACGATGATGTGTCTATATTTAAAATAAGATTCATTTATTCTGTTTGCCCTGCTGCGATGGCTAAAGGCATCGGCACGAAAAGAGTGTCCCTATATAATAAATAAGTGTCCGTTTCGTTATATAGAAAGAATGAACGAAAGCGAAAAAGGAGCCTACGGCCATGTGTTGAAGTACACGGGTGTCTTCGGGGGCGTACAAGGTCTCAACGTGTTGGTGAGCCTTGTACGCAATAAGTTTGTGGCTCTGCTGCTCGGCCCATCGGGTATGGGACTGGTGACACTGTTCAACACGACAGTCTCGTTCATCTCACAGTCCACCCATTTTGGTATCTCTACGAGTGCGGTCCGCCAACTCTCGGAGTTCACCGACGACCATCATCCGCAGGTGGTTCACTTTGTGAAGGTCGTACGGGCATGGTCGTTGCTAACGGCTCTTTTGGGTATGCTGGTGTGTATTGCCATCGGACCGTTTCTGAGTAGTACGACGTTTGCGTGGGGTGACCATAGTCTCCATTTTATATTGTTGGCTCCGGCAGTGGGTATGCTGGCGGTGACAGGTGGTGAGACGGCTATACTGAAAGGCCGCAGACGTTTGAAATCGTTGGCATTGGTACAGGTGGGATCGGTCCTCGCAGCCTTGTTCTTGTCCGTACCTGTCTATTATTTCTTTGGCGAGGCGGGTATCGTGCCGGTGATTGTGCTGATGGCTTTGGTCACGATGCTGCTGACGGTACGAGAGACCTATAGTCTGTATCCTCTACGGTTGAAGGGGGCGAAGGGGATCCTGGGCGATGGCATGGAGATGGTGCGTCTGGGTGTGGCTTTCACGCTGGCGGGCATCATCGGTTCTGGTGCGGAGATGTTCATTCGCTCATGGCTGAATGTGACAGCCGACCTGGATGTACTTGGTCTCTACAATGCGGGATATATGATTACGATTACCTATGCGGGTATGGTGTTCTCGGCTATGGAGTCCGACTACTTCCCGCGTCTGTCGGCCGTCAATGCTGATATGGAGGCAACTAACGAGGCGGTGAACAAGCAGATGGAGGTGTCGATGCTCATTGCTGCGCCGATGTTGGTGGGACTGATCATTTTCCTGCCTGTCTTGATACCGCTGTTCTTCAGCATGAAGTTCATGCCTGTGGTGGCGATGACACAGGTCGCTGTATTGGCGATGTTTTTCAAGGCCGTGACGCTGCCGGCGGCTTACATCACGCTGGCACGCGGCTATTCGCTGATGTTCCTGTTTCTTGAGGGCACTTATTTCGTGGTGTTCGTGTTTCTCATCATCTTCGGCTACGAGCATTGGGGACTTGTGGGAACGGGTATGGCCATCACTCTGGCAAATGTCTTTGACTTCGTGATGATCAACGCCGTCGCCCGATGGCGCTATGGTTACAAAATGTCGCCGGCCGTGATGAAGTATAGCGCCATTCACATCCTCATCGGATTGCTGGCCTATTTCACTACCATCACGGTCGGCGGTTATGCTTATTGGGTCTTCGGCATCGGTCTGACACTCGTCAGCCTGATGTTCTCGCTGCTAATCCTCCATCAGAAGACTCATCTCTGGGAACGCCTCAGACAGAAATACTTCTTCTTTTTAGACAGAAGAACATAAGAACAAATTATGGAGGCAGTTATAGCGCAGCCAATATGTTCTTATGTCCTTATGTCTAAATAATAATATGTCTTAGAAACGGAAGTCCAGTTCAACGTCTATCAGGTTGTAGTTGTGCTTGGCCAGGTTGCGATCATTCACGTGCGAGTACTCGGCATGTAGTTCCAGGTTCTTCGTGAAGAAATAGTTCAGACCGCACTCCACCTGATTGACCGACGTAGACCAGTTTTTCTGATTGCGGTAGGTCTGGTAACGGGCTTTGGCGTGGAGTTTGCCTTTGATCAGTGGCACGATGCCGAACACATACCAGCCATCGGCCTTGTCGCCATTCTCGTAACATATCTCGCGCACGTTGTTTCCGGGAGATTTAGCACCCCAGCCCTGACTGTGGATATACTCGGCGCGGAAGGTGTATTCATCTTTGTCGTATTCGGCGGAGATGGCGTAGCGGTTCTTCTCGATACTGCGGGTCTTGCCTGTCTCAGGATCGAGCATACCGCCACGGCTACCTGTCCATCCGAAAGCACCGATACGGAGCCCCTTGATGGGCATCACCCATACACCACCGATGATATCTTTGCGGTTGTCCATATCCTTCTGGTTCACACCCTCACCATTGTAGACACCAATCTGGTAGTGAAACACACGACGGCCGTTGGCATTGGGGAAGAGATCACCCGCAACCTGGATACCGATATCACGACCACCGGAGGATCTCTCACCGGTACGGTCGCCAAAGGCAGACAGTTTGTTGATTACATCAGCGTAACCACGCCAGCCCTGTGTGATGGGGTGGGTGGGGTTCTCATAGGTGAAGGCACGCTTGAACTGTCCTGCTCGTACCTTGAATTCTGGATATTTGCGCCACTCCGCATAAAGGTCTACAAGTTGTACTGTGGGTTGTCCAGGGCCTGTTGCGTTGGTGCCTTGGATTTGAGCACGCCAGTCGAAGTCACCGATCTTGCCATCGAGAATGAAACGGGCAAGACGCAGGTTGAAGGAGTTAGAGTGGTTTCCTTCGGGGTCTTGTCCCTGATACTGCAACATGCCATAGCCGCTGAATTTAATGTTCTTCACCCAGGCTGGCAACTCAATGGTGGCTTTCTTCTGAGTAGCCTCCACTTCCTCTACCTCAGCAACCGTCTCGGCGTTTGCTGAAATAGCCATAGATACCAGCATTCCCAGCATCCATGAAAGTCTTTTTGTCGTCATACGTATACAATTTTTAGTTATTGAAATATATTAATATGCCGCAAAGATACAAATAAAAAATGAAACCACCAAATATTTAATGCATTTATCTTTCAGATGTTATTCCTGTTGTCTTACGACGTACGAGTAGAACGACGTTCTCTACGTGTGGCGTGTGGGGGAACATGTCGACGGGCTGGACCGCGGCGACACGATAATCGGCATCGAGGTCGTGGAGGTCGCGGGCCTGGGTGGCAGGATTGCACGAGACGTAGACGATGCGCCCTGGGGCAGCGCGGAGGATGGTTTTCACGACGTCAGGATGCATGCCAGCCCGAGGCGGGTCGGTGATGATCACATCTGGACGGCCATGCTCGGCGATGAAGTCGTCGGTGAGGATATCCTTCATGTCGCCGGCATAGAAAAGGGTGTTCGTGATGCCGTTGATCTCGGAGTTCACCTTGGCATCCTCGATGGCCTCTGGTACGTATTCGATACCGATGACCTTGCTTGCTTTCCGGGCTACGAAGTTGGCGATGGTGCCTGTGCCGGTGTAAAGATCGTAGATTAATGGAGAATTGGGAATTGATGATTGAGAATCATGAACATTCTGCATGCCGTTGCTTTTTTCGCTTGTTGGGTAATCATAATTCTCCATTCTCAATTCTCCATTTTCGATTGGAGCAAGAGCAAAGGCTCTAGCGACTTTGTAAAGATGGTAGGCCTGCTCGGTATTGGTCTGATAGAATGACTTCGGACCGACCTTAAACCGGAGGTCTTCCATTGTCTCGTAGATGTGGTCGTTGCCCTTAAAGACGAGGATGTCCTGATCACTGATCGTGTCGTTGCACTTCTGGTTGTCTAGATAAAGTAATGCACTGATTTCCTGAAATTTGTCTGAAATATGTTGTAGCAGTGCTTTGGCTTGTGCTTCGCTCTCAGAGAGGGTCTCAGCCGTGCTTCTGTCATAGTGGAACTGGATGATAATCATCCACTCGCCTGTATTGGAATTGCGGATGATGACATCGCGGAGCAGGCCAGTCTGAACCCGTAGATCGAAGAAGGACAATCCATGCTGGATGGCATATTCGTAGATCTCATTGCGAATCTGGTTGTGCAGGTCGTCCATCAGCCAGCATTTCTCAATAGGCAGGATCTTGTCAAACGCACCTGTAATATGGAAACCGATGGCCGGTACATCCTTGAGTGAAGAGCGAAGAGTGAAGAGTGAAGAATCGTCTGCTGCCTCAGAACTCTCCTTAACATTGGATAGGGCTGGGGGAAGGCTCTCAATTTGCTCCTTTGTCAGATAGCGCTTGTTGGCACAGCCGAAGTCGAGTTTGTTGCGATAATCCTGTGTCTTGACGCTACCGAGGATAGGCTGGAACTCTGGCAGTTCAATCTTCCCGATACGATGCAGTTGGTCATAAACCTGCTGTTGTTTGAATTTCAACTGTTCAGGATAGGGCAGATTCTGCCACTTGCAACCACCGCAGACACCGAAATGCTGGCAGAAGGGTATCGCGCGTACATTACTATATTTTATAAATCGCACCACTTCACCTTCGGCAAAGGAGTGTTTCTTACGGCGAATCTGTACATCGCATATATCGCCAGGAACGCAGAAAGGAACGAACACAACCATGTCTTCCCAGTGGAACAGGCACTTTCCCTCAGCGGCCACAGCCTCTATCTCTATGCTCTCAAGGAGCGGTAATGGCTTCTTCTTTCTTGTCATATCAGTACTTTTTAGGCTACAAAGGTACGAATAAATATTAAAAATGCCAATTTTTGTGTATTTTTCTTGCGTATATGTGGGAAAATTACTAACTTTGCACAATTCATTTATAAAACAATTTATAAACAATAAATAATAGTAATTATGAGCCAAAAAAGAGTTTACCTCTTCGGTAACGGTAAGGCCGAAGGTAATGCAAAGATGCGTGAGGAACTGGGCGGTAAGGGTGCAAACCTTGCTGAGATGAACCTGATTGGTGTTCCCGTTCCTCCAGGTTTCACCATCACAACAGATTGCTGTAACGAGTACTATCAGGTGGGTCAGCAGAAAATCATGGAACTGCTCAACGACGACGTGATGGCTGCCGTGAAGCATATCGAGACCCTGATGAACTCCAAGTTCGGTGACAAGGAGAATCCTCTGTTGGTATCAGTTCGTTCTGGTGCCCGTGCTTCTATGCCTGGTATGATGGATACCATCCTGAACCTCGGTCTGAACGACGAGGTGGCTGAGGGTATGGTGAAGAAGACCAACAACCCTCACTTCGTATATGACAGTTATCGTCGTTTCGTTCAGATGTACGGTGACGTGGTGCTGGAGATGAAGCCCGTGAACAAGACCGATATCGATCCGTTTGAGGAGATTATCGAGAAGGTGAAGGCTGAGCGTGGCGTGAAACTGGATAAGGACCTGAGCGTTGACGAACTGAAGAAGTTGGTACAGTTGTTCAAGGCTGCCATCAAGGAGCGCACCGGCAAGGACTTCCCCAACGATCCTATCGAGCAACTTTGGGGCGCTATCTGTGCCGTGTTCCGTTCTTGGATGAACGAGCGCGCTATCCTCTATCGTAAGATGGAAGGAATCCCCGACGAGTGGGGTACAGCCGTATCAGTGATGGCCATGGTATTCGGTAACATGGGTGACACCTCTGCTACCGGTGTATGCTTCAGCCGTGATGCTGCCAATGGTGAGAACCTGTTCAACGGTGAGTATCTGGTGAACGCACAGGGTGAGGACGTTGTGGCTGGTATCCGTACCCCACAGCAGATCACGAAGATCGGTTCTCAGCGTTGGGCTGAGCGCGCTGGCATCTCTGAGGAGGAGCGCGTTGCCAAGTATCCTTCTATGGAGGAGGCTATGCCTGAGATCTACAACGAACTGAATGGTATCCAGGACAAACTGGAGCACCACTATCATGATATGCAGGATATGGAGTTCACCGTTCAGGAAGGCAAGCTCTGGTTCCTCCAGACCCGTAACGGTAAGCGTACAGGTGCCGCTATGGTGAAGATTGCCATCGACCTGCTCCACGAGGGTATGATCGACGAGAAGACTGCCATCATGCGTTGTGAGCCTCAGAAACTCGACGAACTGCTGCACCCCATCTTCGACAAGAAGGCACTCTCTGCTGCTAAGGTGATTGCTCAGGGTCTGCCTGCATCTCCAGGTGCTGCCTGTGGTCAGATCGTGTTCCACGCAGACGATGCTCAGGCTTGGCACAACGATGGTCACAAGGTAGTGCTCGTTCGTATCGAGACTTCTCCTGAGGACCTCGCAGGTATGGCTTCTGCCGAGGGTATCCTGACCGCTCGTGGCGGTATGACCTCTCACGCTGCCGTGGTGGCTCGTGGTATGGGTAAGTGCTGCGTATCGGGTGTAGGTTCGCTGAATGTCAGTTATAAGGACAAGACTGTCGAGATCGATGGTGTAGTATATAAGGAGGGTGACTACATCTCTCTGAACGGTACCACAGGTCAAGTTTACGCTGGTGAGGTGCCCACAAAGGCTGCTGAACTCTCTGGCGACTTCAAGGAACTGATGGATCTCTGCGACAAGTACACCAAGTTGCAGGTTCGCACCAATGCCGACACACCACGCGACGCTCAACTCGCCCGTGAGTTCGGTGCCAAGGGTATCGGTCTGACTCGTACAGAACACATGTTCTTCGAGGATAAGAAGATCATCGCCATGCGTGAAATGATCCTCGCCGACAGCGTTGCCGGACGTGAGAAGGCGCTCGCTAAGTTGCTGCCTTATCAGAAGGCTGACTTCAAGGGCATCCTCGAGGCTATGGACGGTCTGCCCGTGAACATCCGTCTGCTCGATCCTCCTCTCCACGAGTTCGTTCCCCACGATCTGGCTGGCCAGGAGACGATGGCTAAGGAGATGGGCGTGAGCGTTGAGGACATCAAGCGCCGTGTTGACTCTCTCGCTGAGAACAACCCGATGCTGGGTCACCGTGGTTGCCGTCTGGGTATCACCTTCCCCGAGATTACCGCTATGCAGACCAAGGCTATCCTGGGTGCTGCCTGCGAACTGAAGAAGGAGGGTAAGAACCCGATGCCTGAGATCATGGTTCCGCTGATTGGTACGATGTACGAGTTGAAGCAGCAGAAGGAGGTGATCCAGTATGCCGCTAAGGAAGTGTTCCAGGAGTATGGCACAGAGGTTGAGTTCGAGATCGGTACGATGATCGAGATTCCTCGTGCTGCTCTGACTGCCGACCGTATCGCCGAGGAGGCTCAGTACTTCTCATTCGGAACTAACGACCTGACTCAGATGACCTTCGGTTACAGCCGCGACGATATTGCTTCGTTCCTGCCTGTATATCTCGACAAGAAGATCCTGAAGGTTGACCCGTTCCAGGTGCTCGACCAGAAGGGTGTAGGCCGTCTCATCAAGTTCGCTGTGAAGGAAGGTCGTGAGGTACGTCCTGACCTGCGTTGCGGTATCTGTGGTGAGCATGGTGGTGAGCCCAGTTCTGTGAAGTTCTGTGCTAAGATCGGCATGAACTACGCATCTTGCTCTCCGTTCCGTGTGCCCATCGCACGTCTCGCTGCCGCCCAGGCTGCTGTAGAGGAATAATCGCTAATCTGCTGATTATGAATAATTTGGGTGTAACTTCCTTTGTAATAAGGGGTTACACCCTCTTTTATGCCTCAATGATTTCAGAGGTAAATATGGATTATTCTGGCGTTTGTTTACAATATGTTTACAATAAATCTGGAGTCTGTTTACAATGAGTTTACAACGGTGTTTACAATGAAAATTCAAAGGATATGGCAGTATTTAAAGCAGTAGTTAGATTCAAGAGGCCTGACGGCTTCTATCCAGTGTACATCAGAGTTACCCATCAGCGTAAGGCACAGTATATCAAAACTGACAAGCTGGTCGACCAGAAGGGCGTTGATAAGTCGAACGGCATCAAAGACCCTTATGTCATGAAGTATTGTGCCAACAAGATCTCCCGATTTGTAGAAATCCTCAATAAGCAGGATATATCATCATGGACTGTAGATGAAGTTGTCAACTACCTGAAGTCTGGTACTGCTGATATCTGCTTCTCAGACTATGCCAGAGAATACCAGTCAAAGATGATTCAGGATGGCCATGCCCGTAATGCCAGGACATACGAACTGGCCTATGAGAACCTTGAAAGATATATCGGCACGACAAAGGTGATGTTCTCACACCTAACGTCTACTGTCATTACCAGATGGATAGAATCTCTTTCCCATACTGCCAGGGCTAAAGAACAATACCCTGTATGTGTGCGTCAGATCTACAAACAGGCCCTGCTCGACTATAATGATTATGATGCAGGAATCATCCGTATAGTAAACAATCCCTGGCCCAAGGTGAAGATACCGAAGGCTGATAGCAGCGAACATAAGGCAATCTCTATGGAAGATTGCCGGGCCTTCTTCTATGCCCCCATCCCTGAAAGTGACAGGAAATATCCGCTTACGGAACTTGGTCATGATGTGGCCATGATGATTCTCTGTCTCGCAGGTATCAATACTATAGACCTTTACTATGCTGAGAAGAAACATTACCATGATAATATCATAGGATATGAGCGTCGGAAAACCCGTAAAGCCAGGACTGACAATGCCTGGTTTGAAATACGGGTGCCGGATATCGTGAAGCCAATCGTTGAAAAGTACCTCGACACTTCTAATTCGGAATATCTTTTCAACTTCCACTCCAGACATAGTAGTCAGGACAGCTTCAATGCCAATGTCAATATCGGCATTAGGCAAATATGCGAGAAAGTCCTTAATATGAAGCATGAGGATGCTTATAGTGGCTATACCTTTCGTCATACATGGGCTACTGTCGCACAGAATGAATGTGGTGCGACGCTGAATGATGTGGACTTTGGACTTAACCATGCCGGTAAGACCCGTCTTGCCCGTACTTATGTGAAAGTGGATTTTACACCGGCATGGGAACTTAACGAAAAAGTTATTGAGAAGATTTTCTTCACCGAAGACAAAACTTCTGCTAATAAGAATAATGAACCGGAAAACAACTTCTTTCGATTCTCGGCGAAACAGTTGATTAAGGGAACCCTTTATTTCAAAGGTAAGATTCTTGCATCCATAGAGGATATTGGCTTCAATAATATCGAAGAGGTTATTGCTCACCTGATGAAGGATCTGCCGGACACCATTCCTCCCCGTTCAATGGTGCTGATTAGAATCGAAAATAAGGATAAAGGTCAAAAACAAGATTATACCAGAATGGTGCATTAAATCTTCTCCTCGCGTACATATTTAATATATAATATATAATATATAATACAAAAAGCCTCAGATTCTTTGCTTTTTTGACAAATTTGCTGTATCTTTGCACCATATAAACTAAAAACGTATAACATTTTAAAGTCGTTGTGCAGATGAAATTGGTGAAGCAAAGACAGATCAGCCCACGGAAGATGTGGCCTAATGAACAGCTCGACTTTACTCCCTGGCTTGTCGAACATATAGATGAGCTTGGTGAGATAATCGGCATGGATCTGGAAGTCGTTGGCAGGGAGGTGTCGGTAGGCCCGTACTCTGCGGACATTCTCGCAAAGGATATCGGGACAAATGATTACGTCGTCATTGAGAATCAGCTGGAGAAGACTAATCATGATCATCTGGGCAAAAGCATTACCTATGCCTCTGCACTCAACGCGAAGACCATCGTATGGATTGCCACAGACTTTACAGAAGAACATAAGAAGGCCTTCGACTGGCTGAATGACAACACAAATGAGGATCTGACCTTCTGGGCCATACAATTAGAATTATGGGAAGTTGGCGAGGATACGGCCTCCATGCGCTTCAATATCGTTTGTAGGCCCAATTCCGATGTCAAGACCATCAAGACGAAGAGTAACGTGGAATCTGAGACCACGAAGATGCAGCTGGAGTACTGGACGAAGTTCAGGGATAAACTCATGGCGACAAAGAAGTTCACCTCCCTGCATACACCCAGACCGCAATACTGGTTTGACGTGGCTTTAGGAAAAAGCGGTATTAACTTGTCAAACACCTGTAATGCCCAGAAAAGCATCGTCGGCGTAAGAGTGTATATTTCCAGCAAGGTTGCAGACACGTTCATCCCAGCGCTGGAAGCCAGAAGATCTGAGATCAACAAGGCGTTAGGCTGTGAACCAGAATGGTTTCCCAATCCTAATGCCATAGACAAGACTATAACGCTGCAATACCAGACAGACCTCTCGGATCCGCAGAAGGTGGAAGAGTCCCTGGACTGGATGGTAAAGCATACGATAGTCTTCAGGGAAGTCTTCTCCAAGGAGATAAAAGCCATAAAGTGAGAGTATATAGACAAGGATTATGTATAAACAGACCGATGCAATAGCAATCAGCCAGTATCTGCTGGATCAGACTAACGAAGGGCCAAGGATTATGGAGTTTGGCCTTGGGAACAGCTGTAAATGCTACGTTATGCCGCGCGACACCATTTCCGATATGGTGACCGAATACGATGAGTTAAGGCGTTACTGCATATACATTCTCCTTGGCGAGGACGACGAAGGGCATCCGATGGCATACATCGGAGAGTCAAAGGATTTCTCCGACCGTGAGAAAACCCATAACCTCACAAAGAAATTCTGGAACAAGGCTCTGGTCTTTATCTCGACGGCCAACGACCTCTATCAGAGTGAGATTGACTATCTGGAACATCTGGCACAGAAGACGGCCAAGGAGGTCGGAAGCATAAAGCTTGACAACAAGCGTATTGAGCCGGAACCTGATATCAACCCTGTCGTTAAAGGACACTTGAACAAGTTCTTCAAGAATATCATGCTTCTCACCTTGAACTACGGTTGTCCACTGTTTGAAAACATAAAACCGTCAGTACCGTTTTCTGGTGATGAAGAATCAGGACAGGACGCAGGTCATGGCGAGGAAGCAAAGCCAAACGTCTGGCTCCTGCCCTCAAAGAAAAGCAGGTTTGACCTTGAAGGTTGCTTTGCCGCCTACGGCGAGGTGTTCTGGACGATGACCAGCAACTTCAAGCAGATGAAAAAGGGTGATTCTGGCTATGTTTACAGCTCCGAGCCGGACAAGGCCATCATCTATAGTTTTGAGGTGATAGACTGTCACCTTCCGTATTCTCCGATGATGGATAAGGATAGCCGCTTTTCCAAACAGCCTGTAGATATGGAAAAAAGAAAGCAGCAGAAGTTTACCCTAATCCACATGACAGGTAAGATCTCAAACAAAGTGTTGACTCTGGAGAATCTGATGAAGCACTCCCTGAATGGTGCACCACAGGGTGCAATGGTTCTCTCGCAGGAGAAATACAAGGATCTGCTTGACTATATCATCCAGAATTTCAAGCCAGGCCCAGAAAAAGACCTTATCCCTTGCAGTATAACCCGAAATTCGGATGCAAAGGGCATGTTCAATCCCGTTACAGAGACATTGACGGTATTGAAAGGCAGTAAGATCAATCCCGGCCACCTCCCGAACCTGAAGGACGTAGCCCGGAAGAAAAGGGACGAGATGACGAAGAAATTCGCCAAGAAAGAGGGTGATTATCTGGTCTTGAAGGAAGACATCTTATTCGACTCGCCCAGCGGTGCAGCCAAATTCTGTATCGGCGGTGCCGCTGACGGATGGATATCCTGGACAGATAGTGAAGGTAGAATACTGAAACAATACAGAAAATAGTAAGGAAACAAATATGCCGATACTAAACTGGATAGGTAAGGACAAGGTGGTGGGCCATCATCTCAACGTGCCATTCTATACACTGGAACACAAGTATGGGTTCCGGGCTGACGATGAAAAAGATCAGTCAGAGACACACAGCGGCAATATAATTATCCATGGGGATAACCTTGTTGCACTGAAAGCTCTGCTTCCTGAATTTGAAGGAAGAGTGAACTGCGCATATTTCGATCCTCCCTATAATACTGGCGAAGAAAAATGGGTATATAACGACAACGTAAACGACCCACATATCAAAAAATGGCTTGGCGAAGTCGTGGGTAAGGAGGGTGAAGACCTAAGCCGTCATGACAAATGGCTTTGCATGATGTATCCCCGTTTGGTGATGGTTCATAAGTTACTTCATTCCGAAGGTGTGGCATTCATTTCAATCGACGATAACGAATATACCAACCTAAAGGCCATTTGTGATGAGATATTCGGGAAAAGCTGCTTTGTAGCAAAGATAACTTGGCAGAATAACTACTCGAAGAGAAATGATGCCAAAGGAATACCCTACGATACGGACAACATCTTAGTGTATAGCAAGGAACCGAACTGGATGCCCAATAAACTGGAGAGAACAGACGAGATGAATGCCCGTTATGTGAATTACGACAATGATTTTCTGTCATATAAAGTAACGCCTATCCACGCACCTGGTGCCAATACCCACAAGGGCATGGTTTATGCGATACAGCACCCGTTGACAGGCGAACTGATGTACCCGCCAAAAGGAAGACATTGGAAGGACGGACAAGACAATCTTATGGAAGAGCTGCAGAAATGGTGTCCTTACGAAAAGAGAATAATAGACGACAGACATAAACGGGAAGATATCTGCGGGGATTATGTTGAAGAGGATGTATATGCCTTGATGCTCAGGGAATCCAAAGAAACTTCGGCCAGGATCTTTAAGGAAAGATACGAAAGCAGGCCGTGGCCAAAGTATTTCTTTTTGTCTAATGGAGAAGGCAGCATACAATCCAAAACATATCTGGATGTAACAAAGGGAAAGGTAGTCTCTACATTATGGAAATACGAGGACGTGGGAACGAATGTCGAAGCAACAAACGAACTAAAGGAGATTTTCGATAACGGCAAGAAGTTTGATACGCCCAAACCTACTCGCCTGATAGAACGGATTTTGGACATAGCCACTGACGAGAACAGTATAGTACTTGACTGTTTTGCCGGTAGTGGCACGACGGCTCACGCCGTCCTACTTGCCAACAAAAAGAGACACAGTAACATGAAATTCATTCTTATTGAGTTGATGGATTACGCTGATACTACTACGGCATACCGTGTCAAAAGAGCCATCACCGGCTATCCTGCTAAAATGAAACACGAAGAAGAAATATACAACAAGAAACTCACGATAAAAAACCTTCCCCAAAGCGAAATGTTCCTGAAAGAGGCAGAGGCAGTTATTGAACGGGAAAAGAATAACTATTCGGAAATTGGTAAACCTAAGCTTGTAGATAACAGTATCAAGGTAATTGCCACTCGTGTGTCCGATGGCTTTGTGGAAGGCTTGGGTGGCTCGTTCGACTTCTACGAACTCGGTAAGCCGCTTTTTGTTGATGGCCAGCTGAATGAGGAGGTTGAGGAAGAGAAAATCCGACAGTTCATATACTACTCGGAAACGCGCCAGCCATTGCACCGCGAGCGAAAAACGGAGAGCAAATACCTGCTGGACACCTGGCAGCGTACAGGCTATTACTTCTACTATGAGATAGGCAAGTCCACGGAACTGACGATAGACACACTCAGTATCGTGACGGAAAAGGCTGACCAGTACATCATCTATGCAGACGTATGCCGCCTGCCAAAGGATTTTATGTCTGAGAAGCATATCATTTTCAAGAAAATACCTCGTGACATTAAAAGATTCTAAGCCCTATGGAACAGGAATATAATCTGAAATCCTATCAAAGGAAGGTATTGGAAGACCTTAGCAGGTATATATCCAAGGTTCGTGTGCCAGGCAAGAGACTGGACGACTCTTTCCGTGAGTATTGGGCCGAAGCCGGCGTGTCGCTGATAGACAACGACGAATACCTGCATCCGTATAACAACATCATCAAAGGTGTACCGAGGGTTACGGCCAAGGTACCGACGGCTGGAGGAAAGACCTTCATCGCCTGTAATGCGCTGAAGGTGATATTCGACGCAATGCCTGTTGACAAACCAAAAGTGGTAGTGTGGCTTGTGCCATCCGACACAATACTGGAACAGACATACAAGAACCTGAATAACCCTCTTCATCCGTACAGGCAGAGGCTGAACACACTGTTTAACGCTTCGGTGAAGGTAGTGAACAAGGAAACGGCACTGATGGGAGAGGGAATAACCTTCACCGAGCTTCGCCAGCAGCTGACGGTGTTCGTTCTCGGTGTGGACTCATTCGTCGAGGCAGTACGTGGCGAAAACAAGCTTCCAAGAGCATATAGGGAAAACGAGAACCTGGCTTTCTCGGAGAATCCTGGCATAGGCAGGAAGGTGGATATCCCGAAGGCAGAAAGCACTTCATTGATAGCCTATATCGCCAAACTGAATCCTGTGGTCATCATCGACGAGAGCCATAACTTCGGTTCAGACCTGCGCGTTGATCTGCTGAATAATATCAACCCGTGCTTCATCTACGAGTTGACGGCTACACCAAAAAGCACGAGTAACATCATCAGCTTTGTGGATGCGATGAAACTGAAGGAGGAGAATATGGTGAAGCTGCCGGTAATCGTCTACAACCATAAGAGTACGAACGATGTCATCTCCAGTGCCATTGCCCTGCGGAACAATCTGGAGGAGATGGCCAATAAAGAAGATACCTATATCCGTCCGATCGTGCTGTTCCAGGCACAGTCGAACATCGATGATGAGAGCATTAACTTCGAGAAGATAAAGGCACAGCTGATCAGTGCCGGTATCCCGGAGGAACAGGTGAAGATCAAGACGGCCAACAAAAACGAGATCAAGAACATGGATCTGATGAGCCGTGACTGTCCTGTCCGGTATATCATTACAGTCAATGCCCTGAAAGAAGGATGGGACTGTCCTTTTGCCTATATCCTCGCGTCACTGGCCAACAGGAGCAGCAGGATAGACGTAGAACAGATCCTGGGGCGCATACTACGCCAGCCTCATACAAGGAGCTATCAGCAGATGTACTTGAATATGGCGTATGTGTTTACATGCTCCTCCCAGTTCAGCGTAACCATCAATGCCATCCTGCGTAGCCTGCAAAATGCGGGATTCAGTGGAAAGGACTACCTGAAATCGGAGAATTTTACCGATGCAGAGCCTAAAACTACTCCCAATGAGAATGACTTCTTCAAGCCGCTGACTCCCCCGTCCACGAAGGAAGAGGACAGCCAGACTGATAATGATGCACCAGAGATCGACTCAGAGGCAATACATGACCAGCTATCGAAAGACAATAACAACCTTGACTCTATCAAGAGCAAGGCAGAGCAGGCAAACCAACAGTTTGCCGAACAGTCGAAGCAGGCTTCTGAAAAGAGTAATGACTTACCTAATGATGTTCAGGAAAAGATGAATGACAAAACCTACCGCTTGCGAAGTATCTATGCGGATGATGCAAAGACAATCAGATTGCCAAGGTTCGTGATAAAGGTCAACCACAATGTATTCTTCGGTGAGGAAGAGACCTGTAAGATCCTCGATGAAGAAGACCTGATGAAGGGCTTTAAACTGACATCGGAGGATAGGAAAATCATCTTCGAGTCCTCACAGTCGGAGAGTATGATGATCTCCCTTGAAGAGAGGAACGAAGGGGAATGGGTGCCGATGGCGGCAGAGACACCAGCCGTCATCAAGAACGACTTCTTTGAATGGTTCTCGACATTGAACACCACCGGCAAGGTGAAACACCTCTCAACGAAGATAGCAGATGGCCTGTCCAGACTTGACAGCATTGACCAGGGACAGATACTCAGCTATGTCAAGTCAGTACTGGAAGAAAAGACCAGTGAGGAACTGACAACGCTGGCACAGGACTATTGGGGAACGGTGGAAGCTTTCGAGAATAAGATAAAGAAACTCGCACTGGCATATAAGAAAGAGAAATTCAGGGATCTGATGGATACAGGGGACATCTATCTGAAGGAGGCATGGGAGTTTCCAGAGAAGATAACGCTGACAAGCAAGTGCCCCTCCCTGTCAAAGATGCTCTTTACAGAAGAAGACTATCTAAATAACTTTGAATACAATGTCATCAAGAAGATTGCCAGCCTGAATAACGTGGCCTATTGGCATAAGAACCTGAACCGTAAACCAGGATTCTGCCTCAATGGCTTCATCAACCATTACCCGGACTTTATCGTCAAGCTCAAAAGCGGCAAGGTACTGCTCATTGAGACAAAGGGTGACCAGCTGGCAAACCCGGAGAGCGAGGCCAAGGCAAAGCTGGGCGAATACTGGGAACATCTGGATAAAACAGGGAGCTTCCGTTATTTCATGACGTTTGAAAATCAGGGTGTGGAAGGATCCGTTTCGGTGAGTAAACTGTTGGAACTGATAGCTAAAATGTAGGAAAATGGAGAAGATCGTTCCTAAGACAAAGAATGAGGCCTTCGCACAACTGGATGCCATGCTGAGCGAAGATGACAAGAAGGCATTGATAACGGGTGATGCCATTGAGTTCCACTTCTCTCTGGGCATGTGGATCCGTAACAACTGGATATATGAACAGGATGGGGAGGACGTGAACCGCCTGGCAAAGGCGTTCAGGACAGATATGGTTATTTTCGAGGCTGATACCTTGTCCGGTAAGATCATCGAGTATTACCAGAGATATCTAAAACGTAAAGGAATATAGTATATGGCTGACTACAAGGAATACAAGTGCAAGGAATGTGGATATTCCACGTATGCCAATCCCAAGGGGCGTGACATGATGATGATGGGTGACACACAGAGTTTTCTCTGCGAGGACTGTCACGAGATAGTTGACGTTCTGGTGTCTCGCTATGGGGAGAAAATAGATGAGATCGTCTGTCCTGAATGTGGATCCGGGCACATTCAGAAATGGAATCCCGTCACTGGGAAATGCCCGAAATGTGGAGGGAAGATGAAAGCCACAGGAAATCAGATGTTTGTCGATTGACATACTATAACTAAAAGAGTGGGGTTATCCGTCACATGATTCACTTGAATGATGTGACGTTTTTTTTTGCCGTTTTATTTCATTTTTACCCCTAAAAAGCCATTTTTGATGGGTCGAGGGTCTTGAATTTGTTAAATCAAGACTTTTATTTTGTACAGTTTGGGATATAATAGAGTTTTTTGTTCCTTTGCGCCCAAAAGGAATGAATATGGAATATGTGAAGTTAGATCCAAAGACCATCGATACCATCGCCCGTAAGTCGGCGAAATATGTCCTAACCGGACTGAAGAAGGAAAAGAACAACGACAAGGAGATGGTCACTGCCGCCGAAGCGGCCAGGATCCTCGGCATCTCACAAAGCTATCTGAGAGCCATCAAGGACAACTTCCGCTATGTCAAGGGAGGCGGTTCGAAAATGGGCAGGATCCTTTTCGAGAAGGACTCGCTGATAGAGAACTATATCAAGGAGAAGTCAGACAAGAAATAATATTAAACATCTAAATGTATAGCGTATGAGGATAAAAGAGATGGCAATAGTTGCTGCCGCGGAGATCAACGAAGACCGTTGTGGCAGTTATGTGAGAGGCTTTTCCGATGGGGCAAAAGCCATAATCAATGAGATAGAATCTCTCATGGACCGGGATAACTGGCTGGAGGCACATCGTATCTCCATCTGGAGAATGTTACAGCACCTCAAAGATGACCAGTCATAAAAAGATAATAAACGATTAAATAAGAATAGTTATGAAACAGAAAACATTTCATTCATTTATGCTGGCGAGTGTGATATCACTTGCCACAGGATTATTGGTAAGTTGCGAGAAGGATCTTTGTAAGGACAATCCTTCCGAAAGCAACTCTTACATCACATTCTCCGAACCTGAGATTGAGAATATGATTAGTACCCGGACACTCTCTACTGTGAATGAGGCTGCAATCCCTGCCATCGTGGAACGGGCCACACTCCGTTCAGAGAAGGGTGACTCCATGCGTCTGAGAGTCACGGAAGAGGACTTCTTTACCATACGGGGAGAGAAGGCAGATAGGGCCGTCACACGCGGATCCTTGGTGACTTCTTCTGCCGGTATCTCCCCCTTCGGGGTGAGCTGCTCCGTCTATCCTGCAGCAGGCACATACACAAATTATGGCTGTGGCTCGTATTTTTACAAGGAGTCGGCGGCACCGAACGCGCCGATGGACTATTTCTGGCCGACATCGGACTACAAGGTGTCCTTCTTTGCCTACTACCCATACAACAACGCTGCTTTTACGGTGAATTCATCTGCAGCAGCGACAGGCTCTCCGGTATATGCCTACACTGTACCATCAACTATTGCTAACCAAGTGGACGTGATGACGGCACAAGTCACAAACCATTTGGCAGGTTCGCAAGGTGCGTTGGCACTGACATTTTCACACAACTGCGCGGCTATTAAGATCAACATCACTAACAACAGTGGCAGTGGAATCATTGTCAACTCTGTAGCTATTGAGGGTGTAGAATATTCCGGAACACTCCATGACGGTATATGGACGCTCTCAGGGAGTCTGAACAGCAGTTCAACAAATCCATTCTCTCTGTCATACGGCTCATCAATAGCGGACGGCGCTACCGCTGACATCACCGGCACATCAAACATCTTCATTATGCTGCCACAGACACTCACATCCTCAGCAAAGCTGAAGATAGTGACAACGGATGATACCTATGAGACAGCAATTTCAGGATCATGGGTGGCAGGAAAGACTTATACCTATAGCATCACAAAGGAAGCAGACGGAGCCATTGATCTTTCGATGGTTGATAATGCTGGTAATGAGCGTGCTTCGATGACAACCGCAAACTGCTATCTCGTCCATGCAGCAGGGAAATACAAAATTCCCCTCGTATATGGAAACGCCATCAAAAACGGAACGGATAACAGAGTGGCTTATTACCCCGGTGAGGAAAGTTCTGTTACCAATGGTGCGGATCAATTCGTCAATCATAACCTTGATGGAATTACGGGACCGTGGATTACCAAAGATGGCAGCGGCATAGACGCTGGTATGGGGCTAACAGCGACTTCCGCAGAATTGCTCTGGCAAGATGTAACCGGTCTAATTTCTGCTGTATCTGTTAGCGGTAACTACCTAAAATTTACCATCGGTACATTTAATCCCGGCAATGCGCTTATTGCCGTGAAGGACGGCAGCGGTAATATCCTATGGTCCTGGCATATCTGGGCCACAGAAGATGATCTGACAAACACTACCATTATATCAACAGGTGATCATACTTATACCGTAGCACCGGTAAACGTCGGATGGGTGCCGATAAGCAGTAACGGTAAGCAAGGCTATTGCCCTTACTACCAATGGGGACGAAAAGATCCGTTCATACCATCAACCGGCTCCGCAAGCACAAACCATACGGTTTATAATATCAGTAACAGTACCACTACAGGCTTTACTTATCAAAATGTTAATACGCCCACCATAGCGGATAACATCAAGAATCCGACATACTACTATTATAATACCGGATTCACCAGTCCATATAATGTTCCACATTATAATATGTGGGACGCTCAGAACACTTCTGCAGATGCCAACATAGCAACGGCCACAAAGAAGACGATTTATGATCCGTGTCCCCCTGGTTTCTGTGTGCCTACAGGTAATCTATATAATTATATCGTTACAAACTATTCATCATATTTCTCATGGGATTCCACAAATAAGGGTAGGCTCTGGTCTAAAAATTCGCCGAATGTCTTTTTCCCCGCCTCCGGCAAGCGCAGCGGCAATAATGACTATCTCGGCTCGGTTGGGGATGGAGGTTTGATATGGTCAGCTACGCCCATCAACGCCAAAGGCGGCCGTTACTTGTACTTCGGTTCGAGAAACTCCGGTGCGAGCAGACCAATGTGGATCTCCGACATTCGTTCCTGCGGGTTCTCCATCCGGGCGGTGGTCGAAGAATAAAAAAAGAGCATCCATTTCTGATTATTTATATAATGATACATTTTATGTTTTTCATCCCCTGTCGAGAGACAAGGGATGATTTTTTGCTTTTTAGAATGTAAAATCAGAAATTATTCGTATCTTTGCATCAGGTTTAGCTACCAGCCTTATTTGCAGATGTGATACTGCCAAAGCCCACAAGACGAGCTGCCAGACATGGCGGCTCGTCTTTATTTCGCTTCGGGAATATCACTCCAACGGGTAGTGTAGCACGGACTCTTGAAGTCGTGTTTGATGGCATCGGCAAAGACACCGGCTTTACCGATGCCGTCTTTCTTCGTGTACTGCTGGGAGGCCAAGACAATCGTCTCAGTACCGTACTCACGGTTGATCTTATCCAGGGCCTCGTCGAGCTTCTTCATCTTCTCATGACGCTCAGAGTCATAATCGATGAAGTTCGTCTGGATGCCGTTGTCAGGGATAATACCCATGACGATGACACCGGCCCTCTTGTAGTGATAGCCCTGACGGAAGATTCTCTCTGTGCATCTGGTGGCCGTCTGCACAATCTGCTGTGTGTTGTTGGAGGGCGTGAGAAGCCTTGCCTCGCCCATATTCCAGTACTGCGGCAGGTCTTCCCTAAAGTGGTTGGTGTCAACGAAGACACAGACGGTCTGGGCCACAGATTGCTGCTTCCTCAGCTTCTCGGCGCAACGGGCGGCATAGTTGCTGATATGTGTCCGCAAGTCGTTCAGGTCGGTGATCATTCCGGGAAAGCTGCGCGAGGTGCAGATGCTTTTCTTCTTGCTCATCTCCTCCATGGGAATAACATCCTCGCCGTTCAGCTCCTTCCACGTCCTGACGGCCACGACGTTATTGAGGGTAGCCCTGACCCATGAGTCGGCCTTGCTGGCGAAGTCATAGGCGGTCTTGATGCCTGTGGCCTGCAGACGTGCGGCATAGCGTCTGCCGATACCCCACACCTCATCGATGTCATAGCCCTCCAGGGCCTTGACACGCTGCTCGTCGGTGCCGATTATACAGCAGTGATTGAAGCCCTTATAGTGCTTGGCATAGTGGCTGGCCATCTTCGCCAGCGTCTTCGTCTTGGCTATGCCGATGCTGACGGGCATACGGGTGGCCTTCCAGATGAAGGCCGACAGGTCTTCACCCCATTTCTTCAGGTCGAGGTGTTCCATTCCCGACAGGTCACAGAATCCCTCGTCAATGGAGTATCTATAGAATGTCGGTGCTGCCTTGCGCACCAGCGACATCACGCGGTCGGTGATATCACCGTACAGTTCATAGTTCGAGGAGAAGACCGTCACCTCGCCATTCGGGAACCGCTCTTTGAGCTGATAGTATGGCGTTCCTGCCTTGATTCCTAAGGCTTTAGCCTCGTTGCTTCGAGCAACGATGCAACCGTCGTTGTTGCTCAGGACGACGCACGGTTTACCGTTCAGGTCCGGCCTGAAGACACGCTCACAAGAGACGTATGCGTTATCACAATCGACGATGGCGTATGTTGACATATCTGTATCTATTATTGTAACTCCCTTAATTCTGATATATCAAGCATATTGTACTTCACTCCCTCTATCTCGCCATGCCAGGACTCGTGGAAGTGACCGTAGTACCAGTATTGTAACGGGTGACTGTGTGCATACAGATAGGCGTGAATATCATCCATGACCTTACGCTCATTTCTGATGTCATCCAGCAGATCCTTGTCCTTGTCAAGCCACTCCTGGATAAAGTGGTGTGATGTCAGCTCACAAAAAGACGGTGCCGTGTGGGTGATGACAACATCGACGGCACACTGCCGGTCAATGGCATCCAGCTTTGCTTCGTCATATATCGGTGCTTCGTCAGGCCAATAGACATAGGGCGTGAGTTTGCCGTCACCGGTCTCTATGCGGTTCTCGTACATTCTCCATCCGCGGTCGATGGAGACAGCACCGCCGACACAGAGGATAGTGTGGCCGCAGGCTTTGACGATGGAATAGTCCGGCACGGCCTTCCATCGCTTGTAGTTCACCTGCTTACCGTCGAAATAGGCCGGGTTATCGTGGTTCCCGCGTATGAACACTATCCAGTTGTTGGCCTTGGCCAGACGATTGCTGAGCCGCATATAGACACCCTCATAGTAGCCTGGCTTATTGAAGCCGAAGCCGCAGTCACCGGCAACCACTATCAGGGTGTCTCTCATGCCGTACTGGATGCAGCACTTATACACAAGCTTCTCGTAGTCACCGTGTATGTCACCGCTAACTACAATCCCTTTGGCATCGGGAAACCCATATATGTTTGTGCTGTCACCCATGTCATTCCTGCTTTTTGGATCTTTTTTTCAATATTTCCGGGTATCTCGGTGTATTGATGTCACCTTTCCCTGAAGGATGAACTGGTCGTTCGCATCGATGATGATCGGCTTGAAATCCGGGTTATGGGGCATCAGCCGCAGATACCCCTTCTCACGGGTGGATGTGTCGAGGGTCTTCACCGTCAGCCCGCCGTTGACGAAGGCTACGACAAGACTGCCGTCGCTCGGGTCTTCCAACCGATCAACCAGGCAGATGTCGCCATCGTAAATACCGATGCCGATCATAGACTCACCGCTTACGCGGACAAAGTACGAGGCCTCTTCATGATGCACGAACTTCTCGTTGAGATCCAGACTCTCATGCTGATAGTCACCTGCAGGAGATGGATATCCTGCTGCCAGCCCCTCGAAGTAGGGGAGCTTCAGGTGCTTGATCTCATCCATTGTGATGATCTCTGCACCGTCAATAGGCTTGTTATTATCCATAGCAATCTAATTTTGTGCAAAGATACAAAAATCCTGTGATTTTACAATCGATTTTTACCGAAATCTATAAAGAGAGTCTTGAATTATTTCTTCTGATGTCCCGTGTTTCCCAACCAATCATCAGAAGATCCAGGCGGTAGCCCTTCTCGATACAGGACAGGATGCCTTGCGCTACCCAAGGCTGTGCGTCCTGCGGGCGTGATAGCACGAACTCCCAAGCGTTTTGGCCGTTGGTGAGTGTCGTAGCCATCAGTTGCAGCTTCAGACCCTTTGTAATCTCAGGTGTTGAATCTTCCATATATTCATATTATATATTACATATTATATAATATTTAATATCATTCAAACCCATCCATGAGTACCTTCATCGCAACCTCCTGAGCCTGATCTACCGTCGACCCAGCACGCCGTTCAGCCTCGAAGGCTCCGGCAGCATCATCGGCCCGACTGTTGATGAAGTCGTGGTCGTGCTGCCGAAAATCCTCCGTATCTTTGAGGTATTTTAGGAGGTACAACCCATAATATGATGCCTCTATTGCCATACGACGCATTATAATATGTCCGCATCCAGCTCGGAGTCGAAGAAGATGATCGTCTTGTACGAATCGGTGAACTCCACCGTCTTCACCTTCTTCGGCTGACCATTGATGAAACTCCTGAGAGTGACCTTTACTGGACTGGTAGTCTGGCGGTAGTTCGACAAGATGATGCCAACATTCATCTGATCACATCTGGCATCGGTCTCGATAGAGCAGTCTTCCAGACTCTCGATAATAATGCCACCGTCATCGGCAATCTGCTGGCCGTTCCTCAACAGCTTCACATTATGTGCCGTGCCGCAGGTGGCCACAAACGTCATCTGCCCCTCCCAGCCGGTCAGATCGCCGTCGAAGGACACATCAATACGGTGAACACCCTCCGTCGTCTTCACGTAGCCGTCGGGCAGATCATCATCCTTGTCATCACCTCCGCAGGCGATGAATACATACATACACATCATAGCCATGACGGCCAGAGCTGAGAACAAAAATTTCTTTTTCATACTAAATTGGTTTCTTTATGCCCCACAGGCAGCCTTGTCGGGGCTGTTTACTGTCATGAGTGAGCTGCCGCCGTTACGGCCACTCCTTTTTAATTTTGGACTGAAGGCTGTAAACAACCTCGATAATGCAGCTAAGGGCGCTGCTCCAACAGTAAACTCGTGGCCACTCAGTCCGTCAGTGGCTCGAAACCAATTTTTGACCTCCGCACGGCGCGAGGCGAACACCCATCAGCACGGCCCAGGTGTTCGGATGCAAAGGTACGACATATTAACGAAACGACCAAACAATTTCGGATTTTTGTTTCCTAATTTTTTCAGTTCTCCTGTGTCAGTAAAGTTTCTTCCTCCCACATCCGGTACATGGTCTGCACCATGATATACTCCTTGCTGGAGGCATCGTATTCTGCAAGGCTCTTCGTCAATTTGTCGTCCATAATGAAAATCCTCTTCCTTATTGTGGCATTTTCCCCGTCATCCTCCACACTATATACATGCGTGACCTTGAAACCGATGAAGCGGTACTCCGTACCCATCATATCCATCAGTTTCCTGCCTTTCTCCTGTATCTTTGCCGAAAGACTGTCAACCTTCCTGTTATAAAGGTTGGAAATAGCTTCGGCAGAATCGGACATATGAACGTGTCCCTTGGATTTTACGTCCCGACTTGCCTCCTGTGCCTTCCTGACATAATCAAGACTCTCTAAGGTCATCTTGCTGATCTCCAGCGTCTTCTCGTAGAAGACAGGATCGTCAAACGGCGCAAAGGCACTGTCAACGACAGTCTCTATTGCCAGATAACTCTCAGGATGGGAGAGGGACTTCTTGACACTCTCCTGGATCAAGGTGTCCACCTTGTTCTCGGACGGCTGGCTGCATGATATCACTGATAGCATTGCCAGCCCCATTAATACGACATGTTTCATTATCTAAATCTTTAATTCATGATTCTGACAGCATCCTGTATGCGGTTCCACCTTTCCAGGCAGTTTGCGGCGATGTCGCCCTTGTGGCGATCGAACATACCTCTGGTATAGAACGCCCAGATGTCCTTCACACGGTAGTATGCTATGCTGAGGATCAGCTTGCGTACCTTCGTATTCAGCTCATCCAAACGGTCCACCAAGGCCCATATCATCTCTACACGCTCCTTACCTGTGATCATGTTAAGCTCGCCACCCGTGGACACGCTGAACTTCAGCATCCTGAAGGTCTTGATGAACTCCGTGATGGTTTCCATATAGAGGTTGTTCATAGCCAGGGTAGCCGCGATACCCTCCGGGTTACGCATCATGACCTTCTTCAAGTCCATCAGGTCACGCACGGTACGCACGGCTTGTGCCGTGAGGTTGGTTCCTGCATTGTAGGCTTCTGCGTAACCCGATGCCGTTTTCAGATAGGAGTTGTACTTTCGCTGCCACTCCTTCATCGGATTAAAGTGCAACGCCATAGTGTTCTGCAGGGTGGCCATCTCCAACAGCTTTTTGTTCTGCGTGTCATACTGCTCCATGACCTTCTTGCTTCCGGTGAGGACCGCTGCTTCCCATAGCGGGTCAACACTCACGAAGTCAATAACAGCAGACATCCTGACGCTGACAGCTGACAAGATGCTGACCAAAAGGATCCTGTATTTAATTCCGTTCTTCATATCTTACCTTTTTTTTATCTGATATTATGTTTCCAGTTGTCGTAGCAACGCTCGATGAGCGAGTGCTTACGCTCTCTGTCCATATACTTCGCCCTTGTGCGGATAGAATGCCAGATATCCTCCAAGGTGGTGTACCTGAGGACGATAATCAGCTTTGTCAGCATCTTATTCACCTCCTTGATCTTTGTACGGGAATTCGTAAGCATCTTATGTCTGTCCTGCTCCGTCATCTTCTTTTTGGAGATGCAGGCATTATATAAGTCCTGCGCGGCTCCGAGTGACGTCTGGAGGATGGAGCCGTAGAGGCCGCTGCTGTTGGGACGCAGGAGTACCGCGATGGCGTTTGTCGGAGCATCAGAGATGATGGATGACACCTGTCTTGACAATTTCACAGTCCGTTTGATCTCAAGGTAAGTGCCGTAAAGCTCCGCTGCCGTGCTTATGGCATCATGGAAATTGTCAAGATAGTCATTGAACTCACGCTGAAGCTCATTTAAGGCCTGCACCTCACGGCCTAAGAACACATGACCTTCGGCCACCATCAGCTGTCTGTTCCTTTGTGTCGTCAGGGCGTTCTTGAACTTATTGCTGGCTAATTCAATCCTTAACGCCAGCGTGGGGTTGGTTTCCACAGCGTAACAATGAACTATTGGCAGCAAAGCCAATAGTATAGTAAGCGTTATATAAATCGAAGTCCGTTTCATGCTACAATCATTTTCGGCAAAGATACACCTTTGCAAGGTGTCTGCCAAATCTGTCATAAACAATTTCTTGATTTAACAAATTCAAGACCCTAACAGAATATGAAACGGCTGATTTCATCCGATCTGAGTCGGGAACATCTGTGCCGTTCCAAGGCAACCCGCCCTGTGGCTGATATGTCCCACTCCTGGCACCCCTGCATACGACTGTCTTGATCCGCTCGTGGGCGCATGGCTGCCTCGCCGATACCGACGGTCGTGTGCTGGGGCTTGGTCGCCGTACTCCTCGGCCCCGGGCGGATCTGTGTCACCGCACAGCACGCCCCTTTCCGGGGGCGATGACCGTCCCAATGCGTGATAGCGTCGGGAAAGCGATTCTCCGCATGACGGCAGGACTGCTGACGAGAAACCAGGTAATGTCACGCTGTACGACGATGACGGCCATAAAGACACGTTATCGTCGTTTCTTCACGGCTGCTGAGCCGCTGTGAAGAACCCTGTGTGACAATGCCCGATTTCTCCGCACTCCTACACCGTGCGACGCTTTTGCTCGTGCTAATCCCGTAATGGGCCGAAGATATCATCACTCCCCATACAGAGGCGGACGCATAGTGCCTATGCTTCATGTTCCCTATGAGCAATCGCTGACGCTACAGGCATATACCAGAACCAGGCCGTCCAGAACGAAAAGACCTTACCGTCTTGCAAACTGGTATGCTCGATGCGCATTAGTCTGCAAGACGGACGGACATATCTTCTGGAAGTGCGGGCGATGACAGAACCTCCATCAGGGATGGATGCACAATCATCGTGGCGATGCCACAAGCCCGCACCGGCGGCATAGGTCTGGCATATATTTCTGATCTCATATTCTTTTCGTCAATCGAAATTAGCGAAAACTTCCAAATAAGCCGTATTTGGAAGAGAAAGGAACAACCTTCCCTGATTGCCCTTTACTCAAACACTTTTGTATTATATATTATTTATTATATAACATTTAATATTTATGTTTTACCTTTTGTAAAACTGCGCAAAACAGCGCAAGGAGGAGATGGGGCGTTCCTCTTGTCTGCGCCTCTTATCTGCGTCCATCACCGTATGTCCTTCATCACTCATTCTGAGTTCGTTCCGCTTTGTCCAGCCCTTTTCCTTGCAAAGGTACAGAGGCCCGCAGCCATGCAAATGAATTTCCAGAAAAATTATTCCAGCAGCCTTCCGCGATTTGTGCCAAATCGGGTATTCCGTAAAATTTTGCCGCAAATTCCTTGGCGTAGGCCGCTTGTCGGCCTCTTTAAGATACCGCAAAGAAAAGGACTCAAGCGAAACGAAGTCGATGACGACTGATAAAGAGAAGACACACCGGTTGACTTGATAAGAAAATTCAAAAAAGAAAGGATCTTAGCTCACTCAGCCGATAACTCGCAAAAAGACCATTCATAATAGAGCCGAGAAAACACTGTGAAGTGGGTGGCTCGAAGGGTTAATATTAAATGAACTCTCTGGGTTGGGAGCTATCCAAGACAGCGGTCTGAAAACTCCCTTTTTAATGAGACAAATAAGGGTGGAGTTGAAAGATGGGGACGGGCTTCCATCGCAAAACAGGGATAAGGTTGCAGCCTTTAAAACAACCCCCCTGACATCCTTTTAAAATATAACTTAACAGCGTAGGCGGCGCGATACAAACAGCCAGCAAAGATATGAGTAATGAGTTTAAGTTAGGTTTCAATCAAGCAATGGATATGGCTATGTCTACCATTGACAGTAACGTTCAGGATCACGAACTGGCGTTCATTATCAAAAACAAATTGCACGAGTTAAAGTATTCTATAACACCACAATAATAGGTAACGGGAGCCTAACCAACTCCCCATAAAATATTTAGAATTATGAAAAAAATGTTTCTTATTTCGGTCTTAATGACCTTGATGATGATCTCCTGCTCTAAGGATGAAATCTTAGAGACGGTGAACAGTACAGTAACAAATACGGTCGAGTATGTTCTTGACCCAGAAATCTCTCTTGACTACGGCGACTCACTGACGGTTGAAGATTATCTTTTCCTCCCGAACATCACCGTGAAGGAACTGACGGTTTTCATCATCCGTGACGGTAAAACGGAAGTCCTTGATACCGATATTTCCCCGAAGATCAAAGACCCGGAGATAGTGGATACCTGGGAGAATCTGCCAGATGGATTAGGTATATCCCCTCGTAAGCTCTTTGCTCGACCGGTGAAGATGGAGGATGGTAACTTCACTATGAATGTCCATATCAGCTATACTATCCGTCAGCGGAATATGAATACTGAAAAAGGATGGGTAACAAAGTCCGCTGATGCCGACATCAGGGAGAATGTGAACCTACTGGTGAATGATACAAATCCTGTTGAAATAAGCATTGAGCCGGAAGAAATACCTACATGTATTCCGCTCTTACTTATACCTACCGTATCTGATTGGGAAACAGAAGAAGCTACGTCTGTCTTTGAATAATATATCATCTTTATAAAGGTAACGGGAGCCTAACCAACTCCCCACAAAAAATAATAATGATATGACTATTCTGTTTTATCTTTTCATGGCAATTCTGGGTAAGGCTACCCTGACTGGCTGGAGTCGTAATGACGATGAATAATAATATTTATTAAATAATATATATTATATAATATGCAGGACAAATTATCATATTTAGTCGAAGGGATGCTTGTTTTCACCACTATAGCCTGTGCTATTTTGGCAGCCTACGTGATGATGACACTAAGTAATATGCCTTATTGATACCGGTAGTTGATTATGGCCGATGAAGGATAATCATGCGCGGCTGCTTCCCTCCGGTCGCAGCATGAGCCTCTTAAATTTGTGCTGTATGATGCTTGCATATTTAAGGTGTTTACACCTTGCCCGCACCTTGGCGAGTGGTCGCGCCCTCACCATAAGGTCGTACAGCCGACCCGAATATCTCACGAATACTGTGCAAAGGTACGAATAAATATTGAATCTTACAAGTTTTTCCTACCTTATGTTAGGAATATACTCTGGATTCAGCATTTTGGTTATCTCCCCAACAGCGAAACCGCCAGGGAACTTGACAGTGCCGCTATCTATCATTCGTTGTAACTGACTATATCTTTCTTCAAAGTTGTGCAGATTACAGAACTTCCAAACTATATCATTAGCAGCTTGCACCTTTTCCCGGCCTACTTTGTCATTTACGGTAATTTCTTCAAGGTATTCCGTGAGTTCCATACATCTCATTTCCATTTCGGTAGGCGGCTTTAAATAATATTCATCTTCAGGATCACTGTCGCACGACTTTACTGATGGAATAGTCTTGTACTGCTTGCGGTAATTCTCATAGGTTTCTTTGTATGATTCGCTCAAAACCCTCTCAGGATGCTCTCTCGCCCATACGTCCCATTCCTCATAGACCTTCAGGTCGTTGTCAATGTCGGCGAGAAAACCTTCATCTACTTTAGTATTGAGAACGGCATGGGGAAACAATAAAAGAGCTTCGCCACGCTTTGCAAGGGTGGACTGTTTTTTACTACACTTTTTGCCAGATTTATTATTTGAATAAATCTTTACACTCGCATCAATCATATTGATGTTTCGGTTGAATTGCCCCCAAAAGGTTTCGGGATATTTCATTAGCTGATCGGCGATGGCCTGTGGGGTCATCGCCCTGCGGAACTGCTCGTAATACTTCTTCCTGATTTCATAACGCTGTTGCTTGCAGCGATTCATCTTTGACTTTTCATCTTCAATCGCCTTCTCCAGAGAAAAGCGACTATCTGATGTCAAATCGTCCGATGCTTCTTTAAGCCTTTCCATATATGTCTTTAACACAGCACCCAAACTGGTTATTTCATTCGTCAGGTTCTGTAACCTGACTACATCGTCTTGCGACGGAGAATCTACATATTCATGCAAGAGGGTGGTGAGAATATCATTAGTACATTTTGGCTGGCGGGCCAGCATTTTTTTCTGTTCATTTATCTTTGCTGTCACGTCCTTCATCTTCGCCTCTTGCTCAGGAGTAAGTGACTTCTTTTCTTTTTGCAGTCGCATTTCGGCCTTGACTGACTCACGCAGATGGTTGATCTGATCCTGATACGGTCTTGCGATGATTTCGTTGACTGCATCGCACAAATATACCGGCAGACACTTCAAAGATTTCTTTTTCTTGAGCAGGTTCGAATACCATCGTGCGTTTGACGTACGATATCCGAAATCCTTCTCCATCCGTACGCGCGGAACGAAGAGATTGACTTCCTGCATCAGGAGGGCAATCTTTTCGTGGGTGGGCGAGTCCTGCTTGGAAACAATCCCTTTTCCTTCACTAAGAAGGCTCACGACTTTCTGGGGTTTCTCTCCACAAATCGAACCCCACACGAGACAACTGTATTCGTAGACAATTTCATCTACTTTAATTTTTATCGTACTATACATAAAAAATTCTCATTTTGTTTCGGCAAATTTATACACAAATTTTTAGCGAACCAAAATTTTCAAATTCTTTTTCTTGATTTAACAAATTCCAGACCCTAAATCTAAATCGTTATTTTTCGCACCGCAACATAAACTATTTATCTTATATTTTCTAATATCATATAAAAAATATTGAAGAGGATCTTGAATTTGTTAAATCGAGAGATTTATTTTGTCAGGTTTTGTTTTACAAAAATAAAACCCGAACTTTGTGGTCAGATAAACGACGACGCGCGATATTCACGCGCGTGAAACAAGACTTATTTTGAGATAGCTCAAAATGTCTTGCCAACAACCAAACCAAAAGGTGTGATTGTTGGGTTAAAGAGTACTCGTAAACTCGTACCTCTACAGGTGTAAAGATGGTTTGAAAATAACATAAAAATATGAGAATAAAAACAGTAAAAAAGAATAGGGAATACAAGCGCGGAAGAAGCGCTTTGTATGATAAAAAAAGGAAACTTCACTCGGTATATTACAACGCCGAAGAATGGGATAAAATTACCCAGAAATCAAGTCACCTTGACATGGAAAATGGGGTATATATTCGTGAGGTTTCCTTGGGTTACAAACCCGTTGTTCCAGACCGTGAATTTCGGCGCGAAATGATGGGTGTAAGAAGTGATATTAAGAGCCTTTTTAAAGTACTCGAATCACTACATTTAACCCCTCAAAAACGCATGGAAAAACTGACTGATTTTGGGTTCCTGCAGAGGTGGGTAAATGGAGTAAAAAAGGAGTTGGATTTCTTGGATAATTGGATTAAAAGAGTATAGTTAGTATGATAGCAGTAGCAAGGAATATTTCACATGGTCAGGCTTACGAGAAATACATCACTCGTAAAGATCTGGCAGTTTTCGTTGGGGCGAAAAACATGGTTGCCAACACAGATCTGTTTGTTTCCAACGATCAGTTGGATGACCTCTGGGGTGAGTTTGAGGAAGCCGGACGTGACTATGTTCGGAAGGGAAAGGATGTCACAAACAACATCATTGCAATAGAATATTCGCCGACCATGGAGGAATCGGCGAATTGGACGAAAGAGCAATGGCTTGAACATGCTGAGGAACTGCTGAAGGAGATAGACAACACGGATCACGCCAAAGCAAAGCGTGACCCGAAGACCAAAGAATGGATCACAGATAAGGACGGTAAGAGAGTTCTTTTTCCTGTGGAACACACCAACCTCTGTAACAGTAAGTGGATGGCAATGCTTCACCGAGATTCTTTTAGCGGCATCTATCATCTACATATTACCGTGTCCCGATACACGGAAGACAATAAGCTAAACTGTGTAACGGATATAGCCAAGCGTACTGCGATGGCTGCAGAACAGATCAACAAGCGACATGGCTGGAACCTGGCAATGGATATCCGTCAGCAGCACATTGATGAAATAAACGCTGCCATAAATGCTGTTATGGCAGAGATGCCGGGTGACAAATTTGATCCTAATTTCTTTATGACCCACATGGAAAATAGTACATTCACGACCTATGACGGAGCAGAAGATAATTATAATGTTCAGTTCCATAAGGACGAAAATAATATGGTCGATGGCTATTCGATTTTTCGGGGAAAGAGTGTTTACACGTCTTCGGAACTTGGCCAAAAAATCAAACAAATGCCCGTTGATTACAATACTGAAATCAAGGATGCTATTTACCGTGTAATGCGGTCGATGGACACACCTAAATTCAACTGGAATCGGTTTATCCACTTGCTGGAACAGCAAAGCTATACAGATAAAGATGGAAACCTTCGGCATTACCAGTTTGAAGGCCGACGAGATCCGAATGGAGGCTACTATAACTACTCGGTCATCCGTGACGGGAAGAAATATAATGTATCGCAGATCGGCCAGAAACTGACCGCAAAGAAGATTGCCAAGGAGTATGAGAAGGAACAACAGAAGATGGCACCTGTAACCAGAACGGATGAACATTCCGACTATTCTGCTAAGGACGGAGGTTATGACTGGAGAATACCTGCCCCACTGCCTGATACAAGTATTAAGTATGCAGACGTAACAGCATATAATATAGTAGAAATAGTTAAAGCTAAATTGGACGAACTGGGAATCGAGTACTCTACAACAAAGTTACCTGATAATATGGTGTTGACTCGAAATGTGGATGATTATCTACATAGAGCAGTTGATTATGTAAATGCAGTAGACCATAAAGGTAATATATTTGCAGCAGAAATGGCCTGGAATTGCGCCAGATATGCGGCCATCAAGCAGAAACAGTTGGATCAGCAGAAGCTTCAGAAGCAGCAGAAGCCAGCTGAACAGAAATCTGTTGTTATCAAGCGTGAGCCTTCAGAGGGCGAGCGTGAGCGGACTGCGGCCATCGCCAGGGCGCGTGAGGCCTTGCGTGAGTGGTGCGATAGCCACAAGGCAATTTTCTCGGATGAGCAAGAGCAGATTCTTGGACTTGGCATCGGCGCAAAATGTATCGAGAACGGTATGTCGCCCTGGATCGATACGAACATGGAAGGCGCAGCCCGAGAACTGGCTGATGAAGCAGCTGAGGGTGTCGGCAAGGCGGCTTTGCGAATGACACAGCTGGCAGGCGAGATCCTGATGGGTATCGCCGTGCCACAGGATATTTCCCTTGGAGGTGGCGGCGGGTCGCATAATGACCTGCCGAAGAAAAAAGATGATGAGTGGAACAGATATAAACCTGCCTTCGGTATGAGACCGAAGGGTAGGGGCTGGCATCGATAAAAGCAGGATGATGCTTACGCCTACGATTGCAAGCTGTATGATGCTTTCATTTGCGGTGCGCTTACACCGCAGTTGACTCCAAAAACGCAAATCGACCTGCTGAATGATGTTCTCGTATTCCATATTATATATTATATATTATATTATTGCGCATTAATTCTTATAAATCAGCAATAGAGTAAAATTGAAAAGAGCTGCCAAAAAGAAAATAAGAGCCACAAGGTGTTCCCCTCGAAAACAATTACCGATGGTAAAACCTATAAACAAACACCCGTTTAAAAGAACGGAGTGATTATATTTACTTCTTGAAAAAATATCCATGACTATTTTTCTTTTACGTTTTCATCAATATAGTCCCGTCTGTCATTACTATAATGCTTTAGGTTTGTTCTTTGATTACTTTTATAGCGTCACTATATCCGGCATCATAGCCTTGTGCCATCTGATAGTGAGAGGCGTTGTCACCAAGCCATTCTTCCTTCAATTTTGTTTCTAAAGATTCTACCTCAGAGGCTATCTTCTCTCTGATTTCCTTCTCTGCGATGGAAAGAAGTTCTTTTGTCAGCACGTCAAAGTTGATGCCAGAGGGATTATTATCTATAATAAAACGAACTTTTTCTTTAAACTCCGCAAATTCACCATCAGGCATTGGGTCATCCTTTGCCTTGGCAGACACCATGCGCTGTGGCCCATTGCTCACGGCTTCTACAAGTTTCTGTTCTGAGTTGGTATATTCAGACTCAATGCTGATTATCTCGCTTTTCTCAGAGTCATACTTTAAGCCTTGGTCTTCAAGAATACCCTCAATCCATGAACAGAGAAACATTAAAAAACGTCCTCCTTTCTTTATTTTATGTTCTCTTATGAGATAACAAACTGCTCTGTCAATGTCTATTAATGCCATAATAATAAATCTTACATCTTATTCGCACTCTTTATTGACATACTCTCACGCTTGAAGACGTGAGATTCTTGGATGCAAACGTGTCTGCACTTTTGCCTTTTCTGGCGGTGGTGTCTTACGAGCACTCTCCAATTCGGCAATGCCCTGCCGAATTATATTACCAGCTGCCAATCTGTCGCGGTCGTGGACTACACCACATTGTGGACAAGTCCACACGTAGTCCTGGAGTCGCAAATCCTTATAGATATGGCCACATGTACATGTCTGGGAGGATGGAAAATCCCGGTCAATCTTATGGACAATGACACCATACTTGGTTGCGACATACTGGAGCTTCTGAACGAACTCCCCATGAGCGAGGTCGGACATCTTGCGCCCCCACCTGTAGGTAGAGAACATTGGTACGAGAGAAAGGTCTTCAAGGAAGATGGTGTCATACTGGCGACACAACTGATGGGAGAGCTTCCATTGGAAGTCACCGCGTCGGTTTACAACCTTCTCGTGAAGCCTATTGAGTTCCAGACGCTTCCGTTCACGATTATGTGAGCCTGGCACACATTTTGAGAGGTTCCGGCTCTTCCGTTGTAACTGGCGCAGTCCGCTCTTCAGGAACTGTGGGTTGTCAACGGTCTGGCCGTCACTAATCGTCAGGTACTTGCGCAGTCCAAAGTCGATGCCTACCGATGCACCATTATGTGACTTTCGTATGGCGACAGGAGCTTTGTCGAGTACCATGACGATATAGAACTCTCCGATGTGGCTCCGTTTGACGGTAAGGGTTTTAACCTTCCCTTCATACGGACGGCTTAACGAGAACTTGAAGCGTTTTCCGATGTTGTTTATTGTCAGGACGTTGCCATTCAGAGAATAGCCGCCCTGTTTGAATAGAAAGGAATTGAAATCCTTCGCTTTTCTGAACTTAGGCGGTCTTTTAGCCAGATGCTTGAAAAACCGCTGGTATGAGGTATCGAGGCGTTCTAGGATTTCCTGAGTTGTTTGAGAGTGAAGCAAACAACGATTGATCCGTTTTGCGAAATGCTTTTGCATCCTGTTTACTCCAATGTACTTGTGATAGAGGCGATAATATCGCTTCTGCAAGGATAGAGCATGATTCCAGACAAAGCAGGCCTCCCGAAGCATCTTGTCAAGGTGCTTCGTCTTCGGAGTCCTGTATAGTTTGTACTTGTATGAAATCATATATCATTATTTTACGCTTTCATCCCATGCCTAAAGGAAATGGGCTTTACCGCTTTTTATCGTAAAACCTATTGCCTGCTGGCGGCCTTCTCATCGGCAATCGTAATCGAATCGATAGCGGCTACCAGCGCTTTGCAGCAGAGTTCTTTGTATCTCTGATTACAGACCGGACACTCAGGGGAATGAACAAATCCTTGGGTGTTGCCGATATTTACCGCCTCCAGCTCATGACCGTCTTCTCTGACAAACTTAGTGACCTTTATCGTTTCGGTGGTCGCTGAAGGTTTGCTAAAAAATCCGTGAAACAGAAATACAATCATTATAACCGTCAGAATAACTGCCAAGTGATAGCGGTATTTCTGAAATAGTTTCTTGTAGTCCAGATTAAAGCGATACTCTGGATGATTTTTTCTTTTACCTAACATAACCTACTGAATTGAGTTGTCTAATGAGGAAGCTTTTAGAACGTCGAAACAAACTGAGAGGGTAAGGTCCTTATATTTCTCCCACTGTTCGGGTGTGAGAGATTTCTGGGCCTGATCAAAATTCTCGCGGAGGATGTTTGCGGTATCCTCTAAAGTCTCTAAAACCTGACCGATAACTTCATTTGCCATAATCTTCTTACTTTTAAATTGTTAGTAAATACTCTTTTTTCCCACTTGTTTTTGAAAAACGAAGAATGTTTTCTCCTCTATCTTATCACAAGACCAATCTCAGGCCAACTACCACTTGTGAGTCTGACTCCTTGCTCACGCGCGGGGGAGGTGTCGATCTCCCGTCTTTCTCCGTTATTCTGTTTACATGAACATTCTCTCACCTGTGAACGATCCTTCAAGAATCTCGAAGTTACCTTCTCCGATATATTCAAGGAAGAGCCTTTCATATCTATTGATTACCCAAAGTTCTTCGTGCATAGTCAGCAAGGTTCCTAATGCATCGTCTTTCCAGACAAACATATTATCCTCGCCAATTCCGGCCATATTAACAGGGCCATTATCATCTTCTGTCACAGGACGAAAAATGACAGGGAAAGTGGTGGGCACGGCTGCGTCAATTTCGTTAAGTTCATTAATCAGACCTATTGAATCTACGGTCTTGAATACTTTCATTTGTTTTTTCTTGTTCATAATCATCTCTATTTAATAGTTAATAATTTATTTTCGGTTTGTCTCTGTCATACATATGGCGTTCCTGCTTGAAACTCCAAATAATAAGGCCGATGATTACCACTGGAGGTGTAATACATAAAAAGAAGATGCCAGCAGGTTCATTAACCATGCAGATACCAACTAAGATTCCTAAAACAATACCTTTGATAATAATCATCGTGTCAGGATAGTTTTGAACTACCTGTTTCATAGATTCAATGAATGACTCGTTTCTGTCATAACGGTGGTATTCCGTTCGAAAACTCCAGATGATAAGACCGATAAGGAACGCTATTGGGGCGACCACCATAAATACTAACTGGGCCTTGATTGGTGCAAACACCAAAAACGCGCCAAATAAACTACTCACTACAATGACTTTAATAAGAGCCATTGTGTCCGGATAATTTTGAAATAACTGTTTCATAATTTTTTGTATTAAATATTATATATTATTTATATCTGTAAATCTCTGGCACAGTAATCTGGCCGTGCTTTTTCTTGTAGTTCTCGAAATACTTGACCAGGGCCTCTTCAATGATACCATTGAGCTGGCGACCTGTATTGAGAGCCAGATAGCGTAGTTTACCCATGACTTCAGGATCAAGGGTAATACTGGTACGTGCAGTTCCTTTCTTCCGGGCTACAGGGCGACCTGTTGCCTTCCTTGAAGGAATGGCAATAGCTCCCGTCTGTCCTTCTCCAGTCTGATCCTTACTGTTGTTCAGGTCAGATACTAAGTCCTCAATACCTTGGACTCCATAGTTTACTTTCTTTTCTGACATATTGTTTACTCCTTATATAACAATTTAATTATCTCCTTTTACAAACCAGTGGATTGTCGTTATCACAGGCAAACCGAAGAATTTCTATCTCTGCGGGGGAGAGATTCGCCAGTTCATCGGCTATTTGTTGGAAGTCAGACTTCTTTTTCTTCTTTTCAGCCATACTGTTATAGTTTTGATTTATATTCTTCAAGTTCTTCTACTACACGCTTATCAAAATGCTGCGTTTTGAGATTTTCGGTGATTTCCTTCTTGGTAACACCGGCACAGTCCAGTACGTTGCGTATAACCATGCTTGCACTGGAACTAACATTTGCCAGCTCATTAGCAAACGAGCTGAAGCAATTCCACCATCCTTCGTTGAACTTTGTCATATTACCACTTTGTTTAGTCTTCAACAATGCCAATGATTTTTCCGTCAGAAGTTGTAACGAGAGCCGTTCCAGCACTTCTTTTCCTTCTCTCGGCGATAAAGTTAGAAGCAACTGTTATTTTTTTATTCATTTCTTCCTTTGTCATATTCAGTCCTCCTTATTTTTTTATTATAATAACTTTAACATCTTCACCGTTATTGAAATCCTTGGGATTTTCTGATAGTTGTATTAAAGTTGAACCTGGATATTCTACCTGGTCAATATATCCATCTATAGCATTATTCATTATCTGCTTCTCATTCCAATGCGCACCATCTTTGAAAGCACACATCCAAAGTTCTTTGAAATACTCTTTTAAATAAGTGGCAGAGTCTTTATCTTCTTTATTCAGATCTTCACATGCACTATTAAAAGACTGGCAAGCAGCTATCTCTAAGTCATCGCTTACAGGCTCTTCTTGCAAGGCATTGATAAAGTTTATAAGACCATACAGAGCTATCTCAGTGTCGCTGCCGAGCTTACCATCCTTGCGGAATAAGTTGATCCTCCGCTGAATTTCATTTATGATTTTCTCTTTGTCTGACATATTATATATTATTTATCATTTATTATTTATTTACTTACTCGCCACGATAGAACTGAGCTGTGTGATGCTTGTAAATTTAGTGCGCGTACACTTTTTATATGTATCATTCTCATGAGCGCTGTGTGACGCTTTTAAGCATCTTGCGGAGTGGATCATCCCTCCACATAAGGCCAATCAGCTGGCCCGATATCGTGATTTATAATTCACTGTCCTTGATAATCTTTATTATATAATCAAAGGTATCTTGAACAATATCCCTTTGAGATTGAGTAATCTCGATAGTATCAATACGCTCCAGATCGGCTCTGGTCGGCACCGTTGGGAGTACTGTTCCGATCATTTCAAAGGTCTCTGCAAACTGCTTCCAGATCTTCTTTTCCTCCATGTTGCCCTTGCGGTAGATGTTGTTAGGTGTAAACAACAGCTGGGGCTTCATTCCCCTGATCTCCCTCATCATGCGCAGGATGGTCTTCACGAAGATACTGGTAGAGGCGGTGGTGGCCTTGTCATACCTGTAAGGACATACAATGAAATCTGTTTCTGACAAGATCGGGATCAATCCATCCTGGCTCAGATTCCCCGGTGCGTCAATCAAGACGCAGCCGTCGAACTTCCGCGCGTTTTCCATCAGCTGCCGCATAGTGTCAACATCGGACACAGGGAACCCCTGGACGCTATACGGAGCCTCGCAGGCGTAGAAGTCCAGATCGCTCTTGCGCATCTGCGCAATGGTCTGCTGGAGGTCGGTGTCGATGATACAGACGTTCATCTTCTTCCAGCACAGGTAGTTGGCGAAGAGGATGGCGAGGGTGGACTTACCCACGCCGCCCTTCTGATTGGCAAATGTGATGATGTGGTTCATAATTATACTGATTCTCTAAATTCCTTTATTTCTTTACTGCTCAGTACTTCCATCATATGGGGAATATTGAGACCAGCCTTCTTTCGTTCCTCTACCATATCTTCCAGTGATAATAGTTCTCCGGGTATAAAAGGGATAATGCCTTCTACATTCAGAATAACAAGTGTAGCAAGTCCACAGAGGTATGGAATTATTGACTGATGGAACCATAAGATCCAATAGTCTTCCGATTCTTCCATATCAGGTATTTTGGTTATTTCAAACAAATCTACGACTAAATCTGCTTGGCCGACAACTTTATTCTGACCCAAAATAGTCAGTTTGTCAAATATATCCTTATTGCTATAGCTCTTAAATATCTTGTTTATCCTTTCCTTAAATGCCTTTTTAGGAAGAAAATAAGCTAACTTACCCTTGCAAATATTGATGGATTGATTTAAACCTACGTAGTTGGGTATATGGGACAAGAACATAAGCAACTGCTCGTAAAGAACGTGTTGGTTCCAGTAGTTCCTGTCTTTAATATCAATCTGTGAACTAAAGTTGACGTGTTCGTAGATATACTCGAAAGCATCAAGATGTATATTGACTTCTTCCGGGTTACATACTAATTCTTTAAAGAAATCTCTTGTTTTCATAATCGTATGGTTTTGTTGTTAGCGATATTATATATTATTTATTATTTGATATTTATGCAGTTTCTTCAGTGTTACAGTTCTTTTTTATGTTAGAAATAATCCTGCTGTCTTTCCTGAAGTCGCTTCAAGTCAAACACCCGGTATTCTATTTTACCAGGGCGTTTGCTAATTGGAACCAACTTCTCTTCCTTCACCCAACGACGGACATTACCTTCACCGAATAATTTAAAGGCTTTGTTCTGTGATACAATGTCATTCGGCAGACGAAGCGCGTCTGTCTGCAAGGCGACGATCTCCCTGGCGAGATCTTTGACAAAGACCTCGTAAGGAACGCACTTGTCTGCGAATTGTATCATCGTTGGGTTACTCATATTTTATATTATTTATTATTTATGCCACCGCATTGACTCGATGCTGGCGGATCCAACTATCAAGTTCCTTTCTTTCAAAGTACAAAGCCGTGGTCTTGTAGTGGGGAATCTTCTTTGCCGCAGTCATTTTATACAGAGTACTGCTGCTGATACCAGTATAGACACATGCCTCCTTGAAGGTGAGTATTTCTTTCTGGTTAAGAAAGATCGCTTCTAAAGCGGTCAGTCTTTCTTCAAAAGTTTTCTGTGAGGTAGTATTCATAACATTTTTTATTTACTTGTTATACCATATTTTCTGCGTAAGGTACTGCGAACCTTTTTAGCAAGTACCTCCATCGTCTCGGGGTCGGTGCTTGACTTTCCTTTGCCAACGGCGCGGCCAACCTCTTTTCCCTGCATATCTAAACAATCCTCCAGAATTCTATCTACCAGCCACAATTTAGGATTGACAGGTGACAAAGCTTGGGCCTTAATGTTGCGGATGTAACCCTTTGAAACCTTCTCCGCACCTTCCTTAGCATTACTGAGGGAAAACAGGGTGGTAAAGGATGTCTCCAGATTGGCGAGCTTTTCGTTTATACTGTCAATCTCTTCCTGCGGAACATCCTCGATCTTCTTCGGGTCTGTTCTCACAAGAAACTCATAGTCTGTAATAGCAGGAGCACCGCGACCGTCGGGGAGGGCTCTTTTGGGAATCATCTCCAGCCAGAAATCAATATTACCTTGAACAAAGGCTTCATAGATCTCTGATAAGGAAGGAATTAATACTTTCTGGACATAAATTCTAAATTCTTTATATCCGATGATTTCAATGTTGTCATCGGTAATACCTTTTTTAATATCCTTGTATCGCGCAAGGCCGAATTTAAGCCTTATCTCAGTCTCTGTCATAGAGAAGGATTTGTTGAAGCTATTCTTCCATTTACATCCGAGAGTATAAAGTCCTCTGGCTGCAACACGATTGAAACTAAGCCTATCAAAACCGATGTATTGGGTGTAGTTGTTCTTAGGAAGGAAATGTGTGATGCATGCTTCGGTAAGCTTAATATTGTGAATCTTTGGCTCTTCTTCCCACTTATATTCGGCGATGACCGTAAACTGATAGGCGTCACCCTTCTCTTTAAGGTTGCCATAAAGTACATGAGGGTGTTTCTGAATATAATCAAAGGCATCTTTGACTCGCAGGGGGTGTCTGTTGCCAGGATCTAACTCGCTGTTCGGTATTCTGTATTCAAGAAGTCTCTTCATAGTGGCGGTAAATGTTTTCACATCATCGAGGTCTAAACCTTTGTCATCGGCGCATACCTCGGCCATTATATCGAAAAAGTTCTTTCTAAGCCTGTCTACCAGATTCTGCTTGAGACTATCGATAAACGGGGACATGATTTCATAATCACGTTCCACCATGGAGTTCGATTCCCGGATAATAATATTAGATGACTTATTCATATATCCTTATACCTTATTTATATTATATTCATCTATCTTCCAACAAAAGAAAGGTTCAGTCTTTCCAATTCTTCCTTCTTATAGTACAGGCGGCCTCCAAACTTCGTTGGGGTCAGTCTTCCTTCTTTTTCGAGGGCGATTACCTGCTTCATTTTCATTCCAAGGTCTTTAACCAATTCTTTCCGTGAAATGAAAGCGTTGTCCGTTATTGCAACAATACTGTTTCCGGATGGGACAAACTTCGTAACGGGGGTCGATTCCTTCATCATATTAATCATAGCCTTTACGAACGTGATGACCCCAGAGTCTGTCAGGGTAATCGAAATATGCCCGTCAGACTTTTTGATCTCAGAGGCAAGGTTATAAGACAGCAATCCCTTCTCAATTTCTTTGTCAAGACCTTGAGATGTTGCGTTGCTGATCATATCTGTTTGTTTTTGGGACATAAACTATTAATTTTCGTTTATTTGTTTTGTCGTTACTTATTTTTTTTATAATTTTGCAGCCAGAAGGATGAGCTGGATATGAGTTTGAAACTCAATTTCAGTTGCAAATTTACATAATTGTTTCCATAATTGCAAATTTTGTGTCTATATATAACACTTTTTGCATATTTTTATATTTTATATACATTATGCTGCAAGATATTCATGTTGGTAATGAACTCCGGAGGTGGTTAAGAACGCATAACATAACCTGGGAGCAATTTGCAGAGGCTATGGGTACATATAAGACCAAAGTCGGCAGAATAATGAATAGCCCAACGATAGAAACGGAAGAACTGTATAAAATCAGCAAAACCTTGCAGTTTAATTTCTTTGAGAAATTTTGGGGCGATGATAAAATAGACGAATTTGGTGATACCCTCCAAGATCTTCATATAGGTCAGGAGATAGATAATTATCTAAAATCTAAGGACATCACCCAAGCCAAGCTGGCTGAGTCAATGGGAGTGTTGCCGTCACAGGTTACCAGAATTATAAAGAAACATTCTATAGATTCTGGGAAACTGACTTCAATATCAAATACCCTTGATCATAATTTCTTCCTTGATTTCTACGGTAACTATGAAGAAACGAGTGCTAATCTTGCGATTCAGGTTGGATTATATATGGGTAAATACAATAAGCTGCTTCTGGAATACGAAGATGTAAACAGACAGTTATTGGATTGCCGGGCAGAAGCAGAAAAACTGAAAAAGGAGATTTCGGAACTGAAGAGCGAGATTAATGATCTTCGAGAAGAAAACTCCAAACTCAAATCCGGCTCTTAGATTCTGACTTTTGCCACTAATTCAATAAGGGAAATATTTCACCCGAATAATTCCGAATTAACATTTTTAACATTTTCCCCAAGATGGAAACATAATTCCCCAAGATGGAAACATAATTCCTCCCCAAAATGGAAACATAATTTCCCCAAGATGGAAACATAATTCCTCCCCAAGATGGAAACATAATTCGGAGGTCAAATCTTGTAAAACCTTCTATTTCAGAGTGTTAGGTGCATGGCGTTGGGTCAGCCTCGCGCGCGCGTATTATATAGACAACATTATAGACAGCTTTTTATTTTTCTCGACAACATATGTTGGTGTTTCGGGAGTTATTTTAGGAAAAAACGGCAGTTATTTCGGAAGAATAAGAAATGACTTTTGAATTGATTTTTTTGTTGTTTATGGGGGTCGCTCCTGGGGGTCGCTCCCGCGCCATGCGGATTGAGCTGTTGCTGGAACCCTTAATATGGAAAATGCTGACGCATTTTGGGCTGCGCCTTCCTCTGCCGCGACGGGGAACATCTTTCGATATCACAACGCTTTTTTCGTTTGTTAAAATGTGTTTACAAAATTAAATTTTCATTATTCACAATTCATTCTTTCTCAAATCCTAATTTGAGAAATGACATCAAACACATATTTAAACCTTATCAAATAAGGCTCCAATCTGTTTTTATGCTTTTGGGGTCTTGAATTTGTTAAATCAAGAGATTCTTTTTATCTGATTCTTTAGTCACCTTGTAAAGGTGTAACTTTGCGGGAAATTCTAACATCGCAAATATGGTTGATTTCAAAAAGCTGTCCATGCTCAGTAATATCTCACGTGATATTGTCGATAAAGAGCATCCGTCATTTGATGAAAACAGAAAGCGTGTTTTCTGTTTGGGATTCCTTGGTGGTTTCAATTACTCGGAGAAGAATCCTGATGCGAACCGCGAAACGATAGATGCCGTGTCACGGGATAGTATGAACAGGAGCAATCCTTGGTATGAGGAATACGAGAAAGAGACGTATCTACTCGGCTTCAACCGGGGATATTCCTATGTGGCAAATGACGAAGCCCGTCATTATAGACAATATATGGAAAACCCCTTTTCTGATCAGATCGGATTAGGAGAGGCCACGCCTGATTACGACAGTGCTGATGCAGCTGGCCTTGGTGTTCAGTTCCCGATCCTGCTCAAAGGAACCATTATTGGTTGGCTTCCTGTTGACGCTATATATGACAAAGACAAGCCGAATCACCTTATTTCCGATGACAGCCATTATCTGAGGATGTCGTCTGTAGGTGACAGTGCGGAAATAAAGAAGGAATATCGCGGCCAGGGTTACGGCAAGGCTGCATATTATGAATTGGCTGTCAAGGCGGCCCGGATGGAAATGGTTTTGTGTTCTGCGCCCGATTCTTCCCGTTCTGAGAACGCCAACAGACTCTGGAAGTCCCTTGTTTCTTCTGGCTATGCCCGACAGAATGGAGACCGCTATGAGTTCATCAATTCCAAGATTATTGTAACGAATAAAGCCGTAGGCGGCATACAAAAAGCCAGCAAGACCATGAATGAATCTCTGACACAAAATGAGAAGCAGATGATAAGCCAAGTGGCTACCGACTTAGTGACAGGTAACCATCTGTTAGGACGTTCACGACCTGATGGTTATAAAGAGTTGATGCGCGAGGTGGGAAATGCCTTTGCAGCAGTAAAGTCATTTTCCGTTACATCCAGACAACGCGATATACTTAGTGAACTTATTGAGAACTATCACGATGGCTACGAGGAGGTAGCAAGTCAAATAGGTGTTGATGTACCATTATTAAAGGCTGCTTTATCTAATGATAATACCGCTCGTGAAAAGTACGTCAATGTTCTCAGGCAACAGGTCAAGCAGGCAATTCGTGACCGCATTGTGCATCCATACGCTCATTTCTTTTCACCTGATCAGGTAGAGATACTGAATCGCTATCATCAGGTGGCAACTCCAGACACTCCGGCGAATGAAACTTTCTCACGTTTGCTGCATGAGGTAGCGCAGGAGTCTGATGTGGCCCGCAAACCTGAGAAGTGGGTGACTGATACGGCCAAGGAATTGGATGGTCTCGCAGAGGGTATCACCCGCGAGCAGGGCCAGGACAGAGGCTTGCATAAATAGCATTATATATCTGTATAGAAAAAAGGGAACTGACCTTGCGATTGGTTCCCTTTTCTTCATGTGCGCGTACATTAATATTATATATTATATAATACATAAATAAAATGCGTTAAAAATTGCCTATTTCTGCTTTGTTCTCGAATCTTTTTCGTACCTTTGCTGCGTTAAACAGAAAACCGAAGAAAAGATGAGAAAAAGCGAAAACTTACATATAGTTTACAACAACCTCTCGGTATCCCTTTTAAATAAGGAATACTTTGCTGCCGCGCAGGCTGCTGTAGAGGAATAAGATTCCGACATATTTCAAGAGGGGAGCTCGGAAGGGCTCCCTTTTCAACATTTAATATAAAAACAGGCTTATGAAAAAGATGATTATGACGGTAGCGCTGGCTTTGATGGCCGGTATGCTGCCCACCAGTAAGGTTCAGGCTCAGGATGTGATCACCACTGCTTCACAGGTTGATCCCGTTGCTGCTGCCAAGGCAGAAAAGGAAGCCCGTAAGGCCCAGAAGGCTCAGGAGAAGGCTGAGAAGAAGGCAAGGAAGGCAGAGAAGGAAGCCAAGAAGCGTAAGAAGGCAATTGAAGATGCCGAGGATGCTAAAGAGGATGCCGAGAAGGCCATGAAGAAGGCCCAGGAGGCTACAGAGAAGGCTTCACGCGAAGGCACTCCCGAGGCTCAGGCAAAGGCAGCCAAGGCTCAGGCAAAGGCAGCCAAGGCTCAGGCCAAGGCTGAGAAGAAAGCCCGTAAAGTGAAGTAACCTCTTCCCCTCCTGAGTCAGGAGGGGTTAGGGGTGGTCTGAACAATGGAATAATCTACACTTCTTCAGACCCCCTCTAACTCCCCCTAACTTAGGGGGAGAAATGATTAGAATTTCCGGAGGGCAGCGATGAGTTCGCTGTTCTCCGTTTTTGTTCCGATGGTGATGCGCAGGCAGTTGTTGCATAACTGTACCCGATGACGGTTCCTGACGATGATGCCCTGATCCACCAGGTAGTTGTAGATCTTCGGTGCATCGGTCATCTTGGCCAGGAAGAAGTTGGCATCTGTGGGGTACACTTTTGTGCAGATGGGCAGCATCTCAAAGGCGTCGACCATCCTCGTACGCTCCTGCAGCAGAATCTTCACCCAGTTGTCCACCTCATAGGGGTCTTTCAGGGCTTCGATAGCCTGTTGCTGTGTGAGCAGGTTAACGTTATAGGGGTACTTCACCTTGTTGAAGAGCCCGATGATTTCCTGAGAGGCGAAGGCCATACCCAGACGGATGGCTGCGCAGCCCCATGCCTTCGACATCGTGTTCAGAACGATAAGATTCGGATATTTCGATAACACAGAGCGGAAGGTCGGCTGTGACGAGAAGTCGCTATAGGCCTCGTCGACGATGACCAGTCCCTCAAACTGCTCAATGACCTTAACCACCTCTTCATGCTTCAGGCAGTTACCTGTCGGGTTGTTAGGGGTGCAGAGCCAGATGAGTTTCGTATGGGCGTCTGTGGCAGCGAGCAGACGGTCGGCCGTGAACTGGTAATGATCGTCCAGTAGTACAGGCCGATACTCCACGTCGTTGATGTCGGCACAGACCTTGTACATGCCGTAGGTGGGTTCAATGGCCACAACATTGTCCTTGCCAGGGTTGCAGAAACAACGGTAGGGCAGGTCGATGGCTTCGTCACTTCCATTGCCGAGGAATATGTTCTCAGCCGGCACACCCTTCACCTTCGCGAGTGCTGCCTTCAGTTCTAATTGCAACGGATCCGGGTATCTGTTGAAGGGCTGGTTATACGGGTTCTCATTCGCATCGAGAAACACCCTTGCCTCTCTGCCGGCATATTCATTCCGGGCTGAAGAATAAGGAGCCAGATCCCAAATATTCTTCCTGCACAACCGCTCTAAACTAATCATCTATATACTAACTCTAAACTATAAACTATAAACTCTAAACTCTAAACTCTAAACTATAAACTATAAACTTCTAAACTTCTAAACTATAAACTCACCCCCAAACCTTCATGACTCTAAACTTTTCAATCTCACGCTCATGGCGTTCTTATGGGCATCGAGTTGTTCGGCCTCGGCCATCAGTTCTACGGCATGACCAATACTCTGGATGCCTTCTGCTGTCAGATGCTGGAAGGTCACCTTGCGACAATAACTATCGAGGTTCACACCATTATAGGCTGTGGCATAGCCATGGGTCGGCAAGGTGTGGTTCGTGCCGCTGGCATAGTCTCCTGCACTCTCACAAGCATATTCGCCGAGAAACACGCTACCGGCATTGACCACCTCTCTGGCGATTTTCTCATAGTCTTTCGTCTGGATAATCAGATGCTCAGGGGCATAGGCATTCGAGAGGGCGACGGCCTCTTTCTTGTCTTTCACCAACACCAGCGTACTGTTCTCCAACGCTTTCTGTGCAATCTCCTTGCGAGGCAGTAGTTCCAACTGACGGTTCACCTCTGCCTGTACATCGAGGATGACCTGTTCGGAGGTGGTGATGAGCAGCACTTGCGAATCAACGCCATGCTCAGCCTGCGACAGCAGGTCGGCAGCCACAAACTCAATGTTGGCCTTCTCGTCGGCGATGACGCAGACTTCCGAAGGGCCTGCAGGCATGTCAATGGCTACGTCGTGGAGGCTCACCTGTTGCTTGGCGGCCATCACATACTGGTTTCCAGGACCAAAGATCTTATACACTTTGGGCACAGACTCCGTACCGTAGGCCATGGCGCCGATGGCCTGCACACCGCCGGCCTTGAATATCTTACTGACACCAGCGATGCGGGCCGCCACGAGGATGGCCGGGTTCACCTTCCCGTCACGTCCCGGAGGGGTGCAGAGCACAATCTCCTGACATCCGGCGATCTTAGCGGGTGTGGCCAGCATCAGCACGGTCGAGAAGAGTGGGGCAGTGCCGCCGGGAATGTACAGTCCTACCTTCTCGATGGCGATACTCTTCTGCCAACAGGTGACGCCCGGCTGCGTCTCCACCTTCTTACCCTTGAACTGCTGGGACTCGTGGAAGGCCTGGATGTTAAAATGAGCCAGTTGGATGGCAGCCTTCAGTTCGGCATTGACCAGTCGTTCGGCCTCCTCCATCTCCTCTTCGGTGACAGCCAGTGCTGACAGGTCGACATGGTCGAACTTCAGTTCATAGCCTTTCACGGCATCGTCGCCACGTTTCTTGATATCAGCCAGCACGGCTGCTACCATATCGTTCAATTTCGATACGTCGAGATGGGGTCTCTCAACAATCTTCGACCACTCTTTCTTCTCCGGATACCTTATTATGTTCATAATAATCTTTTTTGTTTATAGTTTATAGTTTATGGTTTATAGCTGATTACCCTGCAAGCCCTTCTTTTCTGCCTATAGAACATATCATCTATAAACTATAAACATTAAACTATAAACTTATAAACTATCAACTATATTATCATCTTCTCAATCGGCGTGACCAATATTCCCTGGGCGCCCATCTCCTTCAGTTTTCCGATAATCTCCCAGAACTGCTTCTGGTCTAAGACCGTATGCACGGAGCACCACTCGTCGTCGGCCAACGGGATGATGGTCGGACTCTTCAGACCTGGCAATACGTCGATAATCTCCTGCAGACGGGCCTTCGGGGCGTTCATGCGTACATATTTCTTATCCTCGGCATCCTTCACGGCCTTGAAGCGGAAGAGCATCTGCTCAAGTATCTCGCGCTTCTCGGCAGAAAGTTGCTTGTTGCCGATGAGCAGGGCCTCGCTCTGCATCACCACCTCTACCTCGCGTAGATTGTTGCTCACGAGCGTCGAGCCTGATGAGACGATGTCGAAGATGCCGTCAGCCAGTCCGATGCCCGGACTGATCTCCACAGAACCGGTGATGACGTGTATCTCGGCCTGGATGCCGTGCTTGTCGAGGAACTGTTTCAGTATGGCGGGATAACTCGTGGCAATCTTCTTGCCGTCGAACCATTCTACACCCTTATAGTCAATGTCCTTGGGGATAGCCAGCGACAGGCGGCACTTCGAGAATCCGAGTCGTGACACGATGTCGGCATCCTCGCCGCGCTCCACAAACTCGTTCTCACCCACCACGCCGATGTCGGCCACACCAGAGGCCACGCTCTGGGGGATGTCATCATCACGAAGGTATAGCACTTCGAGGGGGAAGTTGGACGACTGTACCAGCAGGGTGCGCTTCGTGGCGCTCACCTTGATATCGGCCTCCGACAACAAGTTCATCGTATCGTCAAACAGACGTCCTTTGGATTGTACTGCGATTCTTAACATGTTCGTTGTATAGTCTCTAATTTGCAAATTCGCGTGCAAAGGTACGAAATTTCTGTGATTATCTGTGTCATCTGTGGCTAAAAATTTGTACCTTTGCACCGATTTTAATGGCTAAGTCAACGGAATGGTGCCTTTTTTGAATAAATATTCGCTATTTGCTGGTGTGGTCATGCTTCTATGTTCTTGTTCGCAGAAGCAGGAGCGGGTGGTCACACCTTACGGCTCCGTGCTCGACTCGGCTGTTGTCGTCGAGGATTTTGACCTGGCAGGCATCCAGACTAGCGGCGAACTGATTATGGCGACGCTGAACGGTCCGGAGACCTACTACGATTATCACGGCAAATCGCTTGGCACGCAGTATCTCATCTGCCAGCGCTTCGCCGACTCCTTAGGGGTAAGGCTGCGGGTAGACGTCTGCCGCGACAGTATCGAACTGGCCCAGCGGCAGCAGACTGGCGATGCGGATCTGATTGCCTGGGGGACGCCAGGGCAGATCGATGCCGGCAGTGAGAAGCCCGAACTGGCAGCGGTGCTGCGACGGTGGAACCGTCCGTCGCGTATCGACGAGGCCCGCCGGCAGGAGCATGAACTGCTCACCGTCCGTAAGGTCCGCCGCCGTATCTTCTCGCCGATGCTCGACGCCAAGGGAGGTGTCATCTCTCATTACGACCATCTCTTCATGACCTACAGCCGCGATATCCGCTGGGATTGGCGGTTGATGGCTGCACAGTGCTATCAGGAGTCTACCTTCGACCCGAAGGCGGTATCTTTTGCCGGAGCCAAGGGCCTGATGCAGATTATGCCGGGTACTGCCGACCATCTCGGCCTCTCGCGCGACAAACTCTATGATCCGGAGAGCAACATCGCTGCTGCGGCCAAATATATCGCCGAGTTGCAGCGTGCGTTCTCCGATATCCGTGACCACTATCAGCGCACTAACTTCGTGTTGGCCAGTTACAACGGCGGTTCTCATCATATCCGCGACGCGATGGCTCTGGCCAAGCGCGACGGCAAGAATCCCCACCATTGGAACGACGTCTCGGCCTACGTCCTCAAACTCGCCCAGCCGAAGTATTATAACGATCCGATTGTGAAGAACGGCTATATGCGCGGTTCCGAGACCGTCGACTATGTGTCGAAGATCCGGCAGCGCCACGCCGGCTACCAGGGGGTGAAGTCGCCACACATGGGTTTCCACCCCTCACAGCCCCGCAAATCCGACAAACGGAAGAATAAGTACGACCTTTGATTACTTTTTTTCGATATTATTGCTTGTAATTCGAATATTTGTCGTAACTTTGCCCGCTGAATGCGAAACCCTAACCCATAAAGAAGTATGATAAACGGCTTGAAAGTGTTGATGCCAGTGCTTCTATGCGCACTTCTGGTGGTAGCCTGCGGCGGACAGCAGCAGCCGAAAGCCTATGTGAGTGAACTGACGAGTGACGACAGCCTGACCATCCGCATGGGCCAATGGGACCTGACACGCTATCACAGCGATAAGTTAGGGATGGATATCAACTACCCTTCGTTCCTATATCATCAGGAGATGCCCTCTGAGACCAGTCAGGAGTTGTTTGTGGCCGATGATGTCTCAATATCCGTGATTGTCGATTCCCTCACAGGCATGAACTACAGTGCCGGTCAGCAGATGATGGGTATGGGAGCCGACCTCGTGGATGTGGGCGACGACTATAGCATCTTGGCAGGCATGGAGGAAAAATGGGAATACTACAGCAAGGTAATCGATGTCGATTCCACGCGTGTGGTCACCATTATGCTTCGCTATTACCCCGAGCATGGTGAGGCCGTCGAGCCCATTCGTGAGTGGGTGAGCAATTTTGAAGTCAAGTAGCCCGTTGCTTAATCAGTTGATCTCTTTTTGCACGTCGATGTCAATATCGGCGATCTTGTCGGTGGGCTCGTAGCGTTTTACCACACGGCCGTCGCGACTGATCAGGAATTTGGTGAAGTTCCATTTGATATCGGCGCTTTTGTCGTAGTCGGCATCTCGCTTGCGGAGCATGTCGTCCATGAACTTGCCTCGCTGATCGTTCGTGTCAAAGCCACCGAAACCTTTCTGCGCTTTCAGGAAGGTGTAGAGTGGGTGCTCGTTGGGGCCGTTTACTTCGATCTTGTCGAACTGGGGGAACTGGATGCCGAAGTTGGCGGTACAGAACTGCTTGATCTCCTGAATCGTGCCGGGGGCCTGCTCGCCGAACTGGTTACAGGGGAAATCGAGAATCTCCAAGCCTTCAGCCTGGTACTTCTGGTACAGTTCTTCAAGTTCCTTGTACTGCGGGGTGAATCCGCATCGGGTGGCGGTGTTCACAATCAGCAGCACCTTGCCTTTGTACTGGGCAAGTGATACCTCTTTACCGGCATCGTCGTTGACTTTAAAATCATACACACTTTGGCCTTGTGCCGAAAGGGTCAGCACACCCATCATTGCCATGAGGCAGATCATCAGTTTTCTCATCATCATATAGTCTTTGTGAATTAATACTTGATTGATGGATTTTTCGTCATCATATCACTTATTTCATATTCTCTTTGAAAAACACCTTCAGTTTATCCCAGGGAATCATGTTTTTGGGTTTGCCCAGACCCTTCAGTTCCTCGTAGCCGCCATCATAGAGGTCGCAGTGCGAGGCATCGGGGATGATAAGCAGTTGTTTGTTTTCGGGGTTGGGGTTGGGCTCGCCCACGAACTTATAACCCTCAGCCTTGCCATTCACCATATAGTGATAGGCTGCCTCGCCAAAGTAGCGCGAGTGGGCGTCGGCACCGTGCATCACGAGAACGGCAGAGCGGATTTCGTTGATGTAATAGAGGAAGCGGCTGTTGGCGTATGCCTGGGTCCCGATGACGCGCCAGCCGTCGTTTGAGTTGCCTGAGCGCTTGTGATAGCCCCGTGAGGTCTTGTAGTAATCGAAATAATCATGCACGAAACGGGGTGCTTGTGGGGGTACTGTGTCCAGCACACCGCCAGCCATCGCATTGGGGTCGGCGAGACGCTGCTTCGAGAGGTTCTCACGATTCCTGTGGCGCCACTGCTCGTTGTCGAAGGCATCATTATAGTCGTTGCCGCTGACGCGAGTCATATCGTACATGGTCGATGCAACGGTGGCCTTGATGCGTGTGTCTGCAGCCGCAACATTCAGAGCAATGCCTCCCCAGCCGCAGATGCCGATGATGCCAATCTTCTCGGCATCCACATTATCCTGCTTCGACAAGAAATCGACGGCAGCCATGAAATCTTCAGTATTGATGTCGGGCGAAGCCGTACGACGCGGTTCACCGCTGCTCTCACCTGTATAGGAAGGGTCGAAGGCCAGTGCCACGAAACCACGTTCTGCCATCCTCATGGCATAGAGTCCGCTCGACTGTTCCTTCACGGCTCCGAAAGGACCACTGACAGCGATAGCGGCCAACTTACCTTCGGCATCCTTAGGCGTATAGAGGTCTGCAGCCAGTGTCAGGCCATACTGTGTCAGAAACGTTACCTTCTTGTGGTTTACCTTCTCGCTCAGCGGGAACACCTTGTCCCACTCCTGCGTCAATGTCAATTTCTGTTCCATATTGTTGTCTGTAGTTTGTTTGTTACTGTTTGTGCAACCTGTTAGTATTCCGCCCAGCAGCATTGCGGCTAATAATATCTGCTTCATAAAATCACTTTTTTGCCATTCTTGATATAGATACCTTTAGGGGGATTGTTTACCTTCATACCATTCAGCGAGTATATATTCCCTTCGCCCTTAGATGATGAGTTAAGGGTGAGGCTCCTTATGGCGGTTGTGCCCGACGAAAGCGACAGCGTTACACTGATATTGCTTTCGCCTGCTTTTAGGAATGTGCGTAGCTCGCTCTCTGAGAGCCCATCTATTTTGCCTAAACGGGTGTAGCTCCAAGAGTTGCCGGCATAAAATATACAGATGTTGCTGCCGTTATAGAGCACAATATCTCCAGGTTGAGCTGTCATCTGCTCGTTTTTCGTTGTCAGAGATCTGCCCAAAGGACCCCAAATCTCGAAATTGTTGTCGTTGAGTGTGACGGTGATGGGTGCACTCTGTAGTGCAGCAATCAATTCACGCGTAGCATCATTGTCCACCAGTGTTGCGCTTTGCGTTTGTCCACCGATGGTGATATACAATTTTTGTGTCATAGTTTGTGCCATCACTTCACTGTCTTTCGAGCAACCTGTTAGAAGCATTACTGCTAGAAATAATAAAATATGTTTCATATTTGTTCCTGATTTCATTTAATTCTGGCTGTTGGCCTTTATCAAGTCGCCAAGTTTCACGTTGGGGTTGCGATAGCGGGCATTGCGGTTCGGCTCTTCAGGCTCTGGAGGCGTGGGGATGATGGAAATGGCTTTCTGCGGGCAGTTATGAACGCAGGCCAGACAGTTCTCGCAATCGCCTTCAGGAACACCCTTTTCGTCGACTACCTTCCAAGAGCCGTGCGGACAGACGGAGGTACAGACACCGCATCCTACACATGCATCCGTCGAAAAGACAATCTTCTCGGAACGGGTGACCGTAGGTCTTTGACGATCCCTGCCGGAGTGGCGGTAATAGCCTTCGCAGATCATACGGTCCTCCTGAGTGACCGCTTGAATATAGTTCTCACGACTGTTAATGGACGCGAGAACGGCGGCAATCCGCTCTGGAATACGCTGATTCTTAGGGTCAGCCTTTTCCCTGTCTGCATCAAAATACGGCAGGTATGTATCGACCATCTGAATGGTGGAAATATAGTTCATCTGCACCCCGTGCTCCTTTGCAAACTTGTCAACAAACTCAGGAAAGATGGTACTATGCGCACCAAAAGTGCCGACGGTGAAGAAATAATCGGCCTTGAAAGTGGAACGGGCGATAAAGTCCTGGACGATTGCAGGCGGTATAAAGCAATAGACTGGGCAGACAAAACCTATTTCTTCCGCTTTATAGACGGGATTCTCATTGTGGATTTCCTGTGAGATACTGCGCAATTCAGCCTTGTCGCCGCCCAGTTGCCGGGCGACGTAAAGGCTGTTGCCTGTTGCCGAGAAGAAAAAGACGAGTCTCTTGATTCTTGCTGGTTTGGGAGTTACGACTTTTGCTGCAAGAGGGGTAGTTGCAATCGCTGCTCCTGCAATCAGAGTTCCCATGCGTTTTAGGGCATCTCTTCTGTTGATCTGCTTGTTGATATCCATATCCTTCATTACTTAAGCGTGTCATACACTTCATCCGTCACAGGCTCGCACCACTCGTTCGATGCTTCCTCTTGCACATCCTTATGATAGGTGAGGTGCTGGAACCATGAGTCTTTTTGGGCCCCGTGCCAGTGTTTCACTTCGGCAGGGATGGCGATGACGGTGCCGGGAGTCATCTCAACTGGAGCCTTGCCCCATTCCTGATACCAACCTCGACCGGCAACGCAAATCAATACCTGCACCTGTTTGTGGTGGATGTGCCAGTTGTTACGGCAGCGGGGTTCGAACGTAACGTTCATGACACCACCACCGACATCGGCCAGATAACTCTGTCCTGTGAAATACTTGCCGTAAGGATTGGGCTCGCCTTTGGGCCACTTGGTGCTCAGGGTGTAACCCTCGTTGCAGAGCCATGCTGAGAGTTCATCGACCAATTGCTGACTGTTACCCATATTTACGGCACCCTGCTTGTGGGCGGCGAGTTGTGGAGTAACACCTTCGAGACCACTCAGGGCTGCTACGGTCACTATCTCACGGTCGGCAGCAGAAAGCTGGTCGCCAGCGAAGATGTCACCAAAGAGGTGTGACTTAAGATAGTAGTCGTCCTGCGGACAGAACTCGTAGTTGAAGGGCTTTCCTGAGAGTTGTGTCTGATTCTTGGTGCCCAGTTCGTATGCCTTCTTGGCATCATCCCACTCACTAGGACGCTTCCAAGGCTTTCCTTCCTGCCAGTTAGGCTGCTTGTTTTCCAATACCTTACTCAGCACTCCCAATGCATTCAAACTTCGTGGAAATCCCGTGTAGGCATAGAGTTGTGAGAAAGCCTCCTTCAGTTCGTTGATGGTTACGCCATTGTCGAGAGCCACGCGCACGGCAGGTTCCAAACGTTCCATATCACCCTTTGCCATCAGGCAGGCACATGCTGCCAATCCTTTCTGACGCTCCGTCAGCGTATGTGCATTTACTGTTGCCATCGTCATTACTGCGATTAAAATTAAAACGATTCTTTTCATATTTCTCTCAATTACTTTATTTCAGATTCCCTCAGCCTTGCCATCCACCTTTCGACAGGAAATCGATGTCGGCCTTAGCAGAGCATCACCTTCTGGATGCAAAGATACATACATTATATAATATAGGTATTACACAAATTGGCTGATTATATACCAATTTCGCAGAAAATGCTAAAAAAGCATTAATTTTATACCATTATTAGATTATTTTATGTATCTTTGTCCCCGATATGCGGAATATTCTGAAGGTTGACACCCCCAACGACTATGCACGTTTTGTGGATGCTCCGGTGTTGCACCCACTGGTTAGCATCATCCATTATGACGAACTGGAGCCTTTCCGTCATAGCCTGAACAACTATGGCGTGTATGGGCTGTTCATCCAGCGGCAATTTCCCCATAATCTCTCTTATGGCATGAGGAGATTGCAGGTGAGCGATGGCTCCATCATTGCCGTGGAACCAGGACAGATAGGCGGACTGGAAGACAATGGCGAGCGCATCTCCTTGTGTGGCTGGGTATTGCTGTGGTCACCCGAACTGTTGCACGGCTCCGAACTGGAACGTCAGATAGACCGCTATCAGTTCTTCTCGTACTTCTTCGATGGTTCGCTGCGGATGGAACCCGACGAATGGCTCTGCATCACGCAGTTGGTGGCCCAGATGCGACAAGAGTTGCAGACACACGATGACTCCCCGTCATTGAGAAATGTGCTGCTGGCTTATTTGCGCCTGATTCTGGAATACTGCAATCGTATCTACCAGCGCCAACTGTTCGAAGAGGATAGGGGAGAGGCCGATCTGCTGAAACGCTTTCACAATCTGCTCCGAACCTATTTCCGCGAAAACCGCCAGTTGATGCAGGGTTTGCCTACCGTTGCCTGGTGTGCCTCAGAACTGGCCTATTCGCCACGTTATTTCGGCGATATCGTCCATAAGGCAACGGGCGGCACGGCCATCGGCTATATACATCATTATATTATAAATCAGGCGAAAAGTCTGCTGATGCAGGGACACAACATCAGCGAGACCTCGCGCCTCCTCGGTTTTGACTTCCCTCATCATTTCACCCGCCTCTTCAAGCGCATCACGGGCCTTACCCCCAGCGAGTTCCTTGGGAAATAGTGAATAGAAATGCTCAGATGTGTCCATCTATACAGGTAAGGAGCAAATGCCATCGATTGATTTTGAGTCATATACATTAATTATCGGGCAGAAATTATCCAGCAATGTTTATCAGAATCTTGATAAACAATCCTTTTATGAAAGAGACGGGAAAACTTATCTTGATTTATACTTTTCTGGTGATATTGTTTTGCCTATGTTAGCGTATTTTAATTATTGGGGCCTCTATCCGAAAATGAGCAAAAGAGATATTAATGTTAACATCATTGAAATAGCCTTCTGATCATGATAAGGCAATCATGAGAAACGACTTTGTCACCTTATACGAAATCGCTGAGTTTTATTTGGTAATGTCGCGAGAATTTTGTAACTTTGCAGCGATGAAGAGACTGATAGTATTATTAGAATTTGTGCAAAGATAGCGTAAAATATTCGATTGTGTATATTTTAAGGCGTTTCAAATCTACGATAAAAGGTTAAAGTTTGGCAAGCATTGAAAGCGTAGCAAATTGATTATGAACGGCTTATAATCAAATAGCGACCCACAAACTTGAAACGCTCCCCATCTTCGTCATAGCCTATCATATATACATAATCGTATAATACTTTATCATCAAACTGCGGAAATTTTAGGTTCAAGGCTACATTTTTGAAAAGAAATTGTTGCGCCTAGCCGACATTTTTTTCGATAAAATGTTGCACGCAAGCAACATTTTTATTATATTTGCACCCGAAATAGTAAATATATGGACGCATTATTCAGGAAAAGTGACCGGCTATTAGCCAATACCAGCACGGAAATCATCCGTGAAAAGATGGGCGAAATCCATTGGAACACCCGGCTTATCAGTATTATGGGTGCAAAGGGAGTTGGGAAATCAACCCTCATCAGGCAGTATTTGAAGCAGAACTACAAGCCCCTTGACCGTAGTGTGCTATATTGCTCGGCAGACACGGTGGACTTTTCCACACGCACGCTTGTGGATTTGGCAGAGGAGTTTGTAGTACGTGGCGGCGAACTATTAGTAATAGACGAGATCCACAAATACAAGTCCGGCACCACGGACTGGAGTCGGGAAATCAAGGAGATTTACGACCTGTTCCCCCAGTTAAGGATGATTGTGAGCGGGTCATCTCTTCTCCGGTTGAGGGAAGGGGATGCAGATCTTTCCCGTCGCGCTATCAAATACACGATGTCCTGTCTTTCCTTCCGCGAGGCCTTGCGTTTCTATCACGGTCTGTCGTTCCCCAAATGGTCGTTGGAGGATATTCTGGCTCATCCCTATGACTTGTGGCAGATGGTTTCGTCGGAGTGTAAACCAGTGGCCCTGTTCAAGGAATATTTAGAGAAGGGCTACTATCCTTTCCTCTTGGAGGGCGAGGGAGACTACTATACAAAGATCGAGCAGGTGGTCAACTACATCATCGAGACTGAGCTGCCCCGGATCTGTAAAGTAGATGTCGCCAATGTCAGGAAGTTGCAGGCGCTCATTGCCCTGATATGCAGTGAAGTTCCCTTCGAGCTGAATGCCAACAAGTTAGCCACTGCCCTTGAGATAGGGCGCGATACGGTGGTCGAATACCTCAAGTATCTGGGTGATGCCAAAGTGCTGAGCCTGTTGTACTCCGACAAAAAGAAGATAGGCAAGTTGTCCAAGCCCGACAAGGTTTATCTGGAGAATCCTAATATCCTCTATGCCCTGGCTCCTACCCACGTGGAAATCGGTACCCTGCGTGAGACTTTTGCTGTAGGCTGCTTATCAGAGTCTCATAGAGTGGAATACGGCAAGGCACAGGGCGACTTCAAGGTGGATTCCAAGTATACCTTTGAGATTGGCGGGCGAAGTAAGGACTTCTCGCAGATTGCTGGTGTAAAGGATTCCTACATCTTTGCCGACGACTGGGACATCCCCGACGGTGCCAAGCTCCCTCTTTGGATGCTCGGATTTCTTTATTGATTTCGTAGCGTCATCGATGAAAGCGGGAATCCATGTCCTCAATGATGTACGGTACAAAAATTCCCAAGATTTTCAATGAAAAATTCCCAAAATTTTCAATCAAGACTCCGTTTTGTGCGGCTTTGGGCTGTTATGAGAACTGGTAATTTGGGGGGGAATAATAGTGCGTTCCTCCTTGATAATTCTGAAACTTGCTATTTCATAAATAGTTATGACGATTTAAAAGCAATCTATACAGGTAAGGCGCAAATGCCATCGATTGATTTTGAGTCATATACATTAATTATCGGGCAGAAATTATCAAACAATGTTTATCAGAATCTTGATAAACAATCCTTTTATGAAAGAGACGGGAAAACTTATCTTGATTTATACTTTCTGGTGATATTGTTTTGCCTATGTTAGCGTATTTTAATTATTGGGGCCTCTATCCGAAAATGAGCAAAAGAGATATTAATGTTAACATCATTGAAATAGCCTTCTGATCAGGATGTCCTCCTAGACAAGTAATTGTGCAGTTCCGCGCAGCGTTGCAGTGTTGCAGTTGTTTATCTAATAGGGCTAAATGTCTAAAAGAAATTGTATATTTATATATATATTTATATATATATAAATATAGGAAAAATAGGACTTCATTATGGACTGCAACGCTGCAACGCGCAACGTGCCGCCCTGCTTGTGTGGGGGAGGGGTGTCGGGAATACCTGCTGCCGTTAGTCGGGATGCCTGGAACGAGGCGTGCTGATGCCTTGCACTATATAAGAGTAGGCGTTGGAACGAAGCAAAGGAGGCATCGGAACAAAGGGTGGAAGGCACTTTAATAAATTGAAGATTGAAAATTGAAGATTGAAAATTCTTGCGTCCCGTTCTTAAGACTCGCTGACGCTCGAATAAGCGGCAAAGTCGAGCGGGTAGCAAGCGGCATAGCTGAGCGGAAAATTGAAAGCCGCGCGAGAAGACTTGACTAAAATCGGTGTTTGAAAAATATTTTACGTTTTTATTGAAAATAATTGCAAAGATATTTGGTGGCGTAAAATATTTTTACTACCTTTGCAGCGTCAAAAGTGAAGAATGAAGAGTGAAGAGTCTTCCACAAAGGCGCTAAAGGACTATTCTCTCACCAGTCACTACTAAACTCTCACCTCTAAACAAGCGGGATGCGGCGACCCGATGTAGTTCGCTGCAAAAAGAATCTAATACGCGATCTTTGATTTATTGTCACACAGATTTCACAAATTTCACCCAATGATCACGGGGACGGTTCCACTGATCATTTTTTCAGCAAAAGCTTTGGTGAAGTGAAAAAGAATGGTTATCTTTGCAAGCAATAACCAATATCGAATAATATGCCAAGACACAGCAGAGAGAAAAGTGGGACGGGTATCTATCACGTGATGCTCCGGGGAATCAACCGTCAGGACATTTTCGAAGATGAGGATGACTATCGCAAGATGATCCTCTGTTTGCGTGGTTTGGTGGAGCGGACTGACGAAAGCGGCCTACGAATCCAACCGTCATGCCTTATATATGCCTATTGTTTAATGAGCAACCACCTCCACTTGCTTGTACAGGAAAAGGATGAGGGCGTGAGTGAGGCTGTCAAACGAATTGGAATCCTGTACGCTCAATATTTTAACCGCAAATACGAACGTAACGGACACCTGTTTCAAGACAGGTTCCGCAGCGAGCCGGTAAACAACATGGAATACTTTGTTACGTTACTTAGGTACATTCATCAGAACCCGGTCAAGGCCGGCCTGGTGGAACATGTATCAGATTACCCTTGGAGCAGTTGGTCTGAGTATGGATTAAACACCGATGGGTTCTGTGCCACAGGTGCAGTATTATCGAGAATACCCCGTGAGGAGCTGGCAGAACTTGTCTGCTCGCCTGTGGATGAGTATGGTATATTGGATATTGATGCAGAAACAGGCAAGCATGTCAGTGACAGTGAGATAAGGGCGTTCCTGCTTGACAAGCAGGGCATTGCCAATCCTTTGATGGTCCAAAGTCTCGAAAAGGGGCGGAGGGATGAAGTGCTTAGGTCTACGAAGGCATTCGGAGCTGGTATCCGTCAGCTTTCAAGACTGACAGGCGTATCGTTTGGTGTAATACAAAAATTATGAAGAATGAAAATGATCAATGGAACCGTCCCCCTGATCAAGTCCCCCTGATCAACAAAAATTATGAAGAATGAAAATGATCAATGGAACCGTCCCCCTGATCACGAGGTGTCTATTTAATATCAAATAATAATGAGTATGAAAAAAATAGGAATATTATTAATAATGCTATTTACGTCTAATAGTATTTATTCTTATGACTGGAAATATGATTGGAATGAAATTGCAGATTCTATCGCAATAAAGCAGAAAGAAGTATGTGACAGTATGTTCTTTTATAAAATTGATTTATATAAAAGCTTAAGGAAAGGTTATAGCATAAGAAAGTATGCCGATTCGACAATAGTAGAAGGAGATACTATAATTATTATGGAATATCATAATCCATATAAATCTACCACAAATTGTGTTACATGGATAAAAAGTAAGCCTAGTAGTTTTATTACATATGACAAATATTTAAATATCAATCGAGATGTTACTATATGTTATTGGTCTTTTTACATGCGAAGACTATGTAATGATTGGAATATTGAAGAAATAAGAAAAGAAGAGCTTGTGCATCCTTATGAACCAATGTCTCCTGATAATAAAGCATATATTCTGGCAACTAGAGTTGTTTTAAAACCCCATAAACAGTATATTATTGACACGGTTTTCTTTGGTCATTTTATTTTATTATCTCGTGATAAGTTTTAATAAATATATTTGATTTATTACTTACAGTTCGGGCAAGTCTGCAGCATACATCTATGATGCCAATGGCCAGAAACTGCGAACCAGTTACAAGGCCTCTGCCTCGGCGACGGCAGTCCCGACGGACTATTGCGGGAATATGATTTACGAGAACGGCGTGTTGAAACATTGTGAAAAAATAACATGAATTATTTGGCGCTTTCCGCATATTTTCGTATATTTGCCGCTGAAATTTGAATTATATAGTTCACGGCATTCCAGCCCCCTTTGGGTGGCATACAATCCTGTGTGATCTTTGAGTCATTTCTTTTATCAACAACAAACAATTAAAACTGAACTTATGAAACAGAAACTTTATCGTGCAGCCCAGTCCTTGCTGCTTGCTGTGATTGTCACAACACTCTTTGTCCGTTGCGTAGGCAACGAGAGTAACCCTGTGCCCGTACCTCCTGCCGACAGCGACCTTACCGACGCTGAGAAAGCGGAACTGCTGGAGCGCGCCTATGTCTACACTCTGCCGCTGATGCTCATCGATGCCACCTTCATCAAGATGACCAACACCGTCGAGCCTAAGCAGCAGCAGTCGCCTGCCAACCAGTTCATTCACGCACGTCGCCTCGCCAATGCCAGTTCAAAGGATGTGGTGACGCCCAATGCCGACACCAACTACTCTCAGATCATGATGGATCTCTCCGGCGACGCCCTCGTCGTGCGTCTGCCCCGTACCGACCGCTTCTGCATGGCTGAGATTCTCGACGCCTGGTCAAACTGCATCGCTGCTCCCGACGCCACGACCATCAATGGCGACTACGGGCTGTTCGTCTTCACAGGTCCCCGCTTTCAGGGAACTATCCCCGAGGGCATGACTGAGATCAAGTGTCCCACGGAGCATGTATGGATGCTTCTCCGCACGCTCTGCAAGGGCGAGGACGACCTCGAGAACGTCCACGCCATCCAGGATCAGATGAAGACCTATCTGCTCAGCGACTATGCCGACGGCAAGGAGTGCGACAACAAGGGCACCTTCGACGAGGACAACAACTTCACGCCCGTCGACCATGTGCTGCAGATGTCGATGGCCGACTACTTCACCCGTGCCAACGAACTGATGCTCTCCGACCCGCCTGCTGCCGCCGACGCCCCCTGGATGGCCGACCTCAGTAAGATTGGTGTAGGCCCCGGACTCGCCTTCGACGCCTCTGTCTTTGGCACCCAGGCCGCCGGCCTCTGGACGAATCTCGTAACCAATATCATGGAGATTACCAAGCCCCAGAGCGCCCAGTTCGTACAGACCAACGGCTACTGGAATTTCTACGGCAAGCCCATCGCCGAGTTCGGCACCGAGTACTACTACCGCGCCATGATTGCCGTCGCAGCCCTCGCCGCCAACCCCGTGAGCATCGCCGTCTATCCACGTACCGACAACGACGCCGAAGGCCAGCCACTCAGTGGCGAGCACCGCTACCGTCTCCATATCGCGCCCGACAACTGGCCCGACACCAACCCCTTCGGCTTCTGGAGTATCACTATGTATGGTGCCGACAACTTCTTCTACGACAACGAACTCAACCGCTACAACATTACCGACCGCAGCAATTTCGTAAAGAACGCCGACGGCTCGCTCGACATTTATATCCAGCACGAGGCCGACACCGAGCACCCCGACAACTGGCTGCCCGCACCCGAAGGCATCTTCCACCTCTATTTCCGCATCTATAACCCCGTGGAGCGCATCTCCAACAACGAGTGGACCATGCCCGCCATCACGCGTATAGACTGACATGTAACGTCCGTCTGGATCACCACCATGTAAAAAAATTCATTTTCTTTTGTTGTTTTTCTGGGATTTTCGTAATTTTGCAGCCGAAAAGACATAACGAACTGAACAAACAAAACATCAAGAACCATGTGTGGAATTGTAGGATATATCGGTAAGAAGGATGCTTATCCCATCCTGATCAAGGGCCTCCGGAGGCTGGAGTATCGTGGTTATGACAGTGCCGGTGTGGCGATGATCAATGCCAGTGGCGCCCTGAACGTGTATAAGACCAAAGGCAAGGTGGACAACCTGACGGAGTACTGCTCAGACAAGGATGTGACGGGCAGCGTGGGCATCGCCCACACCCGTTGGGCAACGCACGGCGAACCCTCAAGCAGGAACGCCCACCCGCACTATTCTGAGTCGAAGAACCTGGCCATCATCCACAACGGCATCATCGAGAACTATGCCGACCTGAAGACGAAACTGCAGGCCAAGGGCGTGCACTTCGTCAGCGATACCGATACGGAGGTGCTGGTGCAACTGATAGAGTATATCAAGGAACACAAGCAACTCGACCTGCTGACCTCCGTGCAGGTGGCGCTCTATCAGGTGATCGGCGCATACGCCATCGCCGTGCTCGACAAGAACGACCCCGACCAGATCATCGCTGCCCGCAAGCAGAGTCCGCTGGTGGTGGGTATCGGCGACGACGAGTTCTTCCTCGGCTCGGATGCCAGTCCCATCGTGGAGTATACAGACAAGGTGGTGTATCTCGAAGACGGTAACATCGCCGTGCTGCGACGCGGGCAAGACCTGCACGTGGTGAGCATCCTCGGCGAGGAGCAGGCCCTGACGGTGAAGACGGTCGACATCAACCTCGGACAGATCGAGAAGGGCGGCTATCCCCACTTCATGCTCAAGGAGATCTTCGAGCAGCCGGAGTGCCTGACGAACTGTATGCGGGGCCGCGTGAACGTAGAGGCCGACCATGTGACGCTCTCGGCGCTGATCGACTACCGCCGGCAGTTGCTCGAGGCGAAGCGCGTGGTGATCGTGGCCTGCGGCACCTCATGGCACGCCGGACTCATCGGCAAGCAGATCATCGAGTCGCTATGCCGCATCCCCGTCGAGGTGGAGTACGCCTCGGAGTTCAGATACAGGAATCCCGTGGTAGGCAAGGGAGACGTGGTGATTGCCATCTCGCAGAGCGGTGAGACCGCCGACACGCTGGCTGCCGTGCAACTGGCCAAGGAGAAGGGGGCCTTCATCTACGGCGTGTGTAACGCCATCGGCTCGAGCATCCCCAGGGCTACGGACACGGGTACCTATATCCATGTGGGCCCGGAGATCGGCGTGGCCTCGACGAAGGCATTCACGGGTCAGGTGACGGTGCTCACGATGATTGCGCTGGCCATGGGCGAGGCCAAGGGCACGGTGGACCGCCAAGAGTATCTGAAGATCGTGAAGGGGCTGAGCGAGATTCCCGTGAAGATCCGCGAGGTGCTGCAGACGAACGACAAGGTGGCCGACCTGGCACGTACCTTCACCTACGCCCACAACTTCCTCTATCTGGGTCGAGGCTACTCATACCCTGTGGCGCTTGAAGGTGCGCTGAAGTTGAAGGAGATATCCTATATCCACGCCGAGGGCTATCCCGCCGCCGAGATGAAGCACGGCCCCATTGCACTTATCGACTCGGATATGCCCGTGGTGGTAATCGCCACGCATAACGCGATGTACGAGAAGGTGCTGTCGAACATCCAGGAGATCAAGGCCCGTCAGGGCAGGGTAATCGCGCTGGTGTCGAAGGGCGACGACGTGATCGCGAGGATTGCCGACGAGGTGATCGAACTGCCCGACGTGCTGGAGTGCCTGGAGCCGCTCGTGGCCACCATCCCCCTGCAACTGCTGGCCTACCATGTGGCCGTCTGCAAGGGCAAGAACGTGGACCAGCCGAGGAACCTCGCTAAGTCGGTGACGGTGGAATAACCCCCGCAAAAGCCCTCTAAAAAGGGGGTGGATAGCGCCGTAATGCAAAAAAACAGCGCAATAATTTGGTCGTTTCAAATTATTGTGCTATTTTTGCAGTCAGAATTATAAATCATACTGACCAAAGATGGATACAGTTGAAACATTAGAGGCGAAAATAAATCGTAGCGATTATAAGGTTCTGATAGTCGACGATGTGGTCAGCAACGTGTTGCTGCTCAAGATTCTGTTGACGAATGAGAAATTTCAGGTATGTACCGCCAGCAATGGTAAGGACTGCATCGAGATAAGCCGTAAGGAGCATCCCGACCTGATATTGCTCGACGTGATGATGCCCGACCTCAACGGTTTTGATACCGCCGTCATCCTGAAGAAGGGCGAGGATACCAAGGATATCCCCATCATCTTCCTGACAGCCTTGAATACACCGCAGGATCTCGTACACGGCTTCCAGGTGGGAGCGAGCGACTTCCTGACCAAGCCTTTCAACAAGGAGGAACTCGTGATGCGCGTCACCCAGCAGATTTCGCTCGTGGCCGCCAAACGCATCATCGAGCAGCAGAACCAGGAACTGCGTGCTACGCTTAACAACCGTGACAAGATGTACTCCGTCATTGCCCATGACCTGCGCTCACCGATGGCCAGCATCCGCATGGTGCTTAATCTTGTCGTGGCCTCTGCATCGCCAGAGACCGTAGGAGAGGAAGTCTACAACCTGCTCGACCAGGCCAACAGGGAGTCGGAGGAAGTGCACGACCTGCTGGACAACCTGCTGAAGTGGACCAAGAGCCAGACGGGCCGTCTGAACGTGGTCAAGCAGGAACTCGAACTCAACGATATCATCCCGGGTGTGGTGGAGATATTTGACACTATTGCCGCTACAAAGCACATCAAACTCGAACTGAAGTCGGAGAGCGACTCGTTGAAGGTGGAGGCCGACAACGATATGCTGAAGACCGTCGTGCGCAACTTCCTGTCGAACGCCATCAAGTTCTCGCCCGCAGACTCGACCATCGAGATCACAATGACCAAGGAGAATGAGTTTGCCAAGGTGAGCGTGAGGGATCATGGTGTGGGTATCGCTTCAGACCGTCTGGACAGCATCTTCCATAAGGGAGAGACGACCTATGGCACCGGCGGCGAGGAAGGCTCCGGACTCGGACTGCAACTCTGCCAGGACTTCGCCCGTAAGAACGGCGGCGACTGCACCGTGGAGTCGGTAGAGGGGCAGGGCAGTACGTTCAGCGTTCTCATTCCACTCAAGCAATAGCATGCCTACACCTATTTATATTATAGAGGAAAAGAAACTTCGCCGCAACCTGACGCTTATCGCCGGTGTTGCGGCGAAAGCAGATATAGAGGTCATCCTCGCCTTCAAGGCCTTCGCCCTGTGGAAGACATTCCCCATCTTCAGAGAGTATATCCGCTCGACGACGGCCAGTTCGCTGGCAGAGGCACGTCTTGCCTTCGAGGCCTTCGGCGCACCTGCCCATACCTATTCGCCGGCCTATACAGACGAGGAGTTCGACCAGATAGTCGCCTGTTCGTCGCACCTCACGTTCAATTCGCTGTCGCAGTATGAGCGGTTCCATGAGCGGGCGAAGGGGGTGTCGGTAGGTCTGCGGGTGAATCCTGAGTATTCTGAAGTGGAGACATTGCTTTATAATCCCTGTGCCCCAGGTACCCGTTTCGGCGTAACGGCCGATAAGTTGCCTGAGACGCTGCCAGCCGATATCCGAGGCTTCCATTGCCATTGCCATTGCGAGAGTGGGGCAGACGTGTTCGAGCGCACGCTCCGCCATATCGAGGAGAAGTTCGCACGATGGTTTCCGCAACTGGAATGGATCAACTTCGGCGGCGGACACCTGATGACGCGTCGGGACTACGACGTGGATCTGCTCGTCAGGCTGATGCAAGGGTTCCGCCAGCGCTATCCGTGGCTGAAGGTGATCCTCGAACCGGGTAGCGCCTTCGCCTGGCAGACGGGACCGCTGGTGGCGCATGTGGTGGATATCGTAGAGGATAAAGGTATCCGTACGGCTATCCTCGACGTCAGTTTCACCTGCCACATGCCCGATTGTCTGGAAATGCCGTACTTCCCCGAAGTTCGCAATGCTATCCACGTCGAAGATGGTAATCATAAAGTTCAAAGTTCAAAGTTCAAAGTTCAAAGTTACCGCTTGGGTGGCAACAGTTGCCTGAGTGGCGATTTCATGGAATACTGGCAGTTCGACCACGAGTTGCAGGTGGACGAGGAGATCATCTTCGAAGATATGATCCACTATACGACCGTCAAGACGAACATGTTCAACGGCGTGCGTCATCCTTCGATCGGCATGCTCCACGAGGATGGGAAACTGGAAATACTGCGCGAATTTGACTATTCGGACTATAAAAATAGGATGGATTAGCAGATTTTTTGAAAAAAAACGTCCAAAAAGTTTGTCAGTTCCAAAAAAAGCATTACCTTTGCACCGCATTTAGAGAAATGCCCCTATGAAAGGGTCGTAAAACGCGGAAATAGCTCAGTTGGTAGAGCACAACCTTGCCAAGGTTGGGGTCGCGGGTCCGAGTCCCGTTTTCCGCTCACTTATTGAACAAAAAAGAGTCATCAGGAACGGCCTGATGTTTATGCCCAGGTGGCGGAATTGGTAGACGCGCACGTTTCAGGTGCGTGTGCCGCGAGGCGTGCAGGTTCGAGTCCTGTTCTGGGCACTCTTTTTTATTCAGTCTTTTGTTGGAGAGGTGGCGGAATTGGTAGACGCGCTACTTTGAGGGGGTAGTGTCAATTGCGACGTGGGAGTTCGAGTCTCCTCCTCTTCACAATCTTTATGCGGAAATAGCTCAGTTGGTAGAGCACAACCTTGCCAAGGTTGGGGTCGCGGGTCCGAGTCCCGTTTTCCGCTCTCTTATTAGGAAAACAACTTTTTTCAGATGAATTTATATCTTAGATACTTTGACCGTGAAACGCTCGTTTCCACAGTTGATGAGGCTATTGATTTCCTCAAGTCGATTGATGAGATAGAGATGACACCAGACCTGGAGGCCGACATACGCGACTATGTTGCCAGCGACGTGTTCTATCCCAAACGATATAAGATCCATCCCCGTGTCTACTTTATTATCATCAAGACGGAGGCTGCTACGATGCAGGACTTCAAGGAGAAGAAGGCTGTTCATGAAGGTCCCGTGGCAAAGGCTGTATCACCCGTGCTGACACGTCTCAATGAGGTGTGCGAGGGCTGGTACGAGGGATCTATCAACTTCAAGCGCGTGCTACTCGTGCCGGGCACCGGTAAGTTCCAGTATCGCGATACGCTCTTCGTGGCCCGTCTGAAAGCATCATCGGGCATGGACTGCTACGATCGGATCATCGACTATCTGCGCGAGCGGGTGGATGAACGTAGCCAGTTTCCGTCGGTCAAGGGAAAGAACTTCAAGTTCCGCTTCCTGGGTTATGCAAAATAATCTTTAAGTACTGAATGCTATGAACAAAGTAATGCTTATAGGTAATGTCGGTCAGGAGCCAGAGGTGAGATACGTAGACCAGGGTGTGGCTGTGGCTCGCATCCGTCTGGCCACGACAGAGCGCGGATATACGCTGCAGAACGGTACGCAGGTGCCTGATCATACCGACTGGCACAACGTGATACTGTGGCGCCGTATGGCCGAGATTGTAGAGAAATATGTACACAAAGGCGACAAACTCTACATAGAGGGTCGCATCCGCTATACGACTTACGACGATAAACAGGGCCAGCGCCGCTATGCAACGGAGATCTGGGCCGACAACCTAGAACTGCTGTCGCCAAAGCCCGCTACGTCGGCGGCTGTCAATGAATCATTGGATGCCCCCCAGCCGGACACAAAGCCTGACGAGGGACTGCCGTTCTGACGATGGACTATCTTCAACAAATCCTAGACGAAGTTACTTTTCTGGTTCCCACAACAGGAACGATTGTGTGTGCCGTACTGGCATGCATACTGTTGGTATTCTCTGGCTACGCCTCAGGATCTGAGATCGCCTTCTTCTCCTTGTCACCCAACGACCTCAACAACCTGGACGAGGATAAGAATGAGGCCGACCGTGTGATCACAGAGTTGCGCGACGATTCTGAACGTACGCTGGCTACCATCCTCATCACCAACAACCTGGTGAACGTGACCATCATCATGCTCTGCAACTATGCCATCAGCCATGTCGTGGACTTCGGCAATGCCTATTGGCTGCAGTTCATCGTGATCACCGTCCTGCTGACCTTCCTCCTGTTGCTCTTTGGTGAGATCATGCCGAAGGTCTATGCCACGCAACACGCGCTGGCCTTCTGCCGGTTCTCGGCCCCTGGCATACGGAGGCTCCGCAGTCTGTTCTATCCGCTGTCGTCTGTGCTCATCCGCTCTGGCATACTGGCCGAGAAGGTGGTGCAGAAGGAGAATCATGTTCTGAGCGTAGACGATCTGGAGCAGGCTCTCGAACTGACTGATGAAAATGAACTGCGCGAGGAGAAGAACATGCTCGAAGGTATTGTGCGCTTCGGCGACGAGACCGCCAAGGAGGTGATGACCAGCCGTCAGGATGTGGTTGACCTCGACTTTCGGTCGACGTTTCCTGATGTGCTCAAGTGTATCGTCGAGAACAACTATTCGCGTATCCCCGTCTATCAGGGCTCCATCGATAATATCCGCGGCATCCTGTATATCAAGGATCTGCTCCCTCATCTCTCCAAGCCGTCGTCATTCCGTTGGCAGTCGCTGATACGCCCACCGTATTTCGTGCCTGAGACGAAGAAGATCGACGACCTGCTGCGTGACTTCCAGGAGAACAAGGTGCATATCGCCATTGTCGTTGACGAGTTTGGAGGCACCAGTGGCATCATCACGCTGGAGGATATCCTCGAGGAGATTGTCGGAGAGATCAACGATGAGTACGACGAGGAAGAGAAGAACTATACGCGCGTCAATGCCAACACCTATATCTTTGAAGGCAAGACGCTACTGAGTGATTTCTTCAAGATTCTGGATCTTGACGATGATATGTTCGAGGATGTGGAGGGCGATGCCGACTCGCTGGCAGGACTGCTGCTGGAGATCAAGGGCGACTTCCCCGAGTTGCACGAGCGGCTCGACTACAAGAACTTCACGTTTGAAGTGTCGGAACTCGACGGGCACCGTATTTCCAAGATCAAAGTGATCATTCATGAGAAGGAATAATTAATGTAAAGAATTGAATAGAAATGAGAAAACTATATATACTGCTGGCATTGCTGGTAGCCATGATGACGATTGGCGAGGTGTCTGCCCAGCGGTCAAAGGCAAACAAGCGTCGTCATGCCAAGACGCATAAGGTGGTTAAGAAGCATCATCGTACGAAGAAGAAGGCCGTGAAGAAGCGTACTGCCGTCATCCGGCCTGTGGATCCACGCCTGAACGACCCGGACTACGATCCCAATATCATGTGTGAGGATACCTGTGGCCATGTGCACGGCATCGACCTGTCACACTATCAGGGGCAGGTGTTCTGGGAGACGGTGGGCGAGAATACGAAGATGGCGTATGTCTATCTGAAGGCCACAGAGGGTGGCGACCGTATTGACGAGCGCTATGAGCGTAACATCGAACTGGCCCATCGCTATGGCCTGAAGGTGGGAAGTTACCATTTCTTCCGTCCGAAGACACCCTTGCTGCAGCAACTGGAGAACTTCAAGACGCAATGCCTGCCTGGAGAACAGGACCTGATACCGATGATAGATATTGAGACGACGGGAGGACTTTCTGACCGTGAGTTCTGCGACTCACTCTTCCGTTTCCTGGGCTTGATCGAGCGCACCTATCGTCAGCAGCCGCTGTTATATACCTTCCGCAATTTCTACAACAAGCATCTGCTTGGGCAGATCGATGACTACAAACTGATGATTGCCATGTATACGGAGGAAGAGCCTGTGCTGGCCGACGGAAGAGATATCACCATGTGGCAATACACGAGCAAAGGTCGTATTGTCGGCATCAGCGGCTATGTAGACAAGAGTCGGTTCATGGGTCGTCACGGCCTGCGCGAAATCCGCTTCCGCCACTAAATCCGTAAATCGTAGATCCCTTTACTCTTCGATGTGCGACAGGGAGTGGACGAACGACGAAAAGAAGTTGGTGACGCTCTCTGATGGATAGTATTTGAAATAGCGGGCCGAACGGCGAACATGACTGAACGTCGCTGATGAGTTTGTGTTGTGTACGAAGATGCCACCGTCCTGCTGTGAGAAATACCAGTCCTGCGAGCGGGTGTTCGTAAACTCGATCAACTCCTGAGCAATGTGGTCTATCCGTTTCTCCTTCCGTTCCTTCAGGAAGGGGATGTCTTCTTCTGAAAAGCCAAACAGCCTGATGAGGAACTCTCCGATGAGTTGGGTCATCTGTGTGAGTCGAAGGCGCTCTATCCACTTGCCTACGGCCTGATAGTCAATCCGTTGACTGTTCTTGCGCAGGAAGATGCCAAGTTCCGTCAGTTGGCGGATGGGCATACCCTCATTGAACAGATGGCGCACCACGCGGAGAAGGATCAACAGCAACTGGCGGGATGTCATGTCTGAGTGCTCGTCGTCGAGGATATCCTGCAGCCTGCGGTTGAGCAGGGGATTCGTCAGACGGTCGGGACGCAGATACTCGTCTTCCTCCAGATCGTCTTGTTCTTTCTCCTGAGCCCGATAATCAGACATCGCTTTCTCCCAGTCCTTCTGCTGCTTCTCCGTCAGATGCAGGAAGAACTGGTTCTTGTTGCGGATGATACCGTCGTAGACAAAGGGGACGACGTTGTGCATGACTGCCAGTTGGTACAGTCGGCCCCACTTGAAGGCCGACATGGGCTCTATGTCTTCCGTGCTCTGGAAGGCTCCGCTCCTCAGGAGACTGAATAAATTGCGTTGTATGATATCCACTGAAATATTTACGATTTACTGATTTACGATTTATGAGTAGCGGCGGGGGTAGCGTAAAAGGATGGCAATCAGGGAGACGACTCCTAATACGAGCGGATAGTAGAGGTAGGGGATGATGCTCACCGGACTTAGCGCGGCCAGCCCTGAGGCAATGAGCAGTTGAGCCCCATAGGGGAGCACGCCCTGCACGGTGCACGAGAATGTGTCGAGGATCGAGGCGCATCTCCTGTTGTCTACCCCGAAACGGTCGCCGATCTGTTTGGAGATGTTGCCGACGGTCAGGATGGCCACCGTGTTGTTGGCTGTACACACATTGACCAGCGACACCAAAAAGGCGATACTCAGTTCCGCCCCCCGTTTGCTGCTGACATGTCGTGTGAGCAGGCGGATGATGAAGTCGATGCCGCCCTGTTGTCGGATGAGTTCGAGCATGCCGCCGGCCATCATCGTCACAATGATCAGTTCGCCCATCGAGAGGATGCCTTCGCCCATGCTGCCAAACCATCCGAAGATATCGATAGCCCCAGTCAGCAGGCCGATGAGCCCCGTCAGCAAGATGCCTAATGTCAGTACGGCCATCACATTCATGCCGAAGACGGCAGTAAACAGCACGACGAGGTAGGGGATGACCTTCACCCATTCCACTTGTGCCGAATGCTGGGGTGCCTCCGTCTGATTGCCCATGAACAGATAGCATATCAGCACGATCAGGGCGGCGGGAATGACGAAGAATATATTTACCCTAAACTTATCGCTCAGCCGGCATCCCTGTGTCTGTGTCGCCATGATGGTGGTGTCGGATATGAACGAGAGGTTGTCGCCGAAGAAGGAGCCTCCCACGATGATGGCGGTCATCAGCGACAGGTCTGTGTGCGTCTCGCTGGCCACTCCTGCGGCGATAGGTACCAACGCGGCAATCGTGCCGACGCTGGTGCCGATAGATATCGACACGAAGCAGGCGGCCAGGAACATGCCGGCCAGAATCATCTGGGGTGGTAGCAAGGCGAGTGTCAGGTTGACTGTCGCGTCGATGCATCCCATGGCTTTGGCAGAGTGCGCGAAAGCACCTGCCAGCACGAAGATCCAGATCATGAGCATCATCTGCTCTGTGGCTGCACCCCGGCTGAAGAGGTCGATGCGCTGTTTGAGGCCTTTCCCTGAGAAGATGGCTATGGCATAAATGCTCGACACCATGAACGCCACCGTGATGGGTATCTTGTAGAAGTCATGAACCAGGATGCTCGTCAGGAGATAGAATGTGATGAAGACGAGCAATGGACTCAGGGCAATCAGACCTCTTTTCATTTACAGAGTAACGCCGTTTTTAAAGATCGATATTTCGCGGTAGTCGTTGGCTTCGTTCTTGGCTTTCTCGCCACTGGCGACGGCCAGCACCTTGTCGATGAACTCAGGCACGAGTTCCTGCATGGTGCGACCCTCCACGAGTTGTCCTGCCGAGAAGTCGATCCAGTTCTGCTTGCGTCGGGCGAGATCCGGATTCGTGGCGATCTTCATCGTGGGAACGAACGTGCCGAAGGGCGTACCGCGACCTGTGGTGAAGAGCACGAGATGACAACCACAGGATGCCAGAGCCGTAGCGGCGACCAGGTCGTTGCCTGGCGCAGAGAGGAGATTCAGACCCGTATTCTGCAGACGGTCACCATATTCCATCACGCCGCTTACAGGCGCCTTGCCGCATTTCTGCGTACAGCCCAGAGCCTTGTCTTCGAGGGTGGAGATACCGCCGGCCTTGTTACCTGGTGAGGGATTCTCACCCACAGGCTCGCCATGCGAGAGGAAATACTCCTTGAAGTTATTGATCATCGAGACCGTCTGGTCGAAGAGTTGCTCCGTACGGCAGCGGTTCATCAGGATGGTCTCTGCGCCGAACATCTCTGGTACTTCCGTCAGCACCGATGTGCCACCCTGGGCCACGAGCCAGTCAGAGAACTCTCCCACAAGCGGATTGGCGGTGATGCCAGAGAAGCCGTCAGACCCACCGCACTTCAGACCGACGCGGAGTTTGCTTACGGGCACCACCTCGCGCTTGTCTTGCCTGGCTTTCTCATAGAGTTCGCGCAGAATGGCCATACCAGCCTCCATCTCATCGTCCACCTTCTGGGTGATGAGCAGTTTGATGCGGCTCTGATCATAGTCGCCCAGCATCTTCATGAATTCGTCGGGCTGGTTGTTCTCACAGCCAAGACTCAGCACGAGCACGGCACCTGCATTGGGGTGCAGGCAGATGTCGCGCAGCACCTTGCGGGTGTTCTCGTGGTCGCCTGAGAGTTGTGAACAGCCGAAGTTATGATGCCAGGCGTAGATGGCGTCGACACCCTCTTCGTTGGTCTCGCGCTTCAACTCCTTCACCAGGCGCTCTGCGATGCCGTTCACGCAGCCGACGGTAGGTACTACCCATACTTCGTTGCGCACACCCACATCACCGTTCTTACGCACATAGCCCTTAAAGGTACGGTTCTCCTGTTTGATGTTAAGTTCTTCGTTTACAGGCTGGTATGTGTATTCGAGCGTGCCAGACAGATTGGTCTTCAGGTTGTTCTCGTTCACCCAGTCGCCTGCCTTCAGATCCTCGCGAGCATGACCGATGGGGTAGCCGTACTTGATAATGTCAGTACCCTTCGGCGTGTCTTTGATCAATACTTTGTGACCAGCGGGCGTGTCTTGGTTCAGGACGATGTTTTGGCCGTCCACTTCGATGATGTCTCCCTTCTTTTTCGGCTGCAGGCATACCACCACGCTGTCAGCCGGATTAATCTTTAAGTAAGTTGCTAAATTCATTTTTCCTTGTATTTGTTTGTTATAGTCGTAAATCCTTAAATCGTATATCCGTAAATCAGATGGCCGTCCTGCGGTAGAAGTCTACGTTCTCCTTGGTCAGGATTTCAATCGGCATATAGTTCACGGGGTTCACGGCCCGCTTCATCACGATGGCGTTGAAGAGGGCGTCCACGCTGGCGTAGCCCTGCTGGTAGGCGTGCTGGGCGATGAGGAACGAGATGCTGCCGTTGTGGATGCACTCCACGTTCTTTGGCACCATGTCGTAGCCCATGATCTGGATGTTCCTTCGGTTTGTCTTCTGCAGAAACGATCCCACGAGGTGTGCCTTCGAGTTGAACGTGATGCAGTGGTGTACCTTCGGATGTGCTTTGAAGAATGTCTCCAGGATATTGTCGTACTCCTTGTGCTCATCGTCGAGCGGCAGATCTACCTCCGAGATGTTGATGTCGGGGAAGTGGTCCATCATGTAGTGCCGGAAGCCCGTCTCACGGTTGGCCTGCTGCTTTGAGCCTACCTTGCCGTCGCGTGTCTGCTTCACGATGGCCACCTCTTTCTCCCTGCCTGCTATCAGCATGAGCATCTTGGCTGCAAAGTAGCCGCTGGCAAAAGAGTCCTGTCCGAAGAAGGTCAGCGGTTTGAGGTCGGGCATATACGAGTCGAGCAGCACGTAGGGGATCTGCCGCTCCGTCAGTTTCTCGGTGAAGCGCGATGTCTGCTCCAGCGTGGTGGGCACGATGATCACCCCGTCGATCTTGGCGGTGAGGAACTCGCGCACCATGCGGGTGAAGGCGGCATTGTTGAATCGCTCGTAGTAGACAAACTTCAAGTTGATGCCGAAATCCCTTCTGAAGTCGGTACAGGCCTGGGCGCCTTCCTCTATCTCGTCCCAGTAGGCCTCCTGCTCATGCTTGGGCAGTACGATGTAGAAGTTGTACGTCTTGTTGTAGGCGAGGGCAGAGGCGTACATGTTCGGCCGGTAGTCGAGTTCCTCCAGGGCCTTGTTCACTTTCTCCAGTGCAGACTTGCTCACGTTGGGACGATTGTGCAGCACGCGGTCTACCGTACCCGTAGATACTCCGGCGCGGGCTGCGATATCCTTGATGGTAATGATCTCTTTCGACATTTTCTGTTGTTTCTTATTTTTTCCGTGCAAAGGTACGATAATTCCGTGAAATATGCAAATTTACAATAGAAAATGTGCACGTAAACGAATTCTATTAAACACAAATGTCCCCTGAACCTTTCAGTCCTTAGTAGGCATCAGCACGAACCGTGGAAGGCATCGTTACAAACTCACCCCCGATTTTGCTAATTAGGAAATAGCAATTTCGGGGGTGTCAATCGGTGCCAAAAGCCTGGTCAATCGATGTCAAAGGCCCCTGAGCAAGTGCCGAAATAGCCCGACGGACGAAATCGTTAACGTGTTTTTTTTCTATAAATACCCGAAAATATTTGCACGGCTCGGAAAAAGTTGCTATCTTTGTGGTCGCAAACAGAAATTAGTTGAATAATACAAATTAAAAAAGGAAAAAGAAAATGGCTAAAATCGTAACATTGGGCGAGATCATGCTTCGCCTGTCTCCGCAAGGAAACGACCGTTTCATCCAGAGTGAATCATTCCGCATCATCCCTGGCGGTGGTGAGGCCAACGTGGCTATCTCTGTGGCTAACTATGGTCACGAGGCTTACTTCGTCAGCAAGTTGCCGAAGCACGAGATCGGCCAGATTGCCGTCAATGCCCTGCGCCGCTATGGCGTCAACACGGAGTTCATCGCCCGTGGCGGCGACCGCGTGGGTCTGTATTATGCTGAGACTGGCGCCTCGATGCGTCCCTCAAAGGTGATCTACGACCGTGCCCACTCTTCCATCGCCGAGGCCGTCCCCGCAGACTTCGACTTCGACAAGGTCATGGAGGGCGCTGCTTGGTTCCACTGGAGCGGCATCACGCCTGCTATCTCTGACAAGGCTGCCGAACTGACCAAACTGGCCTGCGAGGCTGCCAAGCGTCACGGCGTGACCGTCTCTGTCGACCTGAACTTCCGCAAGAAACTGTGGACCTCTGAGAAGGCTATCTCCATCATGCGCCCGCTTATGAAGTATGTGGATGTCTGCATCGGCAATGAGGAAGATGCAGAACTCTGCCTGGGCTTCAAGCCCGATGCTGACGTGGAGGGTGGCAAGACCGACGCTGCCGGATACGAGGGTATCTTTAAGCAGATGATGAAGGAGTTCGGCTTCAAGTATGTCGTCTCTACGCTCCGCGAGTCTTACAGCGCTACGTTCAACGGCTGGAAGGCCCTGATCTACGACGGTAAGGAGTTCTATCAGTCAAAGCGCTACGAGATCAACCCGATCATCGACCGCGTGGGTGGTGGCGATTCGTTCTCTGGTGGTCTTATCCACGGTCTGCTCACGAAGAAGACTCAGGGCGAGGCCCTCGAATTCGCCGTGGCTGCTTCTGCTCTGAAGCACACCATCAATGGCGACTTCAACCTGGTAAGCGCCGAAGAGGTGGAGAGCCTCGCTGGCGGTAATGCCAGTGGTCGCGTACAGCGCTAATCCATCGTAAATCGTATATTTTCGTAAATTTTGTAAATCGTAAATCACAAGATGGCAAAGTTTGATAAGATTGCAGTCCTGAAGAAGATCGGCGATACCGGCATGGTGCCCGTATTCTACAACAAGGACCTCGAGACCTGTAAGAATGTAGTGAAGGCCTGCTACGAGGGCGGTGTGCGCGCTTTCGAATTCACGAACCGTGGTGACTTCGCCCAGGAAGTGTTCGGCGAACTTGTGAAGTGGGCCGACAAGGAGTGTCCTGAACTCGCACTGGGCATTGGCTCTGTGGTCGATGCTCCTACCGCAGCGATGTATATCCAGTTGGGTGCCTGTTTCGTGGTGGGTCCGCTGTTCAATCCTGATATCGCTCCTGTGTGCAACCGTCGTCTCGTTCCCTACTGTCCGGGCTGTATGACTGTCAGCGAGATCGGCAAGGCTCAGGAACTGGGCTGTGACCTGACGAAGGTGTTCCCCGGCGACGTGGTCGGTCCGAACATGGTGAAGGGTCTGAAGGCTCCGATGCCCTGGTCGAAGATCATGGTGACTGGCGGCGTGGCTCCCGAGGAGGAGAACCTGACGAAGTGGTTCAAGGCTGGCGTGTTCTGCGTCGGCATGGGCTCGAAACTGTTCCCCTCAGAAAAGGTGAAGGCCGGCGACTGGCAGTACGTGACCGACAAGTGCAAGGAAGCACTCGGCTATGTGGCCAAGGCTCGCGCCTGATAATTGTTTATCCCCTCTGCCTCTAATGGGTAGGGGGGATTTTGTTCTTACTCATGAGATTCTGGCTATTCATCATATCAACCATTCTGCTTTCAGCCTGTTCGCGTCCGGATAGGAACGATGTCGACAAGTTGAATGCCCTCTCCTATGATTATCATTACCGCAACCTCGACTCGGCGCTGTATTACAGTACCCGGGCTTATGACTTGAGCGACGGTTATAGCGAGGGTAGGGCGGAGGCTTGTAATAATCAGGCCTTTGTCTGTATCGCCAGGATGCAGTATGATCAGGCTGATGAGTGGCTGAACGAGGTGCTTGAGACGAGCGACAACCAAGTGGAGCGCATGGTGGCCCATGTGCAGCAGATGCGCCTTTGCCAGCGCCGATCCCGTAACCGCGAGTTCCATGAGTACCGTCAACTTGCCGATGAGGCCCTGAGTCGTATCGACGAGGAGCGTCACCTACTCTCCCCACGTCAGCAGCGCCGGCTGCGCTATGCAGAGAGTGAATATGCCATTGTCAACTCCACCTATTATTATTATGTAGGCCTGGAGCACCAGAGCATCGAGGCCCTGCGCGCCATCAACCCCAACGAAGTGCAACGCGACACCGCCCAGATGCTCAACTACCTGTATAACATCGGTGCGGGCGGCATCATCACTCAAGGCACGCAGCGGGAGATCAACCAGTTGGAGTTCGACCACCTCATGCGCTGCTTCCTCCTGGCCCGTCAGGCTGACTACCCCTTCTTCGCTGCCAACTCTCTTGAGGCCATCTCCGAGCACTTGATGAACCCTGACTACCGTCGTCAGTTGCTCGCAGACAACCTGCCTGCGATGAAATTCATCAACCCTGAGGGTGTTGACGAGGAGATGCTGGCAGGATGGCTGGCAGAGAATGCACTCACTATTTTCGAACACTATGGCGACGTCTACCAGATAGCCGGCGCCTACCGTACACTCGCTTCCTGCTTCCGGCAGATAGGCGACTACGAGTCGGCGCTCTTTAATTTGGAGCAGGCCCTGTCAGACTCGCTCATCTATCAGGCTCCAGACCTGGTAGCCTCTATCCGCGAACAACTTAGCGTAGCCTATGCAGCCATCGACGACAAACAACAGAGCGATTACAACCGTAACCTATATCTCGACCTGCAGGAAACCACCCGCCAGGACCGTCAACTGGAGGCCCGTGCGAGTCAGTACGAGAAGACCTCGGTGCAGTTGAACATCATGCTGGGCGCTGTCGTGATAGCAATCATCCTGCTACTCTTCTCGCTCTGGCTCTTCAACCACATGAACCGCCGCAAGCGCCGTGAGGACATCCCAGACGACCTCTTCGAACAGAAACGTGAGCAACTGGCTGTACAGCGGCTGCGGGTGGAAAACGGCGAGCGACTCAGTCTGGAGCAGCGTGCCAAGATCTCCCTCGTCAATAGCATCACGCCATTTATCGACCGCATCATCCACGAGGCGAATGACAAGAACCTGATGACCGGCGAGCAGAGTGAGGAGAAACTCGATTATATCCGTGAACTCACGGACCAAATCAACGAATACAACGATGTGCTGACCTATTGGATTCAGTTGCGTCAGGGCGACCTGAGTCTCCATATCGAGAGTTTCCCGCTACAGTCGCTCTTCGACCTCCTATCGAAAGGGCGGACGTCGTTCCTGATGAAAGGCGTCACCCTCGATGTACAGCCTACGGAAACCATGGTCAAGGCCGACAAGGTGCTCACGCTCTTCATGCTCAACACGCTGGCCGACAATGCCCGTAAGTTTACGCCCCGTGATGGCCGTGTCAGCATCTTTGCCACCGACCTTGACGACCGTGTGGAGATTGCTGTCGAAGATACGGGACAAGGTATGACGGAGGAACAACTCGACCATCTCTTCGATGCCAAGCCGATTTTCGACAACGAAGGTACTCTCAAATCTTCAACCTCCAACCTCCAACCTCCAACCTCTCACGGTTTCGGTCTGCTCAATTGCAAGGGCATCATCGAGAAGTATCGCAAGGTAAGCCAGATATTCTCTGTCTGTTCTATGAGCGCCACCAGCACCATAGGCCGTGGGAGCCGCATCAGTTTCACCCTGCCCAAAGGCATCATGAAAATGCTCATCACGCTATTGACGATTTGCGGATTGATGCTTGTTAATCTGCCTGCAGCAGCACAGCCCACCGCCTCAAGTCATATCTCTCACCTCTCACCTCTTACCTCTCACCTCTCTCGGGCACAGGCCTTCGCCGATTCGGCTTATTACTCTAATATCAGCGGTAACTACGAGCGCACGCTGCAGTTTGCCGACTCCTGCCGGTATTATCTCAACGCCCACTATCGGCAACTCCGTCCAGGTGGTCGTTACCTGATGCGGCAGATGGGTAATCCCTCGCTGATGGCACCGGAGATCAAGTGGTTCCACGATAGTCTCAAGACCGACTATCAGGTGATTCTTGATATGCGTAATGAGAGTGCCGTCGCAGCCCTCTCGCTCCACCAATGGCAGATATACAGTTACAATAATCGTATTTATACACAACTGTTCAAGGAGATGTCGGCAGATAATTCCTTGGATGACTACTGCCGCACGATGCAACAGTCACAGACCAACAAGACCATTGCTGTCATACTGCTTGTTCTCTTGTTGTTGGCCATCGTTCCTGCCTATTACCTGCTCTATTACCGTCATCGTCTCTACGACCGGTTCCTGCGTGACCAGCAACGGCAGAGCAGCCTTGAAATTCTCGACGATGAGATCCGAAAGGCTGAACTCGAAGATGGCAATCTGCACATCTCGAATGCGGTGCTCGACAATTGTCTCTCCACGCTGAAGCACGAAACGATGTACTATCCCTCCCGTATCCGTCAACTGCTCGACGCCCACGAGGTGGAGGCCTTGGGTGAGGTGACATGCTATTATCGTGAACTCTATGGCGTGCTCAGTCGTCAGGCCATGCGGCAGGTGGAACGGGCCACGTTGCATCTCAAACCTCTCGAGGGAGGTGTTCTGGGTGATGAGACGCTCATACGCTATCTCTACGAAATCCTGCGGCGTCAGTCTGGTCAGCAGAAAATCGTCAAACAATTCACGCCACGTAACGACCGTTATGTGGAGGTTAGAATCCCTATGCCGCAACTTCGGCTTACCCCAGAACAGGCCACGGATCTCTTCACGCCCTCAAAGGAGCACATCCCCTTCCTGCTTTGTCGTCAGATCGTCAGGGATCACGGCGAGGCCACGAACCGTCGTGGCTGTGGTATCTACGCAGAGGTCATCGATGTTGTGACCAACATCATCATTACCCTCCCTGCCGCCAATGTAACAAATCGTAAATCGTAAATCTGTAAATCGTAAATAACAACATGGATCATTTCAAAGTCATTATTGTTGAGGATGTGCCCCTTGAACTGAAAGGCACCCTCGGTATTGTCCGCTCTGACATCCCAGAGGCGGAAGTGATTGGTACAGCAGACACGGAACCAGCCTACTGGCGACTGCTCAAGCAGCAAGTTCCCGACCTCGTGCTGCTTGATCTCGGCCTTGGGGGATCTACCACCGTCGGCGTGGAGATCTGTCGTCACACGAAGGAACTGCACCCTCAAGTGAAGGTGCTGATATTCACGGGTGAGATCCTGAATGAGAAACTGTGGGTGGACGTGCTGGATGCCGGGGCTGACGGTATTATTTTGAAGACTGGCGAGTTGTTGACTCGTCGTGATGTCTCGGCCGTGATGGATGGTAAGCAACTGGTGTTCAACGAGCCTATCCTCGAGAAGATCGTCGAGCGTTTCAAAGCCTCTGTCAGCGGCAAGATTGTCAAGCAGGAGGCATTGGTGAACTACGAGATTGATGAGTACGACGAGCGTTTCCTTCGTCATCTGGCCTTAGGCTATACCAAGGAACAGATTACCAATCTGCGGGGCATGCCTTTCGGTGTGAAGAGCCTTGAGAAACGACAGAACGAACTTATCCAGAAACTCTTCCCTGAGGGCAGTGGTGGCATCAATGCGACGCGTCTGGTCGTCAGAGCCATCGAACTCCGCATCCTTGACATCGACAACCTGCACCCCGATGAAGAATAGCATCATTCGTCATACCCGTAATCGTCTTGCCCTGTTGGCCTTTGGGCTGATGGTTGGCGAGGTGTTGCTCATCATCCTCTCGTGGCTCCTTTCGGCCACGAGGATGGATGGTGTGCGCTCATTGCTCTCCAGTGAGGGCATCCGCTGGTTCTTCGGCTCCTTCGAGTCCATGATTGCTTCACCACTGCTCGTATGGCTCATCCTGCTACTCAGTGCCTTGGGCTGCATGCAGAAGAGTGGGGTAGCCCAATGCTTTACTATTTCACATTTTCGCTTTCTCACTTTTCGAGATCGTCTGGCAATCCGCGTCGCCTTGGTGTTTCTGATAATCTATCTCGTCATCCTGGCATTGCTCACGCTGACACCTCATGCCATCCTTTTGTCGGCTACGGGCCATCTTTTCCCTTCGGCCTTCAGTCGCAGTTTCATTCCCGCTATTGCCTTTGGCCTTTGTTTGGTATCTGTTACCTTCGGTCTTGTGTCAGGCCGTCTCCATAGTCTCACTGACATCTTCGATGTCCTTAGCAGTGGCGTCGCTCATGGTGCACCCATCATCATTGTCTACCTCTTTGCCATCCAACTCTACGCCTCCCTCCGTTTCGTCTTCTATCTGTAAATGCCTTCCATGAGTCAGGTAAGGCGACCCATAGAGGGCATTCTTTCACTAATTTTTGATGTTTACTTCCTGCCGATGACCATCATGGTGAGGTCGTTGGCCTGTGGTATGGAGCCTGTATAGTCGTCGATAGCCTTCTGGATATTCTGCAAGAATGGCTCAGGACGCTCATTGACCTTGAAGGCTTGGAGGGCCATGCCACGGAGATGCTTGTCGCCGAGGGGCTTGCCGTCGGCATCTGTGGCCTCGGCTACACCATTGGCATACAGGAACAACCACTTACCTTTGGCAAGGGTCGTCTGATGAGTGGTATAGGCATAGCCCGCCTGTGTACCAACGGGCTCACCGTCACAGTCGGGCAGTAACGTGAGTTCCTTGTCGGACAGCAGCGGCGTATTGTTGCCGGCATTGCAGTATTGCAACAGGCCACTGGTCATGTCGAGCGATCCCACGAGGATACGTACGGGCATGTGTTTGCCGTCGCTGATGGCTTCGTTGATGGCTGTGATGATGTGTTCTGGGTTGGTATCAATGGAGGCTGCCGTGCGGAATTGTGCCCACGTCATGGCAGAGGTGGTGGCTGCTGTCACACCTTTGCCCGTAGCACTGCCAATGGCGAAGATGAGGGCGTCACCTTGCTGGACTGCTCCACAGAAACAACTTCCAGCCATCGTGCCGGGTGTCTGTGAAACGAGCAGGGTGAGGTCATCACGTTGTGGGAGTTGCTGCTCATGAGCAACGTACTGGCTGATGGCAGCGGCAATACGCTGCTCGGTCTCTGTACGGGAACGTTCGGTGGCGGCTGTCTCCAGTTCACCAATGTCCTTGCGCAGTTCCCTGTGGGCCAGATGGAGTTGGTAGTGGTGGTAACGACGGTAGAATACGTAACCGATGACGGCCAAGAAAATCAGTCCTATAAGTCCGAGCACCGCCAACTGATGACGGCGTGTAGCAGCAACTTGCTGTTCGCCGAGTTCCTCGACCTTTCTGACGATGACAGCCTGTTCGGCAGCATCTATTTCCTTGGCGCGCTGGAAGGCGTTGGTGAGCGAGTCGCAGAGCAACATGCTGACAGCAACGGCACTATCACGGCGGCCTGCCAGAAGGTTGGCCTGATACTTCTTCAGTACTAGCGATCGGATATTGTCGAGTGAGTAACTGTTGTCGCCTTCACCCAACAGAGCATCGAGGCTTTGGTAATTATCTGCAGCCTCTCCCCAACGCTCGGCAGCGATAAGGTAGTCGTTGGCAAGGATACGCCCCTCAGGAGTCTTGGCGTATTGTGAGGTGAGAAAAGCGTCAAAGGCCTTTGCTGCCTCGTCGTCTTTGTCTAGTCCTTCGAGGGCCTGTGCTTGGTAGAGGTTGTACCGGGCCTGCTGCTTGTCAATATACTCAGAACTGATACCTGGGCGCTGCTCGTACTCGCTGATCATCTCGCTGAAGTGGCTGTTCCACTTGAGGGCTTCACGGTATTGGCCTATGTAGTTACAGGCATAGACGATGTTGATGAGCCCGGCGATGGCATCCTTGTAAGCCTCGTCGGTACGGTTCTTCTTCACGTTGTCCAGATGCCTCTCATAAGCCTTGTCGAAGCCGTCGGCAGTGGCTTCGCCCGAAGTGCCGAGGCCAGCCTGACAGCAACCGATATAGATAAGTAGGTTCACATAGTCGCTGGTGGTGTCGCATTGCAGTTCCTCTAACTGTCGCACTACAGGGGTGGCAATTTTCAGACCGTTCTCATAGTCACCTCTGACGGCCATGAGGTTAGCCAGATGGCTGGCGGCCTTGGCAAGGATCTCCGGGTCATCAGTACCTGCGGCCTTGAGGGCGGTATTATAGTAGAACTCAGCCATACGACGGTGGTTAGTCCTGTCGCTGGCATAGCCCTGCCAATAGTAGGCTTGGGCGGGAGTCATGCTTCCTTTGGCTTCAAGACTGTCAGCCAGTGATATCAGCCGTTGGTAGTCCTTGGCCTTGTGAGCGGCCTTTATGAGTTGCTCTGCCCTTGCACTCTCCTCCTGGCTGGGATTGTTGCCGCAGGAGGAAATAATGAAGAGGTAAGAGGTGAGAGGTATGAGGTAAGAGATGACTCCAACCCACACCTTCGACCATTTGCTACTATTCGTAATCATCTTGTACGTTGAAATATTAAATGTGTGATTACTCTGCCCTATAACTGATCATCTGTATACCGTAAACAGTAAACCGTAAACAATAAACTACATCACCACTTCGACCACATGCTTGCCGGTGGAATAGGGGATAACTGTACCTTCGATAGGCTGGCCGTCGAGTGTGATGCTCTTCACGCCCTTCTGCGCGCCATTGGGATGGATGGTGATTTCATATTCTGCCTCGCGGAACTTACGCTGGACGGTGTAGTCGCCGGCAGTCTCGGGGAGACAAGGGTCGATGCGGATACCGTCGTAGTCGGGCTTGATGCCGAGGATGAATTCCGAGACGGTGTACCACATCCAGGCAGCCGTTCCCGTGAGCCAGGAGTTCTTACCCTCGCCGGGTCGGAAGGCGTCCTTACCGGCCACCATCTGACAGTTCACGTAAGGCTCCACCTTGTGCAGCGTCTGGTATTTCTCCTCGACGTAAGAGGGCAATATCTTGGCGTAGTGGCTCCAGGCATCGTTGCCACGGCCTGCGATACATTCGCCGATGATGACCCAAGGATTGTTATGACAGAAGATGCCTGCATTTTCCTTATAACCTTCTGGGTATGAACTGATTTCGCCATATTCGTAAATGTATTTCGTGAAGGCTGGATTGTTGAGTACCATACCGTGTTCGCACTCCAGATATTTCTTGCAGGAGTCGAGCGACTTGGCCACCATTCCTTCTTCGGCACCGATCTCGGCCATCGTGCACCAGCCCTGCGACTCGATGAATATCTTAGCCTCTTCACACTCGTTGGAACCAATCTTACGACCATAGAAGTCGTAGGCGCGGAGATACCACTCACCGTCCCATCCGTGCTTCTTCACGGCCTCGATCATTGCGTCAATGGCCTCCTGCATGCGAGCAGCCTCGTCTGTCTTGCCAATCTGCTTGCACAGCGCAACGTAATCCTTGCCCGTGACAACAAACAGTCCTGCAATCATGAGACTCTCGGCTTTCGTGCCCTCAGAGACGTTCTCCGTGGTCTGGAACGACTCGTTGGGATCCCACGAGAAGCAGTTCAGGTTCAGGCAGTCGTTCCAGTCGGCACGACCGATGAGCGGCAGCATGTGGGGACCGAGGTTCTTGATGACATGATCCATCGAGATCTTCAGGTGGTCGAAGAGTGTCACCTCTGTGCCCGGCTGGTTGTCGAAGGGCACCATCTCGTCGAGGATGGAGAAGTCGCCTGTCTCCTTGATATAGGCCACCGTTCCGAAGATGAGCCAGCAGGGATCGTCGTTGAAACCACCACCGATGTCGTTGTTACCGCGCTTGGTGAGGGGCTGGTACTGGTGGTAGCAGCCGCCGTCGGGGAATTGTGTCGAGGCGATGTCGATGATGCGCTGACGGGCTCGGGGCGGAATCTGATGGACGAAGCCCACAAGGTCTTGGTTGGAATCGCGGAAGCCCATGCCACGACCAACGCCACTCTCGAAGAAACTTGCGCTACGCGAGAAGTTGAAGGTGACCATACACTGGTATTGGTTCCAGATGTTCACCATACGGTCAAGTTTGTCGTTGCCGGTCTTTACCTTATATATATTAAGAAGAGCATCCCAGTAGAGGCAGAGTTCATTGAAGGCCTTGTCTACCTTCTCGGTGGTGTCGAGTTCTGCGATGAGGGCGTGCGCTTTTTTCTTGTTGATTACTTGAGGAGCCTCAAATTTCTCCTCCTGCTCATTCTCAATATATCCCAGCAGGAATACCAAGTCCTTGCTCTCGCCTGGTTGCAGCGTCACCTCGATATAGTGTGAGGCGATGGGACTCCAGCCGTGGGCATGGCTGTTGCGGGGCTTGCCCTCCATCACGGCATCGGGGTTGGCAAACTCATTGTAGAGGCCCACGAAGGTCTCTCGGTCGGTATCATAGCCCTGAATGGGCGTGTTCACATGATAGAAAGCGTAGTGGTTACGGCGCTCGCGGTATTCGGTCTTGTGATAGATTGTGGCAGATTTGAGGTTTGCGGTTTGAGGATTGATGTTTGACTCAATCTCAACCTCTCCGGTAGAGAAATTGCGTTGGAAATTCTCCATATCCGTAGCAGCGTTCCACAGACACCACTCCTCGAACGAGAAGAGTTTCAGGTGCTTCACTTCCTTTGAATCGTTCTTTAAGGTCAGTTTTTGCACCTCAGCCCATTTCTTCAGGGGAACGAAGAAGAGCACGGAGGCCTCCACACCGTTCTTCCGGCCCGTGATGCGGGTGTAACTCATGCCGTGACGGCACTCGTAGAAGTCGAGCGGGGTCTTGCAGGGTTTCCATCCCGGATTCCACACGGTATCGCCGTCCTTGATATAGAAATAGCGCCCACCGTTGTCCATCGGCACGTTGTTGTAACGATAGCGGGTGATGCGACGGAACTTGGCATCCTTGTAGAAGGAGTAGCCGCCTGCTGTGTTGCTGATGAGTGAGAAGAAATCCTCGTTGCCCAAGTAGTTAATCCAAGGCCATGGGGTCTGCGGGTCTGTGATGACATACTCGCGGTGCTGGTCGTCAAAGTGACCGTAATGTTTCTGTTGTTCCATTATTATATTACTTTTTATTAGTTAGTGGCATAAAATTTGACGCAAAGATAAGCATAAAATCTGATAAAAAAACAATATTATCATTTTTTTTGTTCGATTATTGCAAGAAAATGCGTACTTTTGCAAAAATTTTAGGATAAAGAGAATGAAATACGCATTAGTGACGGGTGCATCCCGTGGTATTGGTAAGGCTATTGCCTTACGTCTGGCAGCATCAGGCTGGCCAGTAGTGATAAACTTCTTAAGTAACCGTGAGGCAGCCCAGAGTGTGGCTGATGAGATTATTGCCAATGGCGGCACCTGTGAGTTGCTGCCCTTCGACACCTCAGACCCTAAGGCCATCGAAACGGCTCTGACGGAGTGGGAACAGAAGCATCCGGAGGATTGGTTCGGTGTGCTGGTGAACAATGCTGGCATCCGTCGTGACAACGTGATGTTCATGATGCCTGACGAGGACTGGCACAAGGTGCTTGACACGACGTTGAACGGTTATTTCTATGTGACGCGTCATCTTCTGAAGCACATGATGCCCCGTAAGCGTGGCGGACGAATCATCAACATGGCGTCGCTTTCTGGTGTGAAGGGACTGCCCGGACAGACTAACTATAGTGCTGCCAAGGCTGCCGTCATTGGTGCCACGAAGGCTCTGGCACAAGAGGTGGCACCACGCAATATCACTGTCAATGCTATTGCCCCGGGCTTTATCGAGACTGATATGACAAAAGGTCTGCCTGTGGACGAACTGAAGAAGATGATTCCTACAGGACGCTTCGGGTATCCTGAGGAGGTGGCAGCGCTGGCGGCTTTCCTCGCTTCTGATGAGGCGGCGTATATCACGGGTGAAGTCATTAATATCAATGGTGGTCTGTATACTTAGTTTACAGTTTACGGTTTATAGTTTACGGTTTACAGTTGACAGATGAAACGTGTTGTCATAACGGGAATGGGTATCTGGTCGTGCCTGGGCACTGATCTGGAGACCGTTAAAGATTCTTTGTATCACGGCAAGTCGGGAATAGGTCTGGACAAGGACCGCCTGACCTATGGCTATCGCAGTGGACTGACGGGTATCGTTGAAACTCCCGTCATCACGAAACAGATGTTGGACCGTCACACCCGTGCCGGCATGTCGGAAGAGGCGCAATATGCCTATATGGCATCGCGTCAGGCCTTCGAACAGGCAGGCATCAGCGATGAATACTTACGTCAGAACGAGGTGGGCTGTATCTTCGGTAATGATTCGTCGGCAAAACCTGTCATCGAATCGTCGAAGATCATGGACGAGAAACACGACTCGGCGATGCTGGGTTATGGGTTGATCTTCCAGTCGATGAACTCGACGGTGAACATGAACTTGAGCACTATCTTCCATCTGCGTGGGGTGAACTTCACCGTCAGTGCGGCCTGTGCCAGCGGCAGCCATTCGATAGGTCTTGGCCTGATGCTCATCCGTCAGGGACTGCAGAATATGGTGCTCTGTGGTGGTGCACAGGAGACGAACTACTATTCGATGGCCTCCTTCGATGCCCTCAATGCTTTCTCCGTCCGAATGGATGAACCCGCGAAGGCGAGTCGTCCCTTCGACAAGGATCGGGACGGACTGATCCCCAGCGGTGGCGCTGCCGCTCTAGTGCTTGAGGACTATGACCATGCTGTGGCCCGTGGGGCGACGATTCTTGCTGAGGTGACAGGCTATGGCTTCTCCAGTAATGGTGGAGGTATTTCAGAACCCAGCGACGAAGGTAGTGTGATTGCGATGACCCGAGCCATTCAGGATGCAGGCATCCAACTGGACGATATTGATTATATCAATGCCCATGCCACGTCGACGCTGCAAGGGGATATGTACGAGGCTATTGCCCTTAACCGCCTGTTTACAGGCCAACGGGCCCTCATCAGTTCCACCAAGTCGATGACGGGTCATGAGTGCTGGATGGCAGGTGCCTCAGAGATTGTCTACAGCATCCTGATGATGCAGCATCACTTCGTGGCGCCCAATATCAACTTCGAGAATCCCGACGAGTATTCTGAGAAACTTAATTTGACTGCCAAGACCGTCGACATGGAGGTGAACACCGTGTTGAGCAACTCCTTCGGCTTTGGCGGAACAAACTCGGCTTTGGTGATTAGTAAATTATAACAATAATAGATTAATATGAAAAAGATTCTGATGATGGCGCTGATGGCTATAGTAGCCTTGGGGGCCTACGCTGATGATGAACCGGAGTTTACCGTCACATCTGGCAGTTTTGTGGATGTAGTCCGTCAACCTGGGAAGACCGCTACCGTAGAGTTCAACTATCTTGATGCCAAGACTGGCAACCTGAGGAGCAAGTCCCTAACTGATAAGACGTTAAGGGAAAAACTGGCAACTGAAGACGAGGATGTGTACAAGGACTGGGATGACATTCTTGAAAACAGCAAGGAATACTTCGTCAAGCGTTGGAATGAAGAGAAGAAAAAGAACGTGAAGATGTTGGAGAAAGGTAAGGGCGACTATCACTTTGTGTTCACCGCGAGTGCATTTGACACGGGTAACGCGGGTGCTTCCTATTGGAGCATCAGCAAGCGTGACGGTGGTATTACCGTCAACGCCATCTTGGAGATCAAGGATGCCAGTGGCCAGACCGTCTGTACGGTAAAGATCCACAGATACAGAGGTGCATCGAGTAGAAACCTTGATTTCAAATTTCCCAACTTCAAGCGTCGTATGCAGATGTTCCACAAAAGTCTGGCCAAAGACCTGTTGGAAGACGTTAATAAGTAAATTCCTTTTATGAATCTTTCGACCGCTCTTAGCAAACAATATACAAAAGAGCAATTGTCTGCCCGTGAGGCGCAGCGGCTGGCAGAGTTCATAGCCTGGGGACCAGTCGTCTTCCAGGCTTCACGCTTGATGGTGAAGTGGGGCATCCTCGATCTGCTCCGGGATGCCGATGGAGGACTGACGCGCCAGGAGATCTGTCAGCAGACAGGTCTGTCAGACTATGCGGTGAAGTGCCTGACAGAGGCCTCGCTGAGTATCGGCACCATCCTGGTTGATCCAGAGACGGAGCGCTTCTCCCTGTCGAAGGTAGGCTGGTTTTTGCTGACCAGTCCTAATATCCGTGTGGATATGGATTTCAACCACGATGTGAACTACGAAGGTATGTTCCGTCTGGATGAATCGCTGAAGAACGGCAAGCCCGAAGGACTGAAGCATTTCGGCGCCTGGCCAACCATCTATGAAGGGCTGTCGAGCCTGCCGGAACAGGTACAGAAGAGTTGGTTTGGCTTCGACCATTTTTATAGTGACTCCTCTTTCCCCGAGGCCCTGAAGATCATCTTCGACGAGCGCCATGTGCGGTCGCTTTACGATGTGGGTGGCAACACCGGCAAGTGGGCGCTGCAATGCGTCGGCTACAATCAGGAGGTGGAGGTGACCATCCTCGACCTGCCGCAGCAGATAGCCATGATGCAGGCGAACGTCAAGGGTCAGGAAGGGGCAGAGCGCATCAGTGGATATGGCATCAATCTGCTGGATCCCGATGCCCTGTTCCCCCAGCGCGAAGGCGGTCTCGACGCCATCTGGATGAGCCAGTTCCTCGACTGTTTCTCGATGGACGAGATTGTAGGCATACTGCGTCGGGCGAAGGCGGCGATGACACCTGAGACGCGCATCTACATCATGGAGACCCTGTGGGACCGTCAGCGCTATGAGACGGCAGCCTTCTGCCTGACCATGACCAGCCTCTACTTCACGGCGATGGCCAATGGTAACTCAAAGATGTATCATACTGAGGACATGGCACAGTGTATCAAGGAGGCTGGACTCGAGATTGAACAGATCTATGACCATTTAGGTATGGGACACTCGATAATTGTAGTTAAGTAAATAAGAAGTAAAAAAAATAATAAGAAATGAGTAGACAAGAAATTGAAGAGAAAGTGAGGACTTTCCTCATTGATGACCTTGAGATCGACGAGGATAAGATATTTCCCGAGGCAAAACTGAAGGAGGATATGGGCATCGACAGCCTGGACTTCGTGGATATTGTGGTCATCGTGGAGAAGAACTTCGGCTTTAAGATCAAGCCCGAGGAGATGCAGGGCGTGGTGACGTTGAGCCAGTTCTGCGACTATATCGAGACGAAGGTAGGCTGAGCATGAAGCAGCGGGAAGACTTAGGTGAGAAACAGTGGGCAGGAACAACCTTTGGCACGGGCCCCATGCATCGTTGTCTGATAGCCATGTTGCGTCTGTTGGATGTCCGTCTGCTCTATGTCTTTTCCTATATCTTCGTCGTGCCGCCCAGCATGCTCTTCCGAGAGGGCTACGGCCACATGTACCGCTTCTTCCGCAAAGGCTTTGGCTATAGTCCCCTGCGAGCCTGGTGGATGACCTACAAGAACCACTGCATGTTTGCACAGGTGGTGATTGACCGTTTCGCCATGTATGCTGGCAAGCAGTTCCTGATGGAGACGCAAGGCCTTGAGCATTACAATCATCTGTGCGAACAGGAGTCTGGCTTTGTGGTGCTGAGTTCCCATATCGGTAACTTTGAGATGGCTGGTTATACGCAGGTCTCTGACAAGAAGAGTGTCAATGCCTTGGTCTATTTCGGCGAGAAAGCCTCCGTGATGGAGAACCGCGGTAAGATGTTCGGTCCGAATGGCAATAAGATGATACAGGTCCGTGACGACATGTCTCATCTGTTTGAGATCGACAATGCCCTGACCCACGGTGAGGTCGTCAGCATCCCAGCCGACCGGGTATGGGGGTCGCAGAAGAGCATCCTGTTGCCGTTCTTAGGTCATGAGGCCCGTTTCCCGATGGGGCCTTTCAGCGTGGCGACGATGCGCGAACTGGATGTGGTCAGCGTTAATGTGATGAAGACCTCAACCCGGGGCTATCTCATCCTAGTGACCCCTCTCGACTACGATAAGGAGGCGCCCAGGCGTGAGCAGACCAGACAACTGGCAGAGGCTTACGTGTCAGCGCTGGAAGGGATGGTCAGGCGCTATCCCACACAATGGTATAACTATTTTGATTTTTGGATATGACAGACAACAAATTTCCCCTCTATACAGAGGAACAACTGAGAGCCATCGACATCCATGAACTGCTCCCCCAGCAGGAGCCGTTTGTGATGATTGGCTGTCTGACCCAGATCGATGAGGTGAGGACAGTCACAGAGACGGTTATCTCTCCACAGAACATCTTCGTGGACGATGGACAGTTTAGCGCCAGTGGCCTGATTGAGAACATTGCCCAGAGTTGTGCTGCGCGTATCGGCTTCGTGAACAAGTATATTCTCCACAACGGCATTCAGATTGGGGTCATCGGCGCGGTGAAGAACTTTCAGGTCGTGTCATTGCCCAAGGCTGGACAGACTATCAACACGACGGTCGACACCGTGAGCGAGGTGTTTGGAATGACGCTGGCCAAGGCTACCGTCACCTGTGAGGGTGAGGTGCTGGCCACGACAGACATCAAGATCGGGGTGAGGAGTGAAGAAGAGAAGGCGTAACGAAGATGAGGAAAACGGACGTGAAGGAATTTCCGGAACTGGAAGGTGCCCCCGAGTTGAAGGCCTCGAAACAATTGGAGGTACGCTTCAGCGAGGTCGACTCGATGGGTGTGGTGTGGCATGGCTCCTATGCCCTCTATTTCGAGGATGCCCGTGAGGCTTTCGGCGCTAAGTACGACCTGAGTTATATGGGCTATGTGGATCATGGCTATTATGCGCCTATGGTCGAGCAGACCATCCAGTATAAGAAGCCCATCCGCTACGGCATGAAGCCAAGGATAGACATCATCTACCGTCCCACCATCTCAGCGAAGATAGTCTTCGACTACGAGATCCGTGACCCGGAAGATGAGAGCCTCTATGCCACAGGTCACTCCGTGCAGGTGTTCATGGACCTGCAGTATCAGTTGATATGGGAGAATCCGCCCTTCTACCTGGCATGGAAGAAGCGATGGGGCTTTGACTTTGGAATGTAAATAATTATGGTATATAAGATTGCAGATAATATCTTGTCGCCCTTGGGTGAGACGACGGAGCAGAACTATCAGGCCGTGAAGGCTGGTCGTTCCGCTCTTTGCCGTTATTCAGATCACTGGCAACTGCCCGAGCCATTCTCTGCCTCGTTGTTCAGTGAGGCGCAGTGGCAGGCGCTGGCTGCAGAGGGCCTGACTCCTTTCGAGGCGTTGGCGACCTCTTCTGTCCGAAGGGCGCTGAAGGATGCTGCAGTCGATCCTGCCCGGAAGGGCGTCGTGCTTATTCTCAGTACGACGAAAGGGAACGTAGACCAACTGACCCAGGAGACGACAGACGACTTGTCGCCTGGTGCCAGCGCCCGTAAGATGGCCCGGGTCTTGGGTTTCACCACAGAGCCCATCGTCGTGTGCAATGCCTGTATCTCGGGTGTGTCGGCCCTGTTGCTGGCAGCCCGTCTGCTAGAGGCAGGAACCTATGATGTGGCTGTGGTGTGTGGCGCAGATGTGCAGAGCCGTTTCGTGGTCTCTGGCTTCCAGTCGTTCCATGTGGTGTCGTCAGAGGCCTGTCGTCCTTTCGATATGGAGCGTACGGGACTCAGTCTGGGCGAGGCCGCTGCCACGATGATTCTCAGCAGGCAACCACAGCCGCAGGCGTGGGGCATCGTCACAGGTGCCGTCAGGAACGATGCCTTCCATATCAGTTCTCCTGCCAAGGACGGCGAGGGTGCCTGTCAGGCCCTCCGGCAGGTCATGCAGGGTGTGTCGCCCTCACAGTTGGCCTTCATCAATGCCCACGGCACCGCTACGATGTTCAACGACCAGATGGAGTCCGTAGCCATAGAGCGTGCCGGACTCTCTTCGGTGCCTGTCAATGGGTATAAAGGTTACTATGGGCATACGATGGGCGCGGCAGGCGTCTTGGAGACCATCCTCTCGATGGCTGCCCTCGACGATCATACCATCCTCGGGACGAAAGGCTTTGAGGAGGCTGGGGTGTCAGGGAATATACGGCTGGTGGCATCCTCAGAGGCAACCGATAAGCAGGCGTTCGTTAAGGTCATCTCTGGCTTTGGCGGGTGCAATGCGGCGTTGTTGGTTGCCGCCAATCATATCTCACTCCACACTCCTCACTCCACACTCCACGATAAAATCCACGTTTTGATAACCCCCGAGCGGGTGTGCGTGGATGGTCGCGACATCGCCTTTACGGGTACGGGCAAAGCCATGCTGACAGACCTGTATAAACGATATGTGGGTGACTACCCTAAATTCTATAAGATGGACCGTCTGAGTCAGTTGGGCTTCATAGCCTCTGAGTTGCTCTTGCAGGCTGAGGACAGGGAACGTTTCAAGGATTGTGACGACCGCGCCATCATCCTGTTCAATCATGCCTCGTCGATTATGGCCGACCGTCATTATCTGTCCTCGATCGAGACGCCTGGGCAATTCTTTCCCAGCCCGTCGCTGTTTGTCTATACCCTCCCGAATATCGTGGCGGGCGAACTGGCCATCCGCAATCACTATCACGGAGAGACCACCTTCTGCATCTTGCCGGAGCGTCAGGACGAGGTGATGCGCCAGGTGCTGCAGGCGTGCTGTCAGGATGAGACCACACGGAGCATTCTCGGGGGATGGGTCGACTATCAGGACGATGCCCATTACGTGGCTGACCTGACGGTGTACGAGGTGAGAGAAATCGTAAATTCGTAAATTGTAAATTCGAAAATTGCAAATAAAATTATGGAAGATCTGATTACAACATTGAAGCAACAGATGATCGAGGTGCTCAATCTGGAGGAGATGACACCTGAGGATATCGATACGGATGCCCCCCTGTTCGGCGACGGACTGGGGCTCGACTCCATCGATGCCCTGGAACTGATTGTGCTGTTAGAGAAGAAGTATGGTATCAAACTGGAAAACTCGGCCGAGGGTAAGTCCATCTTCAAGAATGTGAGAACCATTGCCGAGTACGTCAGCGAACATCGTAAGAAGTGAACATTGTAATTACAGGCGAAGGCATCATCTCTGCCATCGGGTATGACAAGGCGACGGTGCTTGCTGCCCTCCGTGAGAAGCGGACGGGCATAGGCCAGATGCGCTGGCTGAAGTCCACGCACCGTGAACTGCCTGTGGGCGAGGTAAAGTGGTCTGACGAGGAGTTGCAACAGCAGTTGGGACTCCCTGCCGACGAGTTAACGAGCCGCACTGCGATGATGGGCATGTGGGCTGTGCGTCAGGCGCTGGAGGATGCCTCCGTGATGTCGTGGGCCACAGACGCTCCGGCCAAGAAGCGCATTATCCTGATCTCCGGCACCACCGTGGCAGGCATGGACCTCAGCGAACGCTACTTTAGCGAGATGCTCAAGTCTGACGGGCATCTGAAATACCTGCGGGACCACAGTGCGGGCGACAATACCCGCCAGATTGCCGACTACTTCGGCTGTTTCTCCGACTATACCACCATCTCCACCGCCTGCTCCTCTGCCGCCAACGCCCTCATCTTAGGGGCCAACATGCTCAAGGCGGGTGAGGCAGACCTCGTCGTGGCTGGTGGCACCGAGGGGCTCTCGGTGTTCCATCTCAACGGCTTCCGTTCTCTCATGATCCTCGACCAACAACCCTGTCGTCCCTTCGATGAGACGCGTGCTGGCCTGAACCTGGGCGAGGGAGCCGCTTACGTGGTGCTCGAGCGCGAAGAGCAGGCCCTGGAGCGGGGCGTACCTGTCCATGCCTGTCTGCGAGGCTATGGCAATGCCTGTGACGCCTTCCATCAGACGGCCTCGTCTGACGATGGTGAAGGAGCCTACCTGGCGATGACAGAGGCCCTGTCGATGAGCGGACTGCAGCCATCCGATATCCAGTATGTCAATGCCCACGGCACAGGCACGCCCAACAATGACCGTAGTGAGGGTGTGGCCCTCCGACGCGTGTTCGGAGAGCAGATGCCGCTCGTGTCGAGCACCAAGGGCTTCACAGGCCATACCACCAGCGCCTCAGGCAGCATCGAGACGGTCATCTGTCTCTTGGCCATGCAGCATCAGTTCGTGCCAGCCAACCTCGGGTGGCAGCATCCGATGTCAGACGGCATTGTCCCCACGATGGGTGAGGACCACTATGAACTGCGGCATGTGCTCTGTAATTCCTTCGGCTTCGGAGGGAATGATAGTTCTTTGGTCATTTCGAGGAGAGAGGAGTGTGGAGTGAGGAGTGAGAATACTCCAGGTGCAGATTCTGCCGCCAATCATATCTCACTCCACACTCCACACTCCACACTCCACGAAATTAACCCTCCACACTCCACCGAAGGCATCCGCGAACTCTCCCGCGTCGAAATCACCTCTGAGGACGAACTCTCCGCCATCCGCGACTATGTGAAGCCCCTGGAGGCCCGCAGGATGGGCAAACTGATGAAGGCCTCCCTCCTGTCGTCGCTGAAGGCCTTGGAGCAGGCGGGTGTCACTTGTCCCGATGCCATCATCACGGGTACCGCCCTGGGCTGCTGGGAGAACAGCGAGGCCCTGCTGATGCAACTCGAAGAGGAGGGTGAGGTGATGCTGAAGCCCACCAACTTCATGCAGAGCACCCACAACACCATCAGCAGCAATATCGCCATCCGGTTAGGCTGTCACGGTTATAACGTCACCTATACCCAGTGCGACCGTTCGCTCGAATGGGCACTCCGCGATGCCCGTCTGCTCCTGCAGAGCGGGCGCTACAAGACGGTCCTCGTGGGCTGTCATGATGAGACCACGCCCCTCTATCGTTCCCTGATGGAGCGCCTGGGGGTGACGGGGCTCCCAAGTATTCACTCAATAGCCATTGTACTGACATGTGGAGAATCATTCCGTTAGCCATCTTTCAGAGCCTGCTGCTCACGGGCGGGCAAGTGTTCCTTAAGTTAGCCCTGATGCGGATGGCACCCTTCGGCTGGAACAGAGCCTTCTGGTCCAGCGTGTTCGTCAACTGGCAGTTCGCCGTCTGTGGACTGCTGTTCCTGACGGCGTCGCTGCTGTGGATGTACATCGTCAAGGTGTTCCCCTTCAGCATGGCCTATCCGCTGGTCAGCCTCAGTTATGTCTTCGGCATGCTGGCCGCCATCCTCATCTTCCACGAGGAGGTGCCTCTGACCCGCTGGGTGGGGGTGCTGCTCATCATGGCTGGTTGTATGCTGATGCCCGCCGACGCCAAGGCGCAGGATGCGCTGACGGCCCGACAGCAGATGGTCGCCGCCACGAAGGGCATGAAGACGATGCGCTGCGACTTCGTGCAGACCAAGCATACCAAACTGCTGACCAGCGCTTCCGTGTCGAGGGGCACGCTCAGTTACCGCAGTCCTGACAGACTCTGCTGGGAGTACACGTCGCCTACCGCCCACACCTTCCTCATCGACGGGCAGAAGGTGGTGATGACTGATGGGCGCGGATCGCGAGAGGTCGACACGCGCCGCCATCGCATGTACAGGGAGATGGCTCGTCTGATGACGAACATCATGTCGGGCCAGAGCCTGGTGGGCGATCACGACTTCGAGGTCTCCTTCACCCCCGCCAACGAGAAGAAGACGGAGTGGATTGCCACCCTCGTGCCACGTCGCAAGGAGGTGCGCCGCATGTTCTCCACCATCATCCTCCGCATCACTGCTGCCCAGTGGCTCGTCCGTCAGGTGGAACTCGTCGAGGCCAAGGGCGACCGTACCGTTGTTGAACTGAAGAACATCCAGGTCAATCGCTGATGCTGATCACCCTTCAATTGCTCATCGTGACGCACTTTTATTAAAAACAAATCATATCTTCAGTCCCCGTGGCCGATGCCTCAGCGTGAACGGCAAGCCCGTGAATGTGACTTACTACGAAGAGAAAAAAAACCAATAAGAGTTAGATATTTGAATAATTTAAATGATTTTAACAATGAAAACAATTTGCAAAATCCAATGGATGCAGGCTGCCATCCTCTTCTGCGGCCTTTTGACAATGGGGTTCACCTCATGTACCTCCGACAATGTTGATAATGCTTCCGTCGAAATCAGGGATCTGGGCTATGACATCAAGAATGTCAAGGTGATCGAATCCGGTTTCATGAGCACACAGGATATCTATAAGGATATCGTCGATGACCACAGCGACCTTCAAACCGACGATGACTTCATGTACTACAACTGGGGAAAAGAGCAGTTGAGCGCTCTCCAGGACCAGTCGCAGGCAGGCACCCGCGTTGGGGAAGACGGGGAGTCGGGTGAAACGTTTGCGGGCATGAAATATGTCACCATCCGCTACAAGACCATAGGAGCCGACGGTTCAGAGAAGGAACTTTCCGAACTCGTCGCCTATACCCAAAATGCTGCTGGCGACAATCCTACACGAAAGGTGAAGAACTTGATCATTGGTTGTCATTACACTATCACCAGCAACAAGGAACGCCCCACCAACTTCAAGAACCTCGACTTCGGTACCGATGTGAACATGATGACGATCCTCGGAGCCAGCGAGACATGCCTGGTGGTGGTTCCCGACTACGAAGGCTACGGTAGCACCAGCGGCGACCCGCACCCCTATTGCTGTCGTGACGTAACGGCCCGCCAGGTGATCGACGGTGCCAAGGCTGCTGTCGTATGGTTCGAGGAGAATGTCGCCAAGATGGAGCCAGAATGGAAGTCGGTGGCCGTGGGCTATTCTCAGGGCGGAGCCGTCGCAGCCAGCATACTCAACTATTACTATGCCAAGAAACTGACGGGACTGAACCTCGTAGGCGCCGTCTGCGGCGACGGACCTTACGACCCGCTGGCCACGCTGAAACAGTATATCAAGGACGACCGCCTCTACATGCCTGTTGCCTCAGCCATGCTGCTCAAGAGCATGGTCGACACCAACAAGGAGATGAAGGCGCTGGGGTGCACCTACAAGGACTTCGTGACCGACAAGTTCTTCGACACAGGCATCTTCGACTGGATACAAGAGAAGGATTATAACACCGACGATATCCAGACCCGACTGCTCAGCCACTCTGCCAAGCATGGCGGCGAGGCGGGCTTCACCATGATGGCCATGTATAAGGATGAGTTCAAACCCTATATCCAGGAGAACATCAAAGAGGGCGACACCAACTGGAATCTGACCAATGCCAAGGCCATGAACTATTGCACCGTCGACCAGTGCTTCAAGCCCAGCGTGATCGAATACTTCAAGAGCGGCACGGTTTTGGGCGATGTGTCCGAGGCGAAACTGAAGGCTCTGGAGCAGGCGCTCAGGGAGAACAGCCTGACCTACGGCGACTGGAAGCCCAGCGGAGCCTATCCGCATGCATACCATTTCTTCCACTCCACGCGCGACGAGGTGGTGCCCTTCTGCAATTACGAGAGCGTCAGGGAGGCATGGGGCACAAACCTGATCTATGGCAATCCCTTCCACTCGGACATGGCCTACCTGCATATAGGCACCGGTGCTAACTTCTATATCTTCAGGGCAAGTCCTTACATCCGGGATATCCTCGGACAGAAATGGGCGCCCGGCGAAAGGACGCTTAATTAACCCCCAACGTCAGTTAACACAGTTAAAGACGTCAAGTTATACAGTAAGGGATGCCTGTTATACCCCTATAACAAGCATCCTTTACTCCGTTAGTAGGCATCCCTTACTGTGTTAGTAGGCATCCCTGACTCTGTTAGAAGGCATCCCTGACAACTAAAGCAAATAGAGGTATTTCTTTGCGTATACACCCTGTTCGAGTCGTTCGATGTTGCCATCATTCAGCCAGCGTTCGATCATCTTTTCAGCTGTGCGCTTCTGGATGCCGCAGAAGTCCATCAGATCCCACACATTGAATGGGTCAGGCATCATGGCATAGCGTTGTCTCATCACCTGCGTATGGCGTTTCATGACAGGCTGCCCTGCTTCATTCACGCGGATGAAGTAGTCCTCCCAGTATTTCCAGAAGAAGTGCTGCTGGCACATGAACTGGATGTCCATCACGAGTTTGCAGAGAGCGAGGTCGTGGTCGTCGATGGATAGGGTGCCGCTCTGCTGCCATTCGTCCCAGTGTCTCATCACGATGAACGGCACGCTGACGTTGATGCCGTAGTAGGCCACGCGCTTGACCATGATCTCGTCGGCCTCGGAGTCGTCTTCCTTTGCTTCCTCCATGTGCCACTTCGTCCAGTCGTAGGTGTATCTCACCAACTGTTCGATGGGGAGTTGGCCATGAACTTTGTTCAGTCGCTCTGACCACATGCTGAGCGTCTGTTCCTCCTCCGTGAGTGTCGGATTCCCCTTGCTGGGATTGTACTCCTCAAACTCCATCATCCTGAAGTGCGTCTTCGGCATGGGAATGCAGGCCAGGCGGGTGGCAAGTCCGGTGCCGATATTCCTCTCGTTGACCTTATGGCGCAGGGCCAGCGGCGTACCTGTGTAGATGAAGTTCCAGAAGACGTTGAAGTTGCACAGCGTCGCGTCTAAGGACTTGAAGAACTGTCCGTCTTCCTCGTTGTGAAAGGCTTTCAGTTCGAGGTAAGCCTTGTTGCTCCAGGCCTCGCCCTGCATGTTGATGGCATTGTCGAGTTCGGTGTCAAACGACAGCATGTGCAGGCGCATCTCCTGGCCGTCGACGGTCTCCACGGCGTTCATCATGTCCTCGATGAACACCCTGTTCGACGTTCTGGCAGGGTGTGTGCGGATGAGCACATGAGGCTCTTCCGGCCCCTGACCCTTGCATCCGCCTTTCTCCCACCTGGACCGTTTGCGTTTGTAGTTGTTGATGGCATTCGTTCCTTTCTTCGTCTCCTTGATGATGGGGTCGGCGATGACATCGTAGAGCCTCTCTGCAAACGACTTGCCTGTGGCTGGGTTGCCAATGATAAAGACACAATAGTTCAGGCGTCTCAGTTTGCGGGCTTGGTGATAGAAGCGGTAGGTGCATCGTGTCATCAGCGTGCCGAATAAGGCCGCCCCAACGAAGAGGGCAGCAGGGCAGGCGGCAGGTTCCAGCCTGTGGCAGACCTCGCGCAGGCAAGGGTAGTAGGGCATCAGTTTACTAATCTCCAGTCCTTTCTCTTCGAGTTCCTGCTCAAAGGGTGAAAGCGTTTTGTGTGTGTTTTGATCCATAAAACAGTTGTTTTTAAATGACACTGCAAAGTTACAAAAAATGCATGTAACATACGACACGAAGGTGAAATTTTTACGTCACACTAAGAAAGTTTAACACTTTTAATATTATTATATATTATAATATATAATAATATTAATATATATATTATATAATATATGTTGTATAAAGATGTCTATGTCTGTCTCTTTGCCAGTTCCATGAATGACGTACTTTTTTCACCTTCGTGTCGTATGATAGTTGCATTCACATATATAGCAAACGGCAAACCAGGCACCCATACCCGGGTCATCACGATTATTGATTGAGGTCACCCTTCCTAATTTACGAGGGGAAGCAGCGGCGAAACTCAGCGCAGGTGATGGCAGTGGCAATGGCCACGTTGAGGCTCTCGGCAGTGTCGTCAGCGCGGTAACTGGGAATGAGAAGGCGATGGTTCACTCTGGAGCGTATTTCCGGAGAGATGCCATTGCCTTCGTTGCCCATGATGATGAGCCCGTGAGGGGTGAGGGTCTGGGTGTAGATGTTCTCTCCGTCGAGCAGGGTGCCATAGATGGGGAAGCCCTCTGGCAGGGTGTCGATGAATTGTATCAGATTAGTATATATAATGTTCACGCGCGCAATGCTGCCCATCGTGGCCTGTACCACCTTCGGATTCCAGGCATCGACGGTGTCTTCACTGCAGATGATGTGGTCTATGCCAAACCAGTCGGCTATGCGGATGATGGTGCCCAGGTTGCCTGGGTCTTGGATGCCGTCGAGGGAAAGGAGGAGGGATTTTTTCGAGGAAGGAGAAAGGAGGAAGGAGGAAGGAGAAATGTCTGAGGGCTGAGAGGAGGATGATATAGGCAGAGATGATGATGATATAGTCAGAGATGAGGAGGGCAGGGGGAAGAGGGCCAGGACCTGCTGGGGGTGCTGAAGGAAACTGATGCGGCGGAGTTCTTCGGGGGTTACCTCCTGGATGAGGGGGGCAGAGGACTGACAGGAAGACTGATGCCCGGCCAGCCACTCGGGGGTGGCAAAGATGGAGTGGGGACGGTAGTGGGTGAGGAGGTCGCCAACAACCTTGGTCCCCTCTGCTACGAAGAGACCCTCACGGCGACGGAACTTCTTCTGTTCCAGTTGGCGGATGAACTTGATCTGGTTTTTGGTGATAGACACGGGGCTTGATTTGATGAGTCGGAGTATTCTGATTGGCCTGAGTATTCGGAATTTTCTGTGCAAAGATACTAAATAATTCATAATTCATCATGCATAATTCAAATATTTTTGTAATTTTGCAGAAGATTATCAAGACCGAGTGATGAAAATACCCTTGTTGAGGCAGTGTCTGGCGATGGTCACGGGAGCGTTGCTTCTGTGTGGCTGCTCTGCTACACGCCATCTGCCAGAGGGCAGTTACATGCTCAACAAGGTGCGCGTGGTGGCCGACTCAGACTATCATGACATCGACGCCCTGGCCATGAAGGAATACGTGAGGCAGAAGGGCAACACCCGCTGGCTGTCGAGTGTGAAGGTGCCCCTGGGCATCTATTCGATGGCAGGCAGGGACAGTTCGTGGGTGAACCGTGCCCTGAGGTCGATGGGAGAGGCCCCGGTGGTGTTCGACACCCTGCTGGCCCGACAGAGTTGTGAGGACCTGAAACTGGCGCTTGAGAACAAGGGCTATCTGGATGCAGAGGTGTCGCTCTATGTGGACTACAAGAAGCGGAAGTGCAATGCCATCTATCTGCTCCGTCCAGGCAGGGCCTACAGGATCAGGCAGTATGAGACCGACATCCAGGACTCTGTGATCAGTCGGATGCTGGACCATCGAAGCAGCACCCTCTATGCCGGCAAGCAGTTCAGTGCTGATGCCCTGAACGGAGAGCGCAATGACATCACGGCCTATCTGCAGGATCATGGCTACTTCAGGTTCCACAAGGAGTATATCACCTATCGGGCTCGCCGGCATCAGAAGGAGAAGGAGGTCGACGTGAGCCTCATCCTGCATCCCTACTATCACTCGGCCAACGACAGCAGTTCGCTCCACCCCCAGTATCATATCCGCGACGTGAGTTTCCTGAGTGGGATGACCGACTCCGTGATCCATCTGCGCCGTCATGTGCTGGAGGAGAACACCTTCATCGAGGCAGGCCAGCCTTACTCCACCTCGGCACTCCGCAAGACCTACAACCACTTTGGCAGGCTCAGCGCGGTGAAGTTCACCAATATCAGTTATGAGACAGTGGCCGACACGACGCTGCTGGATGCGAAGGTGCTGGTGCAGACCAACAAGCCCTCGACACTCAGTTTCCAGCCCGAGGGCACCAACACGGCAGGAGACCTGGGAGCAGCCGTCTCGCTGACCTATCAGAACCGCAATCTGTTCCGCGGGTCAGAGTTGTTCAGCGTGCAGTTGCGTGGGGCCTATGAGGCCATCCGGGGCCTCGAGGGGTACAGCAATCAGGACTACTTCGAGTACAGTGTGGAGAGCCGCCTGTCATTCCCCCGTTTCATCGTCCCCTTCCTGAAGCCCACCTTCCGCAGGAGCATCATCGCCACCAGCGAGGTGTCGCTGCTCTATGACTCCCAGGACCGTCCAGAGTTCCATCGCCGGGTGCTCTCAGCAGGCTGGCACTACCAGTGGAAGCAGGAGAACAGTTACAGGAACTACCGCCTGGACCTGATCGACCTGAACTATGTGTTCATGCCCTGGATCAGCCAGACCTTCCGCGACGAGTATCTGTCGGATAACACCAACTCGAATGCCATCCTGAAGTACAACTACGAGGATCTGTTCATCATGAAGATCGGCTTCGGGTTTGCCTATAACAACGGGCGTACGGCAGTGAAGACCAATGTGGAGACAGCAGGCAATCTGCTCGACCTGTATGCCCACACCTTCAACACCTCGAAGAACAGCCTGGGGCAGAACATGACCTTCAACATAGCCTATGCCCAGTATGCGAAGTTTGACATCGACTTCATCCACCGTCTGTATGAGTGGGATAACAGCCAGTTGGTGTTCCATACAGGCTTTGGCATCGCCTATCCCTACGGCAACAGTGAGGTGCTGCCCTTTGAGAAGCGCTACTTTGCCGGAGGAGCCAACAGCGTGAGAGGCTGGAGTGTGCGCAGCCTGGGACCAGGCAGTTATAAGGACAAGGACGGGAAGATCAACTTCATCACCCAGACGGGAGACATGAAACTCGACGTGAACCTGGAGTATCGCTCCCATCTGTTCTGGAAGTTCTCATGGGCCATGTTTGTCGACGCAGGCAATATCTGGACCCTGCGCGACTATAAGGACCAGCCCGGTGGACAGTTCAGGTTCTCCCGTCTGCTCGACGATCTGGCAGTGGGCTATGGCATGGGCCTGCGTCTGAACTTTGACTACTTCATCCTGCGCTTCGACCTGGGCATGAAGGCCGTGAACCCAGCCTATGAGGAGGAAGACACCCACTATCCCATCATCCATCCGCGGCTGAGCAGGGACCTGGCCTTCCATTTCGCCGTAGGACTGCCGTTCTGAACCATGAATTTCACTGTTTTAACGATTGAATTAAGGAATAATAGTTAAAAAACAACAAGGCGGCAGCAAATTCTTCACTCTTCACTCTTCACTCTTCACTTTTTATCGTACCTTTGCACGAAAATACGAATGTCATGTTGAGATTTATATCGTTTGGAAGTGGCAGCAGCGGGAACTGCTATTATCTCGGTACTGCCACAGACGGATTGATGATAGATATAGGCATAGGAATACGCACACTGAAGAAATACTGCAAAGACTATGGCATACAGTTGCAGTCGGTGAAGCACTTGCTGATCACCCACGACCATGCAGACCATATCAAGTCGGTAGGCTCTTTCAGTTATGAGTATCATGTGCCTGTCTATGCGACGAAGGCTGTCCACAACGGCATCGACCATAACTACTGCATCCAGCGTAAGGTGGCCGATGAGATGAAGCAATACATCGAGGTGGGTCAGCCCTTCACCGTGGGAGACTTTCAGGTGCGCCCCTTTGCCGTGCCCCATGATGCCAGCGAGAATGTGGGCTATGAGATTCAGGCGGAGGGAGTCACGCTGGTACTGGTCACCGATGTAGGCTCTGTCACCGAGGATGTCAAGGATGCCATCTCGCGGGCCAACTACCTCATCATAGAGGCCAACCATGATGTGGAGATGGTACAGAACGGTCCCTATCCGGCCTACCTGAAGAAGCGCATTCTCAGTCCTACTGGTCATCTGTCGAATGCAGAGTGCGGTAAGACCATCGCTGAGAATATGACAGAGGCCCTGCGCCATGTGTGGCTCTGTCATCTGAGTGAGGAGAACAACCATCCCGAACTGGCCCGCAAGACCGTAGAGACCATCCTGCGCGACTATGGTATCGTGTCGGGCAAGGATGTGGAACTGGAAGTGCTGCGCCGACAGTTGCCCACAGGGGTGTTTGAGTTAGAGGTGAAAGAGTGAAAAAGAGCAAAAGGCAATGAAAGAAGTGACGATCAAGGATGCTGATTTGCAGCAGGCAGCGATGGAGGGTATGGATGCCTTCCTCGCCGTGTTTGTGAAGGCCATCTACGACAGTATCGGTGGAGAACTGACAGCAGAGACGATGCAGGAACTGAATGCCGACCAGATCACACTGCTGGCCTGGAACACGCTGCATGAGGAGGTGATGGACGGTGGCTTCGTGCAACTGATCTACAACGGCTATGGCACATTCATCTTCAAGAATCCCCTGGCCAAGGCCCTCCGGCAGTGGGGACTGCGCGACCTGTCGAACCTGATCTACGAGGCCCACACCCTGTGGCTCAAGCATCGGGAAGAGATAGAGAAAGACTGCAGTCAGGAGGAGTTTATGGCACTCTTCGAACAGTTCCCCGACTTTGACAACCTGGACGACCAGTTCGTGGAGCATGAGGAAGAGTGGACTGACGACATCGCACACTATGTAGACGATCATCTGGATCGCTTTGCAACGATTCAATCATAATCAATCATTCACAAGGTGAACAAGACAGAAGAACAGATCAGGAAGAAGAGTCCTGTACAGATAAAGAACAAGAAGGCCTCGTTTGAGTATTTCTTCATCGAGACCCTCACGGCAGGCATCGTGCTCACAGGTACGGAGATCAAGAGCATCCGTCTGGGAAAGGCCAGTCTGGTGGATACCTATTGTACCGTCATCAACGGAGAACTGTGGGTGAAGGGCATGAGCATCAGCCCCTATTTCTATGGCTCGTACAACAACCATGAGATGAAGCGCGACCGTAAGTTACTGCTCACCAAGCGGGAGATCAGACAGTTGGCCAGTGCCACGAAGCAGACGGGCTACACCATCGTGCCCCTCCTGGTGTTTATCGATGAGAAAGGCCGTGCAAAGATGGACATCGCCCTCTGCAAGGGTAAGAAGGAGTTTGATAAGCGACAGACCCTGAAGGAGAAAGAAGACCGGAGGGAGATGGACAGGGCGATGAAGGTGTATAAGTAGTTTAGGGTTTATAGTTTAGAGTTTATAGTTTAGGGTTTATAGTTTATAGATGATTACTCTGTGAGTAGACTTAACGATATTGTGAAAGAAAGGATTCTTGTTCTCGATGGTGCAATGGGAACGAAGATCCAGACCTACGGTCTCACTGAACAGGACTTCAGGGGAGATCGCTTTCAGGATATGCCTGGACTGTTGAAGGGTAACAACGATGTGCTCTCACTGACTCGTCCTGACGTGATAGCAGACATCCATCGGCAATACCTGGAGGCAGGAGCCGACATGATCACTACCAACACCTTCAGCAGCCAGCGTATCTCCCAGGCCGACTATGCCCTGGGTGACTATGCCTACGAGATGGCCTACGAAGGAGCCAGGATTGCCAGACGCGTGGCTGACGAATGTTCAACCCCAGAGAAACCACGCTTTGTGGCTGGTTCGGCAGGTCCGACCAACAAGACCTGTTCCATGTCGCCTGATGTCAATGACCCTGCTGCCAGAGACCTCACCTACGACGAACTGAAGACTGCCTATGTAGAGCAGATGAACGGTCTGCTGGCCGGTGGGGTGGATGCCCTGCTCATAGAGACCATCTTCGACACCCTGAATGCCAAGGCTGCCATAGATGCCGCCATGCAGGCCATGAAGGAGCAGGGCAGGGAAGTGCCTGTCATGCTCTCTGTGACTATCAGCGACCTGGCTGGGCGCACCCTCAGTGGTCAGACACTCGAGGCCTTTCTGGCCAGTGTCAGTTCCTATCCCATATTCTCCGTCGGGCTGAACTGCTCGTTTGGGGCAGACCAGATGAAACCCTATCTGCGTGAACTGGCCCGCAAGGCCCCTTATTATATCACCTGCTATCCCAACGCCGGACTGCCCAATTCCATGGGACTCTATGATGAGACGGCAGAGACGATGGCACCCAAGATCGGTGAGATCATCGATGAGGGACTGGTGAACATCATCGGGGGCTGTTGCGGTACCGATGAGACGTTTATTGCCAAGTATGTACCGTTGGTGAGAGGTGAGAGTTCAGAGGTGAGAGGTGAAAGAATACCTGGTGTGTGGAAGAAACCGCACGTGCCGGCTCCGAAGCCCCAAAACATGTGGCTTTCGGGTCTGGAATTGCTGGAAGTAGGGCGGAAAGACATTTCTCTCTCCTCTGACATCTCGCCTCTTACCTCAACATTTATCAATGTGGGTGAGCGTTGTAACGTGGCAGGCTCCAGGAAGTTCCTGCGACTGATCAAGGAGAAGAACTATGAAGAGGCCCTCTCCATCGCCCGCAAGCAGGTGGCTGACGGGGCGCTGGTCATCGATATCAATATGGATGACGGCCTGCTCGATGCCAAGGCAGAGATGGTGAACTTCCTCAACCGGATCTCTGCAGAGCCCGACATTGCCAAGGTGCCTGTGATGATCGACTCCTCAGACTGGGAGGTGATCCTGGCGGGTCTGAAGTGTGTACAGGGTAAGTCTATCGTCAACTCCATCTCCCTCAAAGAAGGTGAAGAGCCTTTCCTGGCTCATGCCCGTGATGTGAAGCGGCTGGGTGCTGCCGTGGTGGTGATGTGTTTCGATGAACAGGGACAGGCCACTACCTATGAGCGCCGGATAGAGATAGCCCAGCGGGCCTACAGGCTTCTGACGGAAGAGGTGGGCATGTTGCCACAGGACATCATCTTCGACCCGAATGTGCTGGCTGTGGCCACGGGCATGGAAGAGCATGATGCCTATGCTGCTGACTTCATCCGCGCCACGGAATGGATACACAAGCATCTCGCTGGTGCCCATGTCAGCGGGGGTATCAGCAACCTCTCGTTCTCCTTCCGGGGCAATAACTATATCCGCGAGGCCATGCATGCCGTGTTCCTCTATCATGCCATCTCAAAAGGCATGGACTTCGGTATCGTAAACCCTTCATCTAAAGTTACATATAACGATATTCCTCAAGAACAACTAGATATCATTGAGGATGTGATTCTGAACAGACGGAAGGATGCTGCAGAGCGTCTGACGGAGTTGGCGGAGGAGATATTGAGGAGTGAGGAGAGTGGAGTGAGGAGTGAGAATAGTACAGCCCCAGACAACTCCCTTTCAAGTAATCTTACTTCACACTCCACAGCCCACACTCCACAACTACCTGTGGAGGAACGACTGTCACAGGCCCTTGTCAAAGGTATCGGCGACCATCTTGAGGCAGACCTGAAAGAGGCTCTGGAGAAATATCCCAAGGCTGTCAATATCATCGAAGGTCCGCTGATGGCAGGCATGAACACCGTCGGACAACTCTTCGGCGAGGGAAAGATGTTCTTGCCCCAGGTGGTGAAGACAGCCCGCACGATGAAACAGGCCGTGAGCATCCTGCAACCCTATATCGAGGCAGACAAGTCTGAGGGTGGCAAACGGGCTGGAAAGGTACTGTTGGCAACCGTCAAGGGTGATGTGCATGACATCGGAAAGAACATTGTCGGTGTGGTCATGTCTTGCAATAACTATGAGATCATCGATATGGGTGTGATGGTGCCGGCAGAACAGATTGTGCGTAAGGCCAAGGAGGAACATGCCGACATCATCGGACTTAGTGGGCTGATCACACCCAGTCTGGAAGAAATGGTCAATGTGGCCCGTGAACTGCAGCGGGCAGGAATGGATATACCCATCATGATCGGAGGTGCCACCACCAGTGAACTGCATGTGGCCCTGAAGATAGCCCCTGTCTATGCGGGACCAGTGGTATGGCTGAAAGATGCCTCGCAGAATGCCCTTGTGGCTGCTCGTCTGTTGAATGACGGGCAGAAAATGGAGCAGGAGTTGACTGAGAAATACCAGAAGTTGCGCGATGACTACCAGCATGCACAAGACGAACTCCTCTCGCTGGAGGAGGCCAGAAAGAATAAACTGAAACTTTTTTAAAGGTGAAAAAGTGAAGAGGTGAAATGGTGAAAAAGTGAAAAGGTGAAATAGTGAAGGAAATAAGTATGAAGAAAATGAGTATAAAGAGAATGTTGGGGGTAAAAGGAATGGTGATAGGTTTCTTGCTTGTTCACCTTCTCGCCTTTTTACCCCTTTGCGCTTCTGCTCAGGTGAAGCGTGAGATGCGAGGTGCCTGGATCCAGTGTGTTAACGGACAGTTCCAGGGCATGGGTAAACAGCGGATGCAGCAGACGCTGACCTATCAACTGGATGAGTTGAAGAAAGACGGTGTGAACCTGATCATTTTCCAGGTGCGACCAGAGTGTGATGCCCTCTACGAGAGTAAGATAGAGCCGTGGAGCCGTTTCCTCACAGGTAGTCAGGGTGTGGCTCCTTCGCCGTATTGGGACCCTCTGCAGTGGATGGTGGAGGAGTGCCATAAGCGTGGCATGGAACTTCATGCGTGGATCAATCCCTATCGTGCCAAGACCAAGGGCACTAAGCAGTTGGCGTCCAGTCATATTGCCGTGCGTAAACCCATGAACTGCTTTGCCTACGATGAGATGTTCCTCCTGAATCCCGGCATCGCAGAGAACCGTGACTATATCTGTGCTGTGGTCAAGGATATCGTCAGCCGATATGATGTAGACGGACTGCACATGGATGACTATTTCTACCCCTATCCTGTGAAGGGAGAGTCTATCCCTGACGATGAGTTGTTCTTGGATCATCCTAATGGCATCAAGGATCAGGGAGACTGGCGCCGGTATAATGTGAACCTGTTTATTGAACAAGTCTATAAGACCGTCCATGATACCAAGCCTTGGGTGAAGGTAGGTATCTCACCTTTCGGCATCTATCGCAACAGGAGCACTTCCTATGTTGGCAGTAACACCAACGGTACCCAGAACTACGATGACCTCTATGCCGACGTGCTGATGTGGGTGAACAATGGCTGGCTCGACTACTGTGTGCCCCAGTTATATTGGGAGATTGGCCATAAGGCAGCAGACTATGAGACGCTGATCAGGTGGTGGAACCAGTATGCTGCAGCCCGTCCGCTGATCATTGGTGAGGATGTGGAGCGCAGTGCCAAGGCGCGTGACTTGAAGAATCCCCAGGTGCACCAGCAGGCTGCTAAGATGGCCCTTCATCGTCAGATGTCCAATGTGCAGGGCACGGTGTTGTGGTATGCAAAGGCTGCTGTCGACAATATCGGCAACTATGGTGGCAATCTCCGCAATGTCTATTGGAAATACCCGGCGCTTCAGCCTGCCATGCCTTTCATCGACAACAAGGCTCCTAAAAAGGTCAGAAAGGTGAAGCCTATTTGGACTGAGGATGGCTATATCCTTTTCTGGACAGCCCCGAAGGGAGAGAACTGGAATGATAAGGCTGTGAAGTATGTGGTCTACCGTTTCCGGAAGGGTGAACATCAGGACTATGATAATCCTGCCAACATCTTCACCATCACTCCGAATACCTTTGTGAAGTTGCCTTATGAGAACGGCTCCCAGAAGTGGGTCTATGCAGTGACAGCCCTTGACCGTCTGCAGAACGAGAGCAAGGCCGTGAAGAAGAAAGTATCGTTGTAAGTATCAAAATCCAAAGCGATGAAGCCTATATTACTGATGTTATGTGCTGCCCTGTTGCTGGCAGCCTGTGGCGGCGGAAGAAAAATGTCTCCCGAAGAACTCCAGCATAAGTTGGATAGTGTCAAGGCTCTTGAGATCAAGGAGAAACTGGCCTTGCAAGGCGTGAACCTTGAGGCCTCAGACAATCCCCTGAAACTCTTCTATGACAGTCTGGAGATCCAGTCGCTTCCCATCAGTTACAGTGAGGATTACGTCAACTTCCTGCCTGCCTTCAAGGATGTGACGCCTGATATAGTCTCTTATATGGAACTGGTGGAGTGCAAGCATCCGAAGGCTGTGGCCCTGCCTGAGAGTGTTGGCGCGAGACTCATGATCATGGCTGCTGACGAAACGGATGGCCATTATTCCCTCTGGCTTTATTCGCTCGATGATGACTATGTGCCGGTGGATAAGTTGTGCCTCTATGCCGTTGACGATATGGACCCTGAGGATATCAATGAGTTCGGCGAAGAACAGTTTGTGCAGTATTTCTCTATCACGAGCGATTATGAGATCCGCCTGATGGACTATACCAAGAAAGAGTATCAGGCGCGTCTGGATGAAGTGTATCATGTAGACGAATCCCGTAAGTTTGCCCTTGCTTCGAGTAGGGAGGAATAGGAGATATTTCGCAAACGATTACGACTATTTTCAATAAAAATAATTAAAATCTCACCTAAGATTCTTAAAATTTTTGTACCTTTGCAAGGTGCATAATAAGATCAGTCATTCAGGAATCGTAGAGTCCGTTGCTGACGGATGTGTGAAGGTTCGCATCCTGCAGGCTTCGGCATGTGGAGCCTGTAAGGTTGCCGGGCATTGCCATGCGGCAGAATCGAAAGAGAAGATTGTGGAAGTCTTCTGTCGTGACACAGCCCAATACTCAACCGGACAGGAGGTGGTGGTATCCACTTCTGGCGATGTGGCTGCAAGAGCACTGCTGTTAGGCTTTGGAGTACCGTTTCTGGTGCTCATAGTCGTGTTGGTGTTGGTATTGCAGGTGACGGGTGATGAAGGTCTTGCTGCACTATGTGCTCTGGCCGCCCTTATTCCTTATTATGGGGTCATCTATCTCATGCGGGAGCGGATCAGACGACAGTTGACATTTTATCTGGAGTAATATATAACAAACTAAAACAAATTATAACGCTTTATGAATTTCATCTTGATTGCAGTGATTGTGCTTGGAGCCATCGGCCTGATAGCAGCCATCGTGCTGTTTGCCGCCTCCAAGAAATTTGCTGTTTATGAAGACCCCCGTATTGCACAGGTGAACGAAGTGCTGCCAGGAGCCAATTGTGGCGGTTGTGGTTTTGCCGGATGCGGAGGTATGGCTGATGCACTCGTAAAGGGGGCAGATGCTGGTTCCATCGAAGGCTTGAACTGTCCTGTGGGCGGTGCTGATGTGATGGGACAGGTGGCTGACCTGCTCGGCATGGCCATAGCCAATGGTGAGCCGAAGGTGGCAGTAGTAAGATGTAATGGCACGTGTGAGCATCGTCCGAAGATTGCTGAATATGCTGGTCTTCGCACTTGTTCTGCCATGCATGCCTGTGGTGCAGGAGAGACGGCCTGTGGCTTTGGATGCCTGGGCTGTGGTGATTGTGTGGAAGCCTGTCAGTTTGATGCCATCCACATCAATCCGGAGACTGGCATAGCAGAGGTCGACGAGGAGAAGTGCGTGGCCTGTGGTGCCTGTGTGAAGGCCTGTCCGCGCAACATCATCGAACTTCGCAAGAAGGGTCCGAAGGGTAGGAGAGTGTATGTCTCCTGCGTCAATAAGGACAAGGGTCCTGTGGCGATGAAGGCATGTGCTGTCAGTTGTATCGGTTGTGGCAAGTGCGAGAAGGAGTGTCCCTTTGGTGCCATCACCGTAGAGAACAACCTGGCCTATATTGACCATGAGAAGTGTCGTCTGTGCAGGAAGTGTGTGACGGTATGTCCCAAGAAGGCCATCATCGATGTTAACTTCCCCACACCTGCTCCAGCACCGAAACCCAAGGAACCCGCTGCTCCCAAGCCCGCTCCTGTAGAAAAGCCTGCTGAGGCTCCGAAGGCTGTTGAGACACCTGCTGAGAAGCCTGTTGAGACTTCCGTTGAGAAACCTGTTAAGGCTCCAAAGCCTTCTCATGGAGCAATACTCGATACGGACTCAAGTATAACCATCAAATAAAAAGGAGGTAACCATTATGAATATAAGAACATTCCGTATAGGTGGTATACACCCCGAGGAGAATAAACTGACCCACGATGCCGTGACGCAGGTGGCTGCACTTCCCAAGCAGGCTATCTTCCCGTTGAGTCAGCATATCGGTGCCCCAGCCAAGCCTGTTGTTGCAAAGGGTGACAAGGTGAAGGTGGGAACATTGCTTGCCGAGGCTGGTGGCTTCGTGTCTGCTCCTATCTATTCGTCTGTCAGTGGTACGGTCTTCAAGATTGATACAGCCATCGACGCCACAGGCTATCGCAAACCAGTGATTATAATCAATGTCGAGGGTGATGAGTGGGAAGAGACTATCGATCGCTCTGACAAACTGGAGACCGTCGAGGCTCATCCTGAACTGACCCCCGAGGAGATTGTTAATCGTATCAAGGATGCTGGTGTCGTAGGTATGGGTGGTGCCTGTTTCCCCACCTTCATCAAACTGACTCCTCCCCCCACTGCAAAGGCCGAGTGCGTGATTATCAACGCGGTAGAGTGTGAGCCCTATATCACAGCCGACTTCCGTCTGATGATGGAGCATCCTGATGAGATCCTCGTGGGTCTTGAGTTGCTGATGAAGGGTGCAAAGGTCACGACAGGCTATATCGGTATTGAGACCAATAAGATGCCTGCCATCGAACTGCTTACGAAGAAGTGTGCAGAGAAGTTTGCAGGTTCTTCCTATCACGTAGAGGTGGTACCCTTGAAACAGCGTTATCCGCAGGGTGGTGAAAAACAACTCGTAGACGCTGTCATCCGTCGTCAGGTACCTGCACCTCCTGCCATCCCCGTCAATGTTGGAGCAATTGTTCAGAATGTGGGTACTGCCTATGCTGTGTATGAGGCAGTTATGAAGCACAAGCCACTCTTCGAACGTTATACCACCGTAACAGGTAAGAAACTCCAGAAGCCAGGCAACTTCCTTGTTCGCATGGGAACGCCGATGCAGGACCTGATTGATGCCTGTGGTGGCATGCCTGAGGGTGACAATAAACTGTTGGCTGGTGGTCCGATGATGGGCAAGGCTCTGACATCGACAGAGGTGCCTATCTGTAAGGGAACTAACTCAGTGACGATTATCTCTGATGATGAAGCCCGCCGCAAGGAGCCCCAGCCCTGTATCCGCTGTGCCAAGTGTGTGGGTGCCTGTCCGATGGGCTTGGAACCCTATCTGTTGGCCAAGATCTCTGAGGTGAAGAACTGGGAACGTGCAGAGCGTGAGGACATCGTGAGTTGTATCGAGTGTGGCTCTTGTCAGTTCACCTGTCCTGCCCACCGTCCGCTGCTTGACAACATCCGTCAGGGAAAGAGTACTGTGATGGGCATCATCCGCAGTCGCGCTGCTAAGAAATAAATAGTAAATCGTAAATCCCATAATCGTAAATATAACGATGAGTAAATTAATTGTATCATTATCGCCACACGCACATGGAACAGATACTGTAGAGCGCAACATGTATGGCGTGATTATCGCCCTGATGCCAGCCCTGCTCGTATCGTTCTACTTCTTCGGCCTTGGCTCTGTCATTGTCACGGCTACCAGTGTGGCTGCCTGCGTCTTCTTTGAGTGGGCTATCAGCAAATATATCCTGAAGCAGGAACGAAACACTATCTGCGACGGCTCTGCCATCCTTACGGGTCTGCTTCTGGCTTTCAACCTGCCGTCGAACCTCCCCATCTGGATCATCATCATTGGCGCTTTGTTCGCCATCGGTGTGGCCAAGATGACCTTCGGAGGCCTTGGTAATAATCTCTTTAATCCTGCGCTGGTGGGTCGTGCAGCCTTGCTCGTGGCCTTCCCCGCACAGATGACCACATGGCCGAAGGTTGGTCAACTTGGCAGTTATCTCGATACCGAGACAGGTGCCACGCCGCTGGCCTTGATGAAGGATGCCATTAAGAGTGGTGATTCTTCAGTTCTCGACCAACTGCCCTCTTCACTCGATCTCTTCCTGGGCAATCATCCCGATGGTGCCGGTGCCATAGGTGAGATCTGCGCTCTGGCACTGATTATCGGACTCTGCTATATGCTGTGGAAGAAGATCATCACCTGGCACATCCCCGTCAGCATCATCTGCACGGTCTTTGTCTTCGCAGGTCTGCTCCATCTGGCTAATCCTATCTATGCTGATCCTGTCAGCGTCATCTTCTCCGGAGGTCTGATGCTGGGTGCCATCTTCATGGCTACCGACTATGTGACATCACCGATGACACCGAAGGGACAGATTATCTATGGTGTGGCCATTGGCTTCCTTACCGTCGTCATCCGCAACTGGGGTGCTTATCCTGAGGGAATGTCGTTTGCCATTCTCATCATGAATGCGTTTACGCCTCTTATTAATAATTATGTGAAACCTCAGCGCTTCGGTGAGGTTCCTGCAAAATCGTAAATCGTCAATTAGTAAATCGTAAATGACATGATGAAGAAATTAGAATCATCTTTAACGAATATGGTGCTGGTACTCACAGGAGTAGCCGTCATCATGGGTGGTATCCTCGCTTATGTGAACCACCTGACCGAAGGCCCTATCAACGACCAGAAGGCGAAGGCTCTGGCTGATGGTATCAAGAACGTGATGTGTGTCAGTGACCTTACTGTCGCCAAGACCGATACAGTCCGACAGAACGATGCCAAGGGCAAGGAACTGACCTATATTATTTATCAGATTCAGGATGCCCAGAAGAAGGACCTCGGTGCTGCCGTAGAGTCTACCACCGGTGGTTTCGGAGGTGACTTGAAGGTACTCGTAGGCTTCGATCCCGATGGCAAGATCTTAGGTTACACCCTGTTGGAACATGCCGAGACACCTGGACTAGGTGCCAAGGCCGACAAATGGTTCCAGAAAGGGGAGAAGGGTGACATCATCGGCAAGGACCCGAAGGAGCCTTTGACCGTATCAAAGGATGGTGGCAAGGTGGATGCTATCACCGCCTCAACGATTACCAGCCGTGCCTTCCTGCTCGCTGTGAACAATGCTTATAATGCTTACAAGGTTACGCCTGCCGATGCTCAGACAGGTGCAACAAAGCAAGCGCAATGATTCGTCAATCGTAAAATCGTAGATACGCTTATGAATGCAATACAGATTATCAAGAATGGCATCGTCAAGGACAACCCTACGTTTGTCCTGATGCTTGGTATGTGTCCTACGCTGGCCACAACCACTTCCGCCCTCAACGGTATGTCGATGGGGTTGGCCACGATGGCTGTGCTTATCTGCACCAACGTCGTCATCTCTTGTCTGAAGTCGGTGACTCCCGATAAGGTGCGCATCCCTGTGTTTATTGTTGTCATCGCTGCCTTTGTGACCATCCTGCAGATGGTGATCAAGGCTTTCCTGCCTGACATCGATGCCTCTCTCGGACTCTTCATACCGCTGATTGTGGTGAATTGTATCATCCTCGGACGTGCTGAGGCCTTTGCTGCCAAGAACTCGCCCGTAGCCTCCCTCTTCGATGGTATAGGTATCGGCCTTGGCTTCACGTTGGGTCTGACTCTCCTTGGCATCTGCCGTGAGTTGCTGGGATCTGGTTCTGTCTTCGGACTCACGCTGATTCCCGAGACATACAACATCCTGCTCTTCGTCTTGCCTCCAGGTGCTTTCATCACCCTCGGCTTCCTGATTGCGATCGTCAACAGGTTGCGCAGTTAAATATCCATCATGTAATAACGATATCACGTAATAAAGATATCATTTAATATTGAATGATTATGGAATATATCTTGATTTTCATTAGCGCCATCTTCGTGAACAACATCGTGTTGTCACAGTTCCTCGGCATTTGTCCGTTCCTCGGCGTATCGAAGAAGATAGACACCTCGTTAGGCATGTCGGCTGCTGTGGCCTTTGTGCTGACGCTGGCAACGATAGTCACCTGGTGTGTCCAGAAATATGTGCTCGATGCCTTCGGCTTGCAGTATCTGCAGACCATCGCCTTCATCCTTGTCATCGCCTCACTTGTACAGATGGTTGAGATTGTGTTGAAGAAGGTTTCTCCAGCCCTCTATCAGGCCCTCGGCATCTTCCTGCCGCTCATCACAACCAATTGTGCCGTGCTTGGTGTGGCCATCCTTGTGATCCAGAAGGACTTCGATCTCTTGCAGTCCGTGGTCTATGCTTTCTCTACGGCTATCGGCTTCGGCCTGGCTCTGACTGTCTTCGCTGGCATGCGTGAACAACTCGAACTGGTCAAGATCCCCAAGGGCATGCAGGGCATGGCTATCGTGATGCTCTCCGCCGGACTTCTCTCCCTGGCCTTCATGGGCTTCTCGGGGGTTGACGGTGGCCTGAAGGTTCTCTTCGGCCTTGACTAAGCCAATCGGAATAGAGAAAGATGGAATATATGTCACAAGAAGGCTACGACAAACTCGTGGCCGAATTGCACCAGATGGAGAGTGTGGAACTGCCTCAGGTGAGAGATGCCATAGCCGAGGCACGTGACAAAGGTGACCTCAGCGAGAACTTCGAGTATCATGCCGCCAAGCGCGAACAGGCTCGCCTGCTGGGGCGTATCCGCTTCAAGCAGAAGGTGCTTGCCAATGCCCGTGTCATCGACATGTCAAGGCTGGGAACAGATAGCGTGCAGTTGCTCAGCAAGGTAGAAATGACCAATCTCAACACGAATGCTCGCATGACCTACACCCTTGCCAGTCCTAATGAGGCGAATCTGCGTGAAGGTAAGATCTCTGTCAAGTCGCCCATCGCACAGGCTCTCTTGAACAAGAAGGTTGGTGATGTCGTTGAGGTGCGCGTGCCGGCAGGCATGATGAAACTTCGTATCGAGAGTATCTCGCTGTGATAGATCACGATTGTTATGAGAATATGGAGGAATGAGTATGGAAGACAGTGCATTGAACAGATATCTGGATGAGATAGGCCATAACAGCCTGCTCAGCGACGAAGAGGAGCGTGAACTGTCACGTAAGATCAAGCAAGGTGACGACCGTGCATTGGCGCGGCTGGTAGAAGCCAACCTGAAGTTTGTGGTGGTGATAGCCCGTCAGTACAAAGGCAACGGCCTGGAGATGGAGGACCTGGTGAGCGAGGGCAATATCGGACTGATGAAGGCTGCCTCGAGATTTGATGGCGAGAAGGGTGTGAGGTTTGTCAACTTCGCTGCTGGTCATGTGCGCCGTCAGATTGAGAAGGCCATCGCTCAGCAAGCAGGACTCTATCAGGTGCCCAAGGATGCGCAAAGTGACCCGTCGGCCCATCAGCAGAGCAAGGCCCTGTCGGTGGATGCACCTTTAGGCCATCGGGCGAACATGAGCCTGTTGTCTGTGCTCGTGAATCCTGATGCGCCGATGGCTGACGAGCGTGTTCATTCAGAGGCCATTGAGAATGCCATCGAATTTGCACTGCTTTCTCTGAATCAGCGGGAGAGTCAGGTGGTGAACGCCTATTTCGGCATCATGCAGGAGCACGAGACGATGGCAGAGATTGCCGAGGACATGGGTGTGAAGCGAGAGCGAGTGCGACAGATACGTGACAAGGCCATCCGTAAACTGCGCAAGGCCTACAAGCAGAAACTGAAAGACCTGAGGGCACGGTGAGGTTATTCACAATCATAGCGATTATCATGATGATAAATACATGCAACGGACAGCAGAGCGAGCCGGTGGTGAGACCTGCTACACAGGCCAATCGCTTCTATACGGGCGATGCCAGGGAGTTGAGTGAGGAAGTTGACAGTTTCCTGGCGCTGCACAGAGGTGCGACCATCTATCATCATGTGGCTGCGGTCATCGTGCCTCATGCCGGCTACTATTTCTCTGGCCGTGTGGCAGCATCGGCCTATATGTCGGTGCCTGCAGACCAGCCTTACAAACGGATCTTCCTACTAGGACTGAGTCATCATGAGTGGCTCGACGGGGCTTCGGTCAATACCGAGGCCGATTATTACGCCACGCCGTTGGGGAATGTAAAGGTGGATCGTGAGACGGCCAGGAGCATTTCAGATGCAGACAGCGTATTCTCCTATCAGCCTAAGGCACACGACAGAGAGCATTGCCTGGAGGTGCAACTGCCATTCCTGCAGAGACGTTTGGGTGATGTGCCGCCCATTGTACCCATCATCATCTCTACGAATGACTTCAATAAACTGAAACGGATAGCCCATGTGTTGAAGCCGTATTTCACGGAGGAGAACTTGTTTGTCATCAGCAGTGACTTCTCGCACTATCCCTCTTATGAGGACGCCTGTGAGGTAGATGCGCTGACGGGCAAGGCCATCGAGACTGGCAGTGTTGAGGCGTTTATTGCTGCACTGGAGCAGAATGCACGGAGTGGCAAGCGCAATCTGGCTACGAGTGCCTGCGGAGAACTGGCTATTGCCACGCTGATGCTGATGATGGACGGCAGTTATGAGGTGAAGCACCTGATGTATCAGAACTCGGGTGATGCCGAAAGTCATGACCACAGTCGCGTTGTGGGTTATCATTCGTTTGCCATCGTCAGGAAGTCTGATGCCGGCTTTGCACTGTCTGACGACGAGAAGCGGCTGCTGAAGGAGATTGCCCTGACGAGTATCAAGGACTCGTTGGCCGGCAAGGAAATCTCTCACTCTTCACCTCTTACCACCCACCTCTCTGCCAAATGCGGAGCCTTCGTGTCATTGCACAAGCATGGCCGTCTCCGTGGATGTATCGGGCACTTTGGAGAGGATATTCCCTTGCATGAGATTGTGGCAGAGATGGCTCGTGCGGCGGCTTTCGAAGATCCGCGCTTTATGCCTGTTACTGCCGATGAGTTGGCTGACATAGACATCGAGATCTCTGTACTCACACCCATGCGCCGCATCGAGAGCTTGGATGAGTTTGAGTTGCACCGTCATGGCATTTATATCCGCAAGGGCTATCGTAGTGGCACGTTTCTGCCGCAGGTAGCCGATGAAGTGAACTGGACGAAAGAAGAGTTCGTCAGCCATTGTGCTCAGGACAAGGCAGGCATCGGCTGGGACGGTTGGAAAGATGCCGAACTCTATGTCTACGAAGCGATCGTGTTCTGATGGAGTGCCGTTATTATCAGACATTGGAGGGTGGGGCAGTGGTGTGTCAACTCTGTCCGCATCATTGCCGTATCGTGGATGGTAAGACAGGCATCTGCCGCAGCCGGCGCAATCAGAACGGTGTGCTTGTCAGCGAGGTCTATGCCAAGCCTTGTTCGCTGGCCATCGATCCCATTGAGAAGAAGCCGCTCTACCATTTCCATCCAGGCACCACTTGTCTGTCCCTGGCCTGTACGGGTTGCAACTTCCGGTGCCAGAATTGTCAGAATCATGAGATCTCTCAGGCACGACCGTCAGACGTGGGACATTACAACCTCACGCCTTTGCAGGTAGTACAACTCTGTCTGGAGCATCATAGTCCGGGCATCGCCTACACATACACCGAGCCACTGACCTATATAGAATATGTGACTGACACGGGCCGGTTGGCACACGAGAGCGGACTTTGGAATATCCTCGTTTCGGCTGGCTACGTCTGCCAGGAACCCTTGAACGACCTGCTGCCGTACCTCGATGCAGCCAACATCGATCTGAAATCATTCAGCGATGATATCTATCAGCGTGTCAGCGGAGGTCATCTGCAACCCGTTCTCGATACCATCCTCGCCATGCATAATGCCGGGGTGTGGGTAGAACTGACCAATCTCATCATTCCTGGAGTGAATGACGACCTGCAGATGATTCGTCAGATGTGCCGGTGGATTGTTGATAACGGCCTTGCCGGCCAACCTCTGCACTTGAGCCGCTTCTTCCCTCACTTCAAGATGCAGGATGTTCCGCCGACTCCTATCCATACATTGAGGGAGGCTCAGCAGATTGCACTCGAAGAGGGTGTCAAGCATGTATATCTCGGGAACGTATAAACAAGAAAAAGAGCCCGTAACAGGCTCTTTCTCAATACTTTGCGGAAGGTGAGGGATTCAAACCCCCGATACCCGAAAGGGGTATACCGGATTTCGAGTCCAGCGCGATCGATCACTCTGCCAACCTTCCTAACCCCAAACCAAATTAACCTTATATGTGATTGCGGATGCAAAGGTAATACAAATTCTTGATTCCACCAAAGGAATTGACAGAAAGTTGCAAATTTTATTCAAAAGATAGTTTCTGCAGACGATTTCTCAGTTGCTCGGCCTCGGATTTACGGATGCCCAGACGGATCTCGCAGGTGTTGTCGTAGGTCTGTGAGACGATGCGCGGCTGCATGTCCTTCACGATGCGCATCACGTCGTTCATCATAGGGTAGGGGAAGTTGTAGGTGATGATCTCCTCTACTTGGCGGGTCTCGATTTCCGAGTGTGCGATGGCATCGGCGGCGGCTTCACGATAGGCTACGATGAGTCCGCTGGTACCGAGATTCACTCCGCCGTAGTAACGCACGACAACGATAAGGATGTCTGTGAGTTCGTTGGAGTTGATTTGTCCGAGGATGGGTTTGCCGGCAGTGCTTGAGGGCTCGCCATCATCGTTCGCACGGAAGTCTTTGCGCTCGGGGCCGAGCATGTAGGCATAGCAGACGTGGCGGGCATCGAAGTATTTCTTGCGGTAGCGGGCAAGGATGTCTTTGATTTCTTCGACTGACGATACATGATGAGCGAAGGCGAGGAACTTGCTACGCTTATCGGTGTAGTAGCCCTCGCCTTCGGTCTTGAGTGTGCGATATTCGTCGGTCATGTCTTTTGTTTACAGTTTACAGTTTACGGTTTACAGATGATTAGTTCTATAGTCGGAGAGTGAACTTTCATACGGGCTTGCAAACATATCATCTGTAAACTGTAAACCGTAAACCGTCAACTGATCTCTTAATTATTATACTCCTGCCAACTCTTGATCTTCACATCCTCGAGGTTCATGGCGGTGAAGGCCTCGATGAATGCCTTGGCAAGACGAACATTCGTCATCAGAGGAATGTTGTGATCGATGGCACCGCGGCGGATCTTGTAGCCGTTGGTGAGTTCGCGTGAAGAATGGTTCTTCGGCACGTTGATCACCAGACCGACCTTGTGCTGCGAGATGAGATCCATCACGTTGTTCTCACCGTCCTCGTCAGGCCAAGCCACAGCCGTAGCCTTCACACCATTATCGTTGAAGAACTTGGCGGTGCCTGCCGTGGCGTAGATGGTGTAGCCCTTCTTGGCCAGTTGCTGAGCAGGCTCAAGCAGACTTACCTTACCCTTGGCACCACCAGAAGAGATGAGCACGGCATCCTTCGGAATCGAATAGCCCGTGGCAATCAGCGAGTTGAGCATAGCCTCGTTGAGGTCATCACCCAGACAGCCTACCTCACCCGTAGAACTCATGTCCACACCCAGCACCGGATCAGCATTCTGCAGACGGGCGAACGAGAACTGCGAGGCCTTCACACCGATGCGATCGATATCGAACTCGCTCTTCTCGGGCTTCTGATACGGTGCATCGAGCATGATCTTCGTGGCAGTCTCGATGAAGTTGCGCTTCAGGATCTTCGATACGAAGGGGAACGAACGGGATGCACGGAGGTTACACTCGATGACCTTCACTTCGCGGTTCTTGGCCAGGAACTGGATATTGAACGGACCGCTGATGTTCAGTTCGTCAGCGATCTTATGAGCAATCTTCTTGATCTGACGGATGGTGGAGAAGTAGATGTGCTGGGCGGGGAACACCATCGTGGCATCACCAGAGTGCACACCCGCATACTCAACGTGCTCAGAGATGGCGTACTCGATCACCTCACCTTTGTCGGCCACGGCATCGAACTCAATCTCCTTGGTCTCGGTCATGAACTTCGATACCACCACGGGGAACTCCTTCGATACCTCGGTTGCCATATTGAGGAAACGATGCAACTCCTCTTCATCATAGCAGACGTTCATCGCAGCGCCTGAGAGTACATACGAGGGACGTACGAGCACGGGATAGCCCACCTTGGCCACGAACTCCTTCACATCGTCAAAACTCGTCAGAGCCCTCCATGCCGGCTGATCGATGCCCAGTTTGTCGAGCATGGCGGAGAACTTGTCGCGGTTCTCGGCACGGTCAATATTCACAGGACTTGTACCCAATACGGGCACACCCTGGCGATAAAGTTTCATGGCGAGGTTGTTAGGAATCTGACCACCCACGGAGACAATCACGCCACGGGGCTGTTCGAGGTCAATCACATCGAGCACGCGCTCCAGTGAGAGCTCATCGAAGTAGAGGCGGTCGCACATATCATAGTCTGTAGAGACAGTCTCGGGGTTGTAGTTGATCATGATCGACTTGTAGCCCAACTTGCGGGCGGTGTTGATGGCATTCACCGAGCACCAGTCGAACTCTACTGAAGAACCGATGCGGTAAGCGCCTGATCCTAAGACTACTACCGACTTCTCGTTGTTGTAGTAGTTGATGTCGTGGGCAGCCTTGTATTGCTCTCCCTTAGGATTGCCAAACGCGGGCGTGTGCGTGTACGTGAAATAGAGGTAGTTGGTCAGTTCGGGATGCTCAGAGGCCACCGTGGGTATGCGTTTCACGCTCGGCACGATGCCCTTCTCCTTACGATACTTGCGGACGGTCAGGTTCTCATTCTCCATGTTACCACCCTGGGGCTTCAGCACGAAGCGGGCAATCTGGAAGTCGCTGAATCCACAGCGCTTCACCTCGAGCAGCAACTCGTCGGGCAGTTCCTCCAGTTTGTTGTATTTCTGCAGTTCGTGCTTCAGGTCCACGATATGCTTCAGGCGCTCCAGGAACCAGACGTCGATCTTCGTCAGTTCCTCGATGCGCTCGATGGTGTAACCCTCTTCGAGAGCCTGAGCGATGGCAAAGATGCGGAGGTCGGTCGGGTTGGCCAACTCCTCGTCAAGGTTGTCGAACTTCGTGTGATCGTTGCCCACGAATCCGTGCATGCCCTGTCCGATCATGCGCAGACCCTTCTGCATCATCTCCTCGAACGAGCGGCCGATGCTCATAATCTCGCCTACGGACTTCATCGAAGAACCGATCTGACGGCTCACGCCTGCAAATTTCGTCAAGTCCCAGCGGGGGATCTTGCAGATCATATAGTCGAGGCTCGGAGCGACGTAGGCACTCGATGTGGTGCCCATCTCGCCAATCTGATCCAGCGTGTATCCGAGGGCGATCTTGGCGGCTACGAAGGCGAGGGGATAGCCGGTGGCCTTACTGGCCAGTGCCGAAGAGCGGCTCAGGCGGGCGTTGATCTCAATGATACGGTAGTCGTTGGTCTCGGCGTTGAAAGCGAACTGAATATTACACTCGCCGACGATGCCGAGGTGCTTGACGCACTTGATGGTGATCTCCTGCAGCATCTTCACCTGCTCCTCCTTCAGCGAGCATGTCGGAGCCACCACAATCGACTCTCCGGTGTGGATGCCGAGCGGGTCAAAGTTCTCCATCGAGGCCACCGTGAAGCAGCGGTCATTGGCATCGCGGATGCACTCGAACTCGATCTCCTTCCAGCCCTTCAGCGACTCCTCTACAAGGATCTGAGGTGCGAAGGTGAAGGCCGACTCTGCCAGTTCACGGAACCGCTTCTCATCGGGGCAGATGCCAGAGCCGAGGCCACCGAGGGCATAGGCTGAGCGGATCATGATGGGGAAGCCGATCTCGTGGGCAGCCTTCAGCGCATCCTCCATCGACTCGACGGCGTGCGAGACGGGCACCTTCAGATTGACCTCGGCCAGTTTCTTCACGAAAAGGTCACGGTCCTCAGTGTTCATGATGGCCTCCACGCTCGTACCTAATACTTCTACGCCGTACTCCTTCAGCGTGCCGTTCTGATAGAGTTCCGTGCCGCAGTTCAGGGCCGTCTGGCCGCCGAAGGCCAGCAGGATGCCGTCGGGGCGCTCCTTCTTGATGATTTCTGTCACGAAGTGCGTATTCACCGGCTGGAAATACACCTTGTCTGCAATACCTTCACTGGTTTGGATAGTGGCGATGTTTGGGTTAACGAGAACGCTCTTGATGCCTTCTTCGCGAAGGGCTTTCAATGCTTGTGAACCAGAGTAGTCAAACTCTCCTGCTTGTCCGATCTTCAAGGCACCCGATCCGAGTACCAACACCTTTTTCAGTTCTTTTTTCATTTTTTGGGTTGATTTTGTATCCTTGTTCTTAAATCGCGTGCAAAGATACGATGTTTTTCGGAAACCACCAAATTTTGATGCTTGCTTTCGTGTTAAATTTGCACGTTTTTGATGCAATTTCGCATAATTAAATTTTAACGGCATATTTATGCACTTTGAGCAGCCCGCTCCGGCTTTCATGCCCTCAGACTCCGACTTGGCAGGCTTCGGCTCTCGCGCCTCATGCCGGTGCCTCGCATGCTTGATGCCGATGCCTTGCATATCTCATGCTGATGCCTTGCATGCTTGATGCCGATGCCTTCCACTATATAGCGCCAGGCATTTCCACGGAGGTTGCTGACTATTCCCGTCAGCCGCGCCGTCCGCCAGAACGAGTGAAGGTCTGTGGCTTGCTCTTGGAGGCCGTCGCGCCCAATGTGTACAAACATAACATTGTAACAATGTAACTTTGTAACATTAAGCCCCTGCCGATGTGCAGACCACTAGTTTATAAATATATAATAATTATAATTATTATATATTCTAATATCCCTACATCCACAATTTGAAAATCCTTAATGTTACATTGTTACAAAGTTACAATGTTACAAGACACATGGTCTTTCCTACGTTCACTTCCAAATTCGGCGGAATCTTACAAAAAAAGTGCCCCTAATGCGATGTTAAAATTTGGAGGTTCCAAATATTATTCGTAACTTTGCAGCACAGTTCATGAATGGGTTGAAATGAAGAACGAGATATTGAGCCAACTGAATGAGAGTCAGCGCATTGCGGTGGAGTACTGCGACGGGGCGAGTCTGGTGATTGCGGGAGCAGGATCGGGGAAGACGAGGGTGCTGACGTATAAGATCGCGTGGCTGCTGGAGAAAGGAAAAGAGGCTGGAAATGATCCGATCAGGCCATGGAATATATTGGCGCTGACGTTTACCAACAAGGCGGCGCGCGAGATGAAGGAACGCATAGGCCGGCTGGTGGGCGAGGAAGAGGCGAGATATTTGCAGATGGGCACATTCCACAGCGTGTTTGCACGCATTTTGAGGGCGGAGGCAGAGAAAATCGGCTATAATCCGAACTTCACCATCTACGACCAGAGTGACGCACGATCGCTGGTGAAGACCATCATCAAAGAGATGGGTCTCGACGACAAGGTGTACAAGCCCTCGTCGGTGGCCGACAGGATATCGATGGCCAAGAACCACCTGCTGCTGCCGCAGGCCTATCAGCAGAGCGCATGGGCTAGTGACGATGCCAGCCAGAAGCGCCCGCAGGTGTCTAATATATATATAAGGTACGCGCAAAGATGCCAGCAGGCTAATGCGATGGACTTCGATGATCTGCTGGTGCAGACGTGGGTGTTGTTTCAGAACCATGAGGATGTCAGGCGGAAATACGTTGAGAAGTTCCATTTCGTGCTCGTCGACGAGTATCAGGACACTAACTTTGCCCAGCAGGCCATCGTCTATCAACTCACAAAGGAGCGTCAGAAGGTGTGCGTCGTAGGCGATGATGCCCAGAGTATCTACTCCTTCCGTGGGGCGAATATCGATAACATCCTCAACTTCCAGAGCCAATACACCAACGCCAGGCTCTTCAAGCTCGAACAGAACTACCGGAGCACGCAACTCATCGTGCAGGCTGCCAACTCGCTGATACGGCGTAATGAGCGGCAGATTCCCAAAAATGTTTTCTCGAAGAACGAGCATGGCGAGCGGCTGCAACTGAAGCCTGCCTATTCGGACAAGGAGGAGGCGATGATAGTGACGCAGGACATCAAACGGCTGCGGAAGCAGGATCACTGCAACTGGAGCGACTTTGCCATTCTCTATCGTACGAACTCGCAGAGCCGGTCGTTTGAGGAGCAGATGCGCAGGGACAATATCCCGTATCGCATCTACGGCGGTCTGAGTTTCTACCAGCGCAAGGAGATCAAGGATGTGATTGCCTACTTCCGGCTGATTGCCAACCCAAACGACGAAGAGGCCTTCAAGCGCATCATCAACTATCCCTCGCGCGGTATCGGCGACACCACCATCGGTAAGATTATCCAGACGGCGCAGACCTATGGGGTGAGCCTCTGGCAGGTCATCAAGGAACCCGTGTTGTTCCCCATGGATGTGAGCAAGGGCACGATGACGAAGATTCAGGCGTTCCGCGAACTCATCGAGGGCTGGATAGGGCGTATCAATACGGAGGATGCCTATACGCTCGGCCACGACATCATCATGACCTCCGGCATCAGCAAGGATATCTACTCGGGGCGCAACCCGGAGGATATTTCCCGTCAGGAGAACCTTGAAGAGTTTCTCAGCGGTATGCAGGACTTCGTGGAGAGCCATAAGGAGGAGGATATGGGGGATGAAATCTATCTGCCGGACTTCCTGCAAGAGGTGGCGCTGCTGACAGACCTTGACAGCGATGAGGGTGACTCGAACGATAAGGTGACGCTGATGACCATCCACTCTGCAAAGGGCTTGGAATTCCCCACGGTGTTTGTTGTGGGCCTCGAAGAGAATATCTTCCCGTCGCCGATGTGTACCAATTCGATGCGCGAACTCGAAGAAGAGCGCCGGTTGCTCTATGTGGCCATCACTCGGGCAGAGAAGCATTGCATACTGACGTGTGCCCAAAACCGTTTCAGATACGGACGGATGGAGTATGACACACCTTCGAGATTCATCCGGGATATTGACCCCGAACTGCTTGATGTGCATTCGGAATCGGGTGGGGGAAGTTCGCTCTTCGGTTCGTCCAGCCACAAGGCTTATAATCGATACGATGGAGGTGCTTACGGCACAGGCAATACGGGCGGATATAGCAGAACGTCGCGCGGCTATGAGAGCGAGGGCCCAGAGTGGATGCAGAATCCGAGGCCGGTGGCTACGCAGTTCAAGGCCGATCCGAAGCCGAGAGCCGTTGCTCCAAGACAGCCGGAGAAGCCCGTCGATCCTTTTGGCGAAGGATTCAAGAGGCTCTATCAGCAACAGACTGGCAAGCCCTTGTCTGCGTCAGGCTCGCCTCAGTCTTCATCAGGCTCGCCTCAGTCAGCCTCACGTTCACCTCAGTCAGCATCACGTCCCGCTGTGCCCTCAAGTGGCAATTTCCGTCCTGTCAGCAGAGCCGTGCCTCCACGTCCGATGGCCTCTGATGCCTCCGCCTCTGACCTCCGCGAGGGTGTGACCATCGAGCATCAGCGCTTTGGCATTGGCACGGTGGTGAAGATCGAGGGCACAGGTGAGAATACCAAAGCCACCGTTGAGTTCCGCAATACGGGCACCAAGCAGTTGCTTTTGAAATTCGCAAAGTTCAAGATCATCGGCTGAAATCTCACACTAGGGACAGTCCCTGTTGTGAGTCTCTGTTGTGACAAAAAGACAAATCCAGAGACTCGAATCGGAATCTCTGGATTTATCTTATAACTATCTTATAGCGCCTCGTCGTCTGGGCGGTCTATGTTTCTGCTTCTGGTTTTCGGCAGATGCTTTTTCTTTCTGAGCCAGGCGGCCTTGCGGGCCTCATAGTCCTCGTGGTGCTTCTCCAGAAATCCGTCTGCCATATCTATTGGTTTTTGAATCGGGCATAGATCACCTTCACGTCGATGGGGGTATTAACACCGCCTACCAGTTTGGTGCTCACGAGTCCTATCTGGTTGTCGATGACGGATTCGGTCTTATTGGCATCTGTGTATGTCATGGAAATAGGTATCAGCAGCACCTTGTTCCAGTTGGGGTGCTTATCCACCCAGTTGGGATCTGATGCCAGCCCTTTCCTCTTGTTCTCGTTCAGCAGGGTGATGAGGTTGCCGATATTCGAGAAGGTGTAACTGTTGGTGCCCGCCAGAGTGGCCATGAAGGCACTCTTGAAGTCATAGGTCTTCTCCTTCTCGAAGAAGGTCTTCAGGCTGTCCGTAGGCATCATCATGATGTTCGAGGGCGCACTGAAGAGGTATCGGCTGGCCTTGACACCGCTGTTCTGACGCTGGAAAGTCATGTTGACCGAGAGCAGCGAGTCGGCAGCGTGATCCTGGAATATCTCATCTACGGGCAAGGTCACCTCGGTGTAGATGCCTGCGGGCGCCTTCAGATAGGTACAACTGTTATCTTCTACCAGACTGGTCATCGCCTCTTTGTCATTAGTCACCTGAATGGTCTTAAGCACCTCTGCCGTTGAGGAGGTAGCCAGAAACGATACGTATTGCTTGTCTTGGCTCTGATAGTGGAAGTATATGCGCATTTCAATCATCCCGAACTTGGCCATCAGCCCTAAGCCGTCAGACACTTCGAAGAAGAAGCCCGGACAGACATGGTTGGTGAATGCGTAGGAGTTCTTGAAGTACTCGGGGTGATCGTAATACTTACGGAGGAGGTAGGAGCCGTAGTTGTCGTATTTCACACCGTCTCGGTCCGTATATTCCTCAGAGAATGAGATACGTGCCATGTCCGAATAGCCCGTGAGTTTCCGGATGCTGTCCGAATAGGTCAAGTTGCTCAGACTGAAGAGAAGATTCTCCCTGAGGCCATCTTCTCGGATGAATCCTTCTTTCCTGGGGTCGTAATTGGAGTAATAGGTCTTCGACTCGCTCATGGGCTTGCTGAGTTCGAGGATATTCATCTTCAGCGCTGCAAGGGAGTCGCCATAACTGGCACTCTTGTCAAAGACCATCCAGATCTCGCACGAGTCGGCTATGATATTACCGTCGTCATCTTTGGAGAGTATCTGGTTCTTGCCCGGCAACTTAAGACCCTCCTGGATGTTGAACTGTGCCATGAATTCGGTCTTGATATGGGCGCCGGTCTCAGGGTCTTTCACTTGTCCGAAGTAGATTTCGAAATTGCGGGCGAAGACAGAGTCTGCAAGCACAGAACGGGTATGTGCCTGGTAGATGCCTGTGCTTACATTCAGTTTGTCTGATTCGTTGGTCAGCGATGATCCTAAGGTGTCTGTATCTGTACTGCAAGACATTAACGCCATTGCGGAGACTGCAATCGCTGTAAGAAAATGGTGTTTCATGTTGATGTTCTGTCTGTTATCGTTGCCCTCAGTTTATTCTTCTGCAGGGAAGAGTGACTCATAGAAGTCTTCACAGGCTTCTGCAACGTTCTCTGTATAACCGAGGAGGGGTATGTTCTTTTCTTTGGTATAAGCCAGCAGTTCCTCGTTGACAAGGCTGTCTGACTGTACGATGCCATCACTGTAGTCGATGGCCAGTTTGCCCAGTTCGATGAAGTCAAAGTCGTCCTTATAGCCTTTCAGGATGTCGGCTGTGGTCTCACGGAACTCAAGACACTGCTTGAAGTTCTCACCGAGTGTCTTGTCCAGATTCTGCGTGAAGAGCGATGTGACCACTTTCGCGTCAGCAAACGACGGTTCGTCGTGATAGGCGGTTTTCACATAGAGAGGTACGACCGCACTCATCCAGCCTTGGCAGTGGATGACGTCTGGCACCCAACGGAGTTTCTTCACCGTTTCCAGGACACCACGGGCGAAGAAGATGGCTCGCTCACCATTGTCAGGATAGTCCTCTCCCTGCTCATCTTTTTCCATCAGACGCTTGCCGAAGTAATCGTCATTGTCGATGAAATACACCTGCACCTTCGCAGATTGTATCGAAGCGACTTTGATGATCAGCGGATGGTCTGTATCGTTGATGATCAGATTCATGCCCGACAAGCGAATCACTTCATGTAACTGTCCGCGACGCTCATTGATGGTACCCCATTTCGGCATGAATGTACGGATCTCGTGGTTATGTTCCTGAATGGTCTGGGGCAGAACCCTACCCATGACCGACAAGGCGTTGTCGGGAACATAAGGAGAAATCTCCTGATTGATGAATAATATCTTCTTTTTTGCCATCTTTGATGATTTTACCTTGCAAAGGTACGAAAAAAAACTGGTATTTCTGACATTCTGTGTGTCTTTTTAGCAAAAAGTGACACTTTTCGGGTCTTTTTTTTGTTATTTTTGGCTTTTTTACCCCTTTATGGGTAAATTAAATGCCATCAGCGGAAATGTTAAAAAGATGTCTACATTATAAAAAATATTGAAAATATTACGCAAATTGTTGCATAATAAAAAAATAATTATTATATTTGCACATTAATCAACGAATCTGTGTATTAAAATGGCAAAGTACAACATTTCTGAAAAAAAGGAAAAAGTGGCCGCTTACAGAACCCTTGTAAGCCCCAAGTTGATGGACGAGATGCAAGAGAAGATTTTGAACATTATTGTCATGCAGAAGAAGTATCGCGACAAGGATTATTCTGCTAAGAAATTAGCGGAAGAATTAGGAACAAATACCCGCTATATTTCTGCCATCGTTAATGTTCGTTTCCACATGAACTACACGTCCTTCGTTAACAAGTATCGTATTGAGGAAGCCATGACCATTCTCGTAGACAAGCGCTATCAGGATCTTCGTATGGAGGAGGTCAGCGATATGGTCGGATTCTCCAACCGCCAGTCTTTTTACGCCTCGTTCTACAGGATGATAGGTATCACCCCAAGAGAGTATCGCCTGATGCACCTGAAGCAGCATCCTGACATGAAGGTCACCAAGAAAGCCAAGCCGAAAGCCAAGGCCAAGCCAAAGCCAAAGGCAAAGGCTAAGACAACTGCCAAGGCAAAGACAACTGCCAAGGCAAAGACAACTGCCAAGGCAAAGACAACAGCAAGGACTCGGTCTAAGGCTACGACTAAGACAAAGACAGAGTCAGAGGCATGAGGCAGGTAGTGGAAGCCACCGATTTCAACTATCGGGATGAGCGGTTTGCCGACCTGCAACTGCTAAGATACCAACTGACGGGTTTTGAAAACCTTACCCCTAAGCAGAAAGAACTGGTTTATTATCTTTCGAAAGCCACGCTCTACGGCAGGGATATCACATTCGATCAGTTTGGGAAGTACAACCTCAGGATTCGCAAGATGATGGAGGTTGTTTTTACGGACCGGAATGTCAATCACGATACGGACGAGTTCCGGGCTTTGGAGGTTTATCTGAAGCGTATCTGGTTTTCCAACGGCATCTATCATCACTACGGCAGTGAGAAGATGATGCCGGGCTTTTCTGCAGACTATCTCCGTCAACAACTTCAGAAAGTAGACGCCTGCCGGTTGCCTCTCAGGCCAGGGGAGACACTCGATGGACTGTGTGATGAACTCTTCCCCGTAATGTTCGATCCTCAGGTGCTCCCCAAGCGGGTGAACAAGGCTGACGGTGCCGACCTGATACAGACCTCTGCCTGTCATTTCTACGAGGGCGTCAGCCAGGCTGAGGCAGAGGCCTTCTATGACCGGATGAAGAAGCATGAGCCGACGGATACCCCGCCTTCATTTGGTCTGAACTCCACATTGGTCAAGGAAGACGGAGAGGTCAGGGAGGTCGTCTGGTCTGCCAACGGCCGTTATGCCAATGCCATCCGTCACATTGTCTATTGGCTTCGTAAGGCGGCCGGTGTGGCTGAAAACGAACAACAGCGGAAGGTTATCGAACTGTTGATAAGTTACTATGAGTCAGGCGATTTACAGACTTTCAATCAATATTGTATTGAATGGCTGCAGGAACATGATTCGGCCATCGATTTCATCAACGGCTTCATCGAAGTCTATGGAGATCCACTCGGCCTGAAAGGTTCTTGGGAAGGGCTGGTGGAGTATATCGATGAGTCAGCCACCCAGCGCACCCGTACCATCAGCAGCAACGCCCAGTGGTTTGAGGATCACTCACCTGTCGATCCGAGATTCAGGAAACCGGTGGTCAAGGGTGTCTCAGCCAATGTAATCTGCGCAGCCATGCTGGGCGGCGATGAGTATCCCTCTACGGCCATCGGCATCAACCTCCCCAACGCCGACTGGATCCGGGCTGAATATGGTTCCAAGAGCATCACCATCAGCAATATCACCGATGCTTATAACAAGGCTGCCCACGGCAATGGGTTCAGGGAGGAGTTTGTCATCGATCAGGCGGCATTAGACCTTATTAATAAATATGGTGATGTCTGTGACAACCTGCACACCGATCTCCACGAGTGTCTGGGACATGGCAGCGGCAGGCTGTTGCCTGGTGTCGATCCGGATGCGTTGAAAGCCTACGGCAATACGATAGAGGAGGCGAGGGCAGACCTCTTCGGACTCTATTACATTGCCGATCCCAAACTGGTGGAGTTGGGACTGACGCCAGACTTGGATGCGTTTAAGTCGCAATACTATACCTATATGATGAATGGCCTGATGACCCAACTCATCCGCATCACGCCAGGCAACCAGATCGAAGAGGCCCACATGCGTAACAGGGCTTTGATCGCCCATTGGTGTCTGGAGAACGGCGATGCCGTCAGGATGGTGCAGCGTGACGGGAAGACCTATGTGGAGATTGTCGACTATGACGGACTCCGTCAACTCTTTGCCCGTCTGCTGGCCGAGGTACAGCGTATCAAGAGCGAGGGTGACTTCGAGGCGGCACGTCTCTTGGTGGAGCGCTATGCCGTTCAGGTTGATGCTGCCTTGCATCAGGAGATCTTGGAGCGCTATCGCCGTCTGAACCTCGCACCCTACAAGGGATTCATCAACCCCATGATGCTGCCTGTCTACGATCAGAACGGGCAGATGGCTGACGTACAGTTGTATTATGGTGAGAGTTATGCGCACCAGATGCTGAGATACAGCACCGAATACGGTACCTTGATTTGACGGCGGATGGATCAGGAAATCAACAACCAGGTGAAGGCCATCAAACAGTCGTTCCGGCAGATGATGGATGGGGCGGTTTCGCAGTCGATGCGTGAGAAGGGACTGGATTATCATCTGAACTGGGGTGCCACCTTGCCACGACTGCGTGAAAAGGCCGATGAAATCGGTAAGAACTACGCCCTTGCCATCGCCCTGTGGAAGGAGAACGTGCGGGAGTGCAAGATCCTGGCCACGATGGTCATGCCGCCTGAGGAGGTGCTCCCCGAGGTCATCGACATCTGGATGGAGCAGACACCGACATCGGAGATTGCCGAACAGGCGGCCTTCAACCTGTATCAATACCTGCCTTATGCCCCAGAGAAAGCCTATACCTGGATCGCTTCCGACCATGAACTCTACCAACTCTGCGGCTTCCATATCCTCTCACGCCTCTTCATGAACGGACAGGAACCCAACGAGCGGGGCATCAACGAGTTCGTCGATCAGGCCCTGGCGGCCTTGCAGGGCGAGAGCATGATCGTCAGAAAGGCGGCCATGATGAGCATGCAACGCTTTGCGGACCTCGGTTTGGTGTATCATCGGCTGGCCAAAAGCGCAATAAAAACGATTAATTTAGATTTTTTATAAATAAAGTATCTTCTGTCTCTTTGAAAATGTGTACCTTTGTGCGGTTTTCAAGGAATCGACAGTTTTTACTATGTCCATATCGAGCAAGCAAAGTGTCATCAACGCTGTAGAGCGTATCTTGGATAATTATCTTGAGATGAACAATCATCGCAAGACCTTGGAGCGTTACACTATTCTGCGGGCTATCTATAGTATCAGCGGCCATTTCACGTTGGAGGAACTGAATGATAAACTCCTGAATGAAATGAATTTCCACGTAAGCAGGGCCACGATGTATAATACCCTGAATTTGTTTATGGAACTGCGCCTGGTGATTCGTCACCGTTTTCAGGGTACGACGAAGTACGAGGCCTGTTACGATAACACCAGCCACTGTCATCAGATCTGCACGATGTGTGGCAGGGTCGACGAGGTGAAGTCGCCTGAGATCAGTATGGCGGTGGAGAATATGCGGACAAAGCGGTTCCGTAAGGACGGCTTCACGCTCTATGTGTATGGGGTCTGCAGCAGTTGTCAGGCCAAGATTACGAAGCGGAGAAAACAGAATGGAATCAATAAAACTAAACAATAAATTATGAACAAAGGAAAAGTTGATGTCCTGTTGGGTTTGCAATGGGGCGACGAGGGAAAAGGTAAGGTGGTCGACGTATTGACCCCGAAGTACGATGTGGTGGCCCGATTCCAGGGTGGTCCTAATGCCGGCCATACGTTGGAGTTTGAGGGCCAGAAGTATGTCTTGCGCTCGATTCCATCGGGTATCTTCCAGGGTGGTAAGGTGAACATCATCGGCAATGGCGTGGTGCTCGCTCCGGATCTCTTCATGGACGAGGCGAAGGCGCTCGAGGCCAGCGGCCACGACCTGCATGCCCGTCTGCATATCTCGAAGAAGGCTCACCTCATCATGCCGACGCATCGGGTGCTTGATGCGGCCTACGAGGCTCAGAAGGGAAAGAACAAGGTGGGCACCACCGGCAAGGGTATTGGTCCGACTTATACCGATAAAATCAGCCGTAATGGTCTGCGTGTGGGTGATATCCTCGAGAACTTCCCTGAGAAGTACGCCAAGGCCAAGGCCCGTCATGAGGCCATCCTGAAGTCACTCAACTTCGAGTACGACATCACCGAGGTGGAGAAGAAGTGGATGGAGGGTATCGAGTATCTCCGTCAGTTCCCCATCGTGGACTCAGAGCATGAGATCAACAATATCCTCAAGAGTGGCAAGAGCGTGCTCTGCGAGGGTGCCCAGGGAACGATGCTCGACATTGACTTCGGCAGTTATCCTTTCGTCACCTCTTCCAACACCATCTGTGCCGGTGCCTGCACGGGCCTGGGCATCGGACCGAACAAGATCGGCGATGTCTATGGCATCATGAAGGCCTACTGCACCCGTGTCGGCGCAGGACCTTTCCCCACGGAATTGTTCGATGAAACGGGCAAGACCATCCGTGACCTCGGCCATGAGTATGGTGCCGTGACTGGTCGTGAGCGCCGCTGTGGCTGGATCGACCTCGTGGCCCTGAGATACTCGATCATGGTCAACGGCGTCACCCAACTCATCATGATGAAGAGCGACGTGCTCGACGGCTTCGATACCATCAAGGCTTGTGTGGCCTATAAGCAGAATGGCGTTGAAATCGACTATTTCCCCTATGATATAGAAGAGGGTATCGAGCCTGTCTATCAGGAACTGCCGGGCTGGAAGACCGATATGACGAAGTTCACCAGCGAAGACCAGTTTCCGAAGGAGTTCAAGGACTATATCTCATTCTTGGAGAAGCAGTTAGAGACACCTATTAAAATCATTTCTATAGGTCCGGATCGTGATCAGACCATCGTCAGGAAGTAATGAGCGGCACGGATTATACCGATTAACACGGCTTTAAATATGGCAAACAAACCAAGCATTCCCAAAGGAACGCGCGACTTCTCCCCGATGGAGATGGCCAAGCGTAACTATATCTTCGACACCATCAAGCAGGTGTACCAACTCTATGGCTTCCAGCAGATAGAGACGCCGGCAATGGAAACACTCCAGACGCTGATGGGCAAGTACGGCGAGGAGGGCGATAAACTGCTCTTCAAAGTGCTTAACTCGGGCGATTTCATCTCAAAGGTCTCTGATGAGGAACTCCAGGACCGCAATGCCCTCCACCTCGCCGCCAAACTCTGCGAGAAGGGTCTGCGTTACGATCTGACGGTGCCCTTCGCCCGCTATGTGGTGATGCACCGCGACGAACTCCAGTTGCCGTTCAAGCGTTATCAGATGCAGCCCGTATGGCGTGCAGACCGTCCGCAGAAGGGACGCTATCGTGAGTTCTGGCAGTTCGACGGCGATATCGTGGGCTCAGACTCTTTATTGAACGAGGTGGAACTGATGCAGATTGTCGACACCGTCTTCTCCCGTTTCGGCGTTCGTGTGCAGATCAAGATCAACAACCGCAAGATCCTGACTGGAATTGCCGAAGTCATCGGGGCTGCAGATAAGATTGTGGATATCACCGTTGCCATCGATAAACTCGATAAAATCGGCCTTGACAACGTCAATCAGGAACTCCGCGAGGACGGCCTCTCTGAGGACCAGATAGCCAAGTTGCAGCCTATCATCACCCTCGAAGGTACCAACGAGCAGAAACTCGATACCATCGCCGACGTGCTCAAAGACAGCGAGATCGGTCTCAAGGGTGTCGATGAAACCCGCTATATCCTTTCCGCCTTATGTCCAGTAGACTGCGATACTTCCGCAGTCCTCCACAACGAGATCCAACTCGACCTCACCCTCGCTCGTGGCCTCAACTACTATACTGGCGCCATCTTTGAGGTGAAGGCCCTCGATGTGCAGATCGGCTCCATCACCGGTGGTGGCCGTTACGACAACCTTACCGGCATCTTCGGCATGCCGGGTATCTCGGGTGTCGGCATCTCCTTCGGCGTAGACCGTATCTTCGACGTGCTCAACGCTCTCGACTGCTATCCCCAGGATGCCGTTGTCGGCACGCAACTGCTCTTTGTCAACTTCGGCGAGAAGGAAACGGCCTATTGTATGCCCGCTGTGGCCAAGGCCCGTGAGGCTGGCATCCGCACGGAGATCTATCCTGACTGTGCGAAGATGAAGAAGCAGATGTCGTATGCCAATGCCAAGCAGATTCCGTTCGTCGCCATGGCTGGTGAGAACGAGATGGCTGAAGGCAAACTGAACTTAAAGAATATGATCACTGGCGAGCAGCAACTCGTTACAATAGAGGAACTTATCGTATCAATAAAATGATGAAACTGTTCAGATTCTCCTGCGTCCTCATCGCTCTGGTTCTGCTCTCTGCTTCGGCTCCAGACAAGACCACGACCATCTTCATCATCGGCGATTCCACCGCTGCCAATAAGGACCTCTCCAAAGGTAAACTGGAGCGTGGGTGGGGCATGGCCCTGCAGCGCTACTTCGATGAAAATGCCATTGTCGTCGACAATCATGCCGTGAATGGCCGTTCCTCCAAGAGTTTCATGGATGAAGGCCGATGGGACAAGGTCCTGGAGAAGATCAAGCCTGGCGACTACGTCATCATCCAGTTCGGACACAACGATGAAAAGGCACAACCCAACCGCCACACCGATCCCGGTTCCACCTTCGACTACAATCTGGCGAAGTATGTGCGTGAGACCCGTGAGCATGGTGGCATCCCTGTGCTGATGAATGCCGTCGTGCGACGCAACTTCCTGGTGCAGGCCCCTGCCGTGGCTGACGATGAAATGTTGAGAAATACAACTTTTACAGACGGTTCTGGGATGGTAGAGGGCGACTCGCTGATCGATACCCACGGCCTCTATCGCGTGGCTCCCCGCGACGTTGCCCGCCGCATGAACTGCCATTTCATCGATGCCAACAAGATTACGCACGACCTGGAGCAGGGGCTGGGGCGCGAGGGCTCGAAGAAACTCCACATGTGGTTCCTCCCTGGTACCGAGCCAACGGAGCCGGAAGGCAAGCAGGACAACACCCATTACAATGTCTATGGTGCCCAGGTCGTGGCCAAGTTGCTGGCCGATGCCCTCTGTGAGGAGATTCCTCTGCTCAAGGCCTATCGTACCGATGCCACGGTTGATGTAGGTAACCCCGTCATCGGAACACCCCCTCCTACTATATCCTCCCTCTTTTAAGAGAGGGGAGGAATATGTAGAGAGGGGTGGTTCCTCAAAGGGGTTACTGCTAAACCGGGATGCCGCCGCAGCGGTTCAGTTCATGATGATTGATAAAGACAAATCGACTTTGGTCGAGGGGCAATATGAGAAAGGAGTCTGAAAATGAAGAAATGCTTAATCTGTATGATTGGAGGATTGCTGGGGCTTATAGGATGCGGGACGAAGGCACCGGAAGGTGACCTGCTGAGTCTGGAGTATACCATCAGTGGGATGCGTTCAGGCTATGAATATGAAGGGCATGTGGAACAGGGGAGTGACAGCGCTTTCGTGTTGACAGCCATGAAGGAGAGTTATGGCCCTCTCTACCAAAAACGAATAGGGAAAGAGGAGGTGAACGGACTGAGGCAGATCGTGCTGGAGGAGAAGATGTATGGCTATAAGGAGAGTTATTCGCCCATTTTCAAGGTGCTGGACGGCTACTCGTGGCACCTCAGAGTCAGGTTCTCTGATGGTACCAGCATCCGTTCCGGCGGGTCTAATGCCAGGCCTGAGGGCGACGGACTGAAGAGACTGGAGAACTACCTGAACCAATTGATTGCGGACGCAGACAGTATATTGAGATGAAACTGATAAATGTGATATTAAACATGCTGTCAATGACAGGGCTGGCTTCATGTATCGGCCTGAATACCTGCCCGATACAGATGAGCACGAACAAGATAACCTTTAGTGAGCATTCGAATTCCGGACTGCTTGTCTCCACCACCTTCGAGATCTATGAGGACTCGCTGGTGTGGAAGCGTATGGAGCCCAGATACGGCTGGAAACTGAGAGACGCGCTCGATTGTGACAGGCAAGACTTCAACGAACTGCTCACGGCATTGTCTACCATACGCTTTTCTGCGAAAGATGCGCACGACCATAGCGTAGGGGGCAGTGGCTGGGGCGTGTCGTTCGAGAATCAGAAGGGCCGGTATCTCCAATACAATAGCATGTTCAAACTTTCAGGCGACTATGAGCGTGTGAACGAGAAGATCTCTGAGTATGTGGAACAGCATAAACCCAAGGGACTGATACTCTTCGACCAACTCCGCGCAGAACCCCATGAGCCTGGGATGTACGGCGACTTTGATGAACTGCCGGATACTCTTAAGACATACCTCGTAAACGACTGACAATGAAAGACAATAACGCGGAACGTTTCCCGATAGTAGACGAAGAAGGAAAGGTGATTGGTGCTGCCACGAGGGGCGAGTGTCACAACGGCTCCCGGCTGCTGCACCCAGTGGTTCATCTCCATGTGTTCAACTCGCGGGGTGAGGTCTACCTCCAGAAGCGCCCTGAATGGAAGGATATCCAGCCAGGCAAGTGGGACACCGCCGTGGGAGGCCACATCGATGAGGGCGAGACCCCCGAACAGGCCCTGACTAGGGAGGTGGGCGAGGAACTGGGCATCACCGACTTCAAGCCTGAGCGCGTAGGGCAATACGTGTTCGAAAGCCAGCGCGAACGGGAGTATGTCTATGTGAACCGCACCACCTACGACGGCCCCATCCATCCCTCTGCCGAAGAACTCGACGGTGGCCGCTTCTGGTCGCTCGACGAAATCCGTGCCGCCATCGGACAGCAGATCCTCACCCCCAACTTCGAAAGCGAGTTTCAGCGGTTCTTCTTGTAAAAACGAGGTGCCTTTTAACGGTCTTTAAGATGCTTTCCAAGGGTTATTAAGATGCCTTCCAAGAGAGTAAGGGATGCCTGTTATACCCCCATAACAGGCATCCCTTACTCTGTAACCAGGCTTCACTTACTGTCGTGCAAGGCATCTTAACGACCCTTAAGTATATATACTTACAAAAGCACCCCCGATTCTGCTATCTGGAGATAGCAAAATCTGACAAAATAACAACTTTGCGCCAAAAAGTCCCAACACCTCACATCAATCTTCGGAAACCCCTTTAAACAAAGGGAAAGTCCATTTCAAACACCTCACATAACACCTCACATAGACCTCACATACAGGTAACATGAGCCTACACTTATCCGCTTTGACGCTTGGGTCTGAATGTGAGGTGTTATGTGAGGTGTTTGTGAGGGGTATGTGAGGTGTTTGAGCAACACCTCACATGCCTCAAACCCTTTGTACATCGGCATTTCCGAGGATTCATGTGAGGTGTTGTAACATTTTTGAGATATTTCTGCATTTTCTTTCCAAAAATCTTGCAAAGTTCAGGAATTATTTCTATTTTTGCAAACGAGAAGATATGTTTGAGAGTGAGATAAGGGAATACGAGAGCATCCGTCAGGACTATCAGCAGAAGGTGGCCGACAAGATGGGCGAGAAGCAGTGGATGGAATACAACGAGATTCTGTTCTCTGCGCACTCCTGTGCCATTGAGGGCAACTCATTTACCGTCGACGACACGAGGATCCTTCGCGAACAAGGCATGGCGATGATTCCTGTAGGCCGTTCGCTGTTGGAGTGTACAGAGATGGCAGACCATTTCCGGGCATTCGACTATATGGTGAGCCATTTGGATCATCCGTTTGATGAAACTTTTTTAAAAGAGGTGAACCGTTTGGTGACTGAGCATACTCTGGCCTATCGTACTCCAGGTGCTGTCGCAGGCGAGTACACTACCGAGGATATGGCTGCGGGTGATACCGTGTTTGGCGACCATGAGACGCTGATAGTACGCGTGCCTCAACTGATGTCTTCGACCCAACGCGCCATTGACGACGGACAGCATCCGATGATTGTAGCCGCCAAGTGGCACGGATATTATGAGTATCTGCATCCCTTCCGTGATGGCAATGGCAGAACTGGCCGATTGCTCTCCAACTTCATTCTGCTCCGTGCTGGCCACCCACTCTTGATTGTCAAACTCGAAGACAGATCAGAATATATCTCAGCCCTCAAACAGATTCGGACAGAAGGCTCTGACGAATTCCTGATCGCCTTCTTCTTCAAGACCGCCATCACTCGCATGAAGTCCGAACTGGCCCAAAAGCGGAAGAACACTTTGCCCACGATGTTCTTCTGACTGGATGGGATATTTATGCATTTAATAGTATGGACAAGGAAAACAAACTGATACTCTATAAGGATGATGATGGTAAAGTAAGCGTGAATACGCGCTTTGCTGATGAGGATGTGTGGCTGACGCAGGCACAACTGGTGACGAGAGATGCGATTGCTGGAGAGTGACTTCGACAAGGCTGTGAAGCGACTGAAGAATCTGAAGGATGATGGCGAAGAGTAATGTTTACTACTGTTCAGTGAGACACAAAGATACGTAATAATCATAAAAACATACTTTCACTTGATTATGTATGGGTGAATACGAAAAAAATCCACCGTTGAAGGACGATGGATTGGGACCTAATGTTTTCACAACGGAATAATCCTTATTGTGATTTGCTAAAAATTAGTGCTGCAAAGATAAAGATTTTCTTTGAATATACCAAAGATTTCAAAAGAAATTTGTACTTTTGTGGCAGAATAATTAAAAACGCTATATTATTATGAAGAAAATTCTTGGTTTGGACTTAGGTACCACCAGCATAGGATGGGCTCTTGTAAACGAAAAAGAGAACGATCATGAGAAATCCGAGATAATACGTCTTGGAGTCAGAGTAAATCCACTAACCGTCGACGAGAAGACAAATTTCGAAAAGGGCAAGTCGATTACCACCAATGCCGACAGACGCATGAAGCGCAGCATGCATCGCAATCTCCAACGATATAAATTACGCAGAAAGAATCTGATAGAGTGCCTGCTGGAACATCATATCATTTCAGACGACACTCCCTTGTTTGAACAGGGGAACAAATCCACATTCCAAACCTATAGAGCCAGAGCCAAGGCTGCTACAGAAGAAATCTCTTTAGAAGATTTTGCCCGTGTATTGCTGATGATCAACAAAAAACGAGGCTATAAAAGCAGTCGCAAAGTGAAAGATGGCGAGGAGGGCGAACTGATCGATGGCATGGAGATAGCAAAAAGACTCTATGAAGAGAATTTGACTCCAGGACAATTATTATTAGACCTGTATAACAAAGGAAAGAGAAACAGACCAACCTTTTACCGATCAGATCTGCAGGCAGAATTCGATAAGATATGGGAAGCACAAGCAAAGTATTACCCAAATATCCTGACAGATGATTTCAAATCCTCAATACACGGATTTAATAAGACTCAGACATCAGGCGCCTTTTATGGTGTTCATCAGATTTATACAGCAAAGAATAGTGGTAAGGAGGGATATGCTCAATCACTTGCCTGGCGTACAGAAGCATTAACACATCAATTGGGTATCGAAGAGGTCGCATACGTCTTGGCTGACATTAATGGCGCTATCAATAACTCCAGTAAGCGCCTAGCCATAATTAGCGACAGAAGTAAAGAACTCTACTTTAATCATCAGACTATTGGCCAATACCTGATGCATCGACTGGATGAGAACCCCAACAACAGCCTGACAAACATTATCTTCTATCGTCAAGACTATATGGACGAGTTTGAGGCTATTTGGGAGAAACAATCTCAATATCACTCAGAATTAACCCCTGAACTAAAGAGAGAGATTCGCGACATCATTATCTTCTATCAGCGCGACTTGAAAAGTTGTAAGAACCTTGTCAGTTATTGCGAACTTGAACATACAGAAAGAGAAATAACCATTGAAGGCAAGAAAAAGACTATTCTGACGGGATGCAAAGTGTGCCCCAAGTCCTCACTACTTTTCCAAGATTTTAAAATATGGCAGATCTTGAATAATCTTCAGGTCTCTGTCATAGGTCGCCAACGCAAAAGAATCAAAAAGGATAAAACTCAACTTTCATTATTTGATGATGCAGAGACAGGTGCCCTGAACAGATTTTTAACCCAAGAAGAAAAAGACATCTTATACAAAGAACTCTCCATCAAGGAAAAGATGACCAAAAGGGATATCCTTAAACTATTGTTCGACAACCACAATAGCCTTGACCTTAATTATAAAGAGGTTGAAGGAAACAGAACAATGGCAGCATTATTCAAAGCATATCAAGATATAATCAGTCTGACGGGGAATGGCGAATACGACTTTTCAAGAATGCCTGCAGATGATGTAATAAATGTCACGACAGAGATTTTTAATGGTTTAGGTTACAAGACAGATTTCTTGGCATTCAATCCTCTTCTAGAGGGCAAAGTCCTGGAACAACAGCCGGCTTATCGCCTGTGGCACCTTCTTTACTCATATACAGGCGACAAATCTTCTACAGGCAATGACGCCTTGCTGATGAGGATCCAGGAACTCTGCGGATTCGAGAAAGAATATGCCATAGTCCTTGCCAACGTTTCGTTGGCTCTCGACTATGGCAGTTTGAGTGCGAAGGCTATCCGGAAGATTCTGCCACACATGATGAAGGGCTATGAATATAGCGAAGCCTGCAAGATGGCTGGATATAATCACTCTGCCCGTTCAATAACCAAAGAGGAACTCGCCAACAAAGAATACAAATCGCATCTTGACGAAATTAAGCGAAACAGCCTGCGTAACCCTGTGGTCGAAAAGATTCTTAATCAGATGATTAACGTCATCAACGAAATCGTCAAGACCTATGGAAAGCCAGATGAAATCAGAATCGAGATGGCTCGTGAACTGAAGAAGAGCAGGGAGGAGCGCGAACTGCTGGATGCCGCCATCAGAAGGAATACAGCCGAGAGCGAGAAACTGCGTCAGGAACTCGAAGAAGAATTTGGCATACAACACGTTACTAAAAACGATATTCTGCGTTACAAACTCTACAACGAATTAAAACTGAACGGTTATAAAACGCTCTACTCTAACACTTATATTCCCAGAGAAGAACTCTTCAGCAAGCACTTCGATATTGAGCACATTATTCCACAGGCTCGCCTATTCGACGATTCGTTTTCTAACAAGACTTTAGAAGTGCGTGATATCAATATCGAGAAGGGAAACAAGACTGCCTACGATTTTGTAGCCGAGAAATATGCTGAGCAAGGACTTACGGATTATGAAAGCCGAGTGGAGGAATTATTCAACAACAAGGTTATTTCAAGAACCAAACGCAATAACCTGCTGATGAAGGAAGCAGAGATTCCCTCTGATTTCCTGAACCGCGACCTACGCGATTCACAATATATAGCCCGAAAGGCACGGGAGATTTTGGAAGAAATGGTTCCTTTCGTTGTCACCACTACTGGTGCTGTCACTAGCAGGCTTCGCGAAGACTGGCAATTAGTAAACATCATGCAGGAGTTGAACTGGGATAAGTATGATGCTCTTGGATTGACAGAACGCTATACCGACAAGAATGGAAATATCGTAAAACGTATCAAAGATTGGACCAAACGTAATGATCACCGCCACCATGCTATGGATGCTTTGACCATCGCCTTTACAAAACGTAGTATCGTTCAATATCTCAGCAACATGAATGCCCGTAGCGACAAGTCGGGCAGTATTTATGGTATCGAGCAGAAAGAACTGCACCGCGATGAGCGAGACCACAAACTGGTTTTTAACGCCCCGATGCCTCTTGATGAATTCAGGGCAGAAGCAAAGAAGCACCTTGAAAGTATACTAGTATCAATTAAGGCAAAGAACAAGGTTGTCACTAAGAACATCAACAAAGCAAAGACCAAAGACGGGCATCAACAGAAGATACAGTTGACCCCACGCGGCGCTTTGCACAATGAGACTGTATATGGTAAGATTCGTAACTACGAGGCTGAATACAGGAAAGTAGATGGAAAGTTCACAGAAGAAACGATACTTCGCGTATGCAATCAGAAGTGTCGAGAAGCGTTGCTGAAACGTTTGGCAGAGTTTGACAATGATCCTAAGAAAGCCTTCACAGGAAAGAATAGTTTAGAAAAGAACCCCATCTGGCTCAATGCTGAACATTCTTATGCAGTACCTCTTAAGGTTAAACTCTACAAGATTGTTGACGTGTTTACCATCAAGAAGGCTGTTGATAAAGATCTGAAGATTGACAAGGTTATAGATAATAAGGTACGCGAAATATTACAAGCCCGTTTAGACGAGTATCACGGTGATGCTGCCAAAGCCTTCTCAAACCTCGACGAGAACCCAATATGGTTGAATCAAGAAAAAGGTATTGCTATTAAGAGAGTAAAGATTAAAGCAAAAGTTTCATCTGACACTTCCTTACCACTACATATCAAGAAAAACCTTTTAGGCAATATATTAAAAGATGACGAAGGTACAGCCATACCAACTGATTATGTTAATACGGCAAACAATCATCATGTGGCGATCTTTGTTGACTCCGAAGGTAACTGGCACGAGCATGTTGTTTCATTCTTTGAGGCAACGGCTAGTGCTATGCTTGGGCTGCCTATAGTAGATAAGAACTACAAGAGAGAAGAAGGCTGGAAATTCCTTTTCTCCATGAAACAAAATGAATATTTTGTCTTCCCAAATGAGAAAACCGGTTTTGTACCAAAAGAAATCGACTTGACAGATCCGAAGAACTATCCTCTTATTAGTCCAAATCTCTATCGTGTTCAAAAATTCTCCAGTCTGTTCTACATATTTAGGCACCATCTTGAAACTAATGTAGAAGAACCGAATGCATTAAGAGATACTACGTGGAAGAGTATTAGAAGCGTAAAGAACTTAGAAAATGTTATTAAAGTTAGAGTAAATCATATTGGTTGCATAGTTTCTGTTGGAGAGTATTAGCCAATGATTAAGAAAACATTATGTTTTAACAATCCTGCCTATATCTCACTGAGAGATGCTCAGTTGGTGATCAAACTGCCAGAGGTAGAGAAGGCTGTTAACCTCACTGAGGACTACAAAAAGGCTACTGAGGTTACACCAAGTTTCGTAAACATCTTCTCCAAGATGGTTTTACCATGTTTCAGTTCTCCATCTATGTACGTCACTGTGCAAGCATGGAAAATGCAGAAGTTCATCGAAAGCGAGTCAAAGCCATATTACCAGAATTTGGTAAAGTAGGAATCATGTGCATTACAGATAAACAATTTGGTAACATAGAGTTATTCTTTGGAACCAAGCCACAAATTCCCAATGCACCAGGACAACAACTTGAATTATTTTAGAAAAGGGGAAATCCACAAAGAAGTGGATTTCCCCTTTTCTAACTGCACCACTTTTTAATTTCTGTTTTTCTTTGCAACATCCTGATTGTCAGTCGCTTTTTGAAATCGAGTTGTTTATGCAGGTGCAAAGGTACTAATTTTTTAGCAAATCACAACAGTCTCACGTTCGCCCCTGCGCTCTTCCTGGTTGTTTATGCAGGTGCAAAGGTACTAATTTTTTAGCAAATCACAACATCGATGGTGTCCTTACCCAAAAGGTATGGTTGTTTATGCAGGTGCAAAGGTACTAATTTTTTAGCAAATCACAACAGGTCAGTGCTCTGGTTGCCCAGCACCTTGGTTGTTTATGCAGGTGCAAAGGTACTAATTTTTTAGCAAATCACAACGCTTCGGCTGGCTTTCCTCGGTGCTGTGTGGTTGTTTATGCAGGTGCAAAGGTACTAATTTTTTAGCAAATCACAACCTATGTATCTTATTTGTAAGACTTATCGTGTTGTTTATGCAGGTGCAAAGGTACTAATTTTTTAGCAAATCACAACTAGTTGCCATTTCTCACAATCCTCTTTAGGGTTGTTTATGCAGGTGCAAAGGTACTAATTTTTTAGCAAATCACAACTCATCATCGGCGATGGTGCAGGTACGCACAGTTGTTTATGCAGGTGCAAAGGTACTAATTTTTTAGCAAATCACAACATCCACCGCAAATCCTGTAGCAACTGCGCCGTTGTTTATGCAGGTGCAAAGGTACTAATTTTTTAGCAAATCACAACGCCGAATCGGTGCATGAAGATTTCGACATGGTTGTTTATGCAGGTGCAAAGGTACTAATTTTTTAGCAAATCACAACAAGCGGTTCACTTGCGAGGGCGTGTCATTTGTTGTTTATGCAGGTGCAAAGGTACTAATTTTTTAGCAAATCACAACGGCAGGGGAAGGATTGTGTTTGACCTTGAAGTTGTTTATGCAGGTGCAAAGGTACTAATTATTTAGCAAATCACAAAGATCCATCGCTTCCTGACTGGTGTCTAGTGGTTGTTTATGCAGGTGCAAAGGTACTATTTTTTTAGCAAATCACAACCATGTATTGTTTCTGAGGATTTTGCTTTTTCGTTTCTTTTTCGTATCTATGCCAAGAATTTGAAATAACTGGCTGAATTTTCTTCGCAAGCCTTGTGAAGATTTGGGGATGTGGAAAAAGTTTGCTAACTTTGCCAAAAATTTGGTTAAGTCAGGCTGCACCTCAGCAAAAAGAGAGTTTTCTGCGTTCGGTTTGCACAGACTTTGTCCAACGAATTAAAGGTTTGTAGATTATGGGTGAGGATATTATCGAGTTTGACGGCATCAGGGATACGATGCAGGGTATCATCAAGGTGGTTGGCGTTGGTGGTGGCGGCTGTAATGCGGTTCGTAATATGTTTAACGAAAATGTGACGGGCGTCACTTTTGCAGTCTGCAATACGGACAGCCAGTCGCTGAAGGGGTCGCCGGTGCCTGTGAAAGTGCTGATGGGCGAGGGCCTTGGCGCTGGCGGTGATCCTGAGATCGGCAAGTCTGAGGCTGAGAAAAGCATCGACACGCTGAGAGACATCATGAACGACGGTACGAAGATGGTGTTTATCACGGCGAGCATGGGTGGCGGCACGGGTACGGGCTCTGCCCCTGTGGTGGCCAAGATAGCCAAGGACATGGGATTGCTGACAGTGGGCGTGGTGACGATACCGTTCTATTTCGAGCGTAAACCGAAGATCGTCCAGGCGCTGAAGGGTGTGGACGAGATGAGGAAATATGTGGACGCCATCCTTATTATTAATAATGAACGCCTGTGCGATGTGTATTCTGACTCGGAGATCTCGCTGAAGGAGGCTTTCGGTCGTGCGGATAATATCCTGAAGGATGCGGTGAAGGGTATTTCGGAACTGATTACCATCCACAGCGAAGGCAGCATCAATCTTGACTTCCGTGATGTGGAGGCCACGATGAAGAACGGTGGCGGGGCCATCATGGCGATGGGACGTGCCAGCGGTGAGCATCGTGTGGAGAAGGCTATCATCGACGCCCTGAACTCGCCTTTGCTCTATGGCAATGATATCGGCAAGGCGAAGCGGATACTCTTTAATATCTATGCCAGCGACGAGCATCCGATCTTCGTCCGTGAGATGCAGGAGATCGATGACTTCTTCGACCAGTTGGATCCCAACATCAACGTCATCTGGGGTACGTCGACGGATGAGGCCCTGGGGGAGGACGCGAAGGTGACCATCCTGGCGACGGGGCTGGAGGACGATATGCGCAAGGAGATCAGTCAGAATGTGCACCGTACTGACGATGACTTCTATGAGGATCTGATACCTAAACTCTATAAGCCTGCCAAGAAGGTGATAGAGGTGATCGCCCAGCAACTGCCTTTCGAGGTGGAGCCAGCACCAGAGCCGGAACCCGCCAAGGAACCGGAACCTGTGGCAGAGCCTGCTCCAGTAGTGGAGCCTGAACCGGAACCTGTGGAGCAGACTGAGGAGGAAGAGAAACCGAATGACCCGGAAGAGCCTACGATGGTGAGCAAGTGGAAGGGGTGGTTGAATAACCTGATGAAAGAGGTGACGGAATGAGTGAGACGATGCTTTCGCCTGAAGAGATGGCCCGGGAGTTGAAGCGACTGGCCATGCAGTTGCAGCAGGCGGGTAGGAGTGACCTGCTGTTGCATGCCCTTGGTGTGCCCCTGCTGGAGGAACTCCGTATCGAGGCTGCCAAGGGAAGGCTGAGCCGGCTGGTGATCACGACGGACTATCGTTTCATCCTGGCGGACTATCAGAAGGAGGTGGAACTGCAGCCTGTACACAAGGCGGTCTACCTGCTGTTCCTGGCGCATCCCGAGGGTATCGAATTCAAGCGGCTGGCGGACTATCGTACGGAACTGTTACGCTATTATATGGCGACGGCGAAGATGATGGATAAGGAGAAGGTGATAGAGGGGGTGGACCATCTGGTCGATCCTCTCGACAATGCCATCAACGAGAAGTGTTCACGTATCAAGAAGGTGTTTCTCGAACTGATGGATGAGTACACGGCCAGTTACTATATCATCAGCAGTCATACGCAGAAACATGTCGTCGGCTCCAGCCGTATCTGGTACGAACGGCTGAAGGTGGTGAGGCTGCCAAGGGAACTGGTGGTGTGGAAAAGAGGGTAGACGGGTGGCCTGTGGGAGTTTAGACGTCGTATAAATTAGATTCTAAACATCGAAATTGTTTGTGGGTATCGGAAATTTGTCGTATATTTGCAAACGAAAGTTTCTGACGAACTATTCACTAACATTATTAATATTATAAACAAGTACATTTATGAAGAAAAAATTTATCTGCGCCGTTTGTGGATATATCTATGAAGGCGATGCTGCTCCCGAGAAGTGCCCCATCTGTAAGGCTCCTGCTTCAAAGTTCTCTGAGTTGAAGGATGATGCCGACATGACCTATGCCACCGTTCATAAGATTGGTGACGGCAAGCCCGAAGGTGTCAGTGAGGAGATGATTCAGGACCTGCGTAACCACTTCAATGGTGAGTGCGGCGAGGTCGGTATGTATCTGGCCATGGCCCGTCAGGCTGACCGTGAGGGCTATCCTGAGATTGCCGAGGCCTTCAAGCGCTATGCTTTTGAGGAGGCTGACCACGCCAGTCGTTTCGCTGAACTGCTGGGCGAGTGTGTCTGGGATACGAAGACGAACCTGGAGAAGCGTGCCGCTGCTGAGGCTGGTGCCTGCGAGGATAAGTTCCGTATCGCCAAGAACGCCAAGGCCGCCGGCTTTGACGCTATCCACGACACTGTTCACGAGATGGCCAAGGACGAGGCCCGTCACGGTGCCGGCTTCGCTGGACTGCTGAAGCGTTATTTCGGTAAGTAAAACACAATAAACCGACGATTAATCCGTTTTATCATTACGATGAAACGGATTTTTTATTTTCTCGCGATAGCATGGTGCCTGGTGGCTTGTCAGGACGATGATCAGTTTTCGGCCAGCACGGGCCTGCGTCTGGAGTTCCCGTCAGATACGTTGCTGATGGATACGGTCTTCAGCCGTACCCCTTCGTCGACCTATACGTTCTGGGTGCATAATCAGAATGATACGGGCATCCGCATGGACCGCATCCGCCTCAAGAGAGGTAACCAGACGGGCTATCGGGTGAATGTAGACGGTATCTATCTCGACAATGCCAATGGCTCGCAGACATCGGATGTGGAGATACGCCGCAATGACAGCCTCCTCGTGTTTGTGGAACTGACACCTGGAGAGACCGGGAAACAGGAGCCGGTGCTTGTGGAGGACGACCTGTTGTTCACCCTTGAGAGTGGTGTCGAACAGAAGGTCTGTCTGCAGGCCTGGGTGTGGGATGCCCAAAAACTCTATTCGCCTGTGATCACAAAGGACTCGCTGATCGAATCGACAACGCCGTTGGTCATCTTTGGTGGCATAAAGGTGGAGGAGGGGGCTACGCTGACTGTCAGGAATACGACGCTCTTCTTCCACGACGGGGCCGGACTTGACGTCTATGGTACCCTGCAGGCCGAAGACTGTGTGATGCGTGGCGACAGGCTTGATGACATGTTCGACTATCTGCCCTACGACCGTGTCAGCGGCCAGTGGAGCGGTATCCATATCCATGAGAACTCCAAGGACAACCTGCTTGTCCGTACCGAGATCCGTAATCCGCTTTACGGGGTGGTCTGTGATTCGGCTGAACTGGACATGGACCATTGTCGGATTGAGATGGAAGGCTGTGTGATTCATAATTGTGAGGGGGCTGGTCTGTCGGCAATCAATGCCTATGTCCGTCTGAGTCACTGCCAACTGTCGAATACGGGTGGCGACTGTTTTTCAATCTACGGCGGTGTAGCAGAGATCAATCACTGCACGTTCGCACAGTTCTATCCGTTCACTGCAGACCGTGGCGCGGCCATCCGTTTTACTAATTTTTACTTTGATACCGAATTCCCGCTCTATGTGTATTGTTCCAAGTCGATCATGACGGGCTATGCCGACGATGTGGTGATGGGAGAGATGGTTGGTGAGGACGCCAGCACCTTCGACTATGAGTTCAGGGAGTGCCTGATGCGAACACCAGAGGTGACAGATGATCCCAAGCGTTTTGTAGATATCATCTGGGAGACACCCAAAGATTCCATCGAGGGAAAGAAGCACTTTGTGACTATCGACGAGGATAACCTCATCTACGACTTCCACCTCGACTCCTTGTCAACAGCCAAGGGGCTGGGATGCTATTAACTCAGAATTCAGCGAAGGTAAGAGGCATCAAAGACCTGATTCCATCGATGATGTAGACACACCGACGTCCGTAGATCAGGATGCGGATGGGGTGCTTGGCGCGTGTCTCTGATTCGATGATGACCTGTCGGCAACTGCCACAGGGACCTGTCGGCTCCTCCGTCAGTACTCCGTCGGTGCCTCGGGCGGCAATGGCGAGCACCTCGACGGCAGTGTCAGGATACTGGGCTCCGGCAGCAAACAAGGCGGTGCGCTCTGCACACAGTCCCGATGGATAGGCCGCATTCTCCTGATTACAGCCGATCACCGTCTTGCCGTTTTCCAGTCTGACGGCAGCACCGACATGGAAATGGGAGTAGGGGGCATAACTGCGACTGGTGGCCTCGATGGCCTGTTCTACCAACTGGCGGTCTTCAGCGCTGAGTTCTTCCATCTGGCATTCCAGGATGACGGATTTTAGTTCTACTTTCTTCATAGATGTCATATTTTTCTGCAAAAATACGAATAATTCGAGAGAATTCATTACTTTTGCACAATAAATTTAAATATGAGGAAGTTTTTTGTATCTATCACGCTGTTGGTAGCATTACAGGTTCAGGCACAGATCAGTTGGAATCAGACCTATCAGCAGTATATCAATCAGTATAAGGATATCGCAATCGAGCAGATGCAGCGTTACCATATCCCGGCCTCCATCACCCTGGCCCAGGGTATCTTCGAGAGCGGGGCCGGCAGGAGTGAACTGGCCGTCAGGGGGAACAACCATTTCGGCATCAAATGTGGCAGTGGATGGTATGGGCGTCGGCTCTATCATGATGACGATGAAATGGGCGAATGTTTCCGTTCGTACAACAGTGCCTATGAGTCGTATGAAGACCATTCGAAGTTCCTGGCCGGGAAACAACGCTACCAGGCTCTTTTCAAGTTGAAACTGACGGACTATAAGGGATGGGCGAGGGGCCTGAAGGCTGCGGGCTATGCGACGAACCCGCAGTATGCACAGAAACTGATAGAGATCATACAACTCTATAAACTATATCGTTATGATGATGCCAAACACTATGACAAGTTCATGGCTGAACACACGAAGAGTACGCCTCATGGCGCACCTCTTCATACTATTAAACTGTTTAATAAGAACTATTATCTGATTGCCCGTCGTGGCGATACCTTCAAGTCTATCGCCGATGAAATCGGCATCAGTTACCGAAAACTGGCTAAATACAACGAGCGTGACAAGCATGACACTCTGGAGGAAGGAGAGTTCATCTGGCTGAAGAAGAAACAGACGAAGGCACCTAAGGATTACAAGGGGCGTCTGCACTATGTAAGACAGGGAGAGTCGATGTACAGCATCGCCCAGAACTATGGTATCCGCCTGAAGAACCTGTACAAGATGAACCACCTTTCGCCAGATTACCAGATTAGAGTGGGAGATACTCTAAGATTGAGGTAATAAACCGCAGATTACGCAGATTGCACAGATTTGCTACGCGATGGTAGTGTCTATAATAATCTGTGAAATCTGCGTAATCTGTGGTTTTCTTAGAGCGGAATACGGGAATCGAACCCGCCTCCCAGGCTTGGGAAGCCCGTGCACTACCGATGTGCTAATTCCGCGAAAATAAAGTTTCCTGATTTCTATGAGCCGATACCCGGACTCGAACCGGGGACCTACGCATTACGAATGCGTTGCTCTACCAACTGAGCCATATCGGCAACCTCTTAAAGAGCGGTACACCCGCAGGGGCTCGAACCCTGGACACCCTGATTAAGAGTCAGGTGCTCTACCAACTGAGCTACGGGTGCATCAAAATTTCAAAAAGAAAGGAGGGTCGCTTGCCTCCTCTGTACACCCGCAGGGGCTCGAACCCTGGACACCCTGATTAAGAGTCAGGTGCTCTACCAACTGAGCTACGGGTGCATCTTTTTCGTTTTGCGGGTGCAAAGGTACACACTTTTTTCCATTCCACCAAACTTTTTGTGGATTTTCTTCTAAAAAAGTTATTGTCTGGTAGAGTGGAATCCGTCGATGTTCTCATATCGGCGTTGCATCATCCGCTTGTAGATGTGACGGATCCATATCGGATGGGTTACAATGAAGGTCAATCCTAACAGCGACATGAAGATGAAGGTGTAGGTGGGACCCACCAACAGGAATCCTATCGTGGCGATGGCACCAGGGGCAAACAGCGACAGGAGTTCAATGACCAGTTGCATGCCGTTCTCGAAGTTGCCCTTGGCAGTCATCTTCTGTTGAAGGGGCAGTGTCTGCTTGTTGTATACAGCCAACTGGAAGATGACAAAGTGCAAAACACCGGCTGTCAGGAGCATATAGCCCAAGAGCATCAGCAGCGTGAACTTGCCTGTGAACACTGCCGGAAGCATCACCAGGAAGGGGACGAGCAACACGGCTCCGTAGAACCAGAACTTCGCCTCCAGCAGGGCGATGATATTCTCGCGGTGCATCATCAACAGATCGATGTAGTTGCCTTCCTGGCCCATAATCTTGATAAGGGTCGTCACGCTGTAGATGGCAAAGCAGTAGAGACACCAGAAGTTCTGCATATACACATTGTCATAGATCGTCGTATAGGCGACGAGCATCGAGAAACAGATAATCGCCACCAGACTCATGATGCAGCGTGAGCGCATGGTCTTGTTGCGGAGGTTCGACTTCAGTTCGATCTTCAGGTATTCGCCTACAAGTCCGAACCGGTTGAGAAAAGCGAACTGCGAAACGTGTTTCAACTCACGTTCTTTCTTCTTCGAGATCTCCTCGTAGACATACTTGAACTGGAGGTGACGGTTGATGAAGAACAACAGGACGAGCACCAGGATGACCGTGGGCAGTAGCCACCAGGATCGTCCGGCCTCGGCATAGAGGTCGATCATTCTGCCAAAGCCTTTCTTTCCGAAATCCAGCAGCAGGGGGAGGAACGGGATGGCGTAGAACACAATGCCGGCAAGGAACCACACCACCTTGCGGTTGACGAGTGTGCGGAAGAACAGATAGACCTGACTGTTAAGCATGATGAACAGCAGGCAGACGACGAGTTCCAGCAGTATGGCCCACACCCCAGCACCAGCCATAATCAGGATGATGGAGTAGGGTATGAACATGCAGAGCCAGAGGAAGTTGTAGCCGCTCAGATGCGATGACAACAGGAAGCACTCGATGGCCGTATATCTGGAGATAGGCAGCAGGATATAAGGCTTGACCATCATGCCAGGTGTGGTCTGTATCACATATCTGAACAGATAGTCGATGGCCAGGATAATGGGCATGAACGATACCATCCGACCCGCCTCGCCTTCGGCGGTCATGGCGATGATACTGCCATAGAGGATCATGTAAAGTGCCATCATGCCGGCACCGAAATAGGTGATGGCTTTTGCCCATTTGTTCTGCTCGAAGATCGGACTGCGCTTATAACTCAGCGTCGTATTCTTCCGCAGCAGCCTATACAGCATTAGTCTATTCATCTATAAACTCTAAACTCTAAACGATAAACTCTAAACTCTAAACTAAAGCCCTACCTCAGGTCGATGACTTCAGCATGTGGGAACTCCTTGGCATTGAAGCGGAACTGGCTGTCGGCTGCGGGCTGCTTCTTCAGACCCGTGATGTCGAAGATGGTCCATTTCTTACCCTGCAGTAGTTTCACCTGTGTAGGGCGATATGACTTTTTGTCGACAGTGATAAACAGTTCCTTGATCTTACGTTCGGCTGTCGAGGCTGTCAGGTGGACCACATGACTGCTGCCACTGCTGTTGATCGTAGCGTTGTAACCTTTCTTATAGAGGTTGATGAAGTTGTAGGGGTTGATGGCCTGCAACTGGGCTTCAGTGGGGGTGCTGATGTTCACCTCGTCGTTATCCTTCATATAGGTCCACTGGGTCTTGCCGTCAAACCAGACGCTGGCCTGTGGAGTGGTGGCATGGAATTTCTTGCCTTTGATGATGATAGTGCCGCTGGTACTGCCCATGCTGCCTGTCATCTTAAAGTCGGCCTTCACGCCTTCTTTCATCGTCACGGTGGCAGCAGCCTTGTCAAGTACGCTCTTGGCCGTCTGGGCCGAAACGCTTAAAGGTGAAAAGGTGAAAAGGTGAAAGAGTAAAACTCCTGTCACCACCGCCTTTACCTTTATTTTATTTCCTATTTTGTTCATCATAATACCTTTTTGTCTTTTCACTTTTTTACCTTTTTACCTTCTTACCTTTTTACTTTTTCACCTTTTAACCTTTTCACCTTTATCTCAGGCTAGCCAGCAGATTATTGAGGCTGTTTTCATCCTGGATCATCACCTCACGGGGCTTAGAGCCCATGGCAGCCCCCACGACTCCAGCCTTCTCCAACTGGTCCATCAGTCGGCCGGCACGGTTGTAGCCGATAGCGAACTTACGTTGGATGAGTGAGGTGGAACCACTTTGGTTGATGACAATCAGACGGGCAGCATCCTCAAACAAGGGGTCGAGGTGTGACATATCTACGTCCTTGTCACCACCACCGTCGAAGTCGGCCTCTGGAGTGTCGGGCTCTGGCAGTTCAAACGGCATGTTGTAACTCTGCTGGTCGGCAATGAAGTTGTTGATGCGTTCCACCTCTGGCGTATCAACGAAGGCACATTGTACACGGATGGGCTCGGCACCACCCAGGTAGAGCATGTCGCCTCGTCCGATCAGTTGCTGGGCACCCGTACGGTCGAGGATGGTCTTCGAGTCGATACCGGCACTCACCTTGAAGGCGATACGGGCAGGGAAGTTGGCCTTGATATTACCTGTGATGATGGTCGTCGTCGGACGCTGGGTGGCAATGACCATGTGGATACCTACGGCACGTGCCAACTGGGCGATACGGGCGATAGGCAGTTCGATCTCCTTACCGGCTGTCATGATCAGATCGCCGAACTCATCGATGATCACTACGACATACGGCATAAAGCCGTGTCCCATACAGGCAGGGTCGGCGTTCTGCGGAACGATCTTACGCTCCAGGAACTTCTTGTTATACTCCTTGATATTGCGTGCGCCGACTTCTTTCAGCAGGTCATAACGCTTGTCCATCAACTTACAGAGGGAGTTCAGTGTGCGCACCACCTTCGTCACATCGGTGATGATGGGATCGGCATCGTCGTCGGGCACCTTCGCCAGGAAGTGGTTGATGAGCGGGTTGTAGATCGAGAACTCCACCTTCTTCGGGTCTACAAGTACGATCTTCAGTTCAGCAGGATGCTTCTTGTATAATAAAGAAGTAATGATGGCATTCAGGCCGACGGACTTACCTTGTCCGGTGGCACCGGCTACGAGCAGGTGGGGAGCCTTGGCCAGGTCGAACATGAAGACCTCGTTGGTGATGGTCTTACCGACGGCACAGGGCAGTTCCATCGTTGATTCCTGGAACTTCTTGGAGTTCAGAATCGATTCCATCGACACAATCGAGGGCTTGGCGTTAGGAACCTCAATGCCGATGGTGCCTTTGCCAGGGATGGGGGCGATGATACGGATGCCAAGGGCGGAGAGGCTCAGGGCGATATCGTCTTCGAGTGATCGGACCTTTGAGATGCGGACACCCGGAGCGAGGGTAATCTCGTAAAGGGTGATGGTGGGTCCCACCGTTGCCTTGATGCTTGAGATCTCCACGCCGAAGGTGCGCAGCACATCGACAATTCTGTTCTTATTGGCGGTCTGCTCAGCCATGTCGATATAGGGCTTGCCGTCGTTATCGTATTTCTTCAACAGGTCGAGGGTGGGATAGTGGTAGTTCTCCAGGTCGCGCTTCGGATCATAGGGCTCCAGGTCTTCCAGGGCCTGGGCCATGGTCTTTTTGTTGGCGGCTTCCTCGCCTAAGGTCTCTTCCACGTTGAAAGCGACGTCTTTGCCTGTGGTTCGGGTCTGGCCGGCTTTATCGGACTGGCCGTCATCATAGACCTTGTCGATGACCACGGCATGATCTTCCTTGAACTCAACCACTTGTTCGACAGGGTTGTCAAATACGGTGGGCTCATCATCCTCATCGTCTCCGTCATCATGGCCTAACTGGGTCTCGTAAGAATCTGGCTTTTCGTTGGGGTCGTTGTTTGCAACAACAAATTTAACCCTGTCGATGAACTTGCTTGGGTTCAGCAACTTACGGATAATCTGGATGGTCTCTGCACTGAGGTAGGTCAGGAAGGCAATGGCGGTCAGTCCGAGAATGGCCGTGAGACCTGGCGTTCCCACCAGATTGCCGATGTAATGGCAAATGTACAGGCCGTGGTCACCGCCAGGACTGTAACAGGTATCCATGAAGAATGGTGCCAGAAGCAGTGACATCGCCACTGATGCCCAGATCATCAGGAACATCAGCGAGAAGAACCATTTCCATAAGTTCACCTTGTAAGCCCTCGTCAGATGTATTCCCATCAGAAACAGAAAAAGTGGAATGAGGAAGGCGGGTAGGCCAAAGCAGCGCTTGATGAAAAACCATGAGCACCAAGCCCCCAGACTGCCACAGGTGTTTGTGAACTCGTGGTTCTGGTTGAGGATCTCACCTTCGCGCGGATCTTCAATCATGCTCTGGTCTGCGGCTCCCGTCGATAGATACGACACGAAGGCCAACGTCATGAATCCTGCCACCAAGGCAAGTCCGATGCCAAGTATGAAGTTGAACGTCTCATTATGGAATATCTTGTCAAGGTTCAATACGCTCGACAGGCTGGAACTCTTTTGAACCTTCTTTTCTTTCTTTTTCTTTATCATATTTTATCAGTTTATGCTATTTTGATGCAAAAGTAGTTGAAAAAACTTAGATTTCATCATAAAATGCTGTTTTTTTTGTAATTTTGCACCAAGAAATGAAAAAGTTGATTTATAACAAGGTTGATAAGGCCATGATTTCGCAACTCAAGCGGGTTGAGTACTATGGCAAGATCTATGTCGTGACATCCGCTGCCGATGCAGAGAATATTGTCGACTATCTGTTGTCGCAGCCTGTTTTGGGCTTTGACACTGAGACGCGTCCCGCCTTCGAGAAAGGCAAGAACTACCTTTGCTCCCTGCTGCAGGTCTCTACGCACACAGACTGTTTCCTCTTCCGCCTGAACACCATCGGACTTTGTCCGGCTGTGGTACGACTGTTGAGCGACACGAAAGTGACGAAGGTGGGGCTGGCGTGGAATAATGACATCCAATCCCTGAAGAGACTCGGGAACTTCAATCCAGGCCATTTCATCGACTTACAGGACATGGTACACCAACTAGGAATCGAGGATCAGAGTCTGGTGAAGATCTATGCCAATCTCTTTGGCGAGCGTATCAGCAAGGCAGAGCGCCTCTCCAACTGGGAGCGTCGCGAACTGACAGAGAGACAGATGGAGTACGCAGCCATCGACGCTTGGGCTTGTGTGCGTATTTATGATGAAGTGAACCGACTGCTGGCCACCCAAGAGTATGAGATGGAAGACAGGTCGGATGATAATGTGAATCAGAACAATGAGACAGGTCTATCTTAAGCGAGGTAAGGAGGAGAGTCTGCTCCGTTTCCATCCCTGGGTGTTCTCTGGAGCCATCCAGCATGCTGACCCGGGCATTGCTGAAGGTGATGTGGTGCGTGTGGTCAACAGTCAGGGCGATTTCATCGCTATTGGGCACTATCAGATGGGGTCTATCGCCGTGCGTGTGCTTTCCTTCAACGACGAATCCATCGACGAGCCGTTCTGGGGAAGACGGCTGTCGTCAGCCTTAGAAGTGAGACAATCCATCGGCCTTGCCGACAATCCTCAGAACAACACCTACCGTCTGGTGCATGGTGAGGGCGACTTGTTGCCTGGACTGGTCATCGATGTCTATGGCCAGACGGCGGTGATGCAGGCGCATAGTGTCGGTATGCACATCTGCCGCGATGCCATCGCCCGCCAACTGGTGAAGGTGATGGACGGACGTATTGCCCATGTATATTATAAGAGTGAGACCACGCTGCCGGGTAAGATGCGCGCCGATGAAACCGGGCTTTCCGATGATGGTACGTTGAGTTACTTTATCTATGGCGGCAGTGAGGATAACACGGCGATGGAGAATGGCCTGCTGTTCTATGTCGACTGGCTACGCGGACAGAAGACGGGCTTCTTCGTCGACCAGCGTGACAACCGTTTGTTGCTTGAGCGTTTTGCCAAGGGGAAGCGGGTGCTGAACATGTTCTGTTATACCGGTGGATTCTCGTTTTATGCCATGCGGGGCGGGGCGGAACTGGTCCATTCCGTCGACAGCAGTGCGAAGGCCATCGAACTCACTAACCGTAACGTCGAACTGAACTTTCCCGGCGATACCCGACATCAGGCTTTCTGTGAGGATGCCTTCCGTTATCTCGAACAGGCAGGTAGCCAATATAATCTGATTATCCTCGATCCGCCGGCCTTCGCCAAGCACCGTGGAGCCTTGCATAATGCCTTGAAAGGCTATACCCGTCTGAACCACAAGGCGTTCCAGAAGATTCAGTCTGGTGGTATCCTCTTCACGTTCAGTTGTTCTCAGGTGGTTACGAAAGATCATTTCCGCAATGCCGTCTTCACCGCAGCGGCTCAGGCAGGCAGACAGGTTCGCATCCTGCATCAGTTGCACCAACCCGCCGACCATCCGATCAACATCTACCATCCTGAGGGGGAATACCTTAAAGGGCTGGTGCTTTATGTCGAATAATAATTGATAGTCGATAAGTTTGAAGGACAGGGTAGAGACGTTTATAAAGAAAGAGGCGCTACTGACGAAGGAGGGGCTGCACTTAGTAGCGCTGAGCGGTGGTGCCGACAGCGTGGCATTGCTACGGGTTTTGATGGATCTGGGCTATCATGTCGAGGCGGTTCACTGCAACTTCCATCTGCGTGGAGGGGAAAGTGACCACGATGAAAAGTTCGTTAGTAGTCTCTGCCTGAAATATCATGTACCGCTTCACTTAATCCACTTTGACACAGTCGAGTACGCATCTATCCATCAAGTAAGCATTGAGATGGCTGCACGCGAACTTCGCTATCGTTATTTCCATCAATTACGCGATGATATCGGGGCCGAGACGGTCTGTGTGGCCCATCATCGTGACGATGCGGTGGAGACCCTGATCATGAACCTCCTGCGTGGGGCTGGCATTCATGGTCTGACGGGCATCCGTCCCCGTAATGGTCATATTGTCCGTCCGCTGCTGGGTATCAGTCGCCAGGAGATTGAGGAATATCTCCATTCCATCGGACAGGACTATGTCACTGACTCTACCAACCTGCAGGCTGATGTGTTGCGTAATAAGATTCGCCTGCAGTTGTTGCCGTTTCTCGAAAAGTTATATCCCGGAGCCTCAGACAACATCTCCCGTTCTGCTTACTACCTCTCCGAAGCCGAGAAGGTCTACAACAGTAATTTTAGCACTCATGAAGTACAAGGAGAAAGTCCACAAGGTGCGACTCTGTCCCTTTCTGCCGTCAAAGACTTTCCGTCTCCTCTTTGCTTGCTTCACGAACATCTCACCCCCTTCGGCTTCAACCGCACCCAGATAGGACAGATTCTTACTCATCTTAACGACGAGCCGGGCCGCATTTTCTCTTCTGCTACCCATACGTTGGCCATTGACCGTGAGTCTATCGTGGTAGAGCCTATTCAACAGCCGATGAAACCGCTTGTGATTCCCGAGCCTGGATACTATCGTCTGACGGGAAATCTAAGGATAGAAGTGAAACTTAATGGTGATATATCTATCTCTAAATTAAGCAATTGCGCTACTTTGGATAAAGAAAAGGTTACATTTCCTCTGACCATCCGTCCTATACAATCCGGTGACTCGTTTTGTCCTTTCGGCATGGAGGGACACAAACTTGTGAGCGATGTCCTGACAGACTGCAAACGATCAATCTTGGAGAAACGTCGTCAGTTGGTAGTTACTGATGCCCATGGTGATATTATCTGGCTTGTTGGCATTCGAACCGACCACCGCTTCCGCATTACCCCTCAAACCACTAAGGTTCTTTGTCTCACCTTACAAGATTAACGGTATTTCCGACTTTCATGACCATAAACAAGCAAACTCTCCACCAGACGGCGGAGAGTTTGCTTGTAAGAATGAGGGGAAGTGTTACTTCCAAGGATTTTCGTAACTGACAGGACCGTTCTCGAGTTTCTGGCACACGATCTCAATCTCCTCGTAGTGCTGCTGGCCGTCCTCCCACTTCTCGACGTAGTTGATGCAGTAGCAGTTGGTGCCCTTCAGTTCCTTCATGGCTGCACCGTCGACGGTGTTCACAAACTTCACGGAGAAGTCCTTCGGGCTCGTCGGGTCGAGCATCCACTGGATCAACTGGTTGTTGCCGTCGTTCATGGCCTTTACGCGAATACTCACTCTGCCGCCACGGGGAATACCGGCAATCTGTCCTTCACGATCGGTAGCCTGATCGAACTTGTAGTCTTTGGTACGTGGAACGGGCATTCCGTATCACGAAGGGCAATCTGGAGGCAAGGCCGATATTCCACTTCACGGAGAAACGCATTGAGGCGCACATCTGCATCTGCTTCATAGCATACAAGGTCTACAAAGAACTGCAGCGCATCATCGCCCTGCA